>Ga0315282_10002334_pt1 | contig 35112 bp, 27 predicted proteins | sample YL17G07_20_MG_FD_203693 | JGI IMG/M metagenome (GOLD analysis project Ga0315282, IMG submission 203693) | Sediment microbial communities from Yellowstone Lake, YNP, Wyoming, USA - YL17G07_20 | ecosystem: Environmental > Aquatic > Freshwater > Lake > Sediment | place: USA: Wyoming | collected...
CGCCAGCGCGATTGAGTTTATCCCCCGCTCACCACCTTTCCTCCCTCCACCACCAACTCGCAACAACCTTCTCTACCAACCAAAGTGACGTGCACCCGGACGGACCTGAACAACCAGAAGCCCATCTAGGAGTGCGCGTGTCCCGCGGGACGTCCTGTGGGTTTTACCGATACAGCAACCAGTCATTCCGCCGGACCGAGGTCGAAGCCTTCTTGATTTCGGAAACCGGAATGAACCCCGGCCAGGCCTTCTTCCCGCCTGCCGATACCGGCTCGGTGGAGATCGGCCCGCCCACCGTCGCCCAGATCATTTTTCCACCCGCTTGGCCAGAACCTCCGCCCGAAGCGAGAGCAGACGACTGCACGTTGAACCTGGGGCCCAGGCGTTCGGCGGCCAGAATCGGTTTGACGTATTGCGCCACAATGGCCGCGGCGATCACTCCCACCGCGAGTCCGAGGAGCCATCGTTTCCTGTTCATTAGGTTTCCTCCCAATGCCGACTGTCTGCGTTCAAGGCTCAACCTTTTCGAGCCGCCGGTCCTCGAAGCCCTTGCGCTTGGCGCCGATTTCCCAATTAAAGGTCGCATTCGAGCGGCCCTGGAACAGTTCTTCGACCGTGAAGCCGGCCGCGCCGGTCTGCTGGACGAAGATGCCGTTGCACGATGCCGTCGGTGTCACCTGGACCCACAGCGGGTAGCGCTCACTGACCGTGACCGTCTGGAGAAAAACGGGGTCGAGCGAGATGGTGGCCTCGCCGTCAACCAGCCGTCCGCGGCCGCGATCGAACAAATAGACCTCGGCCGACTCATCGGAGTAAACGGCGCGAACCACGCCCTCCTGGGTCTTGACCACGGCGCTCTTGGTGCCGGTGACCGTCAGATTTCCGTTCACCTGGACGTTCGCTTTAGCCAGGAGATTGCCGTCCATGTCCATGGAGCCGTCCGAGCCGCGGGCGATGATCTTTGAAGCGCCGAAGGCATTCGAAAGGAACAGCAGGCCGGCATTGCCGCCGCCGCCGATGGTGGCACTAAAACTGTTGACGTCGAAGAACGTGTTGCCCGTGGCCGGCTTAACCTGCAAACTTCCCCAGGCGCCGTTTCCGCCGATTGTGATCCGCGTATCCGGCCCCGAGAGGCGGATCGTTTCGCTGCTCACGTCGTTGCGCAGTCGGGCCTCGCGCGTGCTGAGCGTCGAAAGGTCCAGCCGCGTCCCCAGCGTATGCAAGCACAGCGTGCAGGGAGTCTCGTTGAAATACAATTTCCAGCTGTTGAGCCTGGCCGTTCCCATGGGTGTTCCCGATTGGAGCTGGAGCGTCCAGGTGCCGTTGGCGGTCTCGCCGATGAACTCATCCATGGAGCCGTCGTACGGAAAGCGTTCATTGTCGAAGTTGGCGACGATCGTGCCGCCCATTTGATGCCCGACCAGCTGAACCCTTGTCCCGGTGGGCGACTGAAGCCACACGCCCGAAACCTCGCCCAGCGGATTGAAGTCAACGAAGCAAGTGACATTCGTAATGGTGGCGGGCCCGCTGGACACGGTCATCGTGTCGGTGATGCCTACGCCTGGGCCCGGCTCGGTGATCGGCGTGTGTGGGCTGGCGAACATCTGGCCGGGATTGCCGACCAACCCCTGGGCTTTCTCGGCCTGAAATGCATAGGGGACCGTGACGAGTCTCCAGCGCGGCATCTCGGGATCCGGGAGGATCTGGATGCTCAGATAGCGCGAAGCGTTGGTGAACAGCCCGGCCGGGAGGGCCGTCACCGAGCCGAGCAGCACGTTGACGTAGCCGTTCGCGACCGCAACTCCCGTATGGGTCTCGTGCCAAAGGGCCGGCCCGGGGGTGGCGGTGGCGTAAATCCGGAACGTCAAACTGTAGCTTCCGTTCAACGGATTCCCGCCCGAGTCGGTCAGCCGCGCCTGGTAGTTGATCAGCTGGGGTACGTCGGCATGACAGACCGCGAGGCTCCCGCCCACGATCAGAAAGACAGCAAACAATCCTCCGAGAATGGCCGTTCTGTGATGCATTGCCTTTCCTCCTTTCGTGCCGTTTTGGCACTTGGTGGCTCGCACGACGGAACGCTGCTGCCGTGATTCTGCACCGGTCTCCCGGTGCTTGTCTGAGAGAGACAGCGCGGCATGCATGAGTGTGACCACCTCCCACGGGCGCTACACGGCCGTCGCGCGGACACCCGTCTCCGGGGAGGAAGGACAACGCCACAGGCTTGTGCAAGCGGTGTTTCTACCTCCGGCAGCATGCCGTTCTGGGGCTACTGGGCTTTTTGGTAAATCAAAGACACGCCGCCGGTCAAGGAGTAAGTCATCCGGAGAGTTCTAAATTCACGGACTCCTAAGAATCACAGGAGAGGGGCAAAATGCCATATTCTCCCAGTCAATGAGAATCAAGCGTCCCTCCAAAGCGAGCGTCTGTCTCTCCTTGCGAACCGACTGTAAGGAATCCCGGGTTCAAACCCGCACCCTGTCTCTTTCTTCTTTCCTTCAGTTTGGCGCTGATCCAAAATATTGAAGGAAGCGAAAGGCGACCGAAAGGTTGGACTCCAGACTCTTTGAGAGAGGTCTGCCGATGCAATCGCGCGAGATCGTTCGACGGGCGATCGAGTTTCGGAATCCGCCGCGGCTGCCATTCTGGCAACATGACATGGCCGGGGTGCCGGACGACGTGTGCGAGATCCGGGAGATGGACCGGGCCGAGGCCGGGTGGTTTTTCGACAATCCGGGAATGGACGACTGGGGTTGCGGGTGGGCACGGACCGAGCTGAAGAATATGGGCCAGGTGGTCGGCCACCCGCTGGCCGATTGGTCGCTTTTCAAGCAATATCGTCCGCCAAATCCCAGGAATCCGTTCTACTTCGAGCGGATCGAACCGCTTCTGGAGCAGGCGGGCGAGCGGTACGTGGCCGTGACGTGCCACTTCAATTTGATCGAGCGGCTGCACATGCTGCGCGGGTTTGTGGCCATGATCGAAGATTTCTACCTCGAACCGACGCGCATCGAGCGGTTGTTGGACATGATTTTGGAATTCAAGCTGGCGCAGCTGGAGGAATTCCATCGCCGGTTCGACAAGCGGGTTGACGGGATCTTTCTGACCGATGACTGGGGAACGCAGCAACAGACCTTCGTGGGCAACGAGGTGTTCGAGCAGTTTTTCGCGCGGCGATACGCGGAGCTGTTCGGGGCGATCCACGGCTATGGCTGGCACGCGATCCTGCACAGCTGCGGGCGGGTCAACGCGTTCGTGCCGCGCTTCATCGAGCTGGGCGCCGATGTGTTGAATCTCCAGCAGCCGCGCGCTTACGGGCTGGTTGAGTTCGGCGAGCAGTTCAAGGGCAAGGTGTGCTTCCTGACGACGGTGGACATTCAGGCGACTTTGCCGTGCGGGATCGAAAAGGAGGTGCGCGAAGAGGCGCGGTTGCTCGTTCGGCATTGGAGTACGCCGGCGGGTGGATTTATCGTGTTCAACTACGGCGATCCGGCGGTGGTGGGCTCGTCGCCCGAAATGAAGCGCGCGATGTTCGACGAGTTCGTGAAGCGAATGACGTATTGGACTGAGAAGCGAGAAAGGGATTGAATTCACAGCCGGGGATTTACAGTCTTCCACCATCGCAGAACGGAGAGGCGATGGAATTCGTTCTGACAAAACACGCCACGTTTGCGTTGATGCGCAGGGCCATTCGACGAGACGGTATATTGGGATCGGAAGATGGGGAGGAAGCTATGAAGCTCAAAGTAGACCAGGAAGCCGATGCGCTCTATCTGGTTATAGACGATTCAGCGGTGGCGGAGTCCGAGGAGGTGTCGCCGGGAATTGTCGTTGATTTCAACGAGAGGAATGAAGTTGTGGGAGTGGAAATCCTGCATCTTTCCAAACGCAGCGGGACCCTGAATCTGAAAGAACTCCTGTTTGAAACGGTCTGACCCGACAGGCACGGGCGGTTGCAGCGAACGACGGAAGGTGCGATTCCCATCAGGGGTACGATAGTCGGAAGCCTCCGGGGCGTTGCGCCCCCGGAGGCTTCTCATTTGCGGCAATACTTCGATCTGTTGACTACAGATGATACGGATGTCTCTGCGGGCGGCCCATCAGGCGGCGGGCTTCTTCGTCGCCCACGATTTCCATCTTGGCCTGGTCCCATTTCAGCTTGCGGCCGAGCAGGGCGGAGAGGTTGCCCAGGATGCAGAGATTGGCCACACCCGTCGCCGCCTCGATGTTCATGATGGTCTTGGCGCCGGTCTTGATTCCTTCGAACCAATCCTCCATGTGGCCCGGGCTCTTGTACACTTCCTTGTGGTCGGCGGGCGGGACCCATTCGCGGCACTTGCGCTCGGCCCACGTTCCGCCGTCGCCGCCCCAGTGAGTGAAGGTGCCCTTGTCGCCGTGATAGATCGCGCCATACCCCGGCCGCGAAATCACCTCTTCGCTGTCGGCTCGCTTTTCGCCACGCGGCGCATCGGGATTGAACTGCGCACCCTTCTGGTCCCAGATCAGCGTCCAATCGGGATTCTTGAAGGTGTAGGTCACGGTCATGTTGATGCAGGCGTCCCACACGCCTTTCCGCGGGAACTCGACGTTGGTGGCCTCGACCTCGACCGGGCCGGCGCCGTCCGCGCCCATCCAGTACATGGCGCAGCTCATGACGTGAGCGCCGCGGTCGCGGATCTGTCCGCCGCCGGATTCCATCATCCACCGGAATGTTCCGGGAAGATACCTCTGGTTGTATGGCCGCCAGCGCAGCGGACCCAGCCACAGGTCCCAATCCAGTTCGGGCGGCGGATCGCTGTCGGGAACCGGGTTGTTGTCGGCGGGGCTGGCATAGTGAAAGCACCACACCTTGCTGATGTGGCCGATGTTGCCGTTCACGAGGTAGCGATGCGCGAGATAGGCTTCGGGCTGCGAGCGTCCCTGCGAACCGATCTGGCAGGCCACCTTGTTCTTGTTGACCGCCTTGACCATGGCCCTGCCTTCTTCGATGGTGCAGCAGGCCGGCTTCTCGCAATAGATGTGCTTGCCGGCTTCGGCGGCGTGAACGACGTGGACGGCATGCCAGTGGTCGGGCGTGCCGATGATCACGGCGTCAATGTCTTTGCGTTCCAGGATGTAGCGATAGTCGCGGTAGGGCATGACGCCCGGATCGCAGTCGGCCAGGCCGGCGGCAAGCCGTTTCTCGTCCACGTCGCAAACGGCGGCCATCTCGGCCTCGTGACCGATTTGAGACTTATCCATTTCCTTGATGAGGCTGCGGCCGCGACCGCCGGCGCCGATCAGGGCCACCCTGACGCGTTCATTGGCCCCCGGTCGGCCGGGCGCGGAGAAGACGCGCGAGGGAATGAAGTAGGGTGCGGCTATTGCGGCGCCGGCCGTGGCCAGAAAGCGCCGCCGATTGACTTTGACTTTGACTTTGTCGGTCATTGTTTTTTCCCCTTTCGCCTGGAGACTTTTGCTTTCTTGGCTTCCTCGGCCGCCTTGGCCGCTTCGTCCGGCGACAGGGCCTTCAGTTCCGTTTTCTTCCGCGGGATCATTTTCTCGTCGGGAATGCCGGACACTTCGACGCCCCGCGCCCGCAGCGACTCGGCGATGTTCGGCTTGAAGTCTTCGGGCGCCGCATCCAGGCCGGCCTTCAGCGCGGCCAGGGACTTGTCGCCGGGAAGACGCTGCAAGACCATCCGCGCGTCTTCGCGCAATTCCTTCTCTTTCAACACGGCGGCCACTGGCTCGACCGCCTCGTCGCCGGCCAGCTCCGAAATCATCCAGAGCACTTCGCGCCGGACGTTGACGGGCAAGCTGCCGCCGGCCAGCGGGATCAGCGCGGCGACTGCGGCTTTCCGCTCGTCGTCGGCGTCAGGGCGGCCGACGGTGTGGGTGATTTGCCACATCGCGCGGCGGGCCGCACGGGCGACTTCGAAGTCGTCGGCGGTCGCCATCACGTCGGCCAGCGGTTTGACCGCCGGAGCACCAACTTTTCCGGCGCCCAACATGGCCTCGGCGCGCACCTTGTCATTCTTGTCCCTGATCTTGGTGATCAGCTCTTCTGCCGCGGCGCTTTCGGCGGCCCTGGACCGGCCGGATAGCACAGCCGTCGCGGCTACGGCGGCCGCCGCCTTCCATCGGTTCCCAGACATATTGGACCCTCCATTGATGAAGACCGATTGACCCTCTTCTCTCCGCCGGACACCTCCCGGGGCACCCGAAAACGGAGATAACCATGGCAACTTGTAGCGTGCCGATTGGGGATGTCAATCTATTCTGTGAAGACTTTACTCCTATGGGGGAGTTGCGAAAAGCGATGTCGCAGATCGGCTGGCGTAAAGGCTGAGCACTGCAAAGAGGGATCTGTCCGATTCCCACACGCTTCACAGGCTGACAGCCCGCGCCACTTTGCTTTTCGCAACTCCCTCTTTTATCGAGTCTGCTTTTCTTCGAGGACCACGAAGAAGCCGTCCTTGGGTCCTTTATTCGCGGCGCCCTCGTCTCCGGGGACGGCTTCGATGGCGTCCTTGACGAACATGTCTTTGGGCATTCCGCCCCCGCCATAGACCGCGCGGATTCTTCCGCCAATGGCGTGGGCATCCAGCGCATGGGGCGCCCCATTCCCCGCCGACGTGCGCGTGCAAAGCAGCCGATCTTTGAGGTCGGGCGACATGACCAGGATGAATCCGCCGCCGCTATACTCCCCGCCGGGATTTACGGTGAGAGGCAGGCCGTAGGAGGCATTGCCGACGAGATAAACGCGCCCTTTCTCGTCCGCAGTGATCTCGCCGTTGGCCGTCACCACCGCGTTGGCCCGGTTGTTGGCCAGACGCCCGCAGAACTGCTGTCCGAGGAGGTAGTCGCCCGTGGCCGGATCGTAGCGCGCAAAGAAGCATTTGTGCTCGGCCTGACTATTGAAGAACCGGTGGTACTTGTCGCCGCCGACAATCGTCGCCTTCTCCATGATGTTCTTCGGGCCGTAGCGGAAGATGTGATTGCCCCCCGCGGCCTGGAACGTGACGTAGAGTCTGCCGTCGCGACCAATGGTGCAGCGGTCGGCGCGCGTGTCGGCCATGTTGTTTTCCGACTTGTTGATGAAACGGGGAGAACCTTTGTCGGTCGTCCAGTCGTAGTCGCTCCACTTGAGCTTGCCGTCGTAGGAAAGACCGAAGATGTAACCGATCTGGACGGGCTCGTTGCGCCGGCCGTCCCAGGCGTGGGCGTTGCGGAATCCGCAGAAGATCACGGTCCGCGAGAGACCATCAATGCAGATGTCGTTTGTGACGTTGCTTCCGTTCGCAGTGCCGATTTGCGCGCCGCTTGGATCGAAAATGGAAATGTCGCCGCCGGCGAGGGCTGCGAAGTGCCCGTCTTTGGCGGCATCCACGCGCGTGCAGTTCTTCAGGGTCTTGGTCCATAGCACGCGATCAGCTTTGGGCGACGTCTTGATCAGCCCCTCGCCGCCGGCCGCGAGATAGAGGTTGTCCTGGTCGTCAATGGCAAGATCCTTCACTTCTTTCGCGACACTAATGATGGAAAGAACCTTTTTCCCATCGGCGCTGAGACGCACGATGCAGCCGTTTTTGCCGAGAGCAAGACGCGCCTCGCCCTCGACCTTGATCCGTTGGCCGATGTCGGCGCCGAGGTTGGCCGCAAGCACGATGGTCCCATCCGATTGGATGCGGGCGCCCACCACAGAGTCGTCGTAGCCGGCGGCGCCCAGGTAGGAGGACGTGGCGAATTCGTAAGCGACCGCTCGCTGCTTCGTCGCGGTCGTCTCCTCGGCCGCGTGCACGAGCGAAAGGGTCAAAACAAAGAGGCTCACCGCCACAGCAGCGCCGATTCCGGTTGGACTAGTCGGCATCGTTTGTTCCTTTCCGGTGGTCTATGAACCAGTTCGCATAGGAGCGCGGAGCGGGGAAAAGTTGTCGTTTGGATACCGAATCTTCAAGCAGATTGTACGAGGGAGAATGGTTTTCGGTAGAAACGGTTTTCGATCTCTTTGAGATGAGTTCACTTGCCAAGCGCCGGAGAAGCTGCTTCAGTCCGGCAACCTGGTTCGTGAATGCTTGTGCGGAGGGTGCTACGGTGGAAGCCGATTGCCGGAAACACGCGATGCGAGGTCTGTGGACGCTCGCAGTTCAGTACGCCATCGCTGTCGGACTGGGGCTGGCGGGCTGGGCAGCGGAACCAACGACTCCGAGCTATCCCGATCATTCGCAGCTGTTGGCCTATCGCGACTTGAGAGGCGGCGAGCACGCGGTTCGCTCGGCTGACGACTGGGCCATACGGCGCCGTCACATCCTCGCGGGAATGCAGCAGGCCATGGGGCCGCTCCCCGACCGAACGAAACTCGCGCCGCTCGACGTGCAGGTCGGCGAGCGGACGGAAGGCAATGGCTTCACGCGTCTGAAGATTTCATTCGCGGCCGAAGAGGGCGATCGCGTGCCGGCCTACCTCTTTCTGCCCACGGGACTGAAGAAGGGCGAACGAGTGGCGGCGGTGTTGGCGCTGCATCCGACTTCGCCGCTGGGCAAGGGAGTGGTGGTGGGCGAAGGTCCACAGCCCAACCGCGGCTATGCCCTGGAGCTGGCGGAACGCGGCTACGTGGTTCTCGCGCCCGACTATCCTTCGTTCGGGGACTTGGCGAAATACGATTTTGCGGCGAGCCGCTATGTCTCCGGCACCATGAAAGGGATCTTCAACCACATGAGGTGCGTGGACCTGTTGCAGGCGCGCGAGGAAGTGGACCCGCAGCGGATCGGCGTCATTGGCCATTCGCTGGGCGGTCACAACGCCATGTTCGTGGGCGTGTTCGACGAGCGACTCAAGGTGATCGTGTCCAGTTGCGGCTGGACACCCTTTCACGACTATTACAAAGGGGATATTAAGGGATGGACCAGTCCGCGCTATATGCCGAGGCTGCGCGACGTGTATGGACTCGATCCCAATCGCGTGCCGTTTGATTTCTACGAAGTCGTTGCGGCATTGGCTCCGCGCGCTTTCTTCTCCAATTCGCCTCTGCGCGATGACAATTTCGATGTGAACGGCGTGAAAAAAGGAATCGCGGCGGCGCGCGAGGTTTCCCGGCTGCTCGGTGCGGAGAACCAGCTCCAGGTGCGTTATCCCGATTGCGCGCACGACTTTCCGCCCGAAGTCCGCCGCGAGGCTTACGAGTTCATGGACAAGGTTCTGAGCCACACGCCGCGCAAGTAGGGCGCGGGCGCGGGAGTTGCGGTCCGGGGGATTTTCATAGGAGAGTTGCCTGAATTCGTATGGGAGGCTTCGGAAGAAAAGGACGCAAGGGACGTCGAAGCGACTAAAGGGACAACTGTCATTCACTGCCGCTCGGATGCCGCTGCTGGTCGGCCCGCTGATAGGAGAGCATCTTCCGATAGCGCCGCGGGGGGGGAATGAAGCCCTCAGCCATGACGACCTTCCAGGATAGAATAAGGGACTGAAGGGACCGAAGCGGCAAAAGGGACATCGTGCCCGCAAAACATCACGCGGAACATCTCTCCGTGGCGTCTCTGAAGTCGCTTGAGCCGCTTACGTCCCTTTCGTCGCTCAAGAACAAGGTGAGTGTCCCCGAACATCCCCGACAATCAGTTCTTCAGCCGGTACTCATAAAGGCCGTAGCCCACCTCGCGGCACGCCTGGATCGTCTCGGGATACGGCGTGTCGCAGATGTCCACGAAGCCGATCTGGTAGTTCTCGCCATCGCTGCGGCCGGTTGTGGCCTGGTCCTTGTACTGGAACCAGTGGGTGCCGACGATGCAGGGATTCCGCAGCGCGCCCTCGACATACTTCTTGTAAGTGTTGGCACGGTCCTGTTGGTCGGCGGTTTCCTTTAGTCCCGGATGAAACATGCCGCGGTCGAGCGCGCCAAAATGGAACTCGCCGATGATGATCGGTTTGTCGAGTCCATCAGGCAGCCGCTGCTTTTCCACCGTGTAGGTGTAACGGTTGTAGGCCACAATGTCGCAGAACTTCGCCGCTGCGCGCGCCGCACGATCGTTGACCCACGCGAAGCGGCAGCCCAGGTAAAGTTGATTCGGCGCGGCCCGTTTGACCTCGTCGCGGATCGTCTGGAAATAGGTCTCGGCGATCCTAGTGTAGAAGGCGGTCAGGTCGTCCCACGCCTTTTTTTTGTCGGGCGGCTCGACGCTCTGAAGCAGCGCGTCCCATGAGGCGTGCGTCGTTCCCCACGCGGCGTTCAGCTTCTCGATCGTGTTGTACCTGGCTTTGAGATCTTCGACGAACGCTTTTTTGGCCGGCTGATCAGCGGGCGACTTCAGGGCCGCCAGCGCGAGCGATACTTCATCGCCCCAGCCCAGTTCGTTGTGCACAAAATAGCCGAGGCACCAAGGATCGCCGGCGGACCGGCCCTTCTCGCTTTCCATGCGACGGCCAAACGACTCGCGGAATTCCGGATCGAACGGATCGGGGAACTTGCCCCAGTAGCCTTCGGAGCCTTCGATTCGCCTTCCGCCTCCGCCAACCGTGGCCGTGTAGGGCGTCTTGCGCATCAGGGCGACCGTGGTGTCAGACCAGTTGGCGATGGTGTTCATGCCCCAGCTTTTGAGGCGACGGTGAGCCAGCTCGGCGGAGTCTTTGCCCCACGCGGAGCCGTATTTTCGCAGCAGGTTCGCCTTGCTGAAGTCATAGGTCCGATACTGCGAGACGTTCTGATAGGAGCCGTGCGCTGCGCCGCGGCCCGCGCCATAGAACTTCGCAAAGGGCGAATCGGGTGTGGGCAGACTGCTGAAGTACTTCTCGCGGCCGTTGATCGGCGTGGATTCCGCGCTGCGAACGCAGTCAATGCCGTGCGACCAGAACAGTCGCCCCGCGGGGTCCACGAGCCACCATTTGCCTTGGTGCTTTTCGACGCGGAAAAAGCCGGTGGCCTCGAGCTTGGGGCCGGCAGTCCAGCCGCCATACTGGTCGCGGTCCTGTGGGCCGGGATGGGCCGCGAGATCCTTTTCCTCGGCCTTGCCCTGGGCGACTATTTCGGCGACCGACTGGCACTTGCCCGGCCAGTCCTTGTGGATGAACTGGCCGAACTCGTCAATGAAGGGGAAGAAGTCTTTCGTCGCCAGCCTCTTGATCTGACCTTCCGCGCGGACGTTGGCGACGTCGAACGTGCAGCTGCGGTGCGGCTGAGGAACAAAGACCATCAGCCGGGTGACTTTCGAGGGATCAATCTTGCCGGGTTCGGCCGGCCCACGCCGCATGCCGATGAACTCCACGGGTTCGGTGAGCTGGATCGCGGTGGGATAGAGTCGGACCCTGAGCGTTTCGGCCGCTTTCGGATTCAGAGTCACACTGGCGCTCAAATAGGTGTTGCTGGGGCTTGTGGCGGCGCAGTCCACGCGACAGGTGACGGTGACGGGCTCGTCGTCGGCGTTTTTCAAATCGAGGGCGATGTACTCGCGACTGGAGAGGTCCCACTTCCCCTTGGGTGCGTTGAACGCCACGCCGGGCCATCGAGTTGCGCGGCCCGTGACGACGTGCAGGGCGCCGCTCGGCCCGGTCTTAAGCGGATAGGCGCTGGCATCGCGCTTCTCGACCGAGGCGGCGTCGAAGTCCTTTCCGAAATCAACCAGAACCGGCGGCTGGGTCGAATCAGCGGCGCGAACCGAAACCGCGCTGCCAAGAAGACCCCACAAAACCATTGTCACGAATCCCACAAGCCCGGCTTTCTTCATCATGATGTTTTCCCTCCGGTGTTTCTTGGCTTCAATTGGCTTTGCACCAGGTTTCCTGATTGTCAAGGTCGCGACCGAAACGATTCGGTGCGAGGTTCAAAAGCGCAGACTGAAGTCTGTACTCCGAACAGAATCACCGATCCCGCAGAGCCGTGAGGACACGCTTTGCCGCATCGCGAACCGCGGCGTCGTTGCTTTCGGCGGCGAGCTTGGCCAGTTCGGCAACCGCCTTTCGATCGCCACGGACGCCGATTGAACCAATGAGGCCGACCTTAACATTGCCACTGGTTTTGCCCAGTGCCGCGCGGAACGCTTCGTCAACCGCGGGGTAGGGCATGCGCTCGAGCGCATAGCGCGCCATGTGCGAGAGATCCTTGTTCGTCAGAAGTTCGGCCAGAGCCGGCACAGATTCCTCCGTGCCGATTTGCCGCAACATTCGGCACACCCATTGCTTGGCATCGCCGGCCGCATCGGGCGACTTGAGAATTGCGAGGAGCCGCTTCTCGATCTCTTTGGATTGCTCGGGCGTGGCGGCGCGAATTGCGGCCTCGACGGCCAGCAGGTCTTCGCGGTCGTCGCCAAACCGATAGTTGACGATTCTCTGATAGGTTTCGTCGGTGGCCACGCCTTTGATCGCATCGGCGAGATCGGGACGGATGGGCCGCAGACGGATATTGGCGTAGGCCACGGGGCCGTGATCGCCCTGGATCATCAGCGGGCCGGTGGGTTTCTCGTCATTGAAGGTCGCGGCGCGCGTCGGGCCGGTCACCTCGACGTTCTCGTGAATGAGCGTGTCGTTGTGGACGACGCGAACAAAGACGGCGTTGGCGGTCTTCTTGCCCGCGGCGTCGAATCGCGGCGCGCGGAACACCACGTCGAACGTCTGCCATTCACCCGGCTTGCGCGCGGCGTTCACGCGCGGTCCGTGGCCCTCGTAGCCTTTGTTGTTGGCCCAGCGCTCGTAAATGCCGCCACAGTCAATGTACTTGGGCTCCTTGACGCCGAAGCTGTCGTAGACCTGGATTTCATAGCGGCCCATGAAATAGACGCCCGAGTTGGAACCTTTGGGGATCATGAACTCGACGTGTGCCTCGATGTCGCCGTGCTCCATTGTCGAGAGGAGATTGCTGGCCCTGCCTTTCGCGCCGTTGATGATCACGCCGGCGCCGGGCGATGAGGAAAGGAGCGTGTCGCTGTCCGATTTGGTGAACGCGTCGCCCACGATCGTCCAGTCGCCGGTCGGCTGCCGCCAGGCCTCGAGCGTGTCGCCTTTGATCAAGTCGGTCCAGTTGCTCGACGGTTGCGATGCTTGAGCCAAGATGCTGGTCGTTCCGAACAAAATGAACGTCGCGAAGAGCAGGACCTTACCAAGAACGTTCGACCTCGTGTTCATCAACGTCTCCTTTTCCCCTCACACAGAGGCACAGAGTTCACAGAGATAATCGTCATGCCCGAGGAGTTTTTCTCTGTATTACAGATTCACAGCAGCTTGTTTTTTCCGGCAAGGTTTCTCCGCGTCTCCCGCTCTCCCATTCTCCCACTCACGCAGTCACAATTCGGCTGTGGCCAGAAGCCGCGCTATGAACGCTGCGCCTCTGTGTAATAGTCATCTTTTGTTCTCACCTCACAAAATCCACGGCTCGCGGTAAGCGCGACCGAGCAGCGCGCCAGCGCCGGGATCGCCGAGGATCTGCTCTTTCTCAGGGTTCCACTTGATTTTGTGGCCCGTAAGCATGGCGATGTTGCCGAGGTGAGCCACCGAGATGGAACGATGCGCAATCTCGACCGGCGCCGCAGTCCGCCCGCGCGATTTGACACAATCAATGAAATTGCCGTGCTGGTCGTTGCTCTCATACAGATGAATTTCGTGGGGGCCGACGATTTCCTTGGCAACCGACGCGGGATAAGTCTTGTTGTCGTTTTCGACCCAGCCGTCGGTTCCTTCCCACTTCACTCCCCCACCGCCGCTCTTGACGATCAGCTTCATGCCGTTGGCGTATTTGCATTCGAAGTGGAAGCTGGTGGCGGTGTTCCAGAGCGCGCCATTGGGAGGGAACTCGCCGCGCCCTTCAATCTCGACAGGCCCCGTTTCCTCGGTTCCCATTGCCCAGTGCGCCATGTCAATGAAGTGCGCGCCCCAGTCGGTGACCATCCCGCCCGAATAGTCGTAGTTCCACCGGAAGTTCCAGTGGCAGCGACCATGGATGTAGGGCGCCCAGGGCGCGGGGCCGAGCCACAGGTCGTAGTCAAAGCCCTTGGGAACGGGGATCGGCTGCTGGGGACGATAGGAACCGTTGCGCAGCCAATAGCCGCCCATCAGGTCCACGCGAATGGTGTGGACCTTGCCGATGCGGCCGTTGCGGATGAGTTCGCACGCGCGACGCCATTTGGGTTCGGAACGGCGCTGGCTGCCACACTGGAACACGCGGCCATAGCGAGCCACGGCCTCGACCATTGCGCGGCCATCGGCGATATTGTGCGAGAGCGGCTTTTCGCAATAGATGTCCTTGCCCGCCTGGGCCGCAGCCACAACGATGAAGGCATGCCAATGGTCGGGCGTCGCGACGCACACGGCGTCAATGTCCTGGCGCGCGAGAAGGTCGCGAAAGTCGTTGTAGGTATCGCAGCCCTTCCACGTTCCGGAAGGCTTCTGCGTCGCGTAACGTTTCTCAACGTCCGCTTTGGCCGGCGCGAGACCGCGATACCAATGATCCTCGTAGTTGGTGCTGCCGGCGTCCACGTCGCAGAGCGCGACGATCTGGACCTCGGGGTTATTGAGGAACTGGCGCATATCCACGGTGCCGCGCCCGCCCAGGCCGATGCAGCCCATCGTGATGCGATTGCTCGGCGCAACCGATCCTACGGCGCCCAACGCCGACGCGGGAATGATCGTCGGAAATGCCACGGCCGCCGTGGCCGCTCCCGCCGCCGATGCAGCGTGTTTGAAAAAACTTCGTCGAGTGATTCGTCGTTCGCTGGTCATTGCACTCTCCCATTCAACGCGTCTGTAGCATGACGAACTTCCTCGCGCTCACACACTCAGCGTGCTGAAGCGTTTCACATACTCAGCATTCTCGGCTTGCTGGTCGCCGTACTTGTCGAAAATACCGATGATCACGGCGTCGGTGGGCTTGATGCCGGCGAAGGTGTCGCGGAACGCTTTCTCGACGGCCCCCTTGTTGTCCGAGAGGCGTCCGGCCGCGAGAATCTTGAACGCGAAACAGGTGCGTTTCGTTTGCCGGATCGCTTTGAACATGCGCGGCGGATCGGACTCGAGATAGACTTCGCCGACCGGGACCGGCACATGGCCGAGCAGTTTCTTCAGGCCCTCGGCGCTGCGGTGGCGCTCGTAGACGCACGTCATGTAGAAATCCACGTCCCAGCCTTTCGATTCGACGGCGTCCACCACGGCGGGCATGTGGGTCGAAACGCCGACCATCATGCCGCTGTCGCGCACGCGCTTCAGGTAGTCGTGGATGTCGTCGAGTTTGCCGGTCTTGAACAGATTGTCGGTCGTCTCGCCGTGGTGAGCGACGCCGAGGCATCCCACATCCTTCAGCTGCCTCAGGTAGTTTTCGGAATTCTCACCGCCCTGTCCCAGCGAGATATACTGCATCCGACCGCCTTCCTCGCAAAGCCGCCGGTAGACGTCGTGATGCGTGTCGCTCCCCTGCCAAAGGGTGATGCCCACTTCCTCGCAACGCCGGACGGTTTTCAGCTTCTGTTCGAGCGTGAAATAGGCGCGCATCTCGTTGTTGACGAACGTCGAGAGGTGCGAGCCGGCGTGGAAGGGGTTGGAACCGAGCACCAGCCGCGAGATCGAGTATTTGCCAAACGGCACTTGAGGGAGTTTCGCCTCGCCCTTCTCCGCGGCCGATGAAGATGTCGCTTGTTGCGCCGCGGCCACGGCAATCGGCAACGCGCAGATGCCTTTCAAGAAATCGCGCCGATCGCATGGCGATCCGCCGTCACACCTCCCATCGTTTCCGTTTCCGTCCAAGGATCTTTCGCTCCATTCCATCTTCACACCTCCGGTCTCCGACCATGACTGTGGTACTTGCGTTTTTTGCCTCTCACGGCAATGATCGCCCGTCGCCTCACCCTTCGTGGGCGTTTCCTGGATCTGTAGGCCGACGTTCCCACGGTCCAATAGTCGCGTCGGCTGGGCACCACTTTGAACGGCCACAAGGGCCCAGGTTACGAAACACACGGTGATGGTGAGTTGTTTGTCCCTATTCTTTCTCCCTGCCTCACAGCCGATCGCCTGCTCTTATTGTCCGTTTTTCATTGTCGGTTGTCGGTTGTCCGTTTTTCAATTCCTTTTTCCGACCTGCTCACGGCCTCACAGCCTGTAACCTGCTTTCTATTTCACCCGATTCGGATACGGCGGCGGAGGCATTCGCTTCACCGGATTCTTTTCGAGCGCCTTCAGCACCACTTCGACCGCTTTCTCCAGCTGCGGATCGTGGCCCGCGATGACTTCCTTGGGCGTCATCTCGACTTCGATGTCGGGCGCGACGCCTTCGTTTTCGACTTCCCACTTGCCGTCGGGACTATAGATCGCCATGCGCGGAGCGGTCACGCGACCGCCATCCATCAGCGCCGGATAATCATAGATGCCGATCAGGCCGCCCCAGGTGCGTTTGCCGATCAGCGGACCCAGTTCCTTCTGGCGGAAGAACTGCGGCATGGCATCGCCGCCCGATCCGGCATACTGGTTAATGATCATCGCCTTGGGGCCGAAGATCGCGGCGTTCGGCGTGGTGAACGGCTTGCCGTCGCGCGTGGCCCAGTTGGCGAGAAGCGAGCGATTGAGCATGTCAATGATGTAGTCGGCCAGCGACCCGCCGCCGTTGAAGCGCTCATCAATGATCACGGCGTCGTGATTGATCTGCGCGAAATAGTAGCGGTTGAAGTAAGTATATCCGGCGTCGGCGGTGTTGGGCATGTAAACATAGGCGATCCGGCCTTTCGACAGCTGGTCCACTTTTCGCCGATTGCCCTCGATCCAGTCCCGGAAGCGCAAGGACGATTCGTCGGCGATCGGAACGACCGTGACGGTTCGCGCGCCGTCCAAAGTCGGCTTCGCGTTCACCTTGATGGCGGTGATCTGGCCGGCGGTTTTCTCGAAAAGGCTGTAGACATTGGTCGGCGCCTTGAGCGGCCGGCCATTGACTTCGAGCAAATAGTCGCCCACTTTGACGTTCACGCCCGGTTCGGTGAGCGGCGCGCGCAGTCCGGGGTTCCAGTTTTCGCCGCTGTAGATGCGCGCGAAACGATAGTAGGCGTCCACGATTTCATAATCGGCGCCGAGCAGTCCGCCGGGCACGTACTCAGACCGCGGTGCGTCCCCTCCGCCCACATAGGCGTGACCGGCCACCAGCTCGCCGAGCATCTCGCCGAACACGAAATTCAAATCCGAGCGGTGACCGACGTAGGGTAGAAACTTCTCATATTTCTTACGGATCGCGGGCCAGTTGGCGCCGTTCATGTTCGGCGCATAGAAGAAGTCGCGCTCGATTCGCCACGCCTCGTTGAACATCTGCGCCCACTCGGCTTTGGGCTCGACGCGGTTCTCCATCCGGTCGAGAGTGAGCTTGCCGTCACCCGTCGGTGCGGAGCCGTCCGCGTTGACGATTCCATAGACGCCGCCGACCTGCTGGTAGAGGAGTTTCTTTCCGTCGCCGCTGATTTGGCAGTCGCCCACGCGCTGCAGGATCAGCTTCTCCTCGCGCTTTTTCATATCGAAGCAATGCAGCGAGGTGCCTTCGGGGTTTTCCGCGGCCTCGAGAAACAGGCGGTCGCCCAAAGCGAGATAGTAGAGTCTCCCCTCCTCGGCCGCCTGGAGGTGGTCGTAGTTGCGCGCGGGCACGGGCAACGCCACGATGCGCTGATCGAGGCCCTCCAGGTCAATCTTGACCACGACCTCTTTCTTTTCTTCTTTTTTCGCTTCTTTGTCGGCGGGTTCTTTCTTCTCTGCTTTGTCGTCGGACCTGTCGGACGCGTCGGTCGTGGCGGACTGGTCGGACTGGTCGGACTGGTCGGACGCCGCCGACGGCTTTTCTTTCTTTCCCGCTTTCTTGCCGGCCTTCTTCTTGTCCTGCTTCTTCTCGGCCGACTCCGACTTCTGTTCTTTCTTTTTCTCGGCCTCGCCCTTGACTGTCTCCTCGTCGCTTTCGGGAGCGAACGGCGACGGCTTCTCCTTGTTCAGCACTGCGACGTAGAGAGTTTTTCGAATCGGATGCTCGTAGGACGACATGTCGGCCCATCCGACGTTCAGGCCGACGTTGGTGCTCGCGGCAAAAAAGAGAGACTGGCCGTCGCGACTGAAGCACGCCGAGGCCGCGTCGCTCAACCCGTCGGTCACCTGGTGCGTCTTGGCCGTGGCAAGCTCGTAGAGAAAGACCGCGCGAAACTGGTTGCCGAGCCGCTTGGTGTAGGCGATCCACTTGCTGTCGGGCGACCAGACGGGATCGAGCGTTCGTTCCACATAATCATAGGTGTCGGTATCCACGAGGATGGGCTTTTGCTTCTCGATGTCCATCCAGTGCAAATGCAAGTGCTTGTCGGTGTAGAGGATCTTCCGGCTGTCGGGCGACCACCGGGGCTCGTAGAAAAAAGTCTTCTCGCCCAGTGAGATTACTTTGGGTTTGGCAAATCCGGTCTGCTCATGGAGCATCAGCTGATATTCGCCGCTCGCATCCGAAAGGTAGGCGACCCACTTGCCGTCAGGCGACCAGGCAGGATCGCGTTCATAGACGCCGGGGGTTTGGGTCAGGTTGCGGATGTCGCCTTTTTTCGCGGGGACGGTAAAGATGTCGCCGCGGGCCTCGAAAACCGCCCTCACGCCGGTGGGCGAAATGTCCATGTTGCGGATTTGCTGCGCCGCTTTCTCATAGTGCGGCCGCGTATAGGGCAGGTCAGGCGCAATGCGAATCTTCAGCGCCTTGGTTGATCCGTCGCCGGGGTTGTAGAGGTGCAGTCTTCCCGCTTGCTCGTAAATGACGACGCCGCCGCCCGACGATGCGGACTTCACGTCATAGTCGTTGTGGCGCGTGACCTGGCGCACGCTCTTCGTGCGCGTGTCGTAAGCGAAAAGGTTCATCGTGTGGTTGCGGTCGGAAAGAAAATAGACCGCGTCGCCGAGCCGGATCGGACAGGTATCGGTCGCGCGCTCGTGAGGGATTTCGACGTAGTCATACGTTTTCAGATCGAACAGCCAGATCGGCGTCGTGCGGCCGCCGCGATAACGCTTCCACGTCTGGAAAGCGTCGCGGATGGGTGTATAGGCGATCTGCTTTGCGTCGGGCGAAAAGGAGGCGCGCTCGGCCATGGGCATGGGGAGCACCGTTGGAAAACCACCGTCCTTCGGAATCGTGAACAACCGGCTGTAGCGCCCGGTCGTCGAGAGACGCGACGAGTTGAAGAGGATTTGCGTTCCGTCGGGCGACCAGCCCTGCACCACGTCCTCGCCGGGATGGAACGTGATGCGCTTGGGTTCGCCGCCGGTGACGGGGATCGTGTATACATCCACGTTGCCGTCATAATTGCCCGAAAACGCGATCAGCGAACCGTCGGGCGAGAATGCGGGATTGAATTCCACGGCCGGATTGACCGTGAGCCGGCGCGGAGAGCTGCCGTCGCGCTCGGCGATCCCGATGTCGCCGGCATAGACAAAGGCAATGTGGTTTGCGCTCACAGCCGGCTGCCGCAACAGCAGCGTTTCGTCCTGACCCGACGCCGCGCGAGCAAATCCAACCGACCCGCAACAGAAAGCAATCACACCAACCAGCAGATGCCGCCTCATGGGATGCCTCCCTTGGATGAGATGGTTGATTCTGTAGTGGCTACCCAACGCCGAGCGCTGATACTCCAATCAGGTCCGGTCCCGAAGCGCAAGCTCAACGTTAGCTTTGACGTGGCTCGTTTTCTGTGGAAACATGCCCGCGATCAGATGAACCGCCCGGGGAGAGCCATGATGGATTCATGCGGGCCGGCCGCCTTAAGAAGAAGAGGGTGATCGTCATGATCCTGATAACGTCGGGAACCTGCCTTGCCCTGACGATACTCTACATCTGTTGGGCCGACGTCGCTCTGGTATGGAAAGGGGTTGTCGTTTTGCTATACGTCGCTACCTGCTTTATTGATCGTCTCTTTCCCACCGGCTTTCCGATCGGCTTCCTCCTTCAGGTGGTTCTCTGTCTCTAGTACCTCCTCCACTTCCAGCTGTCGGGGTTCAAGGAATGAATGTCTTGCGTTCGTTGCCCCGCGCAGGGAGACGCCTCTCCAACAGCCTGCGCCACTGGGTCCTCATCTCTTTTCGGTTTTCGGCAGCTCGGGTCTCGGCGTTTCGACCGCAAGAGCAAACAGCTCCTCGTAAAGCATCAACTGAAGGTCGAGAATCTGGTCGTGGTTGACCTGCGGGTATTGTGTTTCCTTGAAACCGTGCGGGCATTCGAAAAGCATCGCCACGCCGCCGCAGACGTGGTGGAGCGCGCTCGTGAGATTGAACGACGGACCGGGATACCGCGCGCCGTCTTCGGCGGGAGCGGGCGGCTTTCCGGCGGGCAAACCGGCCTCGCGGAATCGCGCCATTAACCGTTCGGCAAAACGCGCAATCGTCTCCTTTTGAAAACGCGGAACGTAGCTCGTCGCAAGAATCTCAGGCCGCTGGCCGTGCGAATGGAGGAGCAAAATGAAATCGGGGGCATCGCGCGCGGCCGTCGGGATTGCCGAGAGGAACGATCAGCACGCGGCAACGATCGAAATTCTCGCGCAGGCGCGGCCATTCCTTGCCTCGCAAATCCTTGCCGGTTTCGGCGACGCGCAGGAGATTGACGAGGCCGACCATCCCCTCGACCTCCTGGCCATGAACCGGACCGACGATATAGACCACGGGTGGCGAGCCGGCGGGTTTGCGCGCGTAAAAGCCGGGATCGCCCGCCGCGACCGCCGAGCCGTAGTTTGCCTGGCGCTGAAAATCGGCGCGCACACCGTACCCGGCCAGATAGACCGGCCGCCCACCCGGCGAACGCGCGATGATCTCGGTCTTGCCGCGTTTGACGGCCCCGACCGCCGCTTCGATGTCCGCAACTCGTCCCTTCCAAAAGACCGGCGCCTCGGGCGCTGCGGCACACACCTCCCGCGCCGAAACCGTCACCAGGATCGTGGCCAGACATCTCCAGAGATTTGCGCCAATCCATGCCATCTTCGTTCCCCCTTGCCGTTCTGGCTTGCCCTCAGAACCGACCGCATGGTCTCCAGAGTCTGACGGCCCACTGTTGGGCAAGGCCATTTTCGGTGTCAAGATCGGTTAGACCGATTACACGAAATCTCTCGGGCCACCCTGCACTGACTTTCCACCACTCGCAGCTTGACATTGAAACGCGCGCGCTCTTGAAGATGAGGTTGCTCGAAGCCTCACGGTTTCGGAGCACATGCCTCGGATGCCGGAATTCATTTCGTGGAGAGGATTCTCCGAATGACATCAAGATGTTTCGTCGCATTCGGATTCGCACTAGCCTTCGTCGCCGCAAAGGCCGATTCGCAGCAAGTGGGTTTGGAGTTCTATGACAACCTCGCCGAGCTCCCCTATCTCTATTCGAACGTCGAGGCGCATTATCTTTCGAGCTACGATCGCGGCGGCGGCAATGACGATGGTTTTCGCGGCACGTATTCGGCCCTCTATGTGGACAAAAAGGGCGAGCACGTGATTTTCGACGAAGACGGGCCGGGCTGCATATACAATCTCTGGTTCACGGACACCGGCGGCGAGAAGAGCCCGCTGCGCTGGGACAAACTCAGATTCTATTTTGACAATGAAACCTCGCCGCGGATCGAAATCGAAGGCACCGACTTCTTCTCCGGCCTCACGCCGCCGTTCGTCTATCCACTTGTGACGCACAACTTCATCTCGTCGGGCGGTTACAGCTGCTCCATGCCGTTCCCGTTCGCGCGGCATTTGAAGATCACGACCGCGAAGCGAGCGGGCTTCTACAATATCTACTACCATCTGTATAGGAACCGTCCCATACGTTCATGGTCGGGGAAGGAAGATTACCGTCGGCTCATTTCGCTCTTCGAATGCTGTGGCAGCGACCCGAAACCTCCGGCGGCCCTCGAGGTGGCGCGCAAAGAAGTTTCGCTTCCGAAACGAAGAGGGCGGGATGGAGTTGCGCCGACATTGTTGTTTTCGCGCGAAGGCGGCGGGAGCATCCGCAGCATCAAGCTCAACCCCCTCTTCGCACCCGACCAATACTGTCTAAACCACGTTTTCCTTCGCATCACGTGGGACAACCAGAAGGAACCGGCGGTGAATGTGCCGATCGGACCGTTCTTCGGTTCAGGACTCGGCGAGGCGGACGTCAGGAGTCTGTTCTTTGGAATGTCCACCGCCGGAACGTACTACTGCTATTTCCCGATGCCGTTCAAGCGTTCGGCGCGCATCGAGCTGATGAACGAAAGCTACGACTCGGGTGCGGAACTGTTTTGTGAAGTTGCCTGCGACATCGAACCACCCAAGGACAAAGAGGGCGCGCAACTTGGATATTTCGGCGCGAAGTACAGATACGACTGGCCGATCGTGGAACGCAATGACTATACACTTTTCGAATATGCGGGAACCGGCAGCGTCGTCGGCCAGATGATGACGGTCGAGCCGGTCGCGCCGGATCGAAAGCGCTGGTGGGAAGGCGACATGCACATTTGGATAGACGGCGAGAGCAAACCCCGCTTCAACGGCACCGGCCACGAAGACGAATACCAGGGCGGCTGGTCAACGTTTTGGCTGATGAATCCCTACTCGCTGCCGCTGTTTGGCGAACCAAAGACCGCCGGCCTGCGCGACATCTTCGGCCAAGTCAACGGCTCCACGACGGTCTATCGGATCTGGCCGGGAGGAATTCCGTTCAAGAAGTCTATCGCCATCCGCACGGAGCACGGCAACCAGAACGACACACCGGCAAACTACTCTTCGCTGGCGTTCTACTACTTCATTCCCTAGGAGGCAAATGAACCGATGGGCCGCCACGACTGTCTCTGCGCTGTTCTGATTCTCTGCTGTTCGTCGGGCTTGTGGGCAGCACCGTCGGTCCTTCCGTCCGGCAGCGCCCCTCCCGCGCTGGAGTTTCCGCATTTCCCCGATCGGATGCACACGTTCATCTGGCGAAACTGGAACGTGGTCGAGCCGGAGCGGCTGGCCAAAGTGCTGGGTACGTCGGCCGAAAACGTTGCGGCCATTGCCGGTTCGATGGGTCTTTCGCCGGCGCAGCCGATCCCGCCGGAGCAGAGGACGCGCGGCTACATCACGGTGGTGCGGCGCAACTGGCATCTGCTGCCCTATGATCAGCTGCTGACCCTGCTCGACATGTCGGCCGACGAGCTGGCGAAATCGCTTCGCGAAGATGATTTTCTATTCGCCAAGCTCGGATTGCTGAAGCCCAAATGCGAGCCGCTCAAATATGCCCCACCCAACGAAGCCGCGAAAAAGCGCGCCGCAGAAATCAAGCGCGTCGTCCGCGAGGCGTTCGGCGACGAACTGGCCCGACCGGGAGAGCCGCGGTTTGCTTTTGTTCGGCAGCTGAGCCAAGTATCTTCGGCCCGGCCGAAAACCGCGACGAGCGCCAAATCCAATCTCGAGCTCCGGTTCATCTACTCTTATTGCGCTCTGTATGGCGATTCACTGATGAATCCGCAACTCGACCCCTACCCCGACGGCCTCCTCCAGAAGCTCGCTGACCTCGGCGTCAACGGCGTATGGATTCACACGGTTCTCCGCGACCTTGCCCCGAGCAAAACGTTTCCCGAGTTCGGCGGCGGACACGCGGAGCGCCTCGCCACTCTGCGCAATCTTGTTCAGCGCGCCAAGCGATACGGCATCGGGATCTATCTGTACATGAACGAGCCGCGCGCGATGCCCGAGTCGTTTTTCAGGGACAGGCCGAACCTGAAAGGTGTCCGCGAGGATCAATACTTCGCCCTGTGCACCTCTGCCCCCGAGGTCCGCCAGTGGCTCACTGATTCGCTGGCGTATGTGTTCGAAAACGTGCCGGACCTGGGCGGCGTTTTCACCATCACCGCCTCCGAAAACCTCACCAACTGCGCCTCGCACCACCAGCACAAGAACTGCTCGCGATGCAAGGATCGCCCGGCCGCCGCGATCATCGCCGAAGTCAATGCCGCGATCGAAGCGGGTGTTCATCGAGCCAGTCCCAACGCGCGCGTTCTCGTGTGGGACTGGGGCTGGGACGAGGCCTGGGTCGGTGACGCGATCGCGCGCTTGCCGAAGTCGGTCTGGCTCATGTCCGTGAGCGAATGGTCGAAACCCATCGAGCGCGGCGGTGTGAAAACGACGATTGGGGAGTACTCGATTTCGGCGGTCGGGCCGGGTCCGCGCGCCACAATGCGCTGGACGCTGGCTCGGCAGGTCGGCCTCAAGACCGCCGCCAAAGTGCAGGTGAACAACACCTGGGAGCTCTCGCCACTCCCCTACCTGCCGGTGATGGATCTCGTCGCGGAACATTGCAGCAACCTGGCGTCCGTCGGCGTCAACGGGATCATGCTCAGCTGGAGTCTCGGCGGCTATCCTTCGCCCAATCTTGAAATCGCTCAGCGATTCAGCGAAGACCCATCGGCCACGAAGGAAAGCGTTCTCGATGCGGTGGCGCGCGAACGCTTCGGCCCCGACGGTGCACCCCATGCCAGGCGCGCCTGGACCGCCTTCAGCACCGCGTTTCGGGAGTACCCGTTCGATGATAGCGTGGTTTACAATTGTCCGATTCAGATGGGCCCGGCCAATCTTCTGTACGCGACACCGACCAACTACGCCGCGACGATGACGGGGATTCCGTATGACGACGTGAATCGCTGGCGCGGTCCCTATCCCGCCGAGGTGCTGGCCGGTCAATTCGCGAAAATCGCTGCGGGCTGGAAAGCAGGATTGAGCGAACTGCAACAGGCCGTTGAGAAGACTCCGCCGGGTAAATTGGCCGATGCACAGGCCGAACTTCGCTTCGCCCGTGCGGCCCAGATTCATTTCCAAAGTGTCGCCAACCAGGTGCGCTTCACCCTGGCGCGCAATGCGTTGCTGGCGAAAGACAAACCTCTCGGCCCAGCCGAACGTAAAGCGAGAGTCGAGGAGATGCAGCGGGTCGCGCGCGACGAGCTTGAACTCGCGCGCGAATTGTTCACGCTGGCGCAGGAAGACTCGCGCATCGGCTACGAGGCCGCGAACCAGTATTTCTATCTTCCGAACGATCTCGTGGAGAAGGTGGTCAACTGCCGCTACATCCTCGACCACGCGCCGGCAGAGATCGAGAAACAGTGAGGTCCGGAACGCCAGCGCCATGAAAGGAAGTACCCCATGTCTCGAAGCCACAAAGTTGCTGTCGCGATGTCCGTTGCGTTTCTGTCGCTTTGTTTCAACGCGGCAAGCATTGCCGGTAAGGCGCCCGCAGTTGTCGTAGAAGCGGAAGAGGTGATTACTACGTGTGCGGCACCGAACAACGGCGCAGGCCCTCTGTGGTGCTACGGCGCTCCCCTCATTGTTCGGGTCGGAGGCGATGTTTTTGCGAGCATCACGGAGACGGGGCAAGACGTGCCTCCATTGTGCAACACGCGCTGGCGGCTTTTCCGCCGCGACGAAAAAAGCTGGAAGTTGCTCCACTATCCGCCCGCGTTCCGCAATCGCGAACCCTGTCCTCTGGTTGCGTTCGCCGATGGCAGCCTCTTCCTCTCCGTCAATCCTTCCACACAACCGCCCGGAACCCAATATGGAGCGTGTGAGCCTGACGCGCTGCGGTTCTCGGCCAAAGAGCCTGATCGCGAAGGCGAGCCGCTTCGGCCGCTTTGGGCCGACGGAGCGATCTTCACCGATCACTCCTATCGCGGGATTGCGGCCGATGGTCCTCGCGGTGAACTGCTTCTTTTGAATATCCACTCGCGGACGGGAGAGTACTTCTGGAGCTTTCGCGACGAGTCGGGAAAATGGGCGCAACAGGGACGCATCGCGTTTCCGATCCGCGCGTGCTATCCGGAGGTGGCGCTTCGAAATCGCGCGGCCCACGTTCTGGCGATCGGCGATATCGTCGAGCCAAACAAGGAATGGCGGGCGTACAAATTGGCGAAAACGAATAGGGACTGGGACTACGTCTTTCGCCGCCTGTTCTACACCTGGACGCCCGACATCGGCCGCTCGGAATTCGCCTCGCCGCTCGAACTCGACACCGTCGAGGCCACCGCGGGCCACATCTCGAATCTCGATCTTTGGATTGCGGGCGATGGCGCGGCCCACCTCTTATATCTCAAGAACTCGATCGCCTCACCTTTGATGCGCAATCGCTTTTTCCCGGGCCAGCCGATCGTGTCATCGCTCGAACACGTCGTTCTGAAAGAGGGAAAGATCATCGCGCGCAAGACTTTGCTGCGCGGTGTCGAGGGCGCGGGTTCCGAGATTCCGGGACACGCCCGGTTCCACGCAACCGACGACGGTCGGCTCTTTGTGGTTTATCTTCACAGCGACCGCACCGCGGAAGGAAAGCCCTTGTTGGAGAACCGGCTGCTTCAGGTTCTCCCCCAGGAAAAAGACGTCCGCCCGGCAACGATCCCTCTGAAAGAACCGTTTCGAACGTTCTTCACGGCAGCCGAGCGCGGAGGCTCAAAGCCGTCGCGCCTTCTCGACCTGTTCGGCGCCGGCCGCGACGGCACGGCCCTCCGTTACGCCCGTGCACGAATCGAATGAACGGGAACGTGGCGTTCTGCGTCTCGATAGGCCGCGGCACGCAAGGTTATATACACCGTTGCATAAATAATGCAACGTTCCACATCGCTGAAGGGTGCGTGAAACAAGGCCGTTCAAAGGCATTGCTGTTGCATTACTTGTGCAGTCATCTATAATTCCTTGACCTCCAATGGGGCGTTATGTAACAAAGAAAGCGGATGTGAAAAAGGGGGGTAGGCAAAATGACACTACACGTCAAGACAAACGTTCTGCCGGGACATAAAATCGAGATCACGGCGCCCGCCTTGCTCGAAGGCGAGGCAGTTGATGTGTACCTCGTGCCCGCCAACTCGGCTCCGCGTTGTTCCATGCTGGATTTGGTCGCGTCATTACCGCCCGGCCCTCGGCTGTTCAAAACCTGGGAGGAATTCGAGGCGCACTTTCAGGCGGAGCGTGAGTCGTGGGATCGTTGATCCTGCCCCAATCCGGTCGGGTTTACCTGGACACGCAAGCGCTTATCTATACGGTCGAACGTCATCCCGCCTATGGGGTTTTACTCGAGCCTCTCTGGCTCGCAGCACGATCGCAAGGCATCGAGGTGGTCAGTAGCGAGCTGCTGATTTTGGAGACACTCGTAGGTCCCCTCAAGAGCGGCAATCCGCAACTATTGGCGACCTACGAACACGCACTGTTTGGAACCGAGCTTCGCCTCTTTCCCATCACCCAGGTTGTCTTGCGCAAAGCAGCCGATCTCCGTGCTTGCCTCCCGGGTCTTCGCACCCCTGACGCCATTCACGCAGCCACCGCACTGGTATCGGACACCGTGTTGTTTATAACCAACGACGATGTGTTCCACCAAGTTCCCCGGCTGCCATTTGTCGTACTGCGCGACTTGGTTTCCTGAGTGATCAGAACGCCAGAGAAGCTCGGGAAAACCGACGTAGTCCCGCATGACCAAACCAATGCGCCCTCCGTGCCGATCGCCTCAAGTTCCAATCGGTTGCACCTGTTCCGTTCGAACAGGAATCGCGCTCACGCCTTTGCAATCGCTGCGGCATTGGCGTGGATTTTGCGGATCGCGTCGGCGATCTGGTCCATGTCCTCTTTGGTTCCGAGGAACATGGTCTGGGTGAACCAGACGGCCTCCTGGCAGAGCCGGTCGTTCTCCGGGCACTCGTTGTTCGCGAAATACTTGTCCAGGTACGCGCGGGAATAGATGCTCTGATAGCCGCGCGAATAGAACGTGTCGTTGAGGAACGGCTCCTTGTTCAGCGGCGAATAGCCTCGCATGGAGGGAATTCCCTCGGCGCCGAGCGCGCGCAGAAACTTGTCGCGCGAAAGGCCCGCGAACTTTTCCGGGTCATAGCGGAACATGTAGAGGTGATAGGCGTTGCGCGTCGCGCCCTCATACATTTTGGCCGGCGAAATCCCCGGAATCTCTTTGAGCTGGTTCGTCAGATGGGCGGCGTTTTCCGAACGCGTCCGAGACTGTTTCTCCACGCGTGTCATCCCACGCAGGAGCAGCGCGGCCTGAAACTCGGTCATGCGGCAGTTGGTCCCGCTGTGTTGATACTGAAAGCTGCCGGCCTTGCTTCGTTCGCGGCCGTTGGTGTGGAACGAGAAGCACCGGTCAACGATCGCCTCGTCGTTGCTGATGATCGCCCCGCCTTCGCCGGAGCAGAGGTTCTTGGTGACCTGGAAGCTGAAGCAGCCGGTGTCGCCCAGCGAGCCGACTTTCTTGCCGCGCCATTCGGCCAGATGGGCCTGGCAGGCGTCCTCGATCACCGGCAGTTTGCGCTTCTTGGCGACCGACAGGATCGTGTCCAGATCGGCCGGATTGCCGCCCAGATGGACGGGAAGAATGCAGCGGGTCTTGTCCGTGATCTTCTCTTCGATCTTCTTCGCGTCAATCTGGAACGTCTCGCGGTCCGTATCCACAAACACCGGGATCGCGAATTGCAGCAGGATCACGTTGATCGTCGCCACGAAGGTGTAAGGCGGGACCAGCACCTCATCGCCCGGCCCGACGCCCAGCGCGACTAGCGACGTGTGGAGCGCCGTGGTACCGCCGTTCGTGGCCACGCACGCTTTGGCGCCCGTGAAGGCGGCGTACTTTTTTTCGAACTCCTCGACCACGTCCGCGTTAAACCACTTCCGGGCGTTGAGAACCTTCATCCAGGCTTCCTCGTCGCCCTCGCCAATCATCGGCCACGAAGGGAACTTGGCCGTTCGAATCGGTTTTCCGCCGAGCATGGCCGGTTTGCTGGTGGGTGCCGAAGCCGCCGCTGAGACGATCGTCGGTCCCGCCAAGGTCATTCCCGCCGTGCCGGCCGCCGTCGCGGTCAAAAAACGGCGCCGCGTCATTTCCCCGTCTTTCATGGTTCATTCTCCTTTCCCCATTCGACTCGAGGTCGAAGTTATTAACGCCAAGCGCACCCCAAAAGAATTGCCGTCGGTCAGACTGCGATCCTGCACCGGTAGTCCTTGACGGCGGATTCCTTCTCCGTTTCCAACGTGCAAGACTCGGGGACCCACCGGACGCCTCCCATTGCGCACGGACTGTCGAGACAAGTCAATGATGAAACCCGGGCATCGGAATCATGGCGTCTATAGCCGGCCCTTTTCCTGCACGCAACGCTTTTCTTCAGTGTCAAGACCGTCACCGCGCATCTCAGTCTTATCTCGCGCCGTGCGAGGCCCTGAAGAGGCGAACGGAATCCTGGCCGGTGCAGCTCGATCCATTCCTGGCCCACAATACCCGAACAAAACCAAGCTGCACACAAACCGTCAGCCGCCTGCCCAAAATCCGCCTTCCGGGCACGGGCGGATTCCCGCTACTTGGAAGCCTTTCGATGTTTCAAAAAATACTCGAAGAAGAGATAGATCACCTCGTTGGATTCGGCAGTGGGCGAATGATCCTTGCGGCTGGTCATGGCGATTCTGTTTTCATGGCCCAGCAACTTGTTCACCGCGACCGCGTGATTGAGCGCCTTCCAACGCGCGGGACGATCCTCGGAACCGCCTGAAACCAGAAAGGGCCGCGGCGCCATCAGCGCGTGCAGCTCGTGCAGATCGTGTCCTTCCGCGACGAGCCGTTTGTACGCGCCCGTGCGCGGATTGTCTTTGGTCGGAACGCCCGCTTTGCGCTTGGTGCCGAGCTCGTAACCCAAGTACCACGGCTCCCAGTAGTTCACATTCGGTCGGCTCTCGTCGAACGCCACGCCTCCGTCCGACCAGGCAGCACAGGCGAACTTCTCGTGGAGGCACGAGGCGAACATCGCCCACTTGCCGCCATAGGAGTGGCCGACGATGCCCACGCGTCGCGGGTCAACTTCGGGGAGGGTCGCCAGGGCGTCGTAGCAATTCGCCGCCGCGTAGGCCAGCGCCGAAAGAGGCTGGAGTTCGGCCCGCGCTTCGCTCGGATAGTAGAGCGAATTGGGGAATCCGACCGAGAGCGCCACAAAGCCTCGCCGGGCCAATTGATAGGCAAAGTCGCGCAGTTCCCCGCCCTGCCCGATTCCCGTTTCGGGTTCGTAGTAAACGACCACCACCGCGGGAAACGGTCCTTGGCCGTCGGGAACGAGAAGGTAGCCGGGAATGGTTCGCTGGTCGGGCGCGATCTCGATCTGCACCTTGTGCTGCGCGAAGGTGTCGCGATGAGTTTTTTCGAGATAGGCGACTCTCGGTTTTTCGATCAGCGGCGGCCATGCACCCATGATTCCGTGCCACGTTTTCAGTATCTCTTGCCGGCGCTTCTGCCAGTCGGCGACGGTTTTCACGGGCGTGCCATCGTCGAATTTCAAAGGAGATTTGTATTCCCCGAAATCGCCGGCGAATTCCTTCGGCGGGCTGAAGTAAGGCGCGATCTTCGCCCAGATTGCCGCTCGGCTCGATTCCGTCGCCGGACCGCACAACGCCCTGCTCACACACCAGCACCAAACCGTCAAGACAACCCACACGCGATACATGATCACGCACTCCATTCTCCGCGCCTCGTCATTGTTGTAGCCTAGCCCCTCGTGGGCGTTCGCCTCAGTGGCCCGCCGTTGTCGTCCTTGTGCAACCAACCAGGATATACCAGCGGCATCATTTTCCCCATCCCTCGACCACTGGGAGCGACCTGTGGCAGGACATCAAACGCCCACGAGGGGCTAGGCTACAACCTGCCAGTGACGACGGCATGCGGTAATGGAACGAACGCCCACAAGGGGCTAGGCTACAACCTCGCAAAGCGCACGCTCAGCCCTTTTCTGCCGCCAGCAGTTCGATCACGCAACCCAACGCACGCGTCGTGTCCACATAGGCATAGGAGCCGCCCGTGAAGTCGCCGGTCTGGATGGTTTCAAAACCCTTCGTGTTCAAGGCCGACAGAGCTTCCTTTATGTCGCGCACACGAAACCCGAGGTGGTGAAACCCCTCGCCGTTCTTGTCCAGAGCCTCTTTCCACGTGCTGGGTCCGCCGACCGGCTCGATCAGCTCACACGAGATGGAACCGAACCTGAAGAACGCGAGTTTGGCGCGCGCAGGCGTTGGGGCGCCGCGATACAGGATATGGGTCTTATCAGCCGTGTCGGTGGTCGAGGCTTTCGGCACGCTGACGCCGAAGAGAGCCGCAGTGCGTTTGGCCGCCGCTTCGATATCCTTCACGACGAATGCGATCTGAGAGAAATCTGCCAATCGAATCGGCAAAGATTCCTCCGATCCCAACGCCTGCGTGGCAAACAGAAGCGACCAGTTGCCGAAAAACGTGAATCCCGCTGTTGCCGCGGCCACGCCGCCGAGCAGCTGCCGCCGACTTACGTGCAGCTCGTCACGAACACTGCGATTCCGTCCCATGTCGAACCTCCCACTTTTATTTTGGACCGATGTACTTTCGTGAAATGGCCACGTCGTCCACGTACAAATGGTGATCGCGCTGGGCGGTCCACGTTCCGCCCAGATAGACGTTCAGCCAGACGGCTTCGATCTTGAGCGTATCCATGTCGCGCATCCGAACGTCGGTTTTCTCGAACGCGAGCCGGCCGTCAATCCAGCCGCGCAAGATTCCATCACTGCGGCCGGGCGTGTTCATCCGCGCGTACTGTTCGACGCAATACCAACGGTTGTTTTCCAGGTAGCCCAGCCGGTCCTTGTTCCACACCCAGTTGGATCCATACTGGCCTTTCATGTCCATGTGGTAGCAATAGAAGCCGATGGGCGTCTTGCCGTCCTTCTGGCCGAGGAATAGACCGCGCGCCGACCAGCCATCGCGGCCGTTGACCGGTCGTCCGCCCCACCCCGCACGGCCATAGGTGCCGCTGATCCCGGGCAACTTTCCGCCTTGCGTGGGATTCCAGTCGTCGGCGAAACGCAGGTAGTAGCGAAAGTAAATCTCTTCGGGTTCCTCGCCGATCCGCCCTTTGAAACGAAACGACAGACTTGCGCCGTAGTGTCCTCCCCGGTCCACTTTGATTCGCAGCGCCTTGCCTCGCCGCGGCTCAAACTTCAGGTCCGGGTCGGAGGCGACGGTGTCGGTGTGAATGTCTTTCTCGCGCGCGCCCCATTCCCTGTACCAGCTATCCGACTCGAAATCGCAGGAGAACAGAACATCGCCGGCCGATGGGTTTTCACGACCGTAGGAACGGCCCGCCACTTCGAGCGACAGCAAAACCCCGGCAAGGGTAAAGAAGCGCAGAAACAGTAGGGCATCAAGGACGGTTCGTCTCGGACGTTTGGTATTCCCGATTCGCGCGAGCATGGTAGTCCTCTTTGGATTAGGGCGGCGGTTATCAAGCGCCAGAAGTTATCAACCTTCTCTTTGATCTCGGTCACAGCAAACGTCAGAAAAGCAAAGAGTCAAGGCAAGAGATTTTCTGCGCCGGGAATGGGGTGCATCTCCCGAATTCGGGAGATGCACCCGAGCACCGGCGAGGCCGCCGGCGTTCCAGTCACATCGCGAGCGCCGGACCGATCGGGGCCATGGCCACCGTATAATAGCTGTTGAAGATCTGATCGTCGTGCTCGCGCGCGAAAGTCCACATCCGCCTCAGCAGATCGCGCCGCTCCTTTTCGAGTTCTGCACTCAGCGGTGGCCACGGAACATCGCTCGTGTTCACCAGTCCTTCTTTTCCGTTGGGCCGTCGCAACCGCGCAAAATCGGGAAAGGCCAGGTTGACCGTTTCGTGAGGATCCTTCTCCAGATCATACATCTCGTCAAAGTCGAAACCGTTGTACACGTACTTGTAGCGCTTTGTCATTACGCTGCGTTGAGTGTAGTAGAGTTCCACGCCGTTGAGCTGTGTAAACAGCGCGTCCCGCCATCCACTGGGCGCCTCGCCGCGCAGCCAGGCAAGGAGGCTCCGGCCCGACCGTTCCATCCGCGCCTTGACGCCCGCCGTTTCAAGAAACGTCGGCGCGAAATCGGTGTGCGACACAAACGCCTCGACGCGGCGGCCCGGATTGGCGATCCCGTGCGGCCAGCGGATGATCGTCGGCACATTGTAGGCTTCGCGGAAACACGGCACCCCTTTGCAGTAGAGTCCGTGGGCGCCGACATAGTCGCCGTGGTCCGAACAATAGACCACCATCGTATTGTCGGCCTCGCCGGTGGCCTCGAGCGCGTCGAGCACCAGCCCGAACAGCGCATCCTCCATGCTGCAATAGCCCCAGTAGTGGGCAATGCTCTCGCGCACCTCGTCGTCGCTGAGCTGCCCGTAGTACTGGTGGCGCATGCGCTGATAGATGCGCGGTTTGTCGGCGAGCATATCCGCGAAATTCGGCGGAAGGGCGACCGACTTGGGATCATACATTTTCGCGAAAGGCTCGGGGATGACATAGGAATCGTGCGGTCCGGTCACGCCGACGAACAGACACCAGGGCTGATCGCCCGCCGCCAGTTTCTTGAGGCCCTCGAGGCCGCGCTGCACGGTTCGATAGTCACCCGTGCCCTCGTATCCTTTCGGTCCTTTCGCGGGCCTGGAGCCATAGAGGAGCATGTTGCCCCAGCCCGGCCGCAGCAATTCACCTCGCCGGCGCGGGTGATTCTCTTCCATCTCGCTTTTGGGCGCCTGCCAGAATTCGGGCTCGCGCCGTCTGTCCGAAAACGCTGCTTTCTTGATTCCAAGCGTATCCCACCCGCGATCCTCGGGACCAATATTGCGGCTCACGTGCCACTTGCCGGTATAGATCAGATTGTAGCCCGCGTCGCGCAACTCCTCGCTGAAGAGCACCACGCCCGGATTCAAATCGGCGTGGATGGCCGTGTTGGTTTCCACGTTGTTGAAGATGCCGTGGCGGCTCGGATAGAGGCCCGACATGAAGCTCGCGCGCGAGGGACAGCAATGGGGCGCAGGGCAGAACGCGTTCGTGAAGGTCACCCCCTGCGCGGCAAATCGCTCGAGGTTCGGCGTGCGGCAGGGATGCTTCGGCAGCACGGTCGCGGCCTGCTGCTGATCGGTCATGAAGATCAAAATGTTCGGCCGTTTCTCCCCACGCTTCAGTGTCGGCCGCTCACCGGCCGCTGCCGGCCCGACCACGTTGCCTGCAACGGCCGCGCCGGCGGCGGTCTGAATGAATTGTCGCCGTGTCACCATAACGCTGTCTCCCTGTGAGTCAAAAAGATGCCCCGATCCGGCTCGTCCCTTCTCGCGCAGCTATTGAGTCCGACAGACTATTGGCTGCCGTGCGCGTTTGGCGTGCCGTTTCTTTGTGAGGATCGCCGGAGCTTTCGTCAATACGGAAGTGCGAGCCGGCGCCATTTGAGAGATTTATCTCAACTCATTCGGAAGCACGGCCACATCATCGGGAAGTCATGATCGTTGGATTTTAAGGAAGACTCGGAGGCGGACAATGTATCTGCTTCGCGGCCCGGCTTTGGGTACTTTACAAGCCTCGCAGAGGCGAAAGAACGCCAGCCACGGGCATGAGTCCGTGAAAACCGACGACCCCACTCCGGCCAAGCCCTGAAAGAGCGACAGAAACGCAAGCGTGGGAGATGGCGCTAAACACATACAATGCCCCCTCTTTCTTTTCCAAACTTAACTGCGCCTCCGCCGGTCATGCTATCGGAGGCTCTCTCCGATGCGCACCTGCCTTTCCCTTGAAAGACAAAGCGCAAACTGAAAGAACAGCGACCACCACAATGAATGAGGAGCACGGGTAACAAATGAAAAGGCTGCAAGCACCCAAAATCGGACCTCTCCCGCACAACGTGATCGGTGGCATCCTTTCCGTCTGTCTCGTCATGACCGCCGTTCTACTGACCAGCTGCGGGAAGAGCTCGACGCCGCCAAGTCGGAAACCGGCTGCTGAGACAACGACTACCGCGACAACGGTTCGTCCGCCGACAGCCGCATCAGCCACGGCTTCCTCCGCAACCGTTGGCGCGGCAACGGCCACGACGGCCACGGCCGCGGCCGAGCAGCTGAAGGAGAAATGGGGGATCCAGGTTCAGAGCATCAAGCGGGCGGCCGGGGGCTACATGGTTGATTTTCGCTATCGGGTCATAGATCCGAAAAAGGCGCTGCCGCTCTTCAATCCCCGGGTAAAATCTCTTCTACTCGACCAGGCCAGCGGCGCTCAACTAGGGGTGCCCTCGCTCCCCAAAATCAGCCCCACGCGCACGGTCAAGCCTCCACAAACAGGGAAAACCTATTCCGTCCTTTTCGCCAATCCGGGCAAGCTGGTGAAACCCGGCAATAGGGTGACCGTGGTCATCGGGGATCTCCG
>Ga0315282_10002335_pt1 | contig 35095 bp, 34 predicted proteins | sample YL17G07_20_MG_FD_203693 | JGI IMG/M metagenome (GOLD analysis project Ga0315282, IMG submission 203693) | Sediment microbial communities from Yellowstone Lake, YNP, Wyoming, USA - YL17G07_20 | ecosystem: Environmental > Aquatic > Freshwater > Lake > Sediment | place: USA: Wyoming | collected...
AAAGCGTTCACCTACAACGTGCTGTTGAACTTGAGTGCTGGCATGTGAAGCGGGGCGAAAACGGGTTGACTGGCCAAACATGGGGATGCGTGAGCGATTTTTTCGCTCATTTGTGCGACACACTAGTTGGGCTGAGCAAACAGATATTAACCCGCCCGCCCTGAGGACTGAAGGGGAATTATGTCAAAGAACCTGTACTTCTTCGACGAGGGGGACGGGAAGAACAAGAGGCTGCTCGGGGGGAAGGGCGCCGGGCTCTGCACCATGACCCAGCTTGGCCTCCCGGTCCCGCTTGGCTTCGTGATAACGACCGAGGTGTGCAAAAAATACTACGAGCTCGGGGGGAAGATGCCCGAAGGTCTACTGGAAGACGTCCGGGCGGCGATTCGCAAGCTTGAGGGGCTAACGGGCAAGCGCTTCGGGGACCCGACAAACCCCCTTCTAGTATCCATCCGCTCCGGCTCAATGCTATCGATGCCCGGGATGATGGACACCATCCTGAACCTCGGGCTTAACGAGGAGACGCTCCGCGGGCTGGCCAAGCTCACCAACAACGAGAGGTTTGCCCTTGACGCCTACCGGAGGTTCATCCAGATGTTCGGGAAGATAGTGCTCGGGATAGACGCCAAGAGGTTCGAGGAGGTCTTTGAAGGGAAAAAGAACGAGGTCGAGGCAAAGGCGGACACCGACCTGACCGCCGACCACCTCGGGCGCGTGGTGGATGATTTCAAGAAAATAGTCAAGAAAGAGACTGGATCCGACTTCCCGTCCGACCCCTGGAAGCAGCTCGAGCTTTCCATAGCGGCCGTCTTCGGTTCCTGGAACAACAAAAGGGCCATGGAATACAGGAACTACTACAAGATCCCGCATGACCTTGGAACTGCTGTCAATGTGGTGACGATGGTTTTTGGCAACATGGGCGAGGGCTCGGGGACAGGCGTCGCTTTCACAAGGAATCCGTCCACTGGCGTGCACGAGCTTTACGGCGAATTCCTTTTCAACGCTCAGGGCGAGGACGTGGTCGCCGGGATCAGGACCCCCCTGACGATCGGCGAGCTTGAGAAAAGGCAGCCACAGCTCCACGCACAGCTTCTGGACATAGCAGCGAAGCTTGAGCGCAACTACCGCGAGATGCAGGACGTGGAGTTCACTGTCGAGCGCGGGAAGCTCTACATGCTCCAGACCAGGGCGGGAAAAAGGACGGCCCAGGCGGCGGTAAAGACAGCCGTGGAAATGGTCAATGAAGGTTTGATAACCAGAGATGAGGCGATCACGAGGGTTGAGCCCTCCCAGGTCGAGCAACTCCTTCACAAGCAGGTTGACCCGAGCGCAAAGGTGAAAGTCCTGGCGAAGGGGCTGAACGCTAGCCCTGGGGCCGCTGTCGGAAAGGCGGTGTTCGAGCCAGAAAAAGCAAAGGAGATGGCCAAGGCCGGGGAGAAAATAATTCTCGTCCGGGCGGAGACCAACCCTGACGATGTTGGGGGGATAATCGTCGCTCAAGGTGTTTTGACTTCGAGAGGTGGGATGACTTCTCACGCCGCTGTTGTGACGCGGGGGCTGGGGAAGCCAGCCGTTGTCGGGTGCGAAGGGATAAAGATTGACGAGGAGAAGGGCCAATTCACCGCTGGAGATGTAATGGTCAAGGAAGGCGACCTGATAACAATCAACGGTACAACTGGTGATGTCATAGTGGGTCAGGCCACTCTGGTTGAGCCACAGATGTCTGGAGAACTCTTGACCCTTCTCTCCTGGTGTGACGGGACCAAGCGGCTGCAGAACTGGGCAAACGCCGACTACCCAAGAGACGCGAGGAAGGCCAGGGAGATGGGGGCGCAGGGGATAGGCCTCTGCAGGACAGAACACATGTTCTTCGAGGAGGAGAGGCTTCCCATCGTCAGGCAGGTTATACTGGCGGAGGACCCTGAAAAGAGGAAGCCGGGGCTGCAGAAGCTGCTGGAGTTCCAGAAGGGGGACTTTAAAGAAATTCTCAGGATCCTGGACGGGCTGCCGGTTGTGATAAGGCTGCTGGACCCGCCGCTCCACGAGTTCCTGCCGAGGTACGAGGAGCTGCTACAGGAGGTTATCGTTAGGAGGATAAGCGGGTCGAAGCCGGAGGAACTCAAGGTTGCCGAAGGACTTCTCAAGAGAGTGGAGGAGCTGAGGGAGGTAAACCCCATGATGGGGCTGAGGGGTTGCAGGCTGGGAATAACCCACCCCGACATCAACGAGATGCAGGTGCGGGCAATTTTCGGGGCGGCGTGCGAGCTGAAGCGCGAGGGATACAACCCGAAGCCTGAAGTCATGATCCCGCTCGTCGGGCACGTCAACGAGCTAAAGGTGATGAAAAAACAACTGGAGGCGGTGGCCAAGCAGGTCATGGACAGTTATGGGATCCAGATCCTGTACAAGTTCGGCACGATGATCGAGGTGCCGCGGGCGGCCCTGACTGCCGACGAGATAGCAGAGTACGCGGAGTTCTTCTCCTTCGGGACAAATGACCTGACGCAGATGACGTTCGCTTTTTCAAGGGATGACGCCGAGCACAAGTTCCTGTTCCCGTACATCGAGAAGGGGATACTTGAAGTTGACCCATTCCAGACTCTCGACGCGAAGGGTGTCGGGAAGCTGATAAGGATGGCGGTGGAGCTCGGGAGGAAGACCAGGCCGGGGCTGGAGATCGGGATATGCGGGGAGCACGGGGGAGACCCGGCTTCAATCCATCTCTGCCACGAGTACGGGCTGAACTATGTTTCCGCCTCGCCCTTCAGGCTCCCGGTGGCGAGGCTGGCGGCTGCCCAGGCGGCGCTGAAGGAAAAGATGGAGAAAGAGCGCTACTTGTGATTTTTCAAGAAAAGGTGGTGCGGGGGAGGGGATTTGAACCCCCGAACTCCTACGAGACCAGATCTTGAGTTTCGCCCGTACCTGGCTGGCGCCTTTGACCTGGCTAGGCTACCCCCGCACTCGGAGTTTAATCCAGTTTTCAAACGTTAAAACATGTTTGTCACAGATAGTTCCGATTCTATCCATCCAGTCTAAAATGTCATTTGTCCTAGTCAGACATGCTACATGCTCTCTGCCTGTGCGATGCGCCACATCGTACTGATTAAATTTAAAACCTAGCTTGCTGGCTAACTTTACGAACTGGGTTACTAGCTCTTTACTTTTACACCGAAACTCAAGGCGAGGCGCCAAATCTCTTTTTCTGTAACTGAACGACCCATCCGAGCTGAAGAGGCCGCGCAGGGCCCCTCTGATTGTCCCTACGTCATCAGAATCAACCACTTCTGTTGGCAGTCTAACTCTATGCGCCTTTTTTCCAAAGGGGAAATACTTTGCGAAATATTCTATTGCCTGTCGTTGGCCGCTTCTTATCTGAGCAGTGTGCACGACGGGCCGTAAAGTGATGGTAGGCTTGACACCTACTACATTCCTTAGTAGGTAGCATGTTCTGCAGATCAAGATTTCATCGTTGATGTTGGATGAGATTCCCCACTTATCGTGGGATAGCCAACCGTCTCCAGCATGTAACCCAAGTAACTCTGCTACTTCTTCATTAATGCGGGTTGAAGGAGCATGATATCTAATCGCCAAATCCCGACGTGATTTTCTTAATTCCACTCCTTCCTTTTTTAATCTCATCCTCAATGTCTCTCGTGGTACTCCTGTTCCATTTGAAATTTGTCGGAGGCTTAGCCCTTTCCCATAAAGAGTGATATACTGAGCCATGGCAAGATTTGAGCTATGTTTAATTTCGCGTGGTACTTTAAGCATGGCTTTTTCTTGACTAAATTCCACGAATCCAACCCCTACGTAGCTATTTTTCCAGCAATTCTTACGTATTTTGAGGAGAGGTCACCGAAAGTATTCGGCGTCCCCGTCCCACCGTAACTTCCCATAATAGTTAAAATCCCACAACCTCGATACCACTGGAACTATGGCGGAGTTTGAGCCTCGTCGGGCCTTCGAGCACGTGGACAGGCTGGCCTACGAGATTGGCCCCAGGCTGGCGGGTAGCAGGGGCGACGAGCTGGGTGCAGACTACACTACCAAGCAGTTCAAGAGCTACGGGCTGCAGGTCCAGGTCCAGGAGTTCACGTTTGTAAACCGCGCGATGAAAAGAAAGATATCTGCCGTTCTGTTGATTGCTGCATTGCTTGCCTGCTTCTTGCTGCCGCCGCCCTTCCCAATCGCCGTGTGGGTCGCTGCTCTCGCAATCTGGATATCGCTAGAAAAGATTCTCCTGAAAAGAAAAAGCCGCAACATCATCGCAACCCTGCCCTCTAAAAAATCTGAAAAGGAAGTCGCCGTGACGGCACACTTTGACTCTGCCCCGTGCACCCAAAGCTACCGGCTGCACCTGCTACTGAAGTTCTCCTTCCTGCCCGCTTTGGCCATTGCCACCGTCTCAGTCCTTCTGCTCTCTTTGGGGCTTGCTAACGTCTGGCTTCTTGTGGTAATCGCCGCCGCCCTTCTGCCAATCTTCGCCGCACTCTTCATCTCCGCCGGCGGCAGGCAGGTCTCGCCCGGGGCTGACGACAACGCCTCCGGAGTGGCGGTGATGCTGGAGGTCGCGCGAATTCTTGCCTCCGAACCATCGCCCAACATAACTTTCAAATTCATCGCCTTCGGTGCTGAAGAACAGGGGTTGGTTGGCGCGCGCAGACTTGCCTCTGAGAATCTGCTTGCGTCAGGCACCCGTGTCCTCAACTTGGACAGCGTCGGGGTCGGGCCCCAGCCCTACATCGTGAAGGGGAACGGCCTCTTGAGAAGGACTCGAACGCCCGCTGCTGTGAACCAAGCCCTCGCCGCCTCGGTAACTAAAGCTGGGCTGGAGCCAAAGCTCTGGTGGGCGGCGCTGTCCGGCCACGACCACATCCCGCTGGTCAAGAGGGGGATTGATGCCACGACTTTAACTTTCGACATCCCGGAGCGGGACAAGCTCGGCCAGAGGATATCCAAGATGTTCAAGCTGCCTGATGCTAGGACGAGGAGGTACAAGTACATCCACGACCCAAGGGACACGCCCGACCGCCTTGAGATGAAGACGATCGAGCTGGCGGGAAAAATCGCGCTAGATTTTGTGAGGACTGTATTTGGGACCGGCAAAAAAAATGGAACTCTCGAGGACCATACAAAAAGCAACGGCCCCCATTCGGAGACACCGGAAGAACATCCGTCTGGCCTACATCCAGAACAGTTGCAAGAGTAGGTAAGATACCAGCACCGCGACAATGCTGACCGGAACGCTGATTTTCATGTACTCCTTGATTTTTACCTTGTAACCGCGCTTTTCAAGCATCCCGCATGCAAAGACATTTGCCGTGGCGCCAACCGGAGTGATGTTTCCTCCGATTCCTGTGCCTATCAACATCCCGTACATGAACGGGAACGCGCTCACGTTCATAGAGTTCGCCAAGCTCATGCAGACCGGGATCATCAACACGGTCCAAGGCACGTTGTCAATGAACGAGGAAAAGGCAACGGAGATCCATGTCACCAAGATCAGGGTAATCGTGGGGTTGTTCATGCCAAGTGCACCTATTACATTCGCGAAGTCGTTGAGTATACCGACGGCCCCCACAGCGCCCACCACGATGAAGATCCCAAAGATGAAGATGAACGAGTTCCAGTCAAAGTCGGTAACAATCGTTTTCACTTTTCTCCAGCCTACCAAAAGGGCGATTGCGCCGACTACCAACCCGATCACTCCCGGCCCGACACCGATGTGCTGGTTTAGGGCCAGGGTGATTATCCCTCCGACGAAAAGCCCAGTTGGGAGGTAGTTGGCTTCAACCTTATCCTCCGTTATGTGGACTTTCTTCGTCATGCGCCTGAAGTTTACGAAATAAAGGGTCGCAAGCCCGGCCAATGCACCGACGATGGAGATTATCCCCAGCCCTATCCTGCCCTGAAACCAGTAGAAGTCCAAGAAGCCCATTCCAGATTTAGATGCCAGGATCAGCGCTGGCGGGTCGGCAATCATGGTGACGGTGGTTACAATGTTCGAGCTTATCGCAATTGAAACTAGGTAAGTGAACAGGGAAGACTTCGCCTTCTTTGCGACCTCTATCGCTATCGGAGCCATTATGAGAAACACGCCGACGTTTTCGAGGAAGCTGGAAAGAAAAGCTGTCATGGCACAGATCACAAGGAGGGCCCTTCCTTCGTTTTTTGTTCTGCGCAGGACATGCTTGGCGAGGTGCTCGGGTACCCCGCTCATCGAGAATACTATGGACAGTATCATGAACCCCCAGTAGACTCCGAGCACGTCCCAACTCACGGAGTTCAGCGCCTGTTGGGCTGCTGGCGCGTCCGTCGGCAAAAGGATGACAAGCAGGAACAAGGCAGAAAAAATTCCAATATATGCGAGCTTGACCTTTCGTGAGATGGCCAGCCCATAGCATGCCATGAATATTACGAGCGTCGCCAGCTTGAGGATGTCAGCCAAATTCACCGCCTTCTAAAATTTTAACAATAGCGTATAAGACGCTGCTGGTTACTTCTTCTATTTCACGCACCTAGGCACGGAATTTTAAACGTGGAAGCAGTAACTTATGGCAGGTGATTTGGTGAAAATAGGCGTGATGTCCGACACGCACGACAGGCTGGAAGCGGTCGACCAGGCCATAGAGTTCTTCAACCGGGAAAAAGTCGAACACGTGCTGCACGCAGGGGACCTGGTCTCCCCATTCGTGGCCCCTAGGTTCTCGAAGCTGAAGGCGAAGCTCCACTACGTCTGGGGGAACAACGAGGGGGACAGGGAATACACTACAGTCAGGTTCGCTGAGATTGGGGTGAAACCACTCGGGAACTTTGCCGCCCTTGAGCTGGGTGGAAGGAAAATTGCATTGCTTCACGGGACCAACGATGACATCGTGAAGGCGCTAGTGAAGTCGGGCTCCTTTGATGTGGTCGTCCGCGGGCACAACCATCGCGCGCAAATCCATGAAGGCAAGACTCTGCTCGTGAACCCCGGGGAAACATGCGGATATCTTACGGGTCGCTCCACGGTGGCTCTGCTGGACTTGGCCACGCTCAAGGGCAAAATCATAGAACTCTGAAACTCTTTTTAAGAAGTTCCATAAGTTTAGCATACGGTGAAATCTTGATTACCATAGTGCTCCTCGCTATGCTGGCGGCCGCATTTTTCGCCAGCTGGAACGTCGGCTCACACGATGCCGCGAATTCCATGGGTACGTCTGTCGGCTCGCGTATAATCACGATCAGGCGTGCGGTGTTTCTGCTGTCAATCTTCGTGGTTTTGGGGGCAGTGCTGCAAGGGAACTACATAATGGACACCATCAGCAGGGGGATTGTAAAATTCGAAAACGAAAACGCGGCGGCTCAATTGGCGGAAAATATTGGTCTTCCTGCGGGCGTGGCCCCGACACCGTTCTCTTTGCTTCCTTGGGCAGCAGTTGCCGCAACTCTCTCGGCATCAATCTGGGTGTTGTTGTGCACTTACCTCGGCCTACCTGTTTCTACAGGACACTCGCTGGTAGCCTCTTTGGTGGGCGCGGGGCTTGCAATCAGCATGCTGGGTTCACCCGCAATCGCTACCGCCGGTGTGAGCGTCAACACCGCAAAATTTACTCAGATATTGATCAGTTGGGTCATAACTCCCCTCGGCGCGATAGGATTCGCTTTCTTGTTTTATCGCATCACAAACCGAATGTTGAGACGAGTTAGAAGCGTTACCTCATTTAACACTATTTACTCGACTCTGACTATAGCTACAGCATGCTACATGGCTTACGCGTTCGGGGCAAACGACGTCAGCCACGGGGTTGGAGTGGTTCTGGCAGTGGCCCCGTCATTGAATGTAAGTCTCCTTGCCCTATTCGGTGCTGTAGCGATGATCTGCGGGGCCGTGATGTACAGTTCCCGGATGATCGAAACCATAGGAAAAAAGTTTACAATTCTGTCCCCATCCACTGCCTTCGCCGCGCAGTTTGGGGCAGCCATGACAGTCCTCATTTTTGCATGGTTGGGCATGCCAGTTTCATCTAGCCACGCAATAGTCGGGGGGGTCATTGGCGCCGGGCTTGTGAGGGGCACATCGACAGTCAGCGGCAAAAAAATAGGCAGGACATCCTTGGCGTGGGTCCTTACGCCGTTCGTGACCATGGGCATTTCATTTGCGCTGGTCGCGATCTTCGGAGGGATATAAAATGGAAACTTGGAAATTGGCTTTCATCTCAATAACCATGTGCAGCTTGTTGGTCGGGTGGCTGTTTAATAATGCATTCATCGGACTCGCGCTCATCTGGGCCGGGATGATTCTGTATGAAGTTCTATCTCTGAAAAAACCCAAAACGGCGGACAACAGCGGGAATTAGCGGCCGCTAGTAAAACCGCCAAACTACTTTTATTTGGTCTTCGAAACTTTGCATAGTTTAGTTTTTAACGATGCATAACAAATCGGCTTGGTGGATGAACTGATTGAAATCCTCATCCTGCTCGGAGGGTTCTTTGTAGCCTGGAATATAGGCGCGAACGACACTGCCAACTGTGTTGGGGTCGCGGTCGGCGGGCGTACTCTCTCCTACCGTCGGGCGATAGCGATAGTGGCGCTCTTCGTCATTCTGGGCGCTGTTCTCGAGGGGGGGAAAAACATGACGACTGTTGGTGAAGGAATCGTAATCCCGAAACTGGGAGCCGCTAATCCCCTCTCCGCCGTCCCGCTTGCAACCCTCGCAGTTTTACTGGCTGCTGGCGCCTGGGTGCTCATCGCCACGGTGCTCGGGCTGCCAATCTCCACGTCCCAGTCGATGGTCGGCGCCGTCATCGGGGCTGGGGTGCTCATAACCACGATGCGCCCGGATCTCGGCGCGAGCCTCCAGTACGGGAAGCTGGGCTCAATAGGTATCTCATGGATACTGAACCCGATAATCGCGGCCTTGGTTGCATTTATCTTGGTCAAAGTCGTCAGCCATTTCCTGCGGCGCGTGAAAAACATCATTTTGATGAACCAAGTTCTGAGCATCCTCATCCTGATCGCGTCAGCCTACAGCGCATATACTCTCGGAGCAAACGACGTGGGCACATCCGCTGGGGCAGTCCACGCGTTTTTCGGGGGACCACAACAAATCATTGCCCTGCTTGGGGGAGTCGCCCTGGTCGTCGGCACAATAACATTTAGCCGGAGGGTGATTTCCACCGTTGGTTCTGGGATAACTACGCTTGACGCCACCACCGCGTTCGGTGCGCAGTTTGGGGCTGCACTCGTGGTTTGGTCTTTCGTGCAATTTGGAATGCCCGTGTCAACATCTCAGGCCATCGTCGGCGCAGTTGCGGGGGCAGGACTGGTAAGGGGCGCCTCCACGGTGAGCAGCAAAAAACTGGGCCGCATAGGGGTGGCGTGGGTCTTGACGCCCATAATCGGATTTGTGCTTTCAATCGGGATTGGATGGGTGCTCCTGGGGTTGTGAAAATGGAATTGTGGGAACTCACTTACATTTTAGTGGCGTTCGCGGGCTTGGCGATAGGATGGCAGGTCAGCATATACTTGGGCCTAGCGTTCATCTGGGTACTAATAATCTTGCTGGAATTGTACGATGCCAAGAAAAGCAAATCACGTGAAAAGGGTCAGGGCAAGAATCTGGATTGAGTCGCTCATGTCCTCGGCCCTGTCACTGATGTTCCCGAACCTTCTGATGAATTCCGCCATCTGAACGACGCTGAGTGGGGGAAACATGTCCTCGAGCTCGTAAAGCTCATGCAGAAGCCCGCCCTCAAGTATGTCAACCTGATGCTCGAAGTTGTCCACTTCCTTTGCCTTCCTGATTGCCACATCCATGTTGGTCCCGATGGCATCCACAGCATCCTGAAGTGTCTCAACAGTCTGGACCGTGAGCCTGGCCATGTCCACGAACCTCTTCCGCCACTCCCTGACGTTCTTTTTCTTCTTTTCCACAACCGCGAGCGCCTTGAAAAGTCTCTCCCTCAACAGAAGCACGCGCATGGCTCCTTCAGCCGTGTCCGCCACCCTGTCTAATCTCTCGGCAATCCAAGCAAGGTCTCCCCTGAAAGCCGGGAGAAAAGCCCCATCGTAGAGCACGTTTATGAAATCTCGCCGCCCATGATCTGCCTTTGTCTCAATCGTTGAAAGATCCCTTCCCAAGGCCTCCGCCTTTTTGATATCCTTCTCGGAAAAGTAAGCGTTGACGACCTCCTCGAACTTTTTAACGACATTCACGATTTCCTTGGCGTTCTTCCGGAGGGTGTCTATCGCGCCCTTCTCCTTCCCGCCAATGAAAGATATTGCAAGTACTTCCATGTTCTGCCCCTCCTTGGTATATCCGTGGCTCTTTTTATAAGCTATTTCTTGGGCCTCTTCAAAAGGTCCGAGCCGCAAACCTGGCACTTGGCAACCGTCACCGGGTATCTCCTGCCGCATGCCGGGCAAAACATCTCCCACTTGAACACTTTTTTTATCCCGGCTGTCAAGATCGGGCGGTGGGGAATCCCGAGCAGGCTGGCCAAGTTCTGAATCGCGTAGTCGTCCGTGATTATTTCCGCGCCCTTTTCCTTGAGGTCAACGGCCAATGCAAGGAGCTTGGCGTCGGTTTCCGAGATGGAGTCGCTGGTCACTGCCGCCCGCTCCGCCACCTCGTCCATCGCCGTCTTCGAGGGCTTCATGACCTTGACCTTCCCTGAAATCACGGCCGTCTCCAGCCCCAGCCTTGTGGAGAGACTCCTGGCCTCCTCCAAGACCTCCTGGACCGTTACTTGCTCGGCGCTGGACATGCTGGGGACAAAACCCGATACCAGAGCGGAGGTGTCAAGGACCAGAAGCTTTGGCACCTAAAGCCGCTCCCTCAGCTTGGTGTAAAATTCTCCCCACACGAAGAAACGGGCTGGAACATCCGACCGGCGCACGACCAACTTCTCTCCTGCTGAGATGGTGGCTGCTTGATTGCCATCAACGTTGACCCGCGCCACCCTTCCTGGGCTGGTCACTTCAACCGCTATTTTTGAATCCGCTGAAACCGAGAGCGGGTGCAGCCGTGTCTGGGTCGGGCACACTGGCACCACCAAGATGGCCTCCGAAAATGGATCGAGCACTGGGCCACCGGCCGCGCGCGCGTACGCTGTGCTTCCGGTCGGGGTGGATACGATCACTCCGTCCCCCTTCATCTCCATGACCACTCCTCCGTCAACGCTTACCCTGAGGTCCACCGTCCTGCCGGTGTCCACGTGACACACAACGACGTCATTAAGCGCGTGCGGAAGCGTCCTTTTTTTAATGGTTGCCACCAGCCGTTCCCTCTCAACAACTTGAAGCTGCCCCGACTTCATCGCTTTTATCGCACGCACCAGGTCCTTCGGCTCAACGTCCGCCAGGAAACCACGCCCGGCCATATGCACGCCCAAGACTGGAACTCCCGATGCCAGCCTCTGCGCCAGCAAAACCGTTCCGTCGCCGCCAACCGCAACTATGACGTCGGAGTTCTTGAAAGAGTCCGGAGAACTCGCGCGCTTCCCCAGCTTTTCCGCAAGCCTCGAATCGAGCAGGGCCTCTTCTCCTGCCAACATCCTCAAGATTTTCCTGACCGCCTGGAGAGCTGGCGGGAACTCCGTCTTCGCCACGATTCCTACCCGCAATCTTTCACCAATCCTTATCATCACCAAACTTTTAAGCACCGCTGAAAATTGGTCAAAGGTGTCAAGATGGCCAGGGAAGTGACAGAAGTCGGGAAACTCAAGGAAGGGAGATTCATAATCGTGGACGACGAGCCGTGCAGGATCGTTGGTTTTACGCACTCCGCGCCCGGGAAGCACGGACACGCCAAGGCCAAAGTGGACGCTGTTGGGCTCTTCGATGGACAGAAGAGGACCATAGTAAGGCCGACCAGCGCCACGATAGAAGTCCCGATCATCGAGAGGGGGGCCGCGCAGGTGCTGGCCGTGGTCGAGGCAAACGCCCAGCTGATGGACACCACCACATACGAGACGTTCGAGCTTCCGATCCCGATAAACCTCCGCGGGGAAGTTCACGAGGGTGTCGAGGTTGAGTACGTACAGGCCCTCGGAAGAAGGAAAGTTGAAAGAGTAAAGTAACTCTCTTGTTGAAATTAAAATAAAAAATAAAAAGGGGAAGAGAGCTTAAACGTCGGCTCCTCTCAATGTCTTTCGTCCGTTTGCCTTGGCTCTCACGATGGCCCGTGCGCACCTTCTTTTAATCAGGGCGTCGAGCTCCGCGAAGAAGTCCTCACTTGCCCTCATTCCCTTGATCAAGCCCCTTACTGCGGACTTTACGATATATGCCATTTTTTTACCTCCAATTGCTGGTTAAGCTTGAATTTGGCTGTATTTAAAGTTAGCCACGGCGTTTTCGTTTACGGGCTCTAGCCAGCTCTTTGACCTCACTTGCGGGCATTTCGTAGCTGTGCTCCAATGTCGGGAATTTTCCGGTTTTGACATCATTCCTGAAATCTTTGATCGCCTTCCTCATTGTCCCGCCTATGTCGGCATAACGCTTGACAAACTTTGGAGTGGTACCAGTCAGACCAACAATATCATGAAGTACAAGCACCTGCCCATCGCAATGGAATCCGGCGCCGCATCCAATCGTTGGGATTTCCAGCTTTTCTGTTATGAACTTCGCCAGCTGCCAAGGGACGCACTCCAAAACCAGGCTGAATACCCCGGCCTGCTCAAGCATTTTTGCGTCTTCCAAAATCGCGCGGGCAGCCGCGGCCGTCTTCCCCCTCACCTTTAAGCCTCCAAACTGGTGGACCCACTGCGGCGTCAGCCCCAGGTGGCCCATCACAGGGATGCCAGACTGAACTATCGCCTCCACTTTTTTCATTACCCCGCGCCCGCCCTCGACCTTCACCGCCTGGGCCCTGCCTTCCTTCAGAAATCTCCCGGCGTTTTTTATCGCGTCCTCGGCGCTGGCCTGGTAAGACATGAAAGGCATGTCCCCCACGACCAGAGCTCGCTTGGCCGCACGCGACACCGCCTTCGTGTGGTGGATCATCTCGTCCATGGTGACCGAAAGGGTGTCCTGGTGCCCGAGAATGACGTTCGCGAGTGAATCGCCAACGAGAATTATATCGACCCCCGCCTCGTCCACCATCTTCGCTGTGAGGTGGTCGTATGTGGAGATCATGACTATGCGCTCGCCGCGACCCTTCATCTCCCTGATTGACGCCGTGGTTACCTTTTCCACTTTAACCCCCCATTAGCTGTGCTCCGCCGAAATAAAAGCTGCTGAAAGTGTTTTTAGCTGGGCTGAAGAGTTACCCTTGTGGTTCCATGCTGGGAGGTTACATGGGTCAGCTGCTCCGCGTCGACCTTTCCAAGGGGACGACCAAGGCCCAACCGCTCGATCTGACTACTGCCTACAACTTCTTGGGCGGGCGAGGTTACTCGGCGAAGCTCCTTTACGACGAACTCAAACCACACACCAACCCCCTCGGCCCGGAAAACAAACTCATCTTCATGACCGGCCCACTCACGGGGACGGCATTTCCTGGCGCTGGCAGGACCGCGGTCAGCTCGAAGTCTCCTCTGACCGGAACGGTGGCAGATTCTCTGGTGGGCGGCGCTTTCGGGGCGTTTCTCAAGAAGGCCGGCTTTGACGGAATCATCGTCGAGGGAAAATCAGACGGGCCGGTCTACCTCCTTGTGGACGATGGAAAAGTCTCAATCGAGGACGCCTCGGGACTCTGGGGCAAAAACACCTTGGAAACAAGAAAAGAGCTTGAAGAAAAACACGCGGGCTCGTGGGTCGTCACAATTGGGCCAGCTGGCGAGAACATCTCAAGCATCGCCTGCATCTACACTGGCGCAAAAGCTGGACGGGAAGGGATGGCGGGAAGGTGCGGCCTGGGTGCCGTGATGGGTTCGAAAAAACTGAAGGCAATAGTGGTGCGCGGGGAAAAGAAGGTTGAAATGGCCCACGAGGACGCCTACCGAAAGATACTCGAGAAAATAAGGCGCACGGTCGAGACCCACCCAATAACCGGGATTGACGGGAGCCTCGCCCGATTCGGGACGGCCCTTCTTGTCCACAGGATAAACGCTGGCGGCCTGCTGCCGGTCGAGAACTTCTCCGGGAAGAAGCTGACGTTTGATGAAGCGGACAGGTTTTCGGGGGAAACGGTGAAAGAGAAGTACTTGGCCAGGAAAACCGCCTGCTTTGCTTGCCCCACCGCATGCGGACGCTGGGTAAAAGTAGGAGATTGGGAGGGGAAGGGCCCCGAGTATGAAAACATGGTCATGCTGGGGCCAAATGCCGGCTTCTTGGACTACGCGAACGAGATAGTCCCGCTCAACAGGTTGTGCGACGAGCTTGGTCTGGACGCGATTTCAGTCGGAGTGATATTGGGATATACCAGGGAAATCGGGAAAATCAAAAATATTGAAGATGCGAAATCGCTTGTTAAGGAGATTGCTGCCGGCAAATCAGAGTTCTCGAAGGGACTTGCAGCGGCTGCCAAGAAGCTGAAAACAAAAGCGCTGGCGCCTCACGTGAAGGGGCTGGAGCTCCCGGCATATGACCCCCGGGGGGCCAAGGGAATCGCTTTGGCCTACGCCACGTCCAACAGGGGGGGCTGCCACCTTCGGGCGTACACAATCGCCCCGGAAATCCTCAGCAACCCTGAATTTGTGGACCCGAACGCGGAGCTGGGGAAGGCGGAGCTTGTGGTGAAAATGCAGGACGCCTTTGCCATCTACGACTCAATGGTCGGGTGCAAGTACCACGGCCTGGCCCTTTTCGCGACCCTAGACTACGAGCTCGACGACATCGCAAAGATGCTGACGGCCGTGACAGGTCTGGAGTGGACGGGCCCATATCTGCACGAGGTGGGTTCCAACATCAACTCAGTTGAGGGACGCTTCAATGTGAGGGAGGGCTTCGGCCCTGCGGACAATCGGCTGCCGAAGGAATTTGGAATCAACCTGAGCAAGATGCTTCGCGACTACTACAAAAAGCGGGGGTGGAGCCCAAAAGGTGTGCCAAAAACTCCGAAGCTGAAAAAACCCAAAGTTTCCAAAGGCGTGGAAATCTTGGGCGGCCCGCTCGAGCGCTTGAATTTCCCCGAGCTGCAGGTTGCCCTCGACATGGACGCTGGCATCCCGGCTATCGCGGCGGTGGCAAAACAGGTCTACGAAGGCGGGGCCAGAATAATCGAGGCTGGAACTCCCTCCGTGAAGCGCCATGGGGTCGAAGCGCTAATCCACGCACTCAGGAAGGCTGCCCCGGATGCGCTCATAATGGCCGACCTGAAGACGATGGACGTCGGGAACCTGGAAGCCAAGATAGCTTTCAGGGCCGGGGCGGACATCTCGGCCGTCTTGGGAATAGGTGGAAGAACAAAAACAGCCGAGGCTGTGAGCGAGGCCGTGCGTTGGAGCAAGGTCGTCCTGATAGACCTGATAGATTGCCAAGACCCACTGGAAATAATCGATATCCTGACCAAGGAGTTCAAGGGACAGGAAAAACACGTGATACTCTGCCTGCACCGCGGGATAAGCGAGCAGCTGAAAGGCCGCGGCATCTATGAACAGACGCAGTTGATATCGGAGGCCAAGAAACGCGCCGGCAGTTTCCCGCTCGCAGTCGCGGGGGGAATAAAGGAGGGCGTGGCAAAGGATGTCGTCCGCGCGGGGGCGGACATCTGCATAGCCGGGAGCGCTATCTACAACTCCTCCAATCCAAAAGAAACCGCCAGGAGAATACTGAAAGAAATAAAAGGCGCCAAGTGACCTTTGTTTCCACAATCTTTTTGCGTGGCAAAATCCAGACAATCGTGGTAGCATGTTAATCGACGAAGAAATAGTAAAAATTGTTGGTCTTGAAGAGAAAGCCCTGATGCTGCTGAGCGAGCCGGACCGGGTGATTCACTTCAGAATCCGTGAGCACGTCCCCCCGGGCTACAAGATGGTGCACTGCTACGTGGTCTACCACAATGTCGCCCGTGGGCCGCCGTGCAAGGGGGGGATCAGGATGTCGAGCGATGTAACGCTGGAGGAGACAACCCAGCTCGCCGAGATAATGACATTCAAAAATGCACTGATGGACCTGCCATTCGGTGGCGGGAAGTCAGGGATAGCGGCCGACAGCGGGCTCAAGCCGGAACACAAAAGAATTCTGATGGAAGGGTTTGCCCACGAAATCAGGTATGAACTCACATCCGGGAACTACGTCCCTGCCCCGGACCTTGGGACTGGACCAAGAGAAATGGCCGTAATATTTGGAGAGACCCACTTGAGAGAATGCGTTACTGGAAAGCCCGTGGGGATCGGGGGACTGCCGGGGAGGGAGGAGGCCACAGGGTACGGAGTTTCCGCCATTGTTGAGCGCTCTGCCGAGTTTCTGAAAAAGGACTTGCAAGACCTGACCGTCGCCGTGCAGGGCTTCGGAAACGTTGGGGGCTGGACTTGCGCGTTCCTCGCGAAGAAGGGGGCGAAGGTGGTTGCGGTGGCGGACAAAGAAGGGGGGACCATGAACAAAAACGGCGTTGATATCGAGGGACTCAAAAATCACGCGAAACAACGGGGCACTGTTCGCGGCTACGGCGGAAAAGAGATCTCCAACAAGGAACTTCTCGAGCTCGACGTGGATGTCCTAATTCCCGCTGCTGTCGGCGGGGTGATAACTGCTGGAAATGCTGGAAAAGTGAAAGCCAAGCTTGTGATAGAAGGAGCAAACGCACCAACCACGAAGGAGGCTGATGGAATTCTGGAAAAAAGAGGGATCAAGGTCGTCCCGGACATCCTGGCAAACGCTGGCGGTGTTGTTGCAAGCTACGAGGAGTGGCGGAAGGGGAAGTCAGGAAGCAGGACGAAGAGGGAGGAGACATACGCGACGATAAGCAGCACGCTTTTTGAGGAGTTCGACCAGGTGCTTGACTGCTCCACGAGGGAAAAGATATCGCTCAGGAAGGCGGCGTTAGTCACTGCGACCAGAAGACTGGTTGACACGATGAGCGGGCGGGGCTGGCTTTAAACAAGCTAAAATTCTTCAGAACTTCTTTACAAATGGTTTTACTTTGTCTTTATAGGCGCCAGATTCAACTTCTTGTGAAATCACGCCAAGATTCTCAACCAGTTTAGATTTTGGAACTAGCGTTTTCATTTCTACAAACGCTTTTTCTGCGTTGCCGCCGGCAGTGCTAAAAAATCCCACCTTTTTGCCGCTGAAGTCGTGAATTGTCAAATATGTTCTTACTGCTGGGGCCATTCTTCCGCCCCAGATTGGAGTGCCAACGATTATCGTGTCATAGCTCTCTGGTTTCTTTTTAGTTCTGATTTTCGTCAACTTTCCCCGCTTGGCATCGCCTCCGGCAATGAGCCAGCGGACCGGCCTCAACCCCGTCCTTTTTTTCAGGTCAATTATTTCATCCGAATCTGCCTTCAGCTCCTTTGCGATGGCTTCCCCAACAGTCTTTGTCGTGCCGGTCCTTGAGTAACACGCAACAAGAATTTTCACTTCACTGCCTCCTGAACACTGGCCTTTGCTTGAACGGCGCCTTTAGAAAACATACAATATATTATAATCTAACATGCTGTAAATAGTGGTCCTCATGGCAGACAACATTGCGGAAAAAATGTCCGAAGCTATGCGCGAAGTCTCAGTCGCCGAGTTTTTCGAAAAGAACAGGCATTTGCTCGGGTATGAAAACCCGACCAAGGCTTTGATAACCGTGGTGAAGGAACTTTTGGACAACTCCCTTGACGCGGCCAATGAGGCGGACATTCTGCCTAAAATAAAAATAAACGTTGCGTCGATTTCTGAGGAAAAATTCAAAGTTACAGTCAACGACAACGGCCCTGGAATAAGGGAGGACAAAGTTCCGTTCGCGTTCGGTAAACTGCTTTACGGCAGCAAATTCTACCGGCTTCGCCAATCGCGCGGAATCCAGGGGCTGGGCGGCCACGGCGCGGTGCTCTACTCGCAGCTGACGACCGGGAAACCGGCCAAAGTCACCACGAGCATCGGCAAGAAAATCCATTATTTCGAGCTCATGATCAACGTGGCGGAGAACGAGCCGCAGGTAGTAAAACATGAAATTCTGGAAAATCCGAAAAATTGGCATGGGGTGAAGATAGAGCTGGAATTGGAAGGGAGATATATCGAAGGCAAACAGTCGATACCGGAGTACATAAAACAAACCCACATGGCAAATCCTTACCTGCAAATAACGTTCGATGGCCCAAACGGAAAAGTTGTTTACGAAAGGCTGTTAAACAAAATGCCGAAGCAGCCGAAAGAGATAAAACCGCACCCCTACGGCGTGGAAATCGGCGTGTTCAGAAGAATGCTAGGTGTAACCAAAGCTAGAACTGTGGTGACTTTTCTTACGGAAGATTTTTCTAGGGTAGGCAAAAGGTCCGCGCTTCAAATCATAAAAGCTGCGAAAATTGATCCAAAAGCGAAACCACTGGAGATTTCACACGAAGAATCCGAAAGAATCCACAAGGCCATACAAGGCGTGAAGCTCATCGCTCCACCTACCGATTGCCTGTCGCCTCTGGGAGAAAAGCTCCTGGAGGAGGGGTTAAAAAAGGACACCGGCGCCGAGTTTGTTGTCGCTGTTACAAGGCCACCGAGCGTCTATCGCGGCAATCCCTTCCTGGTCGAAGTGGCAATGGGATATGGAGGAACTCTTCCCACAGATCAAACGGCACAATTGTTCAGGTTTGCAAATAAAGTGCCGCTGTTGTATCACCAGTCGGACTGCGTCACGGCCGAGGCCACGAAAGACGTTGATTTCAGGAGATATGGGTTCAGCCAGCCGTCAACATCGCTGCCGGCTGGGCCCTTGGCGATACTTGTACACTTTGCATCCGTGTGGGTGCCATTTACCTCGGAGGGCAAGCAGGCCATAGCGAACTATGCGGAAATTTTGAAAGAAATAAAACTCGCTTTGCAGGACGCGGGGAGAAAGTTAGGCGCATATGTCAACCAGAAAGTCAGACAGGGGGAAATCCAACTGCGAAAGGAACTGTTCGAAAAATACGTTCCCGAGCTTGCTGAATCCTTGGCAAAATTAACCGACAAAAGTAAAGATAAGATTATCCGAGACTTGGAAAAGATAATAATTGAAAAAGATGCCAAACGCGGGGAGGAACCTGAGGAATCCGGAGAAAGCAAACAGGTAAAAAAAGAAGTTAAAAATGAGGAGAAATCAGAGGAACCGGAAAAGGGTGAATTGAATGAAGAAGACGTTGGACGCGAGGAAAAATCTGAAGGATCTGGGCAATAACATTGTAGGGCAGATCGAGAAAAAGCAGAACCCTACCCTAGACGTGCCGATAAGATCGTTGTCAAACACCAAGTTCAACACGGATACGAGAAGGATAGAGCTGGGACAGGCGCTGGCCAAGAGATATTTTTTCAACGTTGCCCACGTGAGGAAATTTACCCAAACGGTGGAAGTGGCGGCGTTGAGCAAGGATCTGTTGGATGTAAACAAGCACCTGAGCCTGAGGGAAGCTTTCTACAGGATGAAGAGGACGCTGCCCAACTCAAACGTAAACATCGTGGACGAGCAGGTCGAATCAAACCAAGCGATAGAGGACTTGGAGCTCATCGCGAACTCCTCCCGAGAGCAGTTGCACATAAACGCGAACAAAATGGGTTCCGTCGCCGGCAATGTCGTCGTAGAGGACAAGGGGGACACTGTCGACTGGAGCAAGCTCGGCTCCGGAGGGTGGGCAATCCCAAGCAACGTGGAGAACATCATTTTCAAAAAAGTCAAGACAAAGTTTGTGATTTACATGGAGAAGGCCGCTGAGTGGGAGAGACTCCACGAGGATCGCGTGTGGGAGAAGTTGAACTGCGTGATAATGAGCTCCCAGGGGCAGGCCACAAGGGGAGTCAGAAGGCTGCTGCAGAGGCTGCACTTGGAGCATAAACTGCCAGTTTACGTGCTTGTAGACGGAGACCCCTGGGGGATATACATTTACTCCGTTCTCAAATTTGGCTCGATAGGCCTTGCCCACATCTCTGAAAGGCTTGCGATACCCGGCTGCAAAATGCTGGGCCTGACGGCAGACGATGTCACAAAATATGAACTGAAAAGACATTTGATAAAATTTGAGGAGGTTGACCGAAAAAGACTGGAACAGGTCAAAAACTACGAGTGGTTCAAGAATAGCAAAGAATGGCAGAGACAGTTCAAGATGTGGAAGGAGCTGAACGGCAAGGTGGAACTGGCAGCGTTATCGTCAAAGGGGATAACTTTCATTTCAGACCATTACATACCAAATAAAATTAAAAACAAGGAATGGTTGGATTAACTTTACCCGCGTGCCACCTGAACTATCGCATGCGCTGTAGTCCCTTTTTCATCGCCTTCTTCTTCCGCTCCAGGAACCTGTAGACGGTCGTGTGCTCGGCCCCCTTGAGAAGCATGTCCAGCGCCTCCCTCACCACCTGTAGCTGCTCCGCCGTACCGATTACCGCCACTGTTTTCCCGTACACTGAGATGCATGTGCCAGTCTCCCGCTCAATTGCCTCCCTGGACCGTCCCCCTTCGCCTATCACCCGCCCCTTCAGCCTCTTCAGCGCTTTCTCAGAGTCGCCCGCATAGTCCCTGATGTCGACAATGTCTACAAACTGGTCATCGTCGAAAAGACGAAAAGCCCGCTCTGGACTGAAACCCCTCGCGATGGCTTTCAGCACTTCGGACGCCCTCAGGGCGCCAAGCGGGTCGTCCCCGGATTCAACCTTTGTCTCCCCCGTCTCGCTGTCTATGGCGAGCTTTGCGCCAGTCTTCACCTCAATCTCCCGCTTGACTAAACCCTCTGGGCCTATCGCGACGGCAACCCGATCCTTAGGCAACCGCAGGTACATCCCGCGCACCCACTCAGGGGACGTGGCGATCCCTGAAAACCATGCTCTCCGAGGGATCCACCTTTCCAGAGTACTTCCCTTTCATTTCGTCGTAGCCCTTACGCGCGGCCCGATCCATCGTGTGGAACAAAAGCTGGCATATCCTCATTCCGGGGTAGAGCTTGATTGAGGCGGGGTTCATGTTCAGTATCTCGAGCGTCACCGGGATTGGGCTCTTTTTGCCCGATCCAGGGTTCACGTGGCCGGACGAGATGTGGATGAAAACACCCATCCTGGCTATTGACGACCGGCCTTCAATTGAGGCCACGAGATCGTTCGGCACTGCTGTCCTTTCCTTCGTCACCCCGAGCACAAGTTGACCAGGCTGAAGCACGAAGGGCTTCCCCTTTGTGTCCAAGAGTTTTGTGTTTCTTTTTATTGATTTGGGATTAAACGGGTCGATCAATCCCCCGCCTTTGAAAACCCTGAACTTGCTCCCTAGGCGGAGGTCTATCTGGCTGGGCCCGATCAGCTTCTCGTCAAATGGCACAACCACTATTTTCCCAAGCTTCACGTACTCGCGAATCTGCTCTCCTGAAAGTACCGGCACTGGGACCCCTGAGGACTGCTCACCACCCCCCAAAAAGAGTTGCGGTGGGAAATTCCATATGGCTGGGAACTCGATTTTCTCGCATAATACTGATGATATTCTCAAGATGGGCAATTTTATATTTTGTTGGTTCTATGGATTTTATGGAGAAACATGATGGCAACTGAATTCAATGCTGGTTCCAAGAATGCACGGCGAGGGGAGGTTGACCATGGCTCTGTCTGAAGACCACTACAAGCAAATGGTGAAGTTTGTTAACTCCCAGATAGACAAGGCACCATTTCTGGTAAAAGACATCGCTAGAGGCAAAATCAAAGCTATGCTTGACTCGCCCACTGCTGATGTTTTACCCGCCGATGCCTCTTTCATTCAAGACTACACTGTCCGGGAGGTCTTGGAGGCATTGAGGACTGCCGTCAAGAAAGGCGATATCTAGAGGTACTGCACTCGCTTGGAGTACAGAAACTTTATTCCAGTTAAGAACCAGTATCTCCGGGGCCGGGGTAGCAAAGCCAGGTAATGCGCACGCCTTGAGAGCGTGTGGCCCTATGGGCCTCGGGAGTTCAAATCTCCCCCCCGGCGCCAGGTGCTAAAATGGAAAAATTTGAGTGGGTCGAGCACCCGTCCGACATCGGCTTCAAAGCCTATGGCCGCGACCTAGCCGAAGCTTTTGAGAACGCCGCGCTCGCGCTTTTTGAAGTCATGACCGACACAAGCAAGGTTGAGCCGCGCGATGAAATTGAAGTTAAGCTGGAAGCCGAAGATGATGGGGCCCTGCTCTACGACTGGCTGGACAAGCTCATTTACCTACATGACTCTAGGAACTTGGTAATGTCAAGATTCAAGGTGACGATAACCAAAAGCAAGGGCGGGTTCAAGCTCAACGCAAAAGTCTACGGCGAACCGTTCAACGTTAAAAAGCATGTTGATAGGACGGCAGTCAAGGCCATGACTTACCACATGATGGAAATCAAAAAAGGGCCCAAACAGTGGTGGGTGCAGGCCGTTGTCGACATCTAGGGCCGTTTAACCTGCCCGCCCCCAATTTTTTAACCCCTGAACCCAAGTCATAAGCGGCAGGTGATGGCTTGGAAAAATATGATATCCGCGATGGATTGCATTACTCCCGCGAGCACGAGTGGGTCAAGGTGGAGGGAAATCTCGTCCGTGTTGGAATAACTGATTATGCGCAAAGAAAACTTGGCGACATAGTCTATGCTGAGATGCCGGAAGTTGGAAAGCAGATAAAGCAAATTGCCGAGAAAAAAACAAGAGAAATGGAGCTGGGTGCCCTGGAGTCGATCAAGGCGGTCTCGGCAGTCTACAGCCCCATCAGCGGCACAGTGAAGGAAGTGAACAAAGCCCTTCAGGAGCGGCCGGAGCTGGTCAACACAAGCCCGTACAATGAGGGCTGGATCTGCATGATTGATCCTAACGCTTTGAACGCGGAGCTCGGGAAACTTATGGACGCCAAAGAGTACTCGGATTACCTGGTTAAACTGGGGTAGCTGGTCCCATGGGACGTAACTTCCTCCCAAGCACGCAAGAGTCTCTGGACGAAATGCTCAGGGAGATAGGAGTGACCAACGTTGAAGAACTTTTTGCTGACATCCCGCCAAAGGTCCGCCTGAAGCACGGACTGAAGCTTCCTCCCCCGATGTCCGAGCTGGATGCAAAACGTCATGTGAAAAGCCTGCTCTCAAAAAACAAGCCGTTCACCGAGATGCCAATGTTCCTTGGGGGTGGGGTCTGGCCACATTACATCCCCGCTCACGTCCGTTCACTCGTCCAGCGCTCGGAGTTCCTGACATCATACACTCCCTATCAGGCTGAGGTGAGCCAGGGGATGCTCCAGGCGCTTTTTGAGTACCAGAGCCTGGTGGCGGAACTGGTGGGGCTTGACGTTGCAAACTCATCCATGTATGACTGGGCTACCGCTGTGGGCGAGGCCGCGCTCATGTGCGCCCGCGTTACTGGCCGAAAAAAGTTCCTGGTCCCTAAACTGATGTCGCCAGAGCGACTGTCCGTGCTCAAGAACTACACCTCGGGTCCTGCGTTGGAAATTGTGGAAATTGGCTACGACGGCGTCACTGGGCAGCTCAGGATGGATGAGCTTGGGGGAAAGCTTGGCGAAGACATCGCCGGGGTTTACATAGAGAATCCCAGCTACCTTGGGTTCCTTGAAACACAGGTCCAAGAGATAGCAGAAAAAACGCGCGGCGCTGGGGCTCTTTTCGTGGTTGGCGTGAACCCAATCTCGCTCGGGCTGCTGAAGCCCCCGGGCGACTACGGGGCCGATATCGCGGTGGGCGAAGGTCAACCCCTGGGAAACCCCGTAAACTTCGGCGGGCCAACTCTCGGTATATTTGCATGCCGCAACGAGCAGAAGCTCGTCAGACAGCTGCCGGGCAGGCTCGTAGGGATGACCACAACTTTGGATGGAAACACCAGGGGTTACACAATGACACTCCAGACGCGCGAACAGCACATAAGGCGGGAGCGCGCGACATCCAACATCTGCTCTAACGAAGCGCTCTGCGCGGTCGCCGCGGCGATTTATCTGACGTCAATGGGTCCCTCGGGCCTTCGGGAGGTGGCCGAGACCTGTGCATCAAACGCCGCCTACGCGATGAAGAAGCTCCAGAAGGTGAAGGGATTGAAAGTACCGATCTTCGATTCTCCACACTTCAATGAGTTCACGCTGAAGTGCGTCAAGCCGGAGCTTGGCATCGAAACATTCAACGACAGGCTGCTGGAGCTTGGCGTGCACGGAGGAACACCGGTCCAAGGGGAATTCCCGGAGCTCGGTGAAACCGCAGTTCTCTGCACGACTGAGCTGCACACGAAAGAAGACATTGACAAGCTCGTGGAAGCCGCCGCCAAGGCTGTGGAGGGAAAGAAATGAAATATCGGCAGGCTCGCTGGACAGCTGACGGGAGCTTGGAGCCGCTTGTGTTCGAGCTGGGCGGGAAGGGCAGAAGGTGCACGTTCTCTTGTGGAAAGCAGCTGTCCGAGACGAATATCCCAGAGGGCTTCCTCCGGGCTTCAATAAACCTGCCAGAGCTCTCCGAGCCCGAAGTCGTCCGCCATTACACCCACCTCTCTCAGATGAACTTTGGAGTGGACTCTGGATTCTACCCACTCGGCTCCTGCACGATGAAGTACAACCCGAAAATATCTGAGGAGCTCGCCGACCTGGAAACGGCGACGAACATTCACCCGTACCAGTCGGAGGAAACTGTACAGGGGGCTTTGGAGCTTATGTACAACCTAGAGCGCTCACTCGCCGAAATCGCTGGAGTCTCCCGGGTCTGCCTACACCCGGCCGCCGGGGCTCACGGTGAACTGCTCGGGATGCTGATCGTCCGCGCCCACTTCAAGTCAAAGGGAGAGGAAAGAACTGAGGTGATAGTGCCTGACTCCGCGCACGGGACAAACTTCACCAGCGCGGCCATGGCCGGGTTCAACGTCGTGGTAGTGCCTTCCGACTCCCGCGGGAGGGTCGACATCGCGGCGCTGGGCGGGGCCGTCTCCAAAAAAACTGCTGCTCTTATGCTCACTAACCCAAACACCCTCGGGCTCTTCGAGGACGGGATACTGGAAATTGCCAAAATAGTACACAAAGCGGGTGGGCTGCTCTACTACGACGGCGCGAACCTGAACGGGATCATGGGAAAAGCCAGGCCAGGTGACATGGGCTTCGACATCGTGCACTTCAACCTGCACAAGACATTCTCAACCCCTCACGGGGGCGGCGGGCCGGGAGCCGGACCGGTCGGAGTATGCAAGGATCTTGAGAGGTTCTTGCCGGTCCCGATGGTGGAGTACAGCAAAAAGAACAAGCGCTACTACTTGGACTACAACAAGCCCGTCTCCATAGGAAAGATCAAGTCCTTTTACGGGAACTTCGGGGTCCTGGTCAAGGCTTACACTTACATCCTGATGATGGGCGCCGAGGGGCTGGAGGCGGCAACTGATGCGGCAGTGGTCAACGCCAATTACATCATGAGGAAGCTGGAAGAGGTGAGTGGCTTTGAGTTCAAGTATCCCGGGCCATGCAAACACGAAACTGTTGCAAGCGCAGAACCACTCAAGACTGAGAAGGGAATAACAGCGCGGGATGTTGCCAAGAGCCTGCTTGATTACGGCCAGCACGCCCCGACCTACTACTTCCCGCCGATTGTCCCCGAGGCCCTGATGATCGAGCCCACGGAGACCGAGTCAAAAGAGGAGCTCGACCGATTTGTCGACGCGCTCAAGAGAATATCCGAGGAGGCCCACTCCAAACCTGAGAAGCTGCGCTCGGCACCTACCGGCACGGCGATTGGCAGGCTCGACGAGGTGAAGGCCGCCCGGGAGCCAATTTTGAGTTGGCGGATGTATCGAGACATAAAGGATAAAGTGGTGCAAAACAGAGGCGCAAGTGCGGAAAATGAAACTTAATGTGCTCGTTGGGGTCGTCATTGCGATTGTCGTTGCCACAGGCGTCGGAGGGGTGTTGCTACTGAAACTGGGCGCTGGCCCCACTACTTCACCGAACAACCAGCAGCCACCATCGGGAGATAACCATCTGGGCGGTGGCCAAGGAGAAAATCAGGAGAACCAGCTACACGAGGAACAATTGACAAGCGACTTTACTCCACCTCAGGGTAAAGCGACCCATGCGGGAGAGGGGCCTTGGTCCTACAGGTTGTTAAGCGCTACTTCCGATGGGCTGACTTTCACGCGCACCGACAACATCATCACTGATCAAGGCGATGTCCCAGATTTGGTCCAGGACAACAATGGCTGGATTTATCTTTACTATGTGGGGTGGACCGTTGGGGATGAGAACAACAAAACAGTTGTTGCCATTTCCCAAGATGGGGGGTCAACCTGGGTCTACAAGAAGTTGCATCTTACAGGTTTTGATGGCATGACGGAGCCGTGTGACCCCGACGTTCAAATACTCCCCAACGGCACTTTCAGGCTTTACCTCACATCTGCGCAATCCTCAGGATCAAAAACGAGCATTTATTACGCTGAAGGAACAGATGGAATTAACTTCACAAAGATGGGGGTGGCTTTTTCCAGACCCGGAAAAAGTTTGATCGACCCAACTACCATTCTCATTGGGTCCACCTGGCACATCTTTACCAGAGGGGATGTTGACACCCCAAACGCCAACGCGCACGGCACATCCTCCGACGGGACGAACTTCACCTTTGATGAAGAAAAAGTGTTTCCCATCGATGGCGTGGAAAGGACGATGGGAAACGGCATCGCTGTCCCCGGCGGGTACAGGTTTTACGCACACGGGGGCTCCCCAGCGATAACCTCATTTTTCACAACGGACGGCGTGACCTGGACGGCTGATCCTGGCGCCCGTCTGACCCTGGACAACACCACGGGAAAGGAAGCAAATATAATAAAAGAACCCGCGGTTGTGAGGCTTTCCAACGGGAGTTACTTCATGGTCTACGCAGTAGGGATACCTTAGGAAACATCCGTTCAGCGGGTCATCTGTGGCTAACCTTTTGGGACTTGGCTTGACATTTAACGTGATGAAGAAGCTCGGGCTGATCGTCAACCCTGTTGCCGGAATGGGCGGCCGCGTTGGGCTGAAGGGAACTGATGGTGAAGAGGTCCTCAAGAAAGCTCTGGCCATGGGTGCCAAGCCCGTGGCGCCGTGGCGGGCGGCCGAAATGCTCAAGAAACTTGCCCCGGTGAAAAACAGGATAACGCTCGTCACCTGCCCTCGCGAGATGGGTGAGAACGAGGCCAGGGGGGCTGGCTTTGGACCTGAGGTCATCGGCAGCATCACTTCTGGCAAGACAACAGCTGAGGACACCAAACGTGCGGCGCTGGATATGGCAAAAGTTGGGGTGGATTTGATTGCCGTGGTCGGGGGGGACGGGACGATGCGCGATGTTTATGATGAAATAAAAAATGAGGTGCCCGTGCTCGGGGTTCCTGCCGGGGTGAAGGTCCACTCGGCTGCTTTCTCCACGAGCCCGGAGGCGGCTGCCGAAACCGTGATGAAGTTCCTGTGGGAAGAGCTCCCGCTGAAAGAGGCGGAGGTCATGGACGTGGACGAGGAGGCCTACCGCTCCGGCAGGCTTTCCGCAAAGCTGTACGGCTTCGTGCTCACTCCTTATGAACCCACATTAATTCAGGGAATGAAGGTCGCGAGCCTTGAGGCAGAAGTTGAGGTGGAGCAGCAGAGTGCGATAGCAAAGCATGTTGTGGAAATGATGGAACCGAAAACAATCTACTTCTTGGGCCCGGGGACCACCACCAGCGCTGTGGCCGCGGCGTTGGGGGGAGAAAAAACTCTGCTGGGCGTGGATGTTGTCAAAAACAAGAAGATAACCGTCAGAGATGTAAACGAGAAAGAAATCCTGCGACAGCTAAATGAAGACGGCGTGGTAATCGTCTCGCCAATCGGGGGGCAGGGGTTCATCTTGGGGCGCGGCAACCAGCAGTTCAGTCCCGATGTGCTGAGGCGCGTGGGGAAGGAGAACGTCTGGGTGCTCGCAACCCCACAGAAACTCTCCCTGACGCCGACACTGAGGGTGGACACTGGGGATCCAGACCTCGACAAAGAATTCAAGGGATACATCCGGGTGACAACGGGCTACCGCGAGACCCATGTGGTAAAGATCGCCTGAAGCTTCTCCCTGCACTTTTCGCAAGGGGCCGACCCTTTTTTGTCAACATTCAAAATGCTGTTCGAAAAGCTCATGACGCAGGTTTTGTCGTCGCAGTGCTCAAGCCCGAAAATGTGGCCGAGCTCGTGGACGGACTCTTTGGTCGCACGCTCAAGAGTCAGTGAATGGTCCGGCGGCGCTTTATAAAAAGTCGGGTCCAGTCGTTTGAGGGATACCAGCGCCATGCGGCCCGGATACTGCGCCAGCCCGAACACGAAGTTCTTGTCCGGAACGTAAATGTCGACATTTGTGAGCGCGAGCACTTTATCGCCAGTTATCTCACGAAACATCCACTCAACGATGGTATTGGCGTTATACTGCCGCCTGGACTTGTTGTAGGCCCTTGGGGGCAATTCAAGTATTGGCCCCATAAAGCATTTTTCAATATATGGGCTGTATAGTTCCTCAATTTCCCGAAACACCCTGTTCAACACGTTCGTTGGGATGCGCCCAAATGTGGCTATTTCTACAATCAAGAAAGCACCCACAACTAATTCTCATAACCACCTTTAAACCGAACGGCTATAATTGGTAGGGTGTCTTGATGGCGGGCAAGAAAAAAGCTCATGAACCAGTCCACCCGCGCAATCTGATGGAGATCCGGGTAAAAGACGTGATGAACAAGAGGCCGCGGACGGTCCGCCCCGATACCTCAATCGACGGACTTCTGGAGCGCATGATGACTCAGATTGAGGTGTGCTTCCCGGTGGTGGGTAAAGACCAGAAGCTGCTCGGCATTGTAACCGAAAGCGACCTGCTCCAGGTTCTTCAACCCCAAATCCCGGAGGCAACGATTGGCTCCGTCCTGAAAGAGGTCATGAAGAGCTCCGCACGAACTGTCGGGGAAATCATGACCGCGCGCCCAATCACCGTCACATCTAATATGAGGATTGCGGAGGCCCTGAACCTGATGGTCACTCACAAGCTCCGTCGCCTTCCTGTCGTCGATGGAGGAAGGCTCGTCGGACTGCTCTCGCTAAGGGAAATCATAGAGCTTTACAGGGTTCTGAGGTAGGCGCGTAAACATGGCGGCAGTTGAAATCTCCTCGGCGCTTCTATACTTGGCCTCCTTTCTCATAGCTGCGAAGCTGGGCGGCGTGTTCGCGGCAAAGCTCGGGCAGCCCGGAGTTTTCGGGGAGCTGATTGCAGGAATTCTGATAGGTCCTTCCGTGGCGGGTATTTTGTCGCAGCAACTGTTCGGCACTTCCATCTCCATAAACCCGACGTCTCCGGCGGGGGATTTCATGAGCGTTCTCTCCGACATCGGGATAATGACGTTGATGTTTCTCGCCGGGCTCTCGCTTGAGGTGGAAGGATTCAAGAGATCAGGCAAGGCTGCCGCGGTGGTCGCGGCAAGTGGTGTTGTGGTGGCTTTCATGCTAGGCTTCGGTGCGGCATCCATCTTCGGCTGGACCCCGCTGGAGGCGGCATTTGCAGGCGGGATTCTCGTCGCTACCAGTGTGGGAATCACCGTTAGGACCCTTATGGAGCTGAACAGACTTCACACGAAAATAGGCATGACAATCATCGGCGCGGCAGTCATAGACGATGTCATGGGAATCATCATCCTCAGCGTGCTCGCGGGCATTGCTTACGGCGGGCTTACCATCTTGGGTCTTGGCGAAACTCTGGGTGTGATGGCGCTGTTTTTCATCGTGGTGCTGCTGGTGGGGTTCAAAGTGTTGCCGCGCTTGATTGCATATGTGGGCAGGCTCCGCGTGGAGGAGATAACGCTGTCCATTGCGCTGGCGATGGTTTTTTTGGTGGCGGCAATTGCTGACAGATGCAACATTGCGGCGATCACGGGCGCTTTCTTGGTGGGGCTTATTCTCAGTAGATCTTCGGTGGCCGAGTCGCTCAGGGGGAAGGTCTCCACTTTGGGGTACGGGCTTTTGATCCCGCTGTTCTTCGTGGAGATGGGAGTGCGCACGGACCTTGTAGCGTTGAGTGGGGTCAGCCTCATGGCGCTGCTCTTTCTCGGAATCTGCATGTTCGACAAGATAATTGGCTGCGGAATTGGGGCCTTGCTCAGCGGCTTCAGCCGCAAGGATTCACTGAGGATTGGGGTCGGGATGATGCCCCGCGCTGAGGTGGCCCTGATCATGGCAGCAATCGGGGTGAAGGCGGGGGTGGTGGGCCCGGATCTGCTCTCAATGACCGTCATGGTCGTCCTCGTGACATCCTTAATCACCCCGGCGCTGGTCAAGTTTGTTTTCAAGGGGGCGCCGTCTGATAATAATCAAACACGTCGCAAACGGTAGCTCTGAACCAGCTAAGATTTTCTGGTGAGCTAAATACATAGAAGTCAATAGCTCAATTGGGGTTGAAATGTCGAGGAGGATATTCGAGGAGGAGCTCGGGAGGGAGACTGTTTTCAGGGACGCTAGCAAGCTTCTCCCGGATTACGTCCCGCCGGTGCTCGTCCACCGCGACGAGGAGTTCAGGCAGCTCACGAGGTTCTTCAGGCCAGTGATTGACAACATGGCAAGCCAGAGGGCGCTGATCACTGGGAGCACCGGAGTGGGCAAAACAGCATTGACGATGAAGTTCGGGGCGGAGTTCAAGTCCACCGGGGCGGGGAAAAAGCTCAACCTTGACTACCTCCACATAAACTGCCGCAAGGACAAAACTCTCCACGCCGTCTTCATGAAGCTCGTGCAGCACTACAACCCGAGGTGGCCATACCGCGGCCTAGGGCCCGAGAAGCTCCTTGACATGGTCGTGAAGTACCTGAGCTCCCATGACATTTACCTCCTCCTGGCCCTTGACGAGCTCGACTACTTCATCCAGCTAAACGGACCTGACATCCTCTACTCTTTGACGCGGGCGTTCGAGGAACTGGGCGGCCCCAACCGCATCAGCATAATTGCAATCGCACGGGACAAGGGGGAATTTCTCCGGCTCCTGGACCCCCCGACACAGAGCACCTTCCTGCACAACGTGATGCCACTCTCAAAATACAACTCAAAACAGCTGGCGAACATCATGAACCAGAGGGTTGGAGATGCCTTTAGACCAGGGGCGGTCGACCCGGAAGCCGTGGAGCTCATCGCTGACGTTGCATCAAGGTGGGGGGACGCTAGGCTGGCGCTAGAGCTGCTCTGGAGGTCAGGGATGGTCGCCGACAGGGAAAGATCTGATTCTGTTCTCCCGGAGCACGCAAGGGAAGCAAAGGCCGAGGTCTACCCTGAAATAAAGAAGGAATCGCTACAGGACCTGAACTACCACGAGAAGCTCCTTCTTCTGGCGCTGGCGCGGAGGCTGAAGATATCAAAGCAGGCTTACGCGATAACCGGCGAGGTGGAGAAGGCCTACGCTGTTGTCTGCGAGGAGTACGGTGAAGCGCCGTTGAAACACACCCAACTCTGGGAACGCCTGAAGAAGCTAGGCGAACTCGGGCTGGCGGACGTTCAACCGTCCGGGCCGGGGCAGAGGGGACAAAGCATGAGGGCCAGCATCCCGGAAGCGCCTGTCGTCTGGATAGAAAAGGAGCTCGTGAAGCAACTCAAGAGCTAGTTTCAAGCTTTTTACTTACGGCGGGAAGTTGCTTTGGGGGCCGTGGGGTAGCCTGGTCTATCCTGCCGGCTTCGGGAGCCGGTGACCTGAGTTCAAATCTCGGCGGCCCCACCAGTCAAAGTCGTGGAACCAAGCTGTTTTTGGGCTCCTTTTTGGCAGAAAAGCTGTCTAATTACTGCGCGGTGTTTGCACCATAGAAGTATTTTTATTCTAGGTTTGAACTAATATTAATTGGAAAATCGGCAATATTTGTGGAGGGACAAAATGCCAAAGCAACATCCAGTTCAAGATGAAATCCTCGCAGCGTTTGGCGACGGCAAACCCAAAAGCCATCGAGAAGTCGTTAAACTCACGGGGTTCACCAAGTCAAGCATCTGGCGTGCGCTTCACGACTATTGGAAAGCGGGCCTGTTGTTGAGAAATGAGCAACCAATCCTAGAAGCCGCCAGGTTTTTCGGCGGTAGGGCAGGCATAAAGCGCAACACGCGGGTTTACTACCTCTACATCAAGAAGCCTGAAAGAGAGGAAACGGTTCAAATAGGTGGACAGAAGTTTGTGGGCTATTCTAAAAAGTACTTGGATCGAAGAGGGGCGAGGACTAAAAGCAAGTCAAGGCTAGTGATGGAGTTTTTGAAGCAAAACCGCGACAGAGCCATGTATTCAACTGAAATCGCCTCGGCTCTCAAGAGCAGGGGAATAAAGCCGTGCGACGTGATGACGACAGCACGAAGGTATGAGCGGAAGGGCATGGTCTACGTCAGGGGATACCGCACCCACGACCGGCAGACTCCATTCAAACAAGGTTACCTGCTGACTTGGGTAGACCAAAAGAAGTTGCGCGACAAGGCGATACGCGAAGCTGTCGAGCGAACTGACGGGGCGTTGGCTGGAAACGCGTCCGCAGGTCCAGCAATCGAGCGCATCCGGGTCTTTCGCGACCAAGTCTTGGCGATGACTCAACTCAAGGATTTGGCGAGCTTTGCCTACGTTCAGCAGGGAATGAGCTGTTCGGAGCGGGAGGCGGAATATGCGATTAAGCGGGCCCTACAACTTTACCCAGACATAAAGGAAATCAAGTTGTTCAACAATTACTGTTACTTCTACCACGAGTCGATGAGCAAAGCGGATTTGAATGCTACCACCAAACTGAAAGAAAACTACATCCGAATGACAAAGGGTCGCGACAACCGCATCGGGCACAACTGGGAAGCGTGCGTCGAATGGTTCGTCGACAAGTTCACCACCGGGGCCCACTTCTGGACCCAACGCCACCGAACTGCCGGCATGGATTCTCGCAGGATAACGTTGCACTTGTTGCGTGGTGTTGGAGATCGCAAACGGAGCGCCGAGGTCGACCGAGTGTGGGAGATAACGCCGGGGGTATTCGCGAAACCCATCGTTTACGTGTTGGAGTGCAAGTGGGGACTCGTGCACAAACAGGATGTAGATGAGTTCTTCGACGTGCTTCGGTGGAGCAAGGACTTCGGGTGTGATACAGAGAACGGGCGGGCAATAAAACAGGGGGTAGTTGGGGTTTTCGCTGGCGGAGGGTTTGACCCCAAGGAGAAAGCCTACCTCAAGGACGGAGTGGTAGATTTACCAACTTACGCGGCGCGGATGAATATACAGTTGCTTAAGGCAACTGACTTCAACGAGAAGCTACGGGGGCGAGGGTGCAAGATGACGATCCAGAAGATATGTAGGGCGGCTGGCGATGAAGCAGATGTTAAGTGGGCGCTGGATTCAACATGGGAAGATTCCCGAAAAGCGGACGATGTTATCAATAAACTCATCGAGAAAAACAAGGATCTTTACGAGTTCGAGAAAACGCTAGAAACGACCAAATAAAAAACTGTGTAGCCTTGGTGCTCCGGTGGTGTAGCGTCAGGTCTACACGGTTTTCCCTACCTTTATTTTTTGGGCCTGAGAAGAAAGCAGGTACACAAAAGAGTCCGAGGTTAGAGCTGGCTTCGAAATCACCCTTGGAGGGTCTTCTTGACATCCGCAAGCTTTCTAGCGACCTTCGCCCCCTTCTCGGTCAGGGAATAAAAGGACTGGATCGGCTTCGTCACGACGACCCGCCTTTGGATCAGCCCCTCACGTTCCAAGTGCTTTAGGTTCAACGAAAGGGTCCCACGGCTCGATATCAACTCAGACAGCTTCGAGTACCTCACCTCCCCCTGATTGCGAATGAATAACAGTACCTGCACACATGGGGCTTCCAGCATTTCTGAAACCTTCATTTTTATCCGTATGAGGGTGAGCGTTGCACGATTGATAATATCATGGCACGAATAATAGAGCCAAGTTCAATGAACAGAACTCATTTAAATGTGAAATTGCACGTAAAAGTGAGAATATGTCCCATTGCTCCAAATGTGACGGGGGGATTTCTCAACAAACGGCGCCTTCTGGAACGCCCAGAGGTTTGACTCAGAACCAGCTAATTGGTGTTGTTGGAGTGCTCATTGTAGTGTTAGTTGTCTTTTCGATAGCGGTCGCGGCAATTTCCTCAAGGGGTCCAAGCGGGAGTTCAGGCAGTTCAGGTGGGAATGGAGGTTCAGGCGGGGACTTGAATATCGGAACAATACGTGTTCTGATTAAAAATTTAAAGAATTCCACGTTATACATAAGCATATATTATGATGGGAACTTGAAAACGACGGATACATTTCCAGCGTACTATGAAGCATCATATAGTATAACTGGGCTTGAAGGGACACATACCATCATGGTGTCCCCTGCGGGTTACGCGTCTCAAATCCAAACTGTATATATAACAGCTGGTGGACAAACTTCGGCAGAATTTACTTTTAGCTAGTCCCGTGGCAAAAGGAGACCGGCAATGTGCATGTCAAAAATGGTGTTGAAAAAATGAAGGGGCACTTATTTAGCCATCCGCAGTTTAGACAATATTTGGAGGGGGTGAGACGAGGAGTCATTTAACCGCGCGAATTGCGACACTCGTAATCGCGTTTTTGTTCCTGTCATCTTACATAACTGTTATGCCAGTAGCTGCCAGTACGGGTACCAGCATAACTTTGTACGTATCCACGGCCAGTCCAACCGAGGGCGAAAACATGACCTTCACCGGTCGGGTGACAAGGAGCGATACCGGGGCAGGAGTGGCAGGCGTCACGGTCAAGATTTATGATCAAGACGACCTCTTCGATGATTTGATGGCTTCGGGCACCACCGACAGCAACGGCAACTACTCTATCTCATGGACTGCTGTGCCGATGGATCCGACGGATCGAACGGTGGAGCTCTATGCAAAATTTGAGGGGTCGAGCCAGTTCAACGCGTCCCAGACCTCCGTTTATTCTCTCACAGTGGGTGAGAAGGTGGGCACCACACTGACTTTGTACGTATCCACGGCCAGTCCAACCGAGGGCGAAAACATGACCTTCACCGGTCGGGTGACAAGGAGCGATACCGGGGCAGGAGTGGCAGGCGTCACGGTCAAGATTTATGATCAAGACGACC
>Ga0315282_10002336_pt1 | contig 35090 bp, 35 predicted proteins | sample YL17G07_20_MG_FD_203693 | JGI IMG/M metagenome (GOLD analysis project Ga0315282, IMG submission 203693) | Sediment microbial communities from Yellowstone Lake, YNP, Wyoming, USA - YL17G07_20 | ecosystem: Environmental > Aquatic > Freshwater > Lake > Sediment | place: USA: Wyoming | collected...
CACCGGCAGCCCTAATATCAGCCGGGACCCTCTCCAGCGCCATTACCGCGCAGGCGCCTGCCGCCTCAGCAATCTTAGCCTGCTCCACACTGACCACATCCATAATCACCCCGCCCTTAAGCATCTGGGCCAGGCCGGTCTTAACCTTCCAGGTGCCAGTTTCCATATCTTTCCCTTGGCTTTTCATAACTGTATTTTACTACTGCTCGGCTTGATTATCAACCTCACCCCTCGAAGAGTCTTCGACCTTTATCCCCCTCCCCTTCAGCTGAAGGGGAGGGGGAGGAATATAAAAGAGGGGCTATCGCCCCTCTTAAACTGCCCTAAATAAACGACTCCCTAGAACTATTGCCTGTCATCTGATTAATAATTATAATGAACATTACTAACCCTGATTGGTCAACAGGAATAGGTACACTTGTACTTGCTGAATGAAAAGGACAACTCTAAATGTCAAAAGTGGCGAAGCGCCGTAGAGGAACGGCTATAGTTGACACAGAAAAAGGTATTCTTGTCACTGCAGGCAGGGGTGGGATCTTCATTTTACCGGGTGGTGGTGCAGGCAAGCACGAGACAAGAACTGAAGCCGCAGTGAGAGAACTGCGAGAGGAGACAGGGCTAAAACCGTATTACGTAAAATATCTATTCAGATATGCTGGGAGGGTGCACAAATCACACGGGCATGGATATTTTCGGGACTACCATACCGTTTGTCTGATTAGAGCTGCCGGTGACGCTAGACCCCGTCATGAAATTAAGCACATTGCATATTACAAACCTGGCTCCGAAGTACGAATTTCAGGCGTGACCAAAGAGATAATCGAAAAGTACTATGCCTACAAGAAAAGAGGCAAGATAAAGCAAAGACAAACGAGCATAATACACAGGATATTGGAATGGCTGGCTTTTTAGTTGAGTTCCGCCTGCATGGATATGCAAAAGATTATGCCAAAGAGCTAATATACTCGGTTGCTAAGAAATTTAGAGTCAAAGGGGTTACTAGAAAAAGGGTAGTACCCCATATATGTTTGTATGGGCCTGGTGAAACTAAAGATATCAGAAGAGTAGTTTCGGTAGTAGAAAGAATAGGCCGAAAGTACACACTAGTTCCTTTTATGATTAAAGGTTTCGGTTTTTTTGATAAACCAAAAAAAGTTATATACCTTGATATAATTCCCTCCAAGGAACTTGAGGAATTAAGATGGGAACTATCTCAGGAATTAAGAAAAGTCTCCAGTTGGCAGCCTTGGGATACTCACAGAAATTTCGGGTTTCACGGTACCATTGCATTTAAAGACATTGATAATAAATTCAATAAAATATGGCTTGATATTAAGAGTAGAGAAGAACCTGACATTAGGCAATACCTTCTTAGGATTACTGTTATAGGTGCCCACAGTAGAATTGTATGTGAATACGATTTAGTTCTTAAGAAATTACTGAATCGCGAGCAAGCGTTGAGCGGGTACTGGTGGCGGAAAACAATAAACAGGTTAAGGGAGTTACAGGGGCTACCTCCATAGCTTACAGGAGCGGTCTTTTTGCCGGTATTCCGGGGCGGCGGGGGTATTTGGGGGGTGTTAGTGACATCTTATCAATCACCACCAGGTGGCGCTTATCGGCAAACTCGGCAAGGTCAACCTTTCTTACCTCCCGAAGTCTGCCGCCGAGAAGACTGATTGCCTTGGCTGCCTGAGCTATCTCTAAATCTATATCTCCCTTCTTCTGGGCAATGAAGCTACCGCCAAGGGCACAAAAGGGCAGGGTCAACTCAACGACGGTGGGGAGGGGAGCAACCGCCCGCGAGAGCACCAGGTCAAACTGCTCACGGTATTGAGCCAGATGAGCCACCTCCTCCGCCCGCCCAACTACAATTTCAACATCATCCAGCCCAAGTTTTTGTAAAATGTGTTGCAAAAAGGCAACTTTTTTGGAAACCGCCTCAAGCAAAACCAGCCTTATAGCGGGGAAGACTATTTTAAGCGGGATGCCGGGTATGCCGGCGCCAGTGCCGACATCAATAAGGCGTGAGCCAGTTGCTGGCGGCCAGGCTAATGTTACCGTCAGGGAATCTAAAAAGTGCTTTATCTGCACCTCTTCGTAGTCGGTTATGTGGGTGAGGTTCACCCGCTTATTCCACGCCACCAGCTCCTGATAGTAGATTTCATACTGGCTAAGCTGGCTCGGGCTAAGCTCAAGCCCTAGTTTTTTAGCCCCAGCTATTAGCCTTTCCATATATTAGAATTATAGCATTTATTAACCTCACCCCCTTAATCCCCCTCTCCTTTGCAAGGAGAGGGGAAAGATTTTAAAAGAGAGGGGCTGACGCCCCTCTCTTACTTACACTCCCCCTTCCCTTAATAAGGGAAGGGGGTCAGGAGGATGGGTTACCATAAAACTAAAGCGGGTTCCCTGAAAAATCAAAGATTTTTTAGGGTGCTGAGGGGGATGGGTTACCAAACAATCTTGCAAACTTGCATTTTAACTCAGTCCTATAGTAGAATTAAACAGGATTACCGCTAGGGGTGCTCAAAGGCTGAGAGGCATTTTGGCGCCAACCCTTGAAACCTGATCTCGGTAATACGAGCGGAGGGAAGCGGCAGTAATTTAGACCAAGGGTTTTATAAATAAAAGCCGCCCTTGGTCTTATTTTTAGGGGTAAATATGACTCAACTGGAATTAGCACTGAAAGGGACTGTCTCACCCCAGATGAGCCTGGTGGCGAAAAACGAGGGGATAGAGGCTGAATTTGTTCGGCAGGGCGTAGCCGAAGGAACAATAGTCATCCCCGCCAATCATAACCATAAAAACCTCGTTCCCTGCGGCATAGGCCAGGGGCTTAAGACCAAGGTCAATGCCAATATCGGCACCTCTTCGGATTTTGGCAATATAGATACCGAAATGGAGAAGCTCAGGGTAGCTACCAGCTTTGGTGCCGACACCGTCATGGACTTATCCACCGGCGGCGATATACCAGCGGTTCGACGTGCCATTATTGCCGCCAGCCCCCTGCCCATAGGCACGGTGCCTATCTACCAGGCAGGTATTGAAGCCATCGCCAGCTCTGGCGCCATCGTCAAAATGAGCGTTGATGAGCTCTTCTCAACAATTGAGGAGCATGCCCGTGACGGCGTTGATTTTATGACCGTGCACTGCGGCGTTACCCAATCAGCCATTGCTCGTCTCCGGCAGCAAGGGAGGGTGGCTGATGTTGTATCCAGGGGTGGAGCCTTTCTCATCGGCTGGATGCTCCACAACGAGCGAGAAAACCCCCTTTATGAATATTACGACCGCCTGCTTGAGCTCGCCAGGCAGTTTGATGTTACCCTAAGCCTTGGCGACGGCATGCGCCCCGGTTGCCTGGCTGACGCCACCGACCGGGCGCAGGTGGAGGAGCTAGTAACACTGGGGGAGCTGGTAAAGCGAGCCCGACAGGCCGGAGTACAGGTAATGGTTGAAGGGCCAGGGCATCTGCCATTAAATCAGATTGAGGCTAACGTCCGACTGGAGAAGACCATCTGCAATGGAGCCCCCTTCTACGTCCTGGGTCCGCTGGTAACTGATATTGCCGCTGGCTATGACCACATCACCGGAGCCATCGGTGGGGCAATCGCGGCTGCTGCCGGTGCCGATTTTTTGTGCTATGTAACACCCGCCGAGCACCTATCGCTACCCGACCCTGAGGATGTAAAGCAGGGGGTTATCGCCTCACGCATTGCCGCCCATGCCGCCGACATCGCTAAAGGGGTAAAGGGTGCACTGGAGTGGGATATGAGGATGGCAGTAGCCAGGAAGAAACTGGACTGGGAGGAGCAAGCCAGACTCTCCCTGGACCAAAAACGCTCGCGTCTGGTTCACCGCAGGCATGCTTCGGCGGGAGCCGCCTGCAGTATGTGCGGTAAATTCTGCGCCATGGAGTTAGTGGAAAAGTACTTAGGTATCTCGGCAATCAGGTGCTAGATTTTGTCATAAAAAGAGCCCCTATACGGAGGAAATATAAAACATGCAAATCAACGAGGTAACCATATCTAAGGCAATAACCGAAAGCTTTATTAAAGATTTTCTAGGGGCGATGGAGGTTGATGTAGCCATCGCCGGTGCCGGACCATCCGGTATGACCGCCGCCTACTACCTAGCCAAGAAAGGGGCGAAAACAGTTGTCTTTGAAAGACAGCTCCGTATCGGGGGTGGCATGCCCGGTGGGGGGATGATGTTTAATCGTATAGTAGTCCAGGAGGAAGGGAAAAGGCTCTTAGACGAGTTTGAGGTGCAGACTAAAGAGTATAAAAAGGGATACTATATCGCCGATTCCCTGGAGACTATCTCCACTATTTGCTCCAAGGCAATAAAGGCAGGGGTGAAAATATTTAATCTGGTCAGCGTCGAGGATGTGGTGATAAGGGAGAATGATAGGGTAGCGGGACTGGTTTTGAACTGGAGTGCCGCCGCAATGGCAGGATTACATGTTGACCCGCTAGCGATAAGGGCAAGGGTAGTAATAGATGCTACCGGACACAGCAGTGAAATCTGCCGCATCGTAGAAAAAAAGATTGGCGCCAGATTAAACACCAGAACCGGCGGGGTTATCGGGGAGAAGCCAATGTGGGCGGAGGTAGGAGAGAAAGAGATACTAGAGAACACCAAAGAGGTTTATCCCGGTTTAATCGTTGCCGGCATGGCAGCTAATGCTGTTTTTGGCTCACCGAGGATGGGGGCTATCTTTGGCGGTATGCTCCTCTCCGGGAAACGAGCCGCTGAGGTTGCGCTAAAGAGGTGAGTAGTACTAGACACAATCCAACCCTAGGTGAGGCAGCCAGTGGTTTTCTGGCCAGCCTGTCGGCGGAAGAAGGGGTAAGAAGCCAGCAGGCGGTATATGGATTTGTTCGGTGGTACGGCTGGGAGCGCCCTTTTGCTGAACTCACTGCCCATGAGGTAGCCAACTACGCCGAACAATCTCCACTGGCACAGGCCAGTTACGCCCAGAACCTCGAGATAATACGAGCCTTTCTGACTTTTGCCAAAAAGCAGGGTTGGAGCAAGACCAACCTAGCCACACACCTCAAGACCAAGAAGGCGAAAACAAGATTGCCCTCCTCGCGAGGACTGCCCCAGACTACCTCGCTAACCCGAGAGGGGTATAATGAACTTGAGGTTGAGCTTGCCAGCCTCAAGAACAAACGGCTTCAGCTCATTGATGAGATACGCCGGGCAGCCGCCGATAAGGACTTCCGCGAGAACGCACCCCTAGATGCCGCCAGGGAACAGCGGGGACATCTGGAGGGGCGAATCAGAGAGGTGGAAGAAACACTGAAATCGGCCACTATAATTGATAAGACCCGAGAGCCTGCGCTTAAGGTAAGTGTGGGGGATAGCATTGTCCTGAGTGATGTCGTTTCCGGTGAGGAGCTACGCTATACCATAGTTGGTCCCAGAGAGGTGGACCCAACCAAGGGCAAGATTTCAAACAATTCACCTACCGGCAGGGCGCTACTGGGGCGAACCCAGGAAGAGATAGTTGAGATAGTGGCGCCACTGGGCAAGCTCAAATATCGGATTAAGCAGATTGAGCGGTAAATAGGTAAATAATTAAAAGCAATGTCTCACACTATACATGGTCGGGGTGAGTGGATTTGAACCACCGACCTCAGCGTCCCAAACGCTGCGCGCTAAACCAACTGCGCTACACCCCGCAGCAAGAAAGTATAGCAAAGCACCTGCCCTAGGTCAAACAGGGGCTAGTCACGGCAGTCGGGACACTTATCAAACGCCTCGGGGGGTAAATTTGCCCTTTTAATTATATACTCAAGCTGTTTTTCTGGAGCCCAGTATTTACCACAGTTACTGCATTTCCTTAGCTTGAAATCCATACCATTTTTCGGCCAGTGGATGTGCCTGGTATCACCCGCATCCTCAAAGGCTATCGCCTGGGTAGGGCAGACATAGGCACAGGAGCCACAGCCAATACAGACATCAGAAGGCTCATAAAAGGGGGTAGCCATCTCCCGCTCCGTACCCCGTCCCACCAGGCTAAGTGCGGAAACACCGACAACCTCAGCACAGGTTCGTACGCAAAGGGCACAAAGAATGCAGTTATTATCTTCAAGCTTAAAGCTTGTTTTTTCAACGCCTAGCTTTTTGGCTAAATCCTGCACTGCCTTATTGTTGGGGCACCGAGCAAGTAGCAACTCCATTAGCATTTGGCGGTTGCTTAAAATCCTCTCCGAGTTGGTCTTCACCACCAGCCCTGCCTCTACCTCATAAAGGCAAGAGGCTACCAGCCTTTCCCTTTTACCCTTGGTAATCTCAACCAAACAAAGGCGACAGGCACCATAGGCTGAGACCGCCTCATTAAAGCAGAGGGTCGGGATATAGATGTTGTTATCCTGCGCCGTCTCTAATATAGTTGCCCCCGCCTCCGCCTTAACCTCCTGCCCATCAATCGTCAGCGTAAGCATTTTCTCTGCCTTCACTTCTTTATCACCGCATTAAGATTGCAGACATCGTAACAGGAGCCGCACTTGATGCACTTCTCCTGGTCTAAGACCACCGGCTTCTTCTTCCCGACTAAGGTTATCGCCTCTGCCGGGCAGGCTTTAACACAGAGCCCGCAACCGGGGCATTTCTCTTCATCAATGAGGTAGGTGACCAAGTCCTTGCAGACACCAGCCGGGCACCGCTTATCTTTGATGTGGGCTTCATACTCGTCCCTAAAATAGCGTAGCGTGGTTAAAACCGGATTGGGGGCAGTGCTGCCCAGGGCACACAGCGAACTATCAATAAGCGTACTAGATAGCTGCTCCAGCAAGTCAATATCACTATCCTTCCCCTTACCTCGAGTAATGTCATTTAATATCTGGCCCATCCTTTTCAACCCCTCGCGGCAGGGGACACACTTGCCACAGGACTCACCCTCAAGGAAGCTAACAAAGTATTTGGCAATATCCACCATGCAGGTATTCTCATCCATAATAATCATCCCACCCGACCCCATCATCGAGCCCGCCTTAGTCAGCTCATCAAAGTCCACTGGCAGGTTGAGCAGGCTCTCGGGGAGACAACCGCCGGAGGGGCCACCAGTCTGCACCGCCTTGAATTTCTTCCCCTCGGGGATACCACCGCCAATATCATAGATAATCTGCCTCAGACTCATCCCCATCGGCACTTCCACCAGACCGGTGTTATTAATCTTGCCCACCAGTGAGAAGACCTTAGTTCCCTTACTGCCAGCGGTGCCTATCTTGGAATACCAATCAGCGCCGTGGTTAATTATCAGCGGGACATTCGCCCAGGTCTCCACATTGTTAAGATTAGTCGGCTTATCGTATAAACCCTTCTCCACAGTATGGACATACTTAGCCCTCGGCTCACCAACCTTACCCTCCAGCGAAGCCATCAGCGCTGTTGACTCACCGCAGACAAAAGCCCCACCCCCCCTGCTTATCTTAATGCTAAAGTCAAACCCCGAACCAAGGATGTTTTTCCCCAAAAGCCCGAGTTCCTCAGCCTGCTTAATCGCCATCTGGGCATTCTTTACCGCCAACGGGTATTCATTACGAATATAGATATAGCCCTCATGGCCGCCGATAGCATAGGCGCCGATAATCATCCCCTCCAGAACAGAATGGGGATTCCCCTCCATAAGGCTTCTATCCATAAAGGCGCCGGGGTCTCCCTCATCGCAGTTACAGATAATATATCTAGTGTCGCCCTGTGCCTGCCGGCAGCTTTCCCACTTGGCGCCGGTAGGGAACCCAGCACCGCCCCGCCCCCGCAAGCCGGATTTCTTAACCTCTTCAATTATCGCCACTGGCGACATCTTAAAAAGGGCTCTACCCAAGGCAGTATAACCACCCAGAGCCAGATAGTCTTCAATTGAGGTGGGGTCAATCAAGCCGTTGCTACCAAAAACGAGCCGTTTCTGTCTATTATAAAATAGCACCTCAGGCTCATAGGTTATTTTCTTACCGGTACTGGGGTCAGTATAGAGCAACCTATCAATAATACTTCCTTTAATTACGGTCTCAGAAACTATCTCGGGAACATCCTCCGCATTCACACGGTGATAGAAGATATTCTGCGGCTTAATAACAACAAGTGGTCCTTTTTCACAAAAGCCGTGGCAGCCGGTAACCTTCACCTCTACCTTGGCTGTCAGTTTCCGGCGTTTAACCTCCTGACCGAAGGCATCAGCCACCTTTTCACTACCAAAGGAATGGCAACCGGTTCCGCCACATACAGTTATACAGGTCTTGTTCGGGTCACGACCTTTGATTATTGACGCCCTTAATGCCTCTAGCGCCTGCGGCGAGCTTAGCCGTGTTAGTGCTTTATCCTTTGCCATCGTTAATCGTAACTCTCCAATAAAGGTTTGACCTTATCCGTCTTCATCTGACCTGAGTATTTCCCATCAACAATTACTATCGGACCCAGGGCGCAAGCGCCAACGCAGTTAACCGTCTCCAGGGTGTACTTAAGGTCCTTGGTAGTCCCGCCAGAGGTAATACCCAACCGCCGCTCCACCTCTTCCAGAATCCTAACCGCACCCCGAACATGGCAGGCAGTGCCCAGACAGACGTTAATCAGATAGCGCCCCCTCGGCTTTAGACTGAATGCCTTAAAAAAGGTGGCCACACTAAAGACCTGGGTCAGGGGGATATCTAAACCCTGGCTAACCTGCTCCAGGGCTTCCCTGGGCAAGTAACTATACTCCGCCTGGACATCCTGCAAGATGGATATCAGCATGCCCTTGTCATGCTGATGCCTTTCCAGTATTGCCTTTACCCCCTGTTTCGTTGGTTTAGCTTTTGCCTTCAACTTGCCTTCTCCTTAAGCCTAGCGTACTCTTTTCCCAACCTTTGCTGAATCTCTTTGATAATACCCTCAGACAGATGCCTGAACCTGCCCTGTAGCTTCATATAATCAGCCACTGGTCTAAGTTTGGGTAAATCAAGGCTTAGCTTATACTTACCATTCTCCACCTCATAAAGCGGGAACATCCCCGTCTCCACCGCCAGACGACCAACCTTGATGCTCAGATTAGGGGCACACCTCCAGCCAGTAGGGCAGGGGGATAGAATGTGAACATAGGCTGGGCCTTGAATAGCCATCCCCTTTTGTACCTTAGCCATCAGGTCAAAGGGATAGCTGGGGCAGGCAGTGGCAACATAGGGGATATCATGGGCGGCGGCAATCGCCGGCATATTCTTTTTCCAGCTAAATTGCCCGATGCTTACCTTACCAGCGGGGGAGGTGGTAGTGGCAGCACCGTAGGGGGTAGCCGAAGAGCGCTGAATTCCGGTATTCATATAGGCTTCATTGTCAAAGCAGATATAGAGAAAATCATGCCCCCTCTCCAACGCTCCCGATAGCGCCTGAAGCCCGATATCGCTGGTGCCCCCATCCCCAGCCATAGCCACTACTTTAATCTCCCTTTGGGCAATCCTGCCCTTCTTCATCATCACCTTCAGCCCGGCTTCAATGCCTGAAGCCACAGCCGCCGCATTCTCAAACAGGGTATGAATCCAGGGGACGCGCCAGGAGGTATAAGGCAGCGGTGAGGAGACAATCTCCATACAACCGGTGGCGTTAGCGATGATTATATTCTGCCCCAGCGCCTTGCAGGCAAGCCTCACCGCTAGCGCCTCACCACAACCGATGCAAGCCCGATGACCTGGGGCAAAGTTCTCCCGCTTCGTCACTAGCCTGGGGACATAAACTGAATACTTCTCCATCACTCCCTCACCCCAAATATCTCAAACTCTCTGTCGCTTCCCTTCTGTGAGACTTCTATTCCCCTATTGATTATCGTCTCAAAGCCGGCAGGTGTTATATCCCTGCCCCCCAAGCCACCGACAAAGCCGATTATCTTTGGCTTTTTAGCTTCATTATATAAGGCTGACCTTACCTCAGAGCAAACCGGACCCCCCGGACCACCAAAGGAGATTGCCCTATCCAGGACAATAAGAAGCTCGGCATTTTTAACTGCCTGGCGGAGCTCGGCAAAGGGGAAGGGACGCCACAAGCGAATTCTTACCAGCCCCACGCTCTTGCCCTCACCCCTCATCTTGTCTATGGTGGTCATCGCGGTTTCACTGAAGCCGCCCAGGGTTAACAGCAATACCTTGGCATCCTCACTGCGGTAGCGCTCTACCGGGGAGTAATGCCGCCCAAATATATTGCCAAACTCCTGCCAGCACTCAAGGATAACCCCTTTAGACGCTTCCAGATTTATCACCTGGGCCTTCTTTGCCTCAGAGTAAATAATGGGTGGGGCAAAGGCACCCATAGTTACTGGCTTGTCGGGATGAAGCGGCATAGGGTACTTGTATGGGGGGAGAAATTTATCAACCTGGCTTTGCTCCGGGAAGACCACTGGCTCAATCATATGCGATAGGTAAAAGCCATCAAGGTGAACCATAACCGGAAGCAGAACCCTTGGGTCTTCGCCAATGCGGAAGGCACAAAGGGTATTATCGACCGCATCCTGCCCATTCTCAACAAATATTTGAATCCATCCCGTATCACGCACCGCCATAACGTCAGACTGGTCACCCCAGACGCTCAGTGGTGCCGAGAGGGCTCGGTTAGCCACCGCCATAACCATTGGCAGTCTCATTGATGAGGCAACATACAAGACCTCGTGCATCAGCTCCAGCCCCTGACCGGCGGTAGCGGTAAAGGTTCGAGCCCCCACTGCCGACGAGCCAAGACAGGCGCTCATCGCTGAGTGCTCGGACTCAACCGGGATATACTGGGCATCCAGCTCGCCGTTAGCGACCAGCTCCGCCAGGTGCTCCACAATATGAGTCTGCGGCGTAATAGGATAGGCAGCAATAACATCAGCGTTAGCCAGTTTAACGGCGTCACCAATTGCCAGTGAGACCTCAATACCGACCCTTTTTACCATTACTGCTCCTCCGCCACCATGGTTATTACCCCTGTCGGGCACTCATGGGCACAGATACCACACCCCTTACAGTAGAACAGGTCAGCCTCAAAATAGCCCTCGGCGTTCTGCCCAATGCACCCTTCAGGGCAAAAGATATAGCATATGCCGCACTTTATGCACTTAGTAAAATCATAGGTCGGTCTCTCCGACCTCCAATCACCCGTCCGGTACTGGCTAGCATTGCCCGGCTCAGAAACAATGGCGCCAATATCTATGTCCTTCCAGGTCAACTCGCCCTCTGGCTTAGTCATTGCTCTTACTCCCTTACTGTGGTCTCCTCATAGGCCTTTTGCATCGCCTTAATATTTCTCTCTGCCAATCGGCCAAAACGCTGATTTAAGGGTTCAACCAGGGATTCAAGTTTCACCACCCCGACCGCCTTAAGCAAGGCACCAATCATGGTGGTATTGGTCACCATCACCCCCAAGACCTCCCGGGCAATGGTTGTGGCATCAACCTTAGCCAGCCGGCACTTAGCCTTAAACAAGGCTTCAATATCTTCAAACGACCTCCGGCTATTAATCACAAGCGTCCCCTTTGGCTTAAGACCGGCGGTAACATTCACAATACTGAGCAGCCCCGGGTCAAGCACCACAACTATATCAGGCTGGGTTATCTCCGCCCTTACCTTTATCGGCTCCCGGCTATTTATCCTGACAAAAGCCAGGACGGGCGCTCCCCGCCTCTCCGGTCCAAAACTGGGGAAAGCCTGGGCATACTTGCCCTCGCTTATTGCCGCCTTCGCCAGGAGCTCAGCGGAGGTAACCGCACCCTGCCCACCACGACCATGCCATCTAATCTCAATAAGCTGATTGGTATCTAGCACATTAGTCTCCGCACTAAAATAGCTGTACCCCTGGAGCGACTCGAACGCTCGCACCCAGCTCCGGAGGCTGGTGCTCTATCCACCTGAGCTACAGGGGCAAAAGCAACCCTAATATAATAACCTAAAGCCCAGGTATGATGCAAACTATTTATTAACTCACCCCCTTGCCACCCCTCCCCTATTGCGTTAGACTGAGAACAGGAGGAGGGTATTATCTGGTGGTGAGACTTACATTCTATGGCGGCATCGATGAGATTGGCGGCAACAAGATACTCCTTGAAGATAGAGAGCGGAGGCTATTTCTGGATTTTGGCTTCCCCTACAAGCGCCATAACCGCTTCTACGAAGAATACCTGAAGCCGCGCAGTGGTGCCGGGCTACTTGACCCCCTGGCGATGGGCTTAATCCCGCCGCTTGAGGGGATTTATCGCGACGACCTGGCAACACCAGACCTCTGGCGGCAGTTTAAAGATAACACCCTTTACCGCAAGCTTAACCAACTAGATGGGGTGCTGCTGTCTCACGCCCATCTTGACCACTCGGGGCACATCTCCTTTCTCAGAGGCGATATTCCAATATACACCACCATGACCACAGCCTTTATCGCCAAGGCAATGCAGGACTCGGGAAAATCTGACTTTGAGCAACAGGTATGCTATTTCAATCCTACTATGCACGAATGCCCCACCGGCTGGAAACAGGCAGCCTTCCTCACCGGTAGCTCGGCAAAACAACAGCGGCAATTCTGCATCGCCAACACTGACCTGGAAACCATGAGTCAAGAGGCAACTCAATTCTGGAATTTTGGTTTCTGGGAGAAAACGGCTAAACAAAGGGAGCTTGTTTCTTGCCCCCTTTCCCCCCATAGTAGCTGTAGCCTGAATCTGCGCTGCTTTCCTCTTGACCACTCCATCCCCGGCGCCTGCGCCTGGGGTATTGAGACCAGCTCAGGCTGGCTCATCTATAGCGGTGACCTGCGCCTGCATGGCAAACGGGCTGAGCTTACCGAGAGGTTCATCAAGGAAGCAGCCAAGCTTCGTCCCAAGGCCTTTATTCTGGAAGGCACTAATGTGCGTCGTGAAATGAACATTTTCGAACACGAGGTATATGAAAACGGGCTAAAGGCCATCGCCAGCTCAAGGGGTCTTGTTATCGCCGACTTCTCGCCCAGGGATGTAGACCGCCTGCTCACCTTCCTCCAGATTGCCAGGGATACAGGCAGAAAGCTCGTGATACTACCCAAGGACGCCTACCTCTTGAAGACGATGCGCCTTGTTGAGCCGGAAACACCGGACATTGCCCTTGAAGACAGCCTCCTTATCTACCAGGAAACAACGGCCAAGAAAAGTCCGGAGCATTGGCTACGAAACATCTTCAGGGAATATGGCAGCAAGACTGTTTTAGCCAACGATGTAAAATCAGCGCCAGACCAATTTATTCTTTGCTTTAGTTTCCTTGACCTGAACGAACTGCCAAGCATCCAGCCCAAGCCAGGCGGTCTCTATGTTTACAGCTCCAGCGAGCCCCATAATGAGGAGCAGGAGATTGACTTCCGCCGTCTGCATCACTGGCTTGAGCACTTTGGCTTCAGGGGTTTTGGTCTACCAATAGAAATTAAAAAAGATGATTGGCAAATACCTGATGGCGAGAAGGGGTTACATGCCTCGGGGCATGCCTGTGGCCCGGACCTATTAAGGGTTGCTCAGGAGATAAGACCTGAAATCCTCATCCCGGTCCACAGTGAAGAGCCCAAATTTTACACCGAGCGCCTAAGTGGCAGCGTCAATGTCGCCCTGCCAACGCTGGGTGGGACAATAGAGATTTAACATAGCCATTAAGGAGTGTGCCTATGGATATGGAAATCAAAGACAGATTTACTACACTATGGAGGAAGTATTTCAATAATGCCGAGCTTCCAATCACTTTTTACTACACCGATAAAGAAGGACTGGCAAAAGCAGTCAAGCCTGGCTCAGTAGCTAGGTGTGTAGTGGGGGCATTGGTGGGGGTAAGAAAAGGGCGCTCTCTCAGCTTCAATGCCAATTCAATAGGGTGCTTTGGGGGGAGGAGATACCTGGGATTCGCCGAAAGCATCATGCCGGATTTTGATTACTTCCTGTCCTGTGGTATTCCCGGCAGGATAGAGGGAGAGCGCTACAAGAAATCGCCGGAACTGGTCAAGGAGATTGTGAAGAACTGGCCTAACCTTAAAGCACCGGCACCTCTTATTACATTCAAAAGATGGGACAACCTCGAAAAAGAAGACGAGCCAGAGGTAGTCATATTCTTCACCCAACCCGATGTCCTGTCCGGCCTATTTACCCTAGCCAATTTTGACGAATCCAGAGCGGAAGGTGTATTCACACCTATGGGCTCAGGCTGTTCTTCCATTGTGGCCTACCCCTACCTAGAAAAGGGTTCACGACATCCTAGAGCTGTTATCGGGATGTTTGACCCCTCAGCGCGCCCCTATGTACCCCCAAATACACTGACATTCTCAGTGCCAATGAATAGGTTTGTCAGAATGATTGAAAATATGGAGGAGAGTTTTCTTATCACTGATTCATGGAAAAGGATACAGAAAAGGATTAACTCGCTTAAGCGCTGAGGCCGGCAAGCTTGCCCCACAAGAAGGTTTTGGAGTAGAATTTTAATCTAGGAGAGGTGACCGAGTGGTTCATGGTGCCGCTCTCGAAAAGCGGTCTTCGCGTAAGCGGAGCGTGGGTTCGAATCCCACCCTCTCCGCCACAGGCAAATAAGGAGGCAAAATGGGAAAAGGGGAATGGAGATGGCAAAGGCCACACACGCTGATGCTAATCAGCCTGCTGGGTGGCTGGGCTGGCATAGACCGGTTTTACCAGAGGCAAATTGGGTGGGGAATCTTGAAGATGGTCACCTGCGGTGGGGCGGGGATTTGGTATTTGGTTGATGCCGCCATATACGCATACATCGCTGGCAGGGACCAGGAACTTTAGTAACTTCTTGGAGAGGTGCTGGAGTGGTCTAACAGGCACGCCTGGAGAGCGTGTGTAGCCGTAAGGTTACCGTGGGTTCGAATCCCACCCTCTCCGCCACTTTTTAGAACCCTATCCCCTTCCCCTTAAAAATGGGAAGGGGAATTATTTTTAAGTTGACAAATCCTAATTGTCATCACTTTACCTCTATGCTAGAATTGCCTTGATAATGACCGAAAAAGAAATTAAATACTGGGTCGGCTTTAGTCTTATACCCCGCATCGGGCGGGTCAGACTGTCACAGCTTGAAGGCTACTTTGGTAATCTGGAAAAGGCTTGGCAGGCTGCCACAACTGAACTAAAGCACGCGGGACTGGATAGCGGGGCAGTAAACGCCGTCAACTACTGGCGCCCCAAGATTTCCCTGGATGAAGAGATGGAAAAGCTAGACCGCTACGGGGTAAGGGTGCTTACCTTTCATGACCCAGCTTACCCATCCCGACTAAAAGAAATTTATGATTATCCACCGATAATATATATTCGTGGCTCCCTACTCCCCCAGGATGAGTGGTGTCTGGCAGTGGTCGGTACCCGCCGGGCGACGGTCTATGGCCGGCAGGTAACAGAGGAGATAGCAACTGACCTGGCAAAAAGCGGAATCACTATCGTCAGTGGCTTGGCTAAAGGGATTGACTCAATCGCCCACCGCTCCGCCCTTGAAGCCGGAGGCAGAAGTATCGCCGTATTTGCCTCCGGTCTTGACATCGTTTACCCCGCCGAGAATGCCACCCTCGCCCGTGATATTATCCAGCACGGGGCAATAATAAGCGAGCATCCACTGGGCACCAGACCCAGGGCGGATAACTTCCCCCGGCGCAACCGGATTATGAGCGGGCTAAGTCTTGGGGTGCTGGTGGTGGAGGCAGATGAGACCAGCGGGGCAATGATTACCGCCCGCCTGGCACTGGAACAAAATAGAGAGGTATTTGCCGTCCCCGGTAGCATCCTCTCGCCAGCCAGCCACGGCACTAACCGCCTTATCCAGGAAGGGGCAAAACTCGTCCGCAACTACACCGATATCCTAGAAGAACTAAACCTGACGGCAGTAGCCCAGCAGATGGAGATTAAAGAGGTTATACCCGCCTCCGATACCGAGACATTATTACTTAAACAACTGAGTGCCGAGCCAACCCATATTGACGAGGTCTGCCGCAACACCAGTCTGCCAATGTCAACGATAAGCAGTACCCTGGCGATGATGGAGCTCAAGGGTTTGGTCAAGCAGGTAGGGAACATGAACTATGTCCTCTCTCGGGAGGCAAGGGAGAGATACCAGGTAAAGGTAGACTAGAATGAAGAAACTGGTCATAGTTGAGTCACCAGCCAAAGCCAGGACACTGAGCAAGCTTTTAGGTCGTGAGTATAGCCTCAAGGCATCAATGGGGCATATACAAGACCTGCCCAAGAGCCAGCTCGGGGTAGACATTGAACAGGGGTTCGCCCCTAAATACGTAGTGCCCAGGGAGAAGAAAAAGATTGTATCTGAGCTTAAGCAGGCGGTTAAAACTGCCTCTGCCGTATATCTAGCCACCGACCCCGACCGCGAGGGGGAGGCTATCTCCTGGCATCTCGTCCGGGTGACAAAGACCAACCGAAAACCTTATCGCCGCGTCGTCTTCCATGAAATAACCAAGCCAGCTATTGAGCGTGCCTTCGCCCACCCCCGCTCCATAGATATGCAACTGGTCAACGCCCAGCAGGCGAGGCGCATACTGGACAGGCTAGTCGGCTATAAGATAAGCCCGCTACTCTGGCGGAAGGTGAGACGAGGTCTATCCGCAGGCAGGGTGCAATCGGTGGCACTGAGGATTATCGTCGACCGCGAGCGTGAGATTGAGAATTTTGTCCCAAAAGAATACTGGACAATTGAAGCCGAGCTGGCCAAGGCTGCCCAGATGCCAAACTTCCGAGCCACCCTCGTTGGTCTTGCCGATGGCACAAAACTGGATATTCATAACGAGAAGGAAGCCACCGAGCTCACCACCGAGTTAAAACAGGCCAGCTACAAGGTCACCAAGGTCACTATCAAAAAGGTGAGCCGCCAGCCAGCACCGCCATTTACCACCAGCACCCTGCAACAGGAGGCATGGCGCAAGCTCCACTTCCCGGCCAAGCTAACGATGGAGGTGGCTCAAGAGCTTTATGAAGGGCTGCCCATCGGTGATGAGGGAAGCGTCGGGCTTATCACCTATATGCGCACCGACTCCACGAGAGTTGCCCACTCTGCTATTGCCGAAGCCAGAGAGTTTATCACCAACAAGTACGGCTCCCAGTTTCTTCCCCCTCATGCCCGTGCTTTTGCCACTACCGCCAAGAGGGCGCAGGAAGCCCATGAAGCCATTCGCCCGACTAAAATCTGGCGGGAGCCACCCCTGCTCAAGCCCTACCTCAGTAACGCCCAACTCAAGCTATACCAGCTCATCTGGAAGCGAATGGTGGCCAGCCAGATGGCAGCCGCCGTCTTTGATAATACTACGGTTGATATTCAGGCCAAGCGCCCATATTCTAAAGCCAACTACCTGCTGCGAGCCTCAAGCTCGGTAAATACATTCCCCGGCTTTATCATTCTCTATAGCGAAAGCAAGGATGAGGCGGAAGAAGAGAAGCCAGCCACTCTCCCTCAATTGGAAAAGGGCGATAGGCTTGAGCTCATAGAACTCTTCCCCGAACAGCACTTCACCCAACCCCCACCCCGTTTTACCGAAGCCACACTGGTCAAGATGCTGGAGCAATGGGGCATCGGGCGTCCCAGCACCTATGCCCCCATCATCTCCACCATCCAAGAACGGAGATACGTCACCAAGACCGGCGGTAGCTTCCAGCCGACGGAACTCGGTATTGTGGTCAATGACCTGCTCAATAAATACTTCGCCGACATCGTTGATATTGAATTCACCGCTCACATGGAGGACGAGCTGGATAAGATAGCCAATGAAAACAAGGACTGGGTAATGGTGGTTCAAGACTTTTATACCCCCTTTGAGAAGAGCCTGGAAAATGCCACCGAGCTTATGGAGAAGGTAAAGCTGGAGGAAGCAACCGAAGAGACTTGCCCCCAGTGCGGCAAACCGCTGGTGATTAAATATGGGCGCTACGGCAAGTTCGTCGCCTGCAGTGGCTACCCTGATTGCAAATATACAAAACCCTTCCTGGTTAAAATCGGGGTTAAATGCCCTCAGTGTGGTGGCGAGGTTGTGGAGAAACTAAGCCGAAAGAAACGCATCTTTTACGGCTGCAGCAATTACCCGAATTGCAATTTTGCCATTAATCTTAAGCCCATTTCTAAGCCCTGCCCCAGGTGCGGCGGGCTCCTCACCGTATACCGCAGAAACTGGACAAAGTGCACCAAGTGCGAGTATAAAGGAAAAATAAAGGAGACTGTTTAGAAACCCATCCCCCTGACCCCCTTCCCTTAACAAGGGAAGGGGGAGTGAAAGTAAGAGAGGGGGATAAAGGGGGTGAGGTGAATGATTACCATGCAAGAAGTTTTTAACAAATATATTCAATACCTCGAACTAGAGCAGAATGCCTCGCCCTACACTATACGCAATTACATCACCGACGTCTGCGGCTCAAAAAATATAAAGGGCTTGTTTGCCTTCCTTAAGGAGAAGGGGATAAATTCATTGGGTGATGTGGATAGAACTGTCCTCCGCGATTATATGGCTTATCTTATGGAGCAGGGGGTGGTCAAGGCAAGCATCGCCCGCAGACTATCTGCCATTCGCTCCTTCTACCGCTATCTGGTGCGGGAGGGGATACTACCCGCCAGCCCCGTCGAAAGAACCTCCTCACCCAAGCTGGACAAACGCCTGCCTTCATTCCTTACCCTGGGAGAAGTAGAACGACTGCTCAACGCCCCTGACCCCTCCACACCACAGGGTCAGCGCGACCGAGCCCTGCTTGAGCTACTATACGCCTCCGGTCTCAGGGTAAGCGAGCTGGTAAACCTGGACCTGGGGGAAATCAACCTTGATACCAATGAAATCCGCGTCTGGGGAAAAGGCTCAAAGGAGAGGATGGTGCTGATGGGCAAGCCAGCCAGCGAGGCGCTGCACAATTACCTTGAGCAAGGCAGACCCAAGCTTTTGGGGGAAAAGAAAACGAGCGCCCTATTCATCAATCGCTATGGGCAACGTATACCGGAGCGAAGGGTACAAAAAATGCTAGAGGACTATGCTAAAAAAGCAGGCATAGAAAAGAGGGTTCACCCCCATATACTACGCCATACCTTCGCCACCCACCTGCTTGATGGCGGTGCCGATTTAAGGGTCGTCCAGGAGCTCCTTGGCCATGCCCAACTATCCTCAACCCAGATTTACACCCATGTCACCAAGAGCCAGGCAAGAAAGGTATATTTATCAGCTCACCCCATGGCAAAAGAAAAAGACAATGAACCTGAAAAATAGAATACAAAAATTGCAACAAGAGCTAAGCGAAAAACAGATTGACGGCATCCTTATCTCTCAGCCGGAGAACAGACGCTACCTCTCCGGCTTCGATGGCTCCGCAGGTTTTCTTTTGCTCACACCCAAGGATAAGATTTTAGCCACCGACTTTCGCTATACGGCACAAGCCAAAAAACAAGCCCCTGATTATGAGATTTTTACCATAACTAATGAGATTGCCAACTGGTTTCCAAAACTGGTGACCGAGCTAGATATAAAAAGACTGGGGTTCGAGGCAGAAGACATCACCTTTGCCCTGCACCGCCAGTTATGTGATATACTGAATAAAGGCAAAACAAGGTTTATTCCAGTAGAGGGATTGGTAGAATCCCTGCGCTTGGTAAAAGGGCCTGAGGAGATTGAACTTATCACCAAAGCCGCCGAAATAACTGATGCCGCCATGGCGTATGTCCAGGATAGGATTCAACCAGGGATGACGGAAAAGGAAGTAGCCTGGGAGATAGAGAGATTCATACGAGAAAAAGGCAGTCAGACGATACCCTTTGATATTATTGTTGCCTCAGGGAAAAATTCTGCTCTACCCCACGCCAGACCCTCAACGAAGGCGATTAATAAAGGTGAACCGATAATGATTGATATTGGCGCCAGGATTGAAGGCTACTGTAGCGACCTGAGCCGAACTATCTGCCTTGGCGCCCCTGACGATAAATTCAAAAAGCTCTATGACATTGTTCTTGGCGCCCAGCTTGGGGCAATAGCCATGATTAAGGAGGGGATGGGTGGCGCTGAGGCTGACAACTTAAGCCGGGTGATTATTAGGGAGGCAGGCTATGGCGAAGCCTTTGGTCATGGTCTGGGTCACGGCGTCGGGCTTGCTCCCCACGAGCGCCCACGCCTTGGTCCAAACTCCCCTGACAAACTGGTTAACGGCACAGTATTTACCATTGAGCCCGGCATTTATCTTGAGGGGTGGGGAGGGGTGAGGATTGAGGACTTGGTAGTGATGGAAAAGGGAAAACTAAGAGAAATCTCAAAAGCCAAAAAAATGAGGTTAATAAATAATCTCAAGAAATAAACATTCCGGAGTTTAAGATGATAGATAGTGGTGAGCTAAAGAAGGGGATTATTATTGAGCTTGAGGGAAAGCTCTACCAGGTTATTGACTATCAGCATATTAAAATGGGACGCGGTAGTGCCCAGGTCAGGCTTAAACTGCGCGATATCCGCAGCGGTCACAATGTTGAGCGCTCCTTCCAGGCCAGTGAAAAGTTCGCCCGGGCACGCCTTGACTATCACACCATGCAATACCTCTACAGTGACGGGGATTTACATTATTTCATGGATGCGGAGAGCTTTGAACAGATGCCACTCACTACTAACCAACTTGGCGACGCCCTTAAATACATAAAGGATGGAATGTCACTGGAGGTATTAAGTCATAAGGGGGAGGTAGTAGGTGTGGAGATGCCAATTACGGTTGAGCTTCGGGTGATTGAGACCGGACCCGGTTTTAAGGGAGATACAGCTACCGCCGGCAATAAACCGGCCAAGCTAGAGACCGGTATCACAATTCAGGTTCCCCTGTTTATCAATACTGGGGATGTGGTTAAGGTCGATACCCGCACCGGCGATTATTTAGAGAGAGTTAGCTGAAACAAATTGCTAAAAGCCGACCTTCACGTTCACACCAAATATTCACTGGACTGCAATACGCCCCTGGAAAAGATAGTTAGCCGCTGCCTTGAGATTGGGATAAACTGCATTGCTATCTGCGACCATGGTACTGCCGAAGGGGCGCTAAGGATGAAAGCCATCGCCCCCTTCACCGTGATCGTCGCTGAGGAGATTATGACCCCCCACGGCGAGATTATGGGCATGTTCCTTAAACAGACCATCCCCAGCTGGCTGGCGGTAAAAGAGGCAATAGCCCAAATCAGGGCTCAGGGAGGGCTGGTATGTATCCCCCACCCCTTTGATAGGCTACGCCGTTCGGCACTGAACAACAATATAATAGAGGAAATTGCCGAAGAGATTGACATCATAGAGGTATTCAATTCACGAAGTCTCTTGCCCCAGGATTCGGCTAAGGCTCTCGCCTTCGCCGAAAAGTACGACCTCGCCAGGAGCGCCGGCAGTGATGCCCACACCCCCGGCGAGATTGGCCGCACCTATATTGAGATGCCAGAGTTTAAGGGCAAGAACGACTTCCTCGAGGCCCTGAAAAAGGGCAGGATTTCAGGACATATGACAAATCCCCTCATCCATTTCGCTAGTGTCTGGACAAGGCTGAGAAAGAGACAGCGAGGATAGCACTGTGTACCTGGGCTGGTTTTCCACCGGCAGGGATAAGGCAGCCAGGGACCTGCTGACCGTAGTTCAGCGGGGCATTGCCCTGGGCGAGATTCGGGCTGAGATAGCCTTCGTTTTCTGCAACCGCGAGCCTGGTGAGTCAAAAGAGAGCGATTTATTCCAGGAACTGGTTAAAAACTACGCCATACCCCTCGTCTGCCTCTCCTCCCGAAGATTTAAAGCCGGCGAGGGGTGGCGACTTGAATATGACCACCGGGTTATGGCAAAGCTGGAAGGCTTCAAAACCGACCTTTGCGTCCTCGCCGGCTATATGCTCATCGTTGGCGAGGAGATGTGCCAGCACTATAATATGATTAACCTTCACCCTGCCGCCCCTGGTGGATCAAAAGGGACCTGGCAGGAGGTAATCTGGCAGTTGATTGATAGTGGAGCCAAGGAAACCGGGGTAATGATGCACCTGGTAACCCCCGAGCTGGACATGGGACCGCCGGTAACCTACTGCACCTTCCCCATCAGGGGCAAGGCGTTTGATAAATACTGGCAGGAGATAGAGGGGCGTCCTTTAGCCGAGATTAAGAAAACTCAGGGTGAAAATAATCGCCTTTTTAAGCTCATCCGCAAGCACGGACTAGCCAGGGAATTCCCACTGATAATAGCCACCCTCAAGGCTTTTAGCCAGGGCAAGGTGAAAATAACAGCCGACAAAAAGCTTGTTGATGCCGAAGGAAAACTAATTAAAGGCTATAATCTGACTGATGAAATAAATAAACAGGTGGCAAGGGCAATTCTATGAAGAGTCAAAGAGAGGCGAAGCCTCTCTTAAAAATCTCCTCCCCCTCTCCTTTGACCGAGGTGGACGAAAGGTATAACTCCTACCTTCTCCTCAGGCAGGCTAGATGGGGGGATAGGGATAGTATAATACATCTTGACTTCTAAATCACCCACTTCAATTTTCTCCACAAAGGACTTAAGGAAGCTCCGTTGCTCGATGATAGAAGACCTGTCGAGCAAGCCCCTCAGGTCATCCACATGCTCCCGCACCACCTGGGGATCAACCATGTCCACAGCATTATAGTGTAGCGCCTCCCTCGCCTCCGTCTTTGCCCGCTGCAGCTCCTCCTTCTTCTGGAAGAGGGCTTCTATTCTTGGGGCGAGCTCTCCGCTCCTGAACTCCCCTGTCTCGAGGGCGTCGTAGAGCTTGCCGAGCCTGCTGTCAATATCAGCAATCTGAGACTCAATGACCTCCAGCTTCTCCCTTTCCTCAGCGCAAGTCTGGGCCAGTTCCTCATTGGTCAGCTTCACCAGCTCTTCCAGGTTCTCCTCGGTAAGGATATAGCCCTTGATGCGGTCAATGACAAACCCCTCCACCTCATCCTTGCGTAGAATGGGTGATGGGCACACTTCCCTACCCTTCCTGCGGGCGTTGCCACACATATAGTACCGGTAGCGATAGCCGCCCCTATGACCTACCATAGCTGCTCCGCACTTCCCACAGCGCATAATCCCGCTCAGGAGGTACGGGCTATCTATCTCTCTGGGGTGAGTAACCATGGGTGCTCGAGCTATCAGTATGGCTTGTGCCTGTGCGAAGGTCGTCTCATTAACGATGGCCGGCCAAGCACTCTCCATACGCAAGGAAGGAAGCCTATTCTTAGCTCGGTTGTGTGTTCTTGGCCGCTTGCCCCACACCAGTGCTCCGGTGTAAGCTTCGTTATGGAGTATTTTCTCAACTGAAGTTGCTCCCCATTTCTTACCCATGCTGGATGCTATGCCATCGGCATTAAGCCCCCGGGCAATGGCTTTGAGCCCTTTTCCCTCGAGGCACTCTCTGAAGACACGCTGCGCGATAGGTGCCGTTTTCGGATCCGGCTCAAGCTTGGTTCTTGATTTGGTGCCATCTTGGACCTTGACCCTGATGTAGCCATAAGGCGCTCTGCCTCCGTTGCGGAAGCCTCTACCGGCATTTTCTTTCATTCCCCTGAGCACATCCTGGGAAAGATTGGCGGAATAGAATTCGTCAATGACCTCGATTATTCCTTCCAGCAGCCTTCCCGCCGGGGTATCTTCCACCAGCTCGTTTATAGAGATTACCTGGATACCCTGCTTTCTGAGTAGGGACTTGTAAATTATAGAGCCTTCCCTGTTGCGAGCGAATCTAGATAGCTTCCAGACAAGTATTGCCTCGAAGGGTGCCGGCTTCTGCCTAGCAGCCACAATCATCTGCTTGAAGCCTGGCCTGTCGATTGACCGCCCGCTTTCTGCCTCATCGACAAACTCTGTAACCACACGGTAGCTGTTCCGAGCTGCGTAGTCCCTCAGCGCCTTAAGTTGTGCTGAAATCGACAGGTCAACATCTTGCCTTTCCGATGAAACCCTGGCGTAAATTACAACTCGCTTCGAATGATTATCCATCAAAGCACCTCCGCATACTTAAAGATGCCGGTGAAACCCCTTTACTACAAGAGGACTTATCCGTTCCACCTGACTTGCGAGCAAATCTCTGTTCTGTGTCAGCAATACTACAAGCGCCACTTTGGCCGGGCGCTCTTGTATCATCAGCGGCCTAGCGATCGCTACCAGACCATCGTCCTCCACATCATCTAGATCATCTAGAAGTATGATGCATTCTGCCATATGAGACTTGCCCTCTCTTATCGTCATATCGACGAGGGAACCCGGCATAATTTCTCTACCTTTTCTCGGGAAAAAGCCGTAAAGTCCGTACACGTTGGCTTCAGGCTCATCGTCATTACAACTGCTGGTCCAGTAAGTAACTCGCCAGTCAGTATTTGCCCCTCTACTTGGTTCGTATAAAGCTCCGTAAAAAAACAGTTTCCCCTGTAATACCTCACCAAGTCGCAATAATACCTGGGAACAGCTCTTTTCGTAGATCTGCGCTAGCTCAATGACGTCAAAACCGGTTTCATACACTTTTCTAATAAAGCTGGTTTTAGGCAACAGCACGGCCGCGGCAAACTGGTTGGCGGCAGCATGACGGGCGGTCGTACGCAATGGTTCATAGGCTGGACAGCTTCTCTCGTCTTTCATATTATTTCTTTCCTACACAATGCACTGCTAGACAATGAATACCTACTTCACCTGATAGAATCAGGTGAAGTAGGTTTCTGAATATATCGTGTTTGCCGTAGCCTATACTAACTTGGAATCTAGCTCACAGGATTGGGAGGTATCGGGTAAGTTCATAGTCGGTAACACGAATGCGATAGTTGTCCCACTCTATCTTCTTGTTTTCGATAAAAGCCTTAAAGACGTGCTCGCCAAGGGCTTCTCGAACCAGTTTGCTCTTTTCGGTGAGTTGAATTGCCTCCAGCAGGCTACCGGGTAATTGACCGATGCCACGCTTCTTTCTTTCCGCCTCCGACATGTGATAGACATTTTCTTCCACCGGAGGTGGCGCTTCCAGACCTTCGGCGATTCCGGCAAGACCGGCGGCTAGCATCACACTGAAGCAAAGATAGGGGTTGCAAGCCGGGTCAGGAGAGCGAAGCTCAAATCTGGTCTCTTTCTCTTTACCCGGCTTGTACTCTGGAACCCTTATCAGGTCAGAGCGGTTACGATTTGCCCAGGAGACATAAACCGGCGCTTCCCAACCAGGCACCAGCCGTTTGTAGGAATTTACCCACTGGCTGGTCACTGAAGTAATTTCCGGGGCGTATTTCAACAGCCCGGCCAGAAAACTCAGAGCCACTTTAGAAAGGTAATACTTGCCGTTTTTATCAAAAAAGGCGTTGGCGCCTTCCTTAAACAATGACTGGTGGACATGCATACCACTTCCGTTAATGCCATCGACTGGTTTAGGCATAAAAGTGGCGTAGACTCCGTATTTCAGTGCTATTTCTTTAACCACCAACCGATATGTCATCACGTTGTCAGCCATGGTCAAGGCATCGCCGTATTGCATATCTATCTCGTGCTGGCTGGCGGCAACTTCATGATGGGATTTATCCATGTCGATACTCATCTCTTGTAAAGCCATCACCGTATCGCGCCGCAGGTCAGTAGCAGCATCATGGGGATCCATGTCAAAATACCCCCCAGCATCAAGTGGTTCAGTGCCTTTGCTATCCTTAAAATAGAAGTATTCCAGCTCTGGGCCAACATAGTAAATATAGCCCATGTCCGTAGCCCTTTTCAGATTCCTTTTTAGAACATATCTAGGGTCACCCTCGAAAGGCTCACCATTTTTTGGCATTAAGATATCGCAGAACATTCGGGCTTCGGCCGCATGCTCCTTTGGCCTCCAAGGGAGGAGTTGAAAAGTAGTCGGGTCGGGCATAGCTATCATATCACTCTCATCAATGCGGACAAACCCTTCAATTGATGAACCGTCAAAGCCCACCCCTTCCTCCAGAGCACCTTCTAATTGCTCCACGGGGAAGGCAAAGTTTTTCAGTAAACCCAGGATGTCAGTAAACCAGAATCTAACGAATTTGACATCGTGCTCCTTCGCCATCTTAAGGACGTACTGCTTGGCTTCTTCTTTGCTTTTTTTCTCTGGCATGTTTACCCTCCTTTTTTAAGCTAAATGTATCTTTGGCTTCTTGTACTCGTTTTACATCAGCATTTCATCCTCCATTGCCTGTTTGGATGGCATCATCACCCTCTTTGCTGATCCTCACGCACACGGCATTATCAATTGAGATGACAAATAACTAGCCATCCCCCTGTTCTATGGTCGCGGCGTTAATAATAGTATTCAGTTTTCTGGTAGCTTGGCTATCTTACAGAAGAATCTCTTCCCTTGTCTCGCTCAGGACAATCCAAGTTATCAGAAGTCGCTCAGTGCAGGTCTATCAATAGGTTTTAGAAAAGAGGTATCGTTATGTTTCTCAAGTATGAATTTCTTGTCCTCGTAAACAAATGTGGTAATTCCACAGGTATCCAGCCTTATATTCCAGAAGTGAGAGTTATCTAACCCCAGCAGGGCACAGATAAGAACTTTACCAACCACACGGTGGGATACCAGAGCAACGGTTCCTTCATGCTTTGTTATAATTCGGTCCACTAGGCTGGTAACTCTTTCCCCGACGTCATCTAGGTTTTCACCCTTCGGCACCTTTACTAAGTGGGGATTATTTAACCACTGAGTGTACAGGGTTTTATACTTTTCCTTAACGGTGTCGTGGGATAGCCCCTGCCATTCCCCATAGTCGAAATCTATCGACTCTGGAGCAGGTGTAACATCAATATGGTGAGGAATAACAACTAACTCCGCTGTCCTTAAGGCTCGTTTTAGTGGGCTTGAGTAGAGGGCAACTATCCTTTCATCGGTGAGGTGTTTCGCCAATAACTCTGCCTGTTTAATACCGGTCTCGTTAAGTTCAACATCAGCCCGCCCTCGAAAAATCTCCTCCACATTCCAGGCGGTGTCGCCGTGTCTTATCAACATAAGTTTAGTCATTTTGGTTGACCTCCTATAGGTGGTTTGACAGTTACGCAGCTAAATTCGCTAGCTTCTCGTTAAGCCCCTGCATTTTGGATTCCATGTCTGCCAGTTTTTTCAGGTCCTGGCTAACACTATTTGCTTTCTGTGTTCGCTGAAGATGAGCTTGCTGAATGGCTCCCAGAGTTGCCTTAGCGACCTCCTCTAACTGCTGGTCCAAGTCTAAGGAAAACCGACGGAATGTGTCTTCAATGTTTTGTCGAGTTTCATACTGGAGATTCTCAACATTACGCAGCACGATTGACTCTATATCTTGCTGCAACATTCTTTTGGCTCGCCGAATGGCGATGTTCCTGGGAAGCAGGCGCTCAAAAAAGCCCCTTGGCACGGGACTCATAGATGCACTCCAGTTCTCGGTTACCCAGTAAGGCTGATGGCGTGTTACAATACTCTCATTACCTTTACCCGGCACATATGGTATTTCAAGAAGCTCCGCCGCTGTTCGCCATATTGTTTCAGCCAGGGCATTTGCCTGTTCCTGATGGGTGCCAAGTATTTCTTGCATGCGCTGGTTTACCTGACTTGATACTCTGGATAAGCTTCCTCCAAAAAGTTCTGGAATTACCTCAACCAGACGACTCCGCAATGTCTCCTCTATTAGTTTGATGCTGGAGGTGCTCTGCAAAGTCTCGTCCAGAATTCGGAATAGCTCGGCCTGAGTCGCCTTTAACGCATTAGCACACTCTTGCTCTAAAGTCTCTATAAGACGCCTTTGGTCGCCGGCAAGCAGGTCACGGGCTAGCTCACGCTGATGCTCAACCTCCCGAAGCTTCTGATTGAATACTGCCAGCTTTTGCTCCAAGTCCTCCAGAGGGAGGGTAAGCGAGCGTTGTTTCAGGCGAAGATGAAGCAAGCCATCACTAAGAACATCTCCAGCTTTTCTGGCTATGGCCAGGCTGAGGGTATGTATCTTCTCCTCACTGAGAAACTTTATCAGGTAGCCTTCGACCTCGGACATTCCGCTCGCTACCCACTCGGGATTATTACCCGTAAGTTTGGACTGCAGACCCAGTCGTGCGGAAATACTGAAAACAGGCTCATTGCCGTCCAGTCCTATTTGCTCTCGGAGTACTGTTTTGAAGAACTCGACTGCCTGCTGGCGTTCTTCTTCGGACAGGTAGTCTACCTTGTTCATCAGGAAAAGAGTCCTTACCACCTTGTCACGGACAGCTCTTAGAAACTCTATCTCCACCTGGGTTATAGGAGGGTCAGCCGAAACCAAAAACAAAGCCGCATCGCATTGCGGCAGAAAGTTAAGCGTAGCCTCGGTGTTGTATTGAAAGGTAGAGCCGATGCCCGGCGTATCAATCAGCACCACCCCCTTTTGGAGAAGCGATGAGGGATGCTCAACTTCAACCCGTGCCACGCCAAGATGATTTCTGGAATTATTGCTCTCGGTGACGTACCGGGCGAGAAACACGCTTGCCTCCTCTGGACTTTCAGAGGAAAACTCCTGAGTGTGACCATCCAGGAAAATCACTCTAATAAGGCGCTTCGGTCCCGACGTCAGAAAGGTAGGAACCGAAGTGACCGGAACAATCGCTGAGGGAAGCAGTTCTTCCCCAATAAGAGCATTAAGCAGGGTGCTCTTTCCTCGCTTGAACTGTCCGAGCACAGCGAGGTGAAAACGCGTCAAAGCCAGGCGGTCTTCGAGCTCCTGAAGGTGCTTTAGCTCCGAAACAAACTCTATGCCTAGTTCGTGAAACAAGTTCTGAGCATGACTGAGGCTAGTCAGAAGTGCAGAAGGCGCACTCCCATGGGGAGTCGCATCTATACTAGAAGTATTTTTATTTATTTCCCCGCTCAGGTCTTTCAAAGTCTCTTCCTTCCTCGCCTCTTATTTGCAGAAGACATATCTCCGGTACAACTCACTTATGAAGCTATCATTCCACTTATCCCATTCATCTTCGGATGCGTAATCTCCCAGGCCTTTCTCTTTCAATTTTTGCTTCAATAATTTGTTCTCCTGCAAGTGAAGCCGAAGTCCCATCGTAATTGCACTGTTCTTGGCATAATACTCTAAAGTTTGGAAACTTATAGCGGCATAGTGCGAACTTTCTTTCCACATCTCGTTCTTGTTTCTTTCCAGCTCTTCGCGGCTCTCTTCAGAGAGGCCAAACTCAAGAAGTAATGACATGCCTTCTCTTTCGCGTCCGAGAGACACGTATCCTTTTTGTTTCAGGAACTCATACAATTCATTGTAGAATTCACGGCTCATTGCCACTCGCAGACAGATCTTGTCTCCGCTTTCCTTCGCTTTCAGAATTCTCACGAGCTCTACAGGCTGTTCTTTCTGCAATGGTGTAATGTTCTCTTTGTTTGGAATTCTTGGCTCTTTGATTTTCATTGTTCCCTACTGGATTTCCCCTTGCTTATCTTTATCATCCAGGATTTCGTGAAAACGTTCATTTTGATTAATTATCGCCTCAAGCAACTCGTTATCTCGTTTTGACTGGCTGAACAACTTCTTAACTGACTGATACCGCTCTCTCTCATACTTCACCACATGCAGCCAATAATCACTCATACCCCGCTTTAACGAATACTCAAACACATCGTTTTCCGATACATCTTCCGCATGGGCACGATTTTTAAGTTGCTCATAGACCGGGGCATCTATAACCAGCTCAACAGTCGGTTAAAGCTCTTTATTTTGCTTCCTCTTAAAGACTTGGAACATCTTACCCGCCTATAAGACTCCTATCTAGCGAAGGATTGAAAGTGCGTAAAAGGTGTACTCAAGAGTGGGAATACCGATAATCGTTGCTCGTGAAAAGCCGCCGTTTGCTCTCTGGCATGCCATGACGAATTTGAGAGCCCTATCAGGGAAATCAGGTTTTTCACCCAGGTTGGCTAACCCCTTATAGAGCCAGTACAGGTCTTCAATAAACTGCACCTGCCAGTTTTTCTCCCTTTTCCTGAGGTAATCGCGGGTGATAATAAGTTTTTGAGTATCATTCCCCAGCAGCTTGTGAATCTCCGTCGCATAGAAAGTCGAAGCCAAGGTTGAATACCCTTTTCCACCGTAGCCTCCGTCCGGCCTGAGAAAACCAGAAACAAAGCGAATAATCTTATCCCTATCAAATTCAGCGTTTATTATTTTCAAAATTCTGACAGCTCGGTAGGTATTCTCTAACTCTGATGGTACTTCTATGTCAATGTTTTCTACAGCGCCAAAGCCTCCGGCACTGTTTTGAAGAGGCATTATCTTCTGCCGTGCGTAGTTTCTGAGTTCATCTGTCATCCTACCGAGTTCATTCAAGACCTCTACAGCTACGAAGATGCCAGTCATACCGCCTAGTGTGCCTTCCTTAACTTGGTTAAGAAAGAAACTGGCTATAGCCTCAGGGCGGTCAGGCTTTATACCCAGTAGGGAGAGGCTCTTGACAGCAAAGTAGGTATCCAGGCCGCTTGATGGTGGGATACGAGCAAAGAAATAGCCGCCGTCTTCGAGATGGCACCTCTCTATGTATTTGACCACTTCCCGACCAAAAGAGCGGCCCAGTCTATAAGGGGTCTCATATTCACCTAGTAAATCTATCTGTAAGGTAGAACCATCCATAAGCTCACCACCAAAGCATTAAAAAAGCCTCTACCAGCAGTGCCAGTAGAGGCTATCATCCCGCTCCCAGGCGGGCTTTTTGGGGTTACCCCCAGGCGAGCTTCATCGCCTCCCCATATTCAATATATCAAAAAAGCAGCGTTTTGTAAAATAGAATCGCTGGGAATTACGACAAAGTCATGGCTTGAGATTGACGGTCAAGGGTCCCTTCTGGTATATTACACACAACGAAGCGATGAAGCTCGCTTAGCTGGGATACACCGGTTGAACCGCTCCTTAGTGGAGCTGATAGCCTCTACTATTAACAAAGGTAGTAGAGGCTTTTTTATTGTATGCTGTCATATTTAGCTTCTGGGATATTTTCATGAATGAACAATTGACAACACTAGTGGTCACCATTGGTATCCCCTTCTGCTTTGCTGGCGGTCTTACCGCATTTCTTATTACCTATGCGGGATATTTGCGCGGCCAAAATCCGGACAAAAGACTGGCACTCAGAATTGCTCTTCAAACCGCATTTGTTACGTTAGCTGTTTTTGCTATAATCATCGTCGCTATTGGTTTTATCTTGGCCAGGGTAATTGTGGAATGAGAGCCAGGCCCGAGGTCTAAGAAATGAAAAACAGTAAAAACAGGTGGCTTAACAGAAACATCTTTGCCATGGGCTTAACCAGCTTCTTTTCTGACTTTGGTCATGAAATGGCAACGGCTATCCTGCCAGCTTTCCTGGTGTCGGTCGGCGGGTCAGCCGCATTGCTTGGCGTAATCGAAGGGATAGCAGATGCCTCCGTCAGCGGCATGAAGCTCTTGTCCGGCTGGTATAGTGATTACATTGGAAAAAGAAAACCGTTTGCTGTAATTGGATATCTCTTAACTGCCGTCGGCGTAGGCTCATTCTCCCTAGCCTTTTCCTGGCCTCACGTGCTCCTAAGCCGTGTTGTTGCCTGGCTGGGAAGGGGAACCAGGGAGCCGCCCAGGGATGCACTACTCGTTGACTCGACAAAACCGGAGTACTATGGACGAGTTTTCGGTTTTCACCGGGGGATGGATACTCTTGGTGCCATTGCTGGCCCGGCAATTGCCTTTTTCTTGGTTAAAAGCATGGCACTCCGCTCCATTTTTCTGGTCGCTCTTATACCCAGCGCCCTGGCATTTCTGACCATTGCTCTCGTTGTCAGAGAAGCCAGAAAGGGTAGTGGGAAACGGAACCATTTTCTCGTGAGTGTGAGGAGTCTCCCCCGGAACTTCAGGTTTTTTCTCATAGCTGTTGGGGTATTTGGACTGGGTAATTTTGCGGATTCTATGCTAATACTTAGAGCGACTGAGATTCTATCTCCTGTTAATGGCGCTGTTATTGCCGGGAGTTTGGCCATCCTTCTCTATACGATTCACAATGTCTTTTACGCAGCTCTTTCTTTCCCGATAGGGGTCCTTGCCGATAAGGTTGGAAAGAGGAAGATGCTCGTCTTTGGGTACCTTCTTACTGGATTGAGCTCGATAGGCTTTATTTTCACTGTTGGCAATCTCTTCTACCTGGGGTTACTTTTCGTGGTGGCAGGCATAGCCATTGCCATCACGGATGCCATGGAACGGACGGTAGCAGCTGACCTTCTACCGGAAAATTTGCGGGGAACCGGGTATGGCACGTTGGCTACTGTCAATGGGATTGGGGATTTTGCCTCAAGCTCTGTAGTAGGTTTGCTTTGGACTGCTGTCTCGCCAACGGCTGGTTTTGGATATGGAGCAGCCTTATGTATGTCAGGAGCGGCACTACTGTTTCTTATGAAGGGGCGAGGAACAATGGTTACCACTGAGTATCGTAGTAGTACTTAACGCAAAGTGTCACTTTTCACGTTATTGACCCAGGTGGTTTTCAGCTAAATTGACCACTCCCGGGGTCACCGTTTGCTGACCATTTTACATGGTTTTCACCTCCTCAGCAACCTGTGTTGACTTATCGGGGCGGAGCTGGGGGCGGTAGCTCTTACCGGTCAGTATTATGTGGTGTGCCTTGTTAATGAGGCGGTCAAGTACACCCTCTGCCAGGACGGGGGTGGGGAAGAGGGGATACCAGTCCTGAGGCGAGCGGTTAGAGGCTACGACCAGTGAGCTGCCGCGGCTACGCTCATCAATAAGCTCATAGATATCCTCAGCTTGCTGTTGAGAGAATTCTTTCATGGCGAAATCGTCGAGAAGGAGCAAATCGGGTTTGAGGTAGCGGCGTAGCCGGCTGTCCCAGGTACCGTCGGCATGGCCACCGCCGAGGTCGGACAGCAGGCGAGAGGTTCTGGTATACAGTACCTGATAGCCCATCCGACATGCCTGATGGCCAATGGCTTTGATAAGATGACTTTTCCCCACACCAACAGGTCCGACGAAAAGTGCCCACTCCTTACGCTCAATGAATTGACAGGTAGCCAGGTCCATAATCTGCCTGGTTGGCGTCTTCGAGTTAAAGCCAAAATCGAAAGTCTCCATGGTTTTTACTTCTTCGAAGTGAGCCTGGACCACCCTGAGTTGTAGCCTTCTATTTGCCCTTCTCTGCAACTCGTCCTCAAGCAGGAACTCCAGGAACTCGATATAGCCCAGGTTGTCCTGCTGGACTTGCTTTAGCCTCAACTCCAGGGTATCCAGCATGCCCCCTAACTTGAGGGACTTCAGCTTATTTGTCAGATGATGGGTGTTACTCATGATATGCCTCCTTTGAATAGTTTAAAGGGAGCAGCAGCTCCTCAGGACCTCTCAGAAACGCACCGGCCTCGACCCTCGATGCACCCAAAGGGATGCCCTGCTCCAATCCCTTCTCCAGTATGTTCTTGATGGTTCGGTAAGAAGGGTCGCCAAAGAAGTTGGCGCGGGTACAGGCAGCGTTAAGTCGGTCTTTGCCGTACTTCTCACCCAGCCTGATGATACCGTGGACCTGGCGCAGGTGGTACAAGGCATGGTCTTCAAGTAGAGCCGCCACAGCCTTCTCCACTTCCTCTCCCAGCATACTGGCCTTGTGCCGGCACCAGTCCGGGGTTTGGCGGAAGAAAGCCGCCTTTTCCGGTGGGAAGTCGTCCCAATCAGTGGAGCGCTGCCATTTACCTACCCTGACATGGGTCTTGATGAGCTCGTAGCCGAGATAAGCCTGTACCAGGCGGGGAGTGAGCCGCACCATAATCTCTTGCCCGGCATACTGGAAGGGAGCGGTATAGCCTCCTCCACCGGCATAGAAGTAGCAGTCCCGGCCAACTTTAGCCTTGACCCAGTTGACGATTTGGAATGGCTCCGGTGGTAGCGGTTGCAGCGTCACCTGCTCCACAGCCTTGAAAACCTCCAGAGGCTGCTGCCTGGTGGTGCCATGGATACGCAGTCCGGCTACTTTCAGGCACCACTGAAGAAGCTGACGGTTTATCTCCTCGATGCTGGTAAATGTCCTGCCTGCCCAGAAGCTATCCCGTATATAAGGAATAATCCTTTCCACGCGTGGTTTATCTTTTGGTTTTCCCACACGAGCTGGGTCAATAAGAATATTGTAATGGTGGGCCAGCTCCTCATAGCCACGGTTGAACTTCGGGTCATAGAGGTCAGGCTTGAGCACACCATCCTTAAGATTATCCAGAACGACCCGCTGTGGGGTACCATTCCAGAACTGGAAGTTAGCTACATGGCTCTCCAGCCAGGATGCCTGGTCCATCACCGGCACCGCCTGAGCAAAGATGTGCCGGCTATTGGATAACACATCGGCGAAAACCCATAGCCGATGCTTTCTGCCGGTCAACGGGTTTTCCCACAAGCCAAGATAGCCATAGTCTAGCTGGGACTCTTCACCGGGCGGCGGGTCCGGCCGCCGCACGGTGATAGAACTCCTTTCCACCACCTCTGACAGATGCTTACGCACGTATCGGTAGAAACTGCTGTATGATGCCTTGAGACCGGGGTCCTCCCGTAACCTCTGCCAGCAGGTCATAACCGTAGTCTGCTTGAGTGCCTCTTTGATAGCATCATGGTGGGCACGAAGCTCGGCGAACATCGCTGACCCCGCTCCCGGATTGAATAATTCAGGCGCCACTTTCTCCAGAAATGCTCTCCACCCCTCTGGCGGAGGTGGACCCCCAGGTTTGAAGCCATGAGCTTCGGCTATGGTTTTGTACTTACGTATGGTGGGGCGACTTGTTCCCAGACTGCGGTTAATCGCCCGGACGCTTCGCCCCGCTTGCCAGTGTTCCAGAACCTCTCCCACATCACGCACTGTGATTTTCCTCCTTGCCATTCGTCCAGCCTCCTTTTAGATAAGCTGGACTTATAGTGTCACATCTCCATCTATCCAGTGCGCCCGGGGGTGGGTCATTTACTTGAAAACGGGGTGGGTCATATCCGTGAAAAGAGGGTGGGTCAATTACTTGAAAATTAAGGCCTTAAAGTGGGTCATATCCCTGAAAATTCACACGCAAAGCTAATTACATTCCCCCATTACAGATGGAAATTGAAAAATTAGACCAGTTCGATACTGTCTTTTTGCTAAGACAGGACCTTGCGAATCTTGGCCATTGAACTCCTGCGTTAATCTTGCTA
>Ga0315282_10002337_pt1 | contig 35087 bp, 21 predicted proteins | sample YL17G07_20_MG_FD_203693 | JGI IMG/M metagenome (GOLD analysis project Ga0315282, IMG submission 203693) | Sediment microbial communities from Yellowstone Lake, YNP, Wyoming, USA - YL17G07_20 | ecosystem: Environmental > Aquatic > Freshwater > Lake > Sediment | place: USA: Wyoming | collected...
GCAGCACTTCCTTTTTTTTACGACCTCTCCGGTGAGTGCTGCAGCGCTTTCATATAAACAAAAATGTCGGATGAACCTTAATAAATAAAGTATCATCGCGAGGAGCGGTTTATAAACAAATTGGTGACATGTATCCGAATCTGTTAATTCGGTGCGTGTCACCGGATTCCTGAGAATTCGGTACGTGTCACCGAATTTCTTTATCCTGAGTCATCCTGAGCGAAGCGAAGGATCTCGTGTGTCCTGCCCAAAGTTGAATGAGATCCCTCGATATACTCGGGACGACCAACCTTCTAATTCCGTTGAATTGTGTCAGGCTGTCCGAAAATTATTTACAAATTGACTAACCTATAAACTTGCCCAAAGCGATAGGGTTTGTCCCCACGGCGATGGTCGCCACCACGGTGTTTGTCGCCGTGTTGATGACCGAGACGTTATTGGATAACCTATTTACCACGTAAACAAAAGTTCCCGCGGGATTGACGGCAATGCCCTCAGGGTCAGACCCAACAAATATAGTCGCTACCACAGTATTTGTCGCCGTATTTATAACCCTGATGATACTGGAACCATCGTTCATTGATACGTAAACATAAGTACCTGCGGGATTGACGGCAACGCCAAAAGCGTTGTTTGCAACAGCTACGGTCGCCACCACGGTGTTCGTCGCCGTGCTTATGACCGAGACGCTCATAGAGATATAGTTCGCCACATAGACAAGAGTGCCTGCGGAATTTATGTCAATTCCTATAGGCCAATTTCCTACGTTGACCGTCGCTACGACGGTGTTTGTCGCCGTATCGATAACCGAGACATTGAAGGAGCTATAGTTCACTACGTAGACAAAAGTACCCGCGGGATTGACGACAACGCCCCTAGGCCCGTCTCCCACGGCGACGGTTGCCACCACGGTGTTTGTCGCTGTATTGATGACCGAGACGTTGTCGGATCCATTGTTCGCTACGTAGACGAAGGTGCCTGCGGGATTGACCGCAATGCCAAAAGGACTATTCCCCACAGCGACGGTCGCCACCACGGTGTCTGTCGTTTTGTCAATCACCGAGACGTTATTGGAGCAATAGTTCGCTACATAAACGCGCGTGCCTGCAGGATTGAATGCGACGCCCCAGGGACAAGCTCCTACGGCCACCGTCGCCACCACGACGTTTGTCGCCGTGTTGATGACGGAAACATTGTTTGAGCTACCATTTGGAATATAGGCATAAGGCCCGCCTCCTGGAGAGACCGCTGCATGGAGGGGCAAGGCCCCGAATTCCACGATGGGCTTGACCCATTTGGGAGGGAGGAGCGTCGTGCCGGCGACCGCGCCTCCGCCCGCGGCGAGAACCTTCAAAAGACGGCGGCGGCTTAATGCCTTGGTTTTCTTTCTTTCATCCCTTTCGGACTCGTGATTTTTCTTGTCCTCAGGCTCTTTCATGAGAATACCCTCCTCCCTAAAAGAAGAGAAATTTCCCTCTTTTCAAATATCGAAATCCCTTTTATTTTATATGCGCTATCCTTTGGCTTCAATAAAACATATACAGGCGGAAAGATAAAGTCAACAAAATTCTTACAACCCAAAATTGTCGATAGCCGCGAGGCGGAATTCCGGGACATGACCGGAAAATTCATGGGACACAATCCCTTTTCGAGAGAAAAGGGTTATGTCCCGAATTTTCCGGATCGTGTCCCTGGAATTTCATTCTTCCTGACCGGATGCGTTTCTATCGGCAATATTGGGTTACAATAATTAGGTACACATACCATAAGTGTACATGAATCGGCGATAGAACCCGTTCGAACTGTTCGATGGTCAGCGCTTTTATTTACTTATCTTCTTTTTCTCCCAATCTTTTATGAAATAATCGGCCTGCGTCCTTAAGGATTTATCCGAAGTTGTCTCGATAATTCTCCGGAAGACTTTGACCGCATCCTCTTCTCTGCCTAAATAGTACCAGCAGATGGCCTGATTGAATTCGAGCACCGGATCCAATCCGAATCGACTCTGCGCTTCTTTTAAAACCTCGAGAGCCTTGCCGAATTGGCCCGCATTCATAAGATTGAGGGCGAGCATATTCAAGTTTTCCTTGGTCTTGCCTTCCCGGACGAAGACCTCGTCCCATTTACTCCCGAGGATGTCAATTTTGGTCTGGTTCTTCTTCAATTCATCATTGAAAGGAAATCTCGCGATCCCTTCCGCCAATATCTTCTCCCCTTTTCCGATCAACTCGGCCTTTTTCTCCTTATTCCGCTCTTGATCGGCCATCTTCACGTACGCCGTAGACAAATTCAAATAGAGATTTAAATCCCTGTTCCCTGACGCATGGGCTTTTTCCAAATAACCGAGGGCCGCTGATTCCGTCAGCCCGTATTTAGCCAGAAGCTCGATTCCCGACTTTCCAAGTTTTTCAATAAGGTAAAAGCAGTCCAGGCCCGTCATCAACATCAGCTCCGGCTCACCCGGAAATCTTTGGAGCGAAATAACCGCCGTTCTCAGCACGTCTTCGTATCGATCGAACTTCAAGTAGCTTCCGATCAAACCCAGCGAAAGCGCGACATTCCATTCGCGGCGCTCGATGGCTTTTTCAAAATAGGGAATAGCCTTCGCGTGTTCATTCAGTAAAGCGTAGGCTTGGCCGACACCGAAATACGACAATCCGTAGTCTGGATTCAGAGCGATGGCTTTTTGGTAGGCGTCGAGCGCTTTTTCGTATTCCCCTTTGAAAATGAATGCCGTGCCCAAATTGTGATAGGGCCTGAAGTAGCTCGAAGTTTTTTTTATGTTGTTTTCATAAAACCTTACTGGGTCCCGCCAAAGTTCGTTGCGGAGAAACGTATTTGCGGCTAAATAAACGACGAGAACTCCGAGAGCGATCGTCATGTATTTTTTGGGTAGGCGAATCCGCACCGACAAATCGTATAACACCAAGACGGCAAAAAATATCAGAAAAACCGAGGGGAGGTACATCCGGTGCTCGAAGGCCAATTCGAGGTTGAAGATGGACCCCTCGATGGCGTGGCCGAGCCAGAAGGAAAAGATGCAGAAGGAAACGAGCGGCTTTTTTCTCACGAAGGCGAATCCGAGCCCGATCGTCGCCAGGACGAAAATCAGGCAGGGAAGCGTTGGCCAGGGAAAAACGAGCGACCTGGAAGGCCGGAAATCATATTCCAGGATTTGCCGCAAATAAAAGGGAAGGAGAGTCAGCGAGATATAATGGACGAAGATGCGCGGTTGGGTCAGGAGCCTTTCGCTCGCTGAAAAATCCCTGTTCGGAAAGTGATTGCGCCAAGACGATTTGAAATAAGCTCTGATCGGGCCCGAAATAAATAAATAGGATACGGAAAGAATGAGGAGCGTTGCGATTAAAAAGATTATTATGAGTTTTTTCTTGTTTGTTTTGAAGAAGATTCCTTCGATGAGAATGATCATAATAGGCAAGGTGGCCGCGATCTCTTTAGAGCCCAGGGCCAGAAGAAAAGCGGCGCCGCTCGCAAAATAATTGAGACGCCGCCCTCCCTCGCGGGCTTTCAGGTAATAATAGAGCGATATGAAATAAAAGAGGGCCGCCAGGGAAGACATCCTCTGGACGATATAGGTCACCGCTTGAGTCTGGATCGGGTGGACGGCCCACAAGACCGCCGCCGCCAAGGCCAGCGGGAAGGAATTCTTTTTGTATTTTTGCGGGACCGACGGCAGCCCCAGGAGCTTTTGGATGAAAAGGAAGACAAACACGAAACAAAGAATGTGGACCGCGATATTGACGACATGAAAGGAGGACGTTTTTGAAGGATCGCCGGCGAGCGTGTAATTGATGGCCAGGCTCAGATTGGCCAGCGGCCTGTTTCTCGTTATGCTCTTGAAACAGATTCGAGAGAGAGTTTTGAGCGAAAGATCATTTATTTTAAGATTCGAGGTGACGATGCCCGCATCGTCGAAGTAAAGGGGAACCTTGAACGTGTTGGCGTAGACGAGGATCAAAAGAAGGACAGCGGCTAAAAGCAAAAACTTTTTGTTTTTTTCCATTTCCTAAATTCGCCGCCTTATCATTCTAATTCGCTTTGCGGCTCTTTTCAATTCCATCCCAAAATTACGGATAGAAACGCACCCCGGCTGGGAGACTGGAATTCCGGGACATGACTGGAAAATTCATGGGACACAATCCCTTTTCAAGAGAAAAGGGTTATGTCCCGAATTTTCCGGATCGTGTCCCTGGAATTCCGTTAAAGAACGGGTGGCGCCGATCGGGGCGCCCCATCGGCCGGAGCAGAAGAAATGCGTTGACGAATGCTCCATGGAAGGGTGGCAGGAGCGAAGCGACGTTGGAGGGAAAGCCTACCGAAGGGGGTTTCCCTCCAAGAGTGACCGACAGGACCCGCACAAAAATGTTCCACGGTCAATTCCACCGTACATTGACATCCGGATTTTCCTCTGCTATAAGAAGAACTTCTGGCCGACCGGGACCTCTTGTCGAATGACGATAAAGGAACTTTTATAATCTCCAGATATCAATCAAAGGAATAAAAAAAATGAAAATTCATGAGTATCAGGCCAAACAGATCCTCGCCCAATTCGGAGTCGAGATCCCCCGCGGCGAAGTGGCGGAGTCGCCGACGCGCGCCCGGGAGATCGCCGAGAAGATCGGGCCCCGGGTCGTGCTCAAAGCCCAGATCCACGCCGGGGGCCGGGGAAAGGGCGGGGGCATCAAGCTCGCCGCCAACCCCGAAGAGGCCGAACGGCTGGCCGGGCAAATGATCGGGATGAAACTCGTCACCCACCAAACCGGGCCGGAAGGAAAGATCGTCAAAAGGCTTCTCGTCGAGGAAGCTCTCGACATCGAACGAGAGCTTTATCTCGGGATCGTCATCGACCGGGCGAAAGAAGCCGTCGTCGTCATGGCCTCCACGGAAGGCGGAGTCGAGATCGAAAAGGTCGCCGCCGAAAAACCGGAACTTATTTTTAAGGAGTATATCCATCCCGGAACAGGACTCCTCGGCTTCCAGGCCAGAAAACTGGCCTTCAAGCTGGCCCTGGCCGGCGAAAGCCACAAACAGGCGGTCAAGTTTATCTTGAACCTCTGCCGGGCTTTCGAAGCCACGGATGCCTCGCTGGCGGAGATCAACCCTCTTCTCCTGACGAAGCAGGGAAAGGTCCTGGCCCTCGACGCGAAAATGAACTTCGATGACAACGCCCTCCCCCGCCGTCCCGCCATCGCCGCCATGCGCGACCTCGACGAAGAGTCGCCGCTCGAGGTCGAGGCCTCCAAATACAATTTGAATTACATCAAACTCGACGGAAACGTGGGCTGCATGGTCAACGGCGCCGGCCTGGCCATGGCCACCATGGACATCATCAAATACGCCGGGGGCATGCCGGCCAACTTCCTGGATGTCGGCGGCGGCGTGTCCGAAGAGGCCGTGACCAACGCTTTCAAGATCCTCGTCTCCGACAAGGATGTCAAGGCCGCCCTCATCAATATTTTCGGCGGGATCGTCCGCTGCGACATGATTGCCGGCGGCGTGGTCAAGGCGGCCAAAGAGCTGGGGACGAAGATCCCAATGGTCATCCGCCTGGAAGGGACGAACGTCGAACTCGGCAAAAAAATCCTCCAGGAATCGGGGCTCGCTTTCACAACGGCCGGCGGGATGAAGGAAGCCGCCGAAAAAGTGGTGGCGCTGGTCAAGTAAGAAAACGGTCAAGGAGAAAACGATGAGCATTTTGATTGATAAAAAAACCAGGGTCGTGGTTCAGGGGATCACGGGCGGAGAGGGAACCTTCCACACCGAGCGGATGGCGGACTACGGGACGAAGGTCGTCGCGGGCGTGACGCCCGGCAAGGGCGGAACCACACATCTCGGCGTTCCCGTCTTCAATACAGTTGCCGAAGCCGTCAAGGAGCAAGGGGCGAACGCTTCGGCTATTTTTGTTCCACCTTTCTTTGCCGCGGAGGCCATCATGGAAGCCGCCGACGCCGGCATCGGCGTCATCGTCTGCATCACCGAAGGGATCCCGACCCTCGACATGATCAAGGTCAAGACGTTCCTCCAGGGAAAAACCGCCCGTCTCATCGGGCCGAACACGCCCGGCGTCATCTCACCCGGCAAATGCAAGATCGGGATCATGCCCGGCCATATCCACAAGCCCGGGACGATCGGCATCATCTCCCGCTCGGGAACTCTGACTTACGAAGCCGTCCAGCAGGTTTCGAACCAGGGATTCGGCCAATCCACGGCCCTCGGCATCGGGGGCGACCCGATCGTCGGACTCAAATACATCGAGCTTCTCCAACTTTTCAAAAAAGACAAGGACACAGACGCGGTCATCATCATCGGCGAAATCGGCGGGACCGCGGAAGAAGAAGCGGCCGCCTACATCAAAAAGGAATTTCCCAAGCCCGTGGTCGGATTCATCGCCGGCCAGACGGCCCCTCCCGGACGGCGGATGGGCCATGCCGGCGCGATCATCGCCGGCGGCAAAGGGACGGCCAAGGAGAAAATGGAAGCCCTCCAAGCGGCGGGCGTTCATGTGGCCGTCAGCCCCGCCGATATCGGGCTGAAGGTCAAAGAGGCCTTGAAATAGAGGCTAAAGAATCTTCTTCTTTTTTTCCAGATAATAGAGATAATTCTCGAGGGTGACATCGGGCGGAACACGGTGGTCGACCGTCGGGATAAAACCGCCGCGCTCGACGAGGGGAACGAGATTCGCCAATTCCCTGTCGATGGCCTCTTTGCCCCGAATGAGACTCAGCTTGTCCACACCGCCCAGAAGAAGCGCTCGGTCGCCGAATTCCTCGCGCAATTTGAAAGGGCTGGTGTGCAGCGCTTCGATGGGAAACATGACGTTAATCCCCGCTTCGAGCCAGCCCGGGACCAGCTCATAGATCCGGCCGTCGCAGTCGAGGACGTTGAGGTCGATGCCCCGTTCGCTCAGAGCCCGGGTGATTCTCTTGTAGCGGGGCACCAGAAGCTTTTCAAACAGCCGGGGCGACATGAGTGGGCCGTGGTTATAACACATATCCTCCCACCACCAGGCGACATCGATCCCCTTTTCCGGAAAGCCTTTCTCGATGAGAAAAAGCGTCATTTCGGTCAAATGCTCCATCATCTCCTCGACCCAGGCTCGCTCTTCGATCAAAGCCACGGAAAATCTCTCGAGCCCCATCCAGTTGCGGAGCCAGCCGTAAAGCGAGCCCGCATCGAATATGACGAGCTGGCCGGAGCGGCGCGCCAAGGCGAGCGCTTCGGCCACGCCACCGATGCGTCCCGGATCTTCATAATCCAGGAGTTCCCGCCTGACCCGCTCCCAATCCCCGCGGCTTTCGATGAGAAACTTATGGAACTTCGGCATCGACCCGCGCTCCGCGGGGACTTCGCAGATGTTGCCGTCGTCATCCTGCAGTAGCAGACGGCCGCCGAGGTCCTTCAACACTTTTTTTTCGAAAGGCGGAAAGAGGCCGTTTCTGATCGGCGCTTTGACGAAAATCGAAATCCCTTCCAAGCCCAGGTATTTTTCAACAGCCGCGTTATCCTGGATATCGTTGGGCAGCCCCTGCCGGTGCCAGATTTCGATCGTCTCGTCCCAGTATCCGAATTCAAGATTCGGCAGCCGGTCAGGCTTTTGCCAATGGAAAACTTTAAGAAATCTCTCTCGGATCGTCATGGACATCGCTCCACCCAAAATTGCCGATAACCGCAAGGCGGAATTCCGGGACATGACCGGAAAATTCTTGGGACACAATCCCTTTTCGAGAGAAAAGGGTTATGTCCCGAATTTTCCGGATCGTGTCCCCCTTGTCTTGAATTCGGCGCCATCCGCGAATTCCCTTCTCGAGGAAACGACGTAATTTATGAATAATTCATGATAGTTGATAGACAATTTTCTCTTCTCTTAAAACTCAAGGAACATGCTGTTGAGCATGCCGAAAATATAGCCTTATCAGACAATCTATGTCAATCTCGAGACAGGTTGACCGCAGAACACTTTTCAAGATATAAAATAAGAAGCAAGGAAAATCCGGTTTCTGGCCGATCGCTTTGAAAAATTTACGAATGAATATAAATGAAAAAAGGAGGAGGAATGTTTAAGGAATTCAAAGAATTCGCGATGAAGGGCAACGTCATGGACCTGGCTGTCGGGTTCATCATGGGACTGGCGTTCGGCAAGATCGTCTCGTCCTTGATCAATGACGTCATCATGCCGCCGATCGGACGGCTGCTCGGAAAGGTCGATTTTTCAAACCTGTTCATCAACTTTTCCGGAGGAACTTATGCTTCGCTGGCCGAGGCCAAAAAAGCTGGCGCGGCGACGCTCAACTACGGCATCTTCATCAACACCGTCATCGAGTTCCTGATTATCGCCCTGGCCCTTTTTATCGTGGTCAAGCAGATGAACAGGCTCCGCAGCAAGCCCGCACCGGCTCCGGCCGGACCGCCGACGACCAAGGAATGTCCGTTCTGTTTCTCAGTCGTTCCGCTCAAGGCCGTCCGCTGCCCGGCTTGCACGTCCGAGCTCAAAGGCTGAGCAAGCGCTCGTCATAAGCTTCCTGTGAACTTCACTTCCGGATGATCCGGATCGTCTTGATCTCGTAGGGTTTGAAGGAAAGAGTCAAGAGTTTTCCGTTCGCCTCTATTTTCCCGAGCGGCCGTTCGATCAAGTCCGTCTCCCCGGCCTCGACCGGCCAGGGCAGTTCAATACGAGCTTCGGTTTTTCGGCCGAAGGCCTCATAGAATCGCAAAATCAAACCGCGGCTGTCATAGCCCCTTTCCTTTTTCATGGCCGAAAGGACGATATTCTCCGGCTCGACCGTGAGAAACGCTTGACTTGCCGGGAGAGCGCCGGGATGGGCCATGGCCACCCTCGGCAGAAGAGGATTATTCAATTCATAGCCGCGGCGGATGGTCTGCCCCTCCTGCCAATCGCCGCGGTGCGGATAGAGCGAATAAAGAAGCTCGTGGAGCCCACGGTCGGCTTCCGGATCGGGATTCGTGGCCCCATGGATGACGGACAAGCGGAGGACGTTCTTTTTCACATCAAAACCATACCGGCAATCATTGAGGAGGCTGACACCGAATTTACCGGAATCATCGCTCAGGTCCAGCCAGCGCAGCGCCGGGACTTCAGACCCGTCCGTCTTTCGGGAAATGGAGCCGTAGGGGATCTCGAACTCCGCCTTCTCGCTCTTGACGTTTAGAGGAAAGGCGGCTTTGACCATCAGATTTCTCTCCTGCCAATTGAAGCGCAGGCGGAAATCGATTCGCGGAACCTTCTGATAGAGAACGAGGTCCTGGGTGAAAAAGGAGTTACGGAACGGGCTTATGACGCGGACGACGGCGCGGACGGGTCCGGATTCCAGGACTTCGATCTTGGCGCCCTCCTGGCCGATATTCCAGGATTTATCCTTAAGCCCCAGCTCCCAGGCAGACATGGATTCCGGCTCGTCGACGATGGCCTGGAGGACGTTGCCGGGACCCTGGAGAAGCTCGCGGCCGGCGGCCTTGTCGAAGATGCTTTCCAGCCAGCCGGTTTTAGGATCGAGTTTGACCTTGAAGTGTTCGTTCTCCAGGAAATCCTTGCCCGCGGCCGGCGACGATTTAAATTCGGCCGCCTTCTCAATGTGCTCAATCCTAAACATTCTATATCCGAACGACGGCACCTTTTCGGCGATAAAGACGATGCGCACCGGGGCGGGGCCGTCTTTTCCGGGCATTGGGACGACCTGGAAAGGAATCTCGGCGTTTTGGGAATCCAGGAGTCGAAGAGCGCCCGGTTTTCCAGGCCGTGGAATATCACAGACGACCGGCTCCGACCTTTCCCAGGTGAGGGGATTGTAGACGATAAGCGGCGTCCCCTCTCCCCTGGTATCGATGCTGTTGGTGATGGTTTCAAGAGAGAAATCGAGCGCCCGCCTTCCGCGCTCGAAAGCCGTTTCATAAAATCCCCGGACCTCATCATAAACCGGCCCGATGCTCGAGCCGTCCAGGATGTCGTGGAACTGGTTGCGGAGGACGATCTTCCAGGCTTCATCGATATCCCGCTCGGGGTAATAATCCCGGAAACCGGAAGCGACGGCCAAAGAAGAAAATTTTTCGGCGGTTATGAGCAGGCCCTCTCCCTTGCGGTTGTTCTTTTTCGTCTCGGCCTGAGTCGTGTAGCAGGCGGGAAAGGCGAAATTCAATTCTTGGACAAAACTTGGAATTCCAGATTTTTGCTGTTCGAGGATTTTGAAATAATCCTCGGGCGTGACGAATTTCAGGTTGGGCTGGTTTCTGTCCTCCGCGTATTTCCGGATCGCTTCGAGGTCCGAATCCCTGGGTCCGCCGCCGTGGTCGCCTTCACCGTAGAGGATCATGAAATCCTTGAGCGGCGAGATCTTGGCCGCCTCCGAAACGACGTTCCGGACTCCGTCCCTCAAGCCGACGTTGTACCAGCCTTGGGGGACATAGGAGAGGAGTTTCGATCCGTCCTTGCCCTCCCAGACGAAAGCGACCGTCTTATCCGGCGCGCATCGCCCGAAAACATAATATTTGACGCCGGCTTTGGCCAAGATCTGAGGGAGCTGCCAGTTGTGGCCGAACGAATCCGGATTCCAACCGACCCTGACATCGACGCCGAATTTATCCAAAAAATATCTTTTCCCGTAAAGGAGCTGCCGGGCCAGAGCTTCGCCGTCGGGCATGTTCAGATCGGGCTCGACCCACATCCCGCCCACGGGAATCCACGTCCCCTCCTTGATTTTGGCTTTGATCGCCTGGAAAAGCCCGGGATAATTCTTCTCCATGGCTTCATAGACGGCGGCCTGGCTCTGGGCGAAGGTCAATCCCGGCATTTTCTCCATCTGAACGAGCGTTCCCTGGAATGTCTGGAAGGCGATATCATGGACGGTTTCTTCCCAACGCCACAGCCAGCTCAGGTCGATATGGGCGTGCCCGATGAGATGAACGGTGTAATCGCGGGGATTGGGAGCTTGGCCAAAAACACGGACAACAAAAAGGCTCAAGAAAAGACAAAGGCCAAGCGGTCTTTTTCTTTTTTTCATCTTCCCCTCCTCTCCGTTAAAGGATTCTCGCAAAGCATCCATTTTGCTATTTATTAACAAGAGCAGATAATGGGTTATATCCCTGTCATGTTGAGCGCAGCGAAACATCTCATGGCTGTAATAAAAACGAGATTCTTCGCTTCGCTCAGAATGACACCTATTTTGTGCTCTCCGTGGTAACTGTCGGAAACACGGACAAGCGCAGCCGCGCGCAGCCCAGGGGGATGAGCGTGACGTCTTCAAGCGGAGCGCTCGTTTTGACGGGGCTGGGCGGGACCTTCCCGACCATCCGCTTTTCTTCTTTCCACTCGGGCAGGCGCCTGGCCTTCGCTTGGAGAACGATGGGCGCCGCTTCGGCGCTGAAAGGCTGGCCGGCCGGCGGCTTCCGGCTGATGAGAGTGATGGACGCCTCAGGATCGGCCGGATTCACGGCCAGACCGAAGTTCCAGGGCGTCGTCGGAAGGATTTCGTAGGCCGGCCAGGCGTCCGTTCCTCCGTAGCGCCTGACTTTCTCTCCGATTTTAAGCGAATACCAGAGCGGGCCGCGGCGTACGGAAACCGAATTCCCGATTTTCGGCCATGTTTTGATCTCGACTTTCTGGGGAAGCTCGAGCCTGACCCGATCCCCGTTTTTCCACAGACGTTTGATTCCGATATAGCTGGACGGTGAGGCCGCGGCTCTGGCCTCCTCGTCGTTGATTATGATTTTTGCCCGTGCGCACCATTCGGGAATCCGGACATAGAGCGGAAATTCGACGGCCTTGTCGGCGGCGATTGTGAAGTCGATGAATTCCCCGAAGGGGTACGGGGTGTCCTCTGTGATCCGGACTTCTGCGCCGGAGGCCACTTTGGCCGTTACCCGCGAGGGCGCGTAGAGGACTGCGGCCAGCCCCTCATCCTGCGTCGCCAGCCACAGATGTTCGGTAAAATAAGGCCAGCCGAAGGCGAAGTTATGCTGGCAGCAGCGGTAGCTCCAGGGATCGTAGGACAGGAGCGTGCCGACGTTTTGAAAGTCATGCTCGCCCGAACTGTCGCAGGAAATGAGGTTGGGCGCGGTCAGGTAATGAAGAGCCTTAAGGTCGGCCGTCACGGCCGCAGGCAGAGAATTGAAAGCGATCTCCTCGCATCGCTCCGCGTAGCGCGGCTCGCCCGTGATCTTGAGAAGCGATTCGTCGGAATACATGAATTCGACCATCGAGCAGGTTTCCGCTCCCTGTCTCGGGTCGGTGGCTCCGGGCCGGATGTTCTCGTCCGCGCCGAACATGCCGCCGGGCTGCTGGCCGTATTCGTCCATGATCTGTTTGTAGTTGCGCTCGACGGCGTCCAGATATTTTTTGTCCTTGGACTGCTGGAAATAGACGCCCGGCTGGCGTAAACCCATGGCGATGTTGACCCCGTGATAGAACGAGCTGGATTCATTTTTCGAATCGCGTTCTTGGCTCAGGATCGGAGAGGTCCAGTTCGAAGTTCGGTCGAAAAGCTTTTTTCCTAAATCGAGCAGGAATTTCTCTCCGGTTCGGTTATAAAGCCAATAGACGCTCTCAAGATTATCGCCGCCTCGGAGCTTCTGCCAGCTTCCCGGAAGAAGATTTTCTGAGGGCAGGTTGAACTCATAACGGAAGTATTTGGCCATGAAGGGCGGGACTCGCGGATCGCCGGTCGCTTCAAAATAGCTCTGCAGGACAAAGAGCATGAGCATGTTGGGCCAGAGGTCGAGGTTTTTCTTGTTGTCCGCCGGACCGAAATAGCCGTCCGGCTGCTGGCTGCCGAGGGCCTCCTCGATCCATTTTTTCGATTCGGCGATAAGGGCGGGGTCTTTTAACAGATAGCCGAGATCGCCGAAGCCTTTCAGCCAATAAGGCATTTCCTCCCAGCCTTTGTCCTTGAGAGTCAGCCAGCCGCTTCCCGAACCCAAGAATTTGCTGAGTTCCTTGAGACGGCCGGTGAAGCCGGTCCGCATAAGCTCGAGTTGGCTGAGGAGCCATCCCTGAGGCTCAATCGAACCGATCGGAAGCTTGATGAGCGGGCTAGGCAGGAGAGGTTCGCGGTTTGAGACATAAAAGCGGTTGTGGACAGCCGTCGGCAGAATTTTGACAGCGGAGATTTGCGCCTGCCCGGTCGGTTTTTGGGTTTGGTTTCCGAACATCAGAGCGAAGACGGCCAAGGCGCACACCGAGCCCAGAACGAAGAATTTCATGAGACCCTCCTCCTCCCCCTGATTTTATTTTTTCATGATCGAGGCCGCCACGACGTTCGCCACGCGGCTGCGCAAGGGAAGGATCTGGCCTTTGTCGTCCGGATGGATGCTGTTCGTCAGGAAAATGACGATGGTTTCGGTTTCGGGATCGATCCAGATCGACGTCCCCGTGTAGCCGGAATGCCCGAACGACTGTGGTCCAAAAATATCGCCTCCGTTGCTGGCGTAGGCCGAGCTTAAATCCCAGCCGAGACCCCGGCCGGCGAATTCCGCCTTAGGATAGATCGAGGTCATCCGCTCCACTCCGAGCGGGCTCAGGATGCGGACATCCTTGTACGCCCCTTTGCCCAGGATCATTTGGGCAAAAACGGCCAGATCATCCGCCGTGGAAAAGAGCCCGGCGTTCCCGGAAACGCCGCCCTGCAGGCGGGCCAACGGGTCATGGACGACACCGATAAGCGGCTTACCGTCGACGACCAGAGTCGGCACGCAGAGGGTGAGAAATTTTTGGGCCGGTTTGTAAAACGTGTGCCTCATGTACAGCGGTTTGAAAATGTTCTCTGCGGCAAAGACGTCGATTGTTTGGCCGGTCACTTTTTTGACGATGTCGGCCAGGGTGATATAGCCGAGACAGCTGTAATGGAATTCCGCCCCCGGAGGATTTGTCTTTTTGAGCTGGGCGATGAATTTGACCAGGTCTTCCGCGGAACACGGGTTTCCCAATTTCTTCGCCGCCTCGGCGGCGTCCGTGTAGGACGGAAGGCCCGAGGTATGCGTCAGGAGATTCCAGATCCGGGCATCCTCGCCGGCATTTCTCCAATCATCGACGTAGGGGACAAACTCGGGAACATACATCTTGACCTTATCCCAAAGGGAAACCTTGCCCCGCTCGGCCAGGATCATGATCGAGGTTGCCGTGGCGACGGGTTTCGTGACGGAGGCCAGATCGAAGATCATCTCGGCCGACATGGACCTGGGCCCAGGCACCTGCTGGCTCTGGCCGTAGGCTTCGCGCACGACGACTTTTCCTTTTCGCGCCACAAGCAGAACGGCGCCGGGGAATTCTTTGCGGGCGATGGCCTCTTGAATGATCGCCCCGGCCCGGTCCAACCGCTCTTCCGACATGCCGACGGCTTCGGCCCCTGAAGTCGGAAGGGCCTTTCGTCCGCAGCCCCAGGAACAGAACACTAAAGCCAAGAGACCGCTGATAACGATCCTCGATGTCTTCATCCTCTTCCTCCGGAGGTATCCGTCCTTCTTAATATATCCGTTTGATCCCGAAAAAATCCAGCGCGATTTTGCGGCTCGATATAAAAGATTCTTATCTTGGAGATCGCCGCGTCGCTTCGCTCCTCGCGATGACAGGCCCTCCTGGCAATTATGGATTGTGAAGCGTTCGAAATCGAAGGCCCCCTCGAATGAGGGTTGGACTATTGGTCTTTCCAGACTCTTCCATCCTCGCGGATGTGCCAGATATCTCCGGACGCGCCCTTATAAACGACTTCGAAAAGGCTCTCCGTCGTCTGGATCAAAGGAGGGAAAGCGTAGCCTTTCACTTTGAAATCTTTGTCGTCGAGGGCGAGGGCCTTGCCGTCGGCCGTGAATCCCCCCTTGTCGGCCCGCCAAGCCCATTCGGCATAATAGATCTTCCGCAGAGCCCATTTCACTTTCTCTTCGGGTTTATTCTGGAACGAGTCCCTGCCCTGGCCGGCGATTTTGCCTGAAAACTGGACATAGCCCCACATCTCGGGATAGTGGATGTTGATCAAGCCGGTCGGCGTCCAAACCCAATTATCCTCGGCCAGGGGCTTTCCCGAAGCCGGGTCTGCGGCTTTCATATATTTTCCGTCCGCGACGCTCAGCCTGTATTCGACCCTGGAAAAATTCATCCGCCATTGATCGCCGGGCTTGGGAGCCGATTTTGGATGGGCGGCCTCCTTGAGGACCTCCCAGGGCATGGCGATCTCGACGAACCAGCCCTTGTCCTTATCCCGGGGATCGTTGAGCGTCCCGTTGACCTTGACGCCCGTCTTCAAACCCTGGATATCCCAAGCGTGGATATTGGCCGGGCTGCCGTCGCGGTAGGGCTTAATGAGGAAAAGGTCCCAGACCGTGTTGAGCGCGTTCATTTCGAGCTCATAGTAATTGTGGGTATCGCCGTCGGGGTCGATGAAAACCTCAAAATCGTTGTCCTGGTAGATGATCGAATCGCGCTTGGTCAGGGTCGCCCAGACGTTCGGCTCTTCCAAATAGGCTCCGATATAAAAACAATCATCATCCCAAAGCATCTTGACCATCGTCCGAAAGCGCGGCTTTGGCTTTGAGGATCCTTCAATGTCCGCGAAATTGTCCGACCAGGGGGCCTTGGACCAGACCTCTTCGTCGATATTGCCGTCGATCTGGACGGGCCCTGAAGCGCGGTAACAGATATATTTTTCTGGCTCGAAGGGGATATTCGGCGCGGGGACTTTGGACGGCCCCGAAAACCCCGCGGCCAGGAACAAAATCGTCAGAACAAGAAATCCAGAAGCGCGCTTTAACATGCCGGCCTCCTTGAAGAATCCTCTTGTCATGTTTCTCAATTTCTTAGCATATCATACAGGAAATCGCGGCCGGCGTTGAAGATTTTTTTTGGGGGAAGGTCGGGATAAAAAGATGCGCTCCTCTAACCAAGAGGAAACGTCTCGAGAAAGACAGGAACACATCACTTTTCTAAAAAAGTGAGGTGTCCCTTTTTTTTCTTAGAATCCCGGATAGAAGGTGAACTGCCAATGCCAGCCGGTCTCCGGACGCTGTAACGGCCGGACATAGCTGAAGCCGAGGACGGCGAAGCCCATAACATTCACCCGGAATCCGACGCCTATGCTGGAGATGGGTTTCTGGGTCCCGCCGTTCACAAACCACGGTTTGGTTTTGACGGTTCCTGACGGGGTGCCCGTCCCCGAATCCGTAGTATCCGACATGAACTGGGAGCCCCAGGCCAGCCCCACGTCATAAAACGCGATGACGTCCAGGGGGAAGACGCCATAGAAGCCTTTCCCGATGTGGAGAGCCCCGAACAAAGGAAAACGGAGCTCGAAATTGGCAAGCATCATCTTGCTGCCAAAGAGGCGGTTGATATCGAAAGATTCTTGACCCGAGAACGAATTCCAATCATAGCCGCGGATATACCAATCGTAGCCTAAGAACATGGGCCACAACCGGTCGTCATCCGCGTCTTTTCCGTAGCGGCCGTAGTGCATGAAGCGGAAAGCGAGGGTGAACGGCTTGACCGGCATGATGTATTTCCTGTAGTCGGCAATGACGGAATAATAATTCAGCGTGCCGAAGGTCGGCGAGACCTCAACCCTGTAGCTCTGGCCGATGATGGGGGCCGTAGCGCCCATGAGCGAACTGTCATAGACGAGAGAGCCGGCGGCATAAGCCATATGGATCCCGGGAGGCGACGGCAAGTCCGTCCGCTCATCGATGGCCAAGGGCACGCCGGTATAGGCATCATAGTAGCTCGTATAGACGACATTGTTGAACTGGATGTAATCATATCCCGCCGAAAGTTCGAATCGCTTCACCTGGCTGAAGGGATAGGAGGCGAATCCCCCGACCTCATAAAAGATCTGCCGGTAGAGGACTTCCTGCTCGATGAGCATATCCCCCTCGTAGCCGTAGCCATAACTTCCATAGACATACGGGATCCGCTGGGCCACGAAGCCGAAATTCAGGCGGTTCTTGGAATTCGCATAGGCGACCATGAACGACGAGTCCATGATCCGGTTGGTGACCTGGGCCATGGTCATCAAATTATGCCAGCCGAGCATGTCGCTCCATAAGAGGGCGACCCCGCCTCCGCCGTAAGCGCCGTAGTAGCGGTCATAGCCCACCCCGACCTGCGGCGGGCTGACGTAGTCCAGGGTCAGTTTCGGCTTGTAGGGGGCCACTGAAAACTTGGAGGAATCGGGCAGCCCGTAGGAGGAATTCTTGAGAAGCCCGAGGATTTCCGAGCCCTGCCTTTCTTTGGGAGGCAAGACGGCGGGCGTATAGGCCGTCGGTAATTCTTGAACCTGTTTGCCCGCGAGCAAATCCTGGGGTTCGATGGTATAGATGCTGAAGTTGCCGTCGTTATAGACGCTGTACAGGAGCTCATTTGTCTTGGAGGCGATCGAGAAGGCCGGACTCAAGATGGATATCCCGGAGACGCCCGTGTACAGGTTTGTCACCTGGCGGATGGCCTCCGAAGCGATCTCCATCCTGTAGATATTCGAAATGCCGTTCTGGTCGGAAATAAAATACAAGGCTTTGGAATCCGCAGCCCATTGGGGGTTGATATTCTTGCCCTCTTTAAAAGAGTTTAGCTTTCTGATCTCGCCCGTTTCAGGATTCAGCAAGGCCAGTTGGTAGTTTCCGATACTCAAGAGCGGCAGCTGCGTCGTGAACCGTTCGGTGACGAAGGCGATCCAGCGCCCGTCCGGCGACCAGGCCGGAGCGATATCCCCATAGGGATCTTGGGTTATGTTTTTCAGGGACTTCGTCGCAAGGTCGTAGATGTAAATATCTGAGTAGCCGCCGGCGAGAGCCGAGAAAGCGATTTTCTTGCCGTCCGGAGAGCAGGTGGGATTCAAAATTTCGCCCAACTCGTTAAATTTGATCTCGTCCAAGATCCTGTGGCCCTTGACATCGACAAAAGCTAGAACAGGCTTCCCTTCGGCGACGGCGCCGAAGACAAAGCTTTTTCCATCCGGATCCCAAGAGCCGGCCGAGTTGATGAACTGGATGCTCTGGAAGTGGGGATCCACGACCGTTCTGGTGATCCTTCTATCCACTTTTCCGGTCTTGGCGTCGCCCATGAACATCTCCAGGGAAAATAGGTCCCGGGAGGAAATGAAGACGAATGTCTTTCCGTCCGGGCTCAGAACGGGCGCCACGTTATAGGGGTCTTCTTCCGTCCCTTTCTCCAGCAAACGTCCCGTTGCCGAAGGAGGCTGAGTCGATTGAGCCAGCGCGGCATAATCTTTTTTCAGGGAGGCCCGCCATTCCTCAGAGAGTTTCGGCAAAGACATCCCCAGCGTCCTTTCGAGGGCCATCTCATAGTCGATGCCTTTGATGATGTCCTTCATCAGCTTGACCACGGTCAAATCGCCCCACCGTCCGCCGATATAGGCCCAGACCGCTTGGCCGTAGCGATAAGGAAAATAGCGGGGGTCGTTCAGGTCCTTGATCGTCGGGAACTTTTTTTTCAGCGCCGCATCACGCATCCACATGGCCGTGTTGGGGTCCACGGGTCCGATCGAAAAATACTCGGCCAGGCCTTCGACGACCCATAAGGGCGCCCGCTCAAGCCCGGCGCCCTGCTGCGTGTATCTCTGGGCCAGGCTGGAAGACAGGTCATACTGGAAGGCATGGACGAGCTCGTGGCCGATGACATGGTCGGTATCCCCAAGCGTTCCGCCAAAGGGGAGGATGATCCGCCGCTTCAAAGATTCCGTAACGCCCCCCGTCCCCTCGCCGATGATCTCCGACAGAACGGTCGTTTGCTCGAACTGAGGATGGCTGGCATACATGATCAGAGGCTGCCGGCCGCGGAGGTCATGATTGAAAAGCCGGGAATAGCGCTTGTACCAGCGCTCGGCCATCTGGGCCGCCGTCCGGACCGCCTTCTCCTCTTCCGGATAAAAATAAATATCGAAATGTTCGGTCTTCAAAACCCGATAATCGAATTTTTCGTATTGGACCTTGTTCCGGCCGAAGTACTGGCCGAACGCCGGCTGGAGAGTCAGGCCCACGCCGATTGCGGCAAGGATCCACAAAAGAACAAGCTTCTTGGCCGATGAATGAAAAATCCTGGCTAGCATGGTCAAGCCTCCTTCTTTCATCCGTAGGATTGATTCTTTACGGACCATGGAGCTAATGTAAACGCACTAAATATTATTACTCTGTCATTGCGAGCGACCGTAGGGAGCGTGGCAATCTCCTCAGAAAAATGTGAGATCGCCACGTCGCTCCGCTCCTAGCGATGACACTTTATTTATTGCGTTCATCTTAATATAAGTATTCCTATAGAATTTATCAATTTAAGTCCAAACCACAACTTCATTTCTCTATGAGCTATTATACAAGAAACATGCCAATTTATCTCCTCTTATAAAAACCTCCTGCTCCCGCGGATTTGTCCCCTATTTCGGACACTCTCGAGGACAGTCCGTCCGCGGATGCTCGCTAAAGACGACGAATTTCATCACACAACATTAGACAATCCGGGAAGAATTTTTCTTTGGGTTAGGTGTTTCACTTCCTGATTCTGTATTTTTCAAACCAGGCTAAAAGATAAGCCTGCTGGAGGAGGCGGTGCGACGGTCGGCGCCAGCCGTGAAATTCATCGGGCATCCGGACAAGCAGTGTCTCTTTCTTCAACATCTTGAGCGCCCGATAAAATTCCTCGCTCTGGCTGATCGGCGTTCGCAGGTCGGCCTCGCCCGTCATGACCATGGTCGGTGTCATCACGTTGGCCACATAGTTCAACGGCGAGCGCAGCGCATACTCCAGCGGATCTTCCCAAGGATACTTTTTGAACTGCCGGTACCAGCTCGGCCCGTCGGTCGTCCCGACAAAAGAATGCCAGTCGATGACCGGGCGCATCGAGACCGCCGCCCGGAAACGGTTCGTGTGGCCGACGATCCAGGCGGTCAGCACGCCTCCGCCGCTGCCGCCACAGACGAACAGATTGTCTTTGTCGATGAAGCCCTTGCCCAGAGCCGCATCCACCCCCGCCATGAGATCGTCGTAATCTTTCCCCGGATACGAATACTGGATGCCGTTGACAAAATCCTGGCCGTAGCCCGTGCTGCCGCGCGGATTCATGAACAGGACGGCATAGCCGTTGGCCGCGAAGTTCTGCCAATCCCAGTTGAAGGCTATAGAATACATGGACCACGGCCCGCCGTGGATATAGAGAAGCAGGGGATATTTTTTGGCCGCATCGAATTCGGCCGGCTTGATCAACCATCCCTGGAGGTCGAGGCCGTCCGGCGCTTTGAACACCAGCTCCTCGACATCCCCGAGCTTGACATCCGCAAGAATGTCGGCGTTGACATCGACGAGGTTTATCACGGCCTCGGGTTTGGCCATGTGGAAGGTGACGAGATAGGCCGGCCGATAGGGCGTCGTGATCGCGGCCGCGACTTGGCCGGCCTTCGAGATCGAAACGCCGGAAAAAACATGCCCGCCGCCCGTCAATTTTTTGATCGCGCCTGCCAGGGAAACGAAATAAAGGTCGCTTTCTCCACGCCCTTCCATCAAGTAATAAACCCCGGAATTGTCAACGGCCCAGATGACATTGCCCGGTGAGCCGGGCAGATTTCCGGCGAGGAGTTTTTTTGCCCCGCCGTTTGAATCCATCACATACAGATTCGAGAGATGGCTTGTGTAATTTTTGTCGTCATATCCCGTATAGGCTATAGACTTGCCGTCCGGCGATGGGCGCGGCCCATTATCCGGGCCTTTCCGGTCGGTGAGCGCTTTGATTCCGAGCGTCTTCAAGTCCACGGCATAAATCTCCGAATCTCCCCAAGTGTATTCTGCTTCGGGCTTGCGGATCGCGCTGACATAGATCGTTCGTCCGTCCGCTGACCATTGAGGATCACTGTGATTATAGTCGCCCGAGGTGATCTGGCGGGGCGTCCCTCCCAGAACGGCATCGATCACGTAAACATGCGTGTAACCCTTCGGAAGCGGACCCCGGCCGTCGGAACGCCAGGCCAGCCGGTCAACGAGCACGGCCGGCGCGGCCCACTTGGCGCCCTCCGGCTTTTTCGGGAGTTTCACATTCAGGATCGGCTTCTCGTCCGGGACGAAGGCCGTGTAGGCCAGCGACTTCCCGTCCGGAGACCAAACGAGGCCGCCCGGCGCCCGTTCGATATGAGTGAGCTGGGCCACATCGCCCGTGTCGAGCCACATGACGTGGATCTGGGTCGTTTGGTCCCGCTCAGAGAGGAAGGCGATCTTTTTCCCGTCGGGCGACCAGACCGGCGAATAATCACGCCAGTCGCCGCGCGTCAGTTCCCGGATCCGCTGGCCTTCGCTGTCCGTGATCCAGACGTTTGACCGCGGCTGGTCGTTGATCTTGTCCACCCAGCCGCGGGTAAAGATGATGAACTTGCCGTCCGGCGAAATTTGCGGGCCGCTGACGGACTCCATTTCAAAATACGTTTCGGCCTCGAGCAGCTTATAGTTCTTATCGGCTGCCGAGGAATTCCCAAAGAAAACGAATCCCACCAACAAGAGGATGGATAAAGACGCGTCAAAATATTTTTTCATTTTGCCCTCCAGACCTTTGAATCCCATTTATTTTATGTTTCTTTTCAGGCTTTATCAAATCGGGCCAAGCCTGACCGTTGTACAGTTTGGTTTTTTAAGAGATCGGGTGGCGCCGACCGGGGCGCCCCAGAGTTCGACGCGAATGGGACCCCCCCACTAAGGGCAGACCGCAAGAAATTCATTGACAAATGCTCCATGGAAAGGAGGCAGAGAGCGAAGCGATCGTTGGAGGGAAACCCGTTCGAAGGGTTTCCCTCCAAGAGTGTCCGACAGGACCCGGCACAAACTGTACTACGGTCAGAGGCCAATTAACGAATCCAGAATACCCGATGCATCTCCCTGATTGTTTGATTTCCCGATGAAATCCTCTAGAGACCGGAGATCGTCTCGATGATCTCCGTGATACCGATATAGGTGAAAAAGGCAAGCGTCGCGCCCAGGATCAAGTTCAGCCCAAGACCGTATTTGAATTCCCGGCTGACCCATTTCGTCCGGTTATTGAGGAGGAGCAAAGTCAAAGCCAGGAGCGGCATGAAGAGTGAGCCCATGACGGCATAGACGAGCTGGATCTCTTGGACCTTAAGCCAAAGCGTCAGGATCGGAAGAAAAGTCAAGGCCAGCAAATAGCTTCTATAAGACCGCGTTTTAGAGATTTCCGAGCCTGATTCCTCTTGGCCGCGCCGAATGCGGAGAAAATCGGCGAATAGATAAGGCACGCTCTGCCAGACGCCCAAAAGACTCGAAAACACGGCCCCCCAAAATCCCCAGAGAAAAATCCACTTTCCGGCCGGGCCCAGGACGCGGGCGAGCTGGTCGGCCAGAATCAGAGCGACCGTAGCTCCCTGGCCTTCAACCGTGATCTTGGAGCCGATGATGACCATGGACATGCCGAAAAAAGCCGTGAGTCCGTAGCCCAGGCCGAGGTCAAAACGGCAATTTCGAATTCCTTCTTTTCCCCTCCGATTCTTTTCTTTGACCCAATAGCTGTAGGAGAGGAGCGTGACCGTGCCGCCGATTCCGCCGAGCACTCCCAGCAACCAGGCCGTGGAATGAGGGGGCAGCACCGGATGAATGATCGTCTTGCCGATGGCGCTCCAATCCGGAACAATCAGGACGACCGTGCTCAATACGGTCACGAACATGATGGCCGTGAGAAAAGACATGGCCATCTGGAAAATCTTGAATCCCCCGAACCAGACCAGTACAAAACCGAGAAGCGAATGAAAAATTCCCCAGAAGATCTTTGATGTCTGTGGGTCTCCGATGGGAAAGAGCCCGACGCCGGCCACGCCGCAGGCGTTGATCAAAGCTCCTCCCACAAAATATGACCAAAAAAGAAAATAGACGACGAAAATCCATTGGATCCAGCGGCCCAAACGTCCGATCCATCCTTCGAGAATCGTCGTGCCGGTCGCCATCTGCCAGCGCGCAATTCCCTCGGCCAAGACGAATTTCAAAAACGCTCCGCCCAGGGCCGCCCAGATCAAAACGACCCCGACATTCGAGCCGGCCAGGCTGCCCGTGATGAGGTCGCCGGCGCCGACTCCTGTGGCCGCTACGACGAAACCAAGGGCGATCTTCCCCAGAAAAGATTCCGATTTTTTTTGCATCTCGCTCATGGCCGATTCATTTTGCAAGAGTCGCCCGGGCCATTCTTTTTTGGCTAAATCAAGACGATGAGGAGCCTCCGCCCCGCAGCGCTCCGAGAGCGCGTGCTCGAAATCCGGAAGAGTTTACTTTTCGACTTTTTCGACGATGATGGTCAGCTTGGAAACGAGCGCTGCGATCGCTCCGATCGCAGCCAAGACCGGTGCAAACGCGGCGCCGATGATCCCGACCGTAAGCGGGATCTCCAAAAATGTCTTCCCTTCCTCGTCCTTGAGGATGATCCGGCGAATGTTGCCCTCGTGGATCAGCTCTTTGATCTTGTTGAGAATTTCCCCGCCGCTGAGTTTGAATTCCTCCATCCGGCTCTTCCCCGTTTTCTGTTCATCTTTTTTTTCTTCTTCGGCCATAGTTGCCTCCTTCGTTTTAAAATGTTCTCTTCATCGATATACGAAAATCCAGGCCGTTGGTTTTCCCAGAGGGCCCGGAAAACGCTCGTCTTCGGCCAAGGCGGCCAAAGCGGCTGCGCCGATCGGCAGCCTGGCCGAGCGACCTATGACCTTTTATACTTTCCCGCGAGCTGCCCTTGGGCCAGAATATGCCCTTCCAAGGCCTTGAGCAGCTTGGCTTTCGTCGCGCCGGCCCCAAGATCGAGCATGACATCCAGGGCATAGATTTTGAAAAAATACCTATGGAGAGCCGGCGGACAGGGACCTCCGTAACCGATATCGCCGAAATCATTCGTTCCCTGTTTCGCCCCGTTCTTCAGGGCACTCTGCTTGGGAATCCCCTCCTGAAGCTCATTCAGCTCGGCCCGAAGATTATAAATGACCCAATGGACCCAAGTGCCGCGCGGCGCATCCGGGTCATCGCAGACGAGAGCCAGGCTTTTCGTTCCCGCGGGAACGGGGCTCCAAGCCAACGGCGGAGAAACGTCGGGACCGTCGCAGGTATATTTTTTGGGAATCATCTCCCCTTCTTTAAAGGCCGGGCTTGTGATTTTAAGATCCATCATGATCCCTCCTTGGCCAAAATCGGCGAGATTCAATAAACAACATATTAATGTAAACGCACTAAATATTGTTACGCTGTCATTGCGGGCGATCGTAGGGAGCGTGGCAATCTCCTTAGAAAAATGTGAGATCGCCACGTCGCTCCGCTCCTCGCGATGACACTTTAACAAATTCTTAAAGATATGCCTCATCTCATTCACGCCTCTTTTTTTATCCCGCGCTGCCGCCGCCGCCCCCTCCTCCCCCGCCGCCGCCGCCGCTGAATCCGCCTCCCCCGCCCGAGGAATAATGAGCCGCAGAGGTGCTGGCTTGCTGGATGGTCGTGGACATCGAATCGATGCTGCTGATCATATGCTCCAGGCTTCCCGAGCTCAGAAAAGCCGCCCGGCTGTACCCATAATACCAGACCGGCGCCGCCGAGCGCTCATCCTTCAGAATGAGCGGCAGACGTTTAATGATCTTTTTGGCGTTGCCGAAAAGGATCCCGAAGACAAGATACTGCTCCCAGAGCTTGTAAGATTCGGGCGGGATGTCCTTGAAATTCGAAAAATCATCCAAGAACCGGTCCAGAGCTTTCCACTGCTCGTACTCGTGAGCCCAGTTCATCGCCCGGCGCTTCAGGTTCGGGATAAGGACGGCGGCGAGAATACCCAAAAGCGGGTTGACGGTCAAGACCGCCAGGGGCAGTGTCGCGGCGATGAAAATATTCCTCGTCCGAAGGCTGGGCGGCTCGATGAATTGGAGTTTTTTCGACTCCTCCTTGATGTCCTTGGCCCAGGCTTGGTACCATTTCTGGAATTTTTGAGGGTGTTTTTTAAAATATTTCTTGAAATCGTCCAATGTCAGCCTGGCGTCTTCTTGGATATTTCGGCCTCCGATTTCGCCGAAGACGAGCTCGAGCAAATCCATTTCGTAGCCGAGGAGCGTCCGATCATCACGGTATTGTTTTTTGAGCGTGACCGTCGTCTCATAATCTTGCCGGCTTCCGAAAATCCCCTTTTTATCCACGAGCTTGTCTTCCATCTCGATATAGCCGCGGCGGGCCAGGTCGAAGAGCGTCGCGGTGAAGGATTTGGGGGTGATGCCGATTCCCTCTTTCATCAGATTTTCCACGAGCGCGGGCTGGAGCTTCGAGGGCGGTTCATGCCTGTAGAGCGGAATATCCGGGAAACGGTAATCCCTTCCGACCTTTTTCCAGGAATGAAGATAAAAAAACAGCCAGATCAAAGGTCCGCCAAAAAACCAGATGAGCCAGATGGCGATCGTTTTCTTGAAGACCGCCGCCCGGCGCTCGTTGACTTCTTGGGCGTGCCTCGCCCTGGCGATTGTCTCCTGGACGAACTGAGATTCCTCCTCTTGAATGGACCGGCGCGTGTGGCGGTCGGAAACGACGCCTCTCACCAGGCCGGCCGGCCAGGCCATACGAATCTCCAGGCTTTGGCCCGACCGAATATTTTTCGCCGTGAAGCGGGCGGTCTGGGTATCGATGATCTCGGCGTAGCCGGAAAGGGGCCCGTGTCCATAGACGAGAATCTCGCTTGAATTTTTTACGGACTCCGGCAGATGGACAAAGACCTCGGCGTTTTTCGTGGGCTTGTCCCAGGAGCTTCCGATGACCTGCCAGTAGAGCTCGGTAATTTGGGGATAGCTGACGATGCCTCCTCGAACCCTGTAGTGGATGTGGAACGTGCGCCGCTCGGTGCGCGCCGAAAAATACCATTTGGCCTCGAAGCGGCCGGCCCTTTCTCCGGCCTCCGTTCGGAGCGGCGCTTCGTTTTCATCGTTCACGGAAAAGTCTTCTAGGGAGATATCATATCCGTAGCCCTGGCGCTCGACGCGGGTCGGAATCCAGAGAGACGCCCAGGAGAATCTCCCCCGGAAATCATAGGTCCGGTATTCATCGACCGTGAAGGCCCCATCCCTTTCGATCTGGATTTGGATCCTGACTTCGGGGAAGTAAAAATTCTTCGTCTCGGCCGAAGCCCCGACGAAGAAGAGTGCCGAACAAATAATGAAGGCTCCAAGGATTTTTTTCGTCTCGATTTGTCTGCTCATGTAAAAGTCCCTCAAAACGCTCAATTCAACCAAGAAAATAAATACCATAATTTCACTATTTCTGCCAATCGACTTGAGATGCGCCGTCCGTTCGGACCTCTCTTCAAAGCCTCTTAATGAGTTGACAAAGGCGCGGAATTTATATATTTATCGTCTCACATGAGACTCGCTTCTCGGAGGAAAGGAAGGAGGGCATGAACGCAAAATTCCGTCTCGGCATCATGATGTTTCTGCAGTATGCCATCTGGGGCGCCTGGGCGCCTGTCCTGACGGCATACCTTCAAGACGTCCTACACTATTCGGGAGCGCAGTACGGTTTCATCATGAGTCTCCTGCCGATCGCGATGATCTTTGCCCCGATGATCGGCGGACAACTCGCCGATCGCTATTTTCCCACGGAGAAGGTCATCGCCGCCGTGCAGCTTTTGGGCGGAGTCATCCTGCTTCTCGGCGCGGCCGTCACGAGCTATTCGGCCATGGTCTGGGTCATGCTCGTCTATTGTGTCGTCTACGCACCCACCTTAGCCCTGACGAATTCGATCGCCTTTGCCAATCTCCAGAACTCGGAGAAGGACTTCGGCAAAATCCGGGTCTGGGGGACGATCGGCTGGATCGCCGCGGGCTGGACGTTATTCGGCTGGAGAATCCTGGCGAAGTCCTCACCGGCAATCGCCCTTAAGGGCGACACGCTCTTCCTAGCCGGCATCTTCTCGATCATCATGGGACTCCAATCCCTCGGTCTGCCTCACACGCCGCCGAAAAAAGAAGGGACGAGACCCTGGGCCTTCCTCGAAGCCATCAAAATGCTCAAGGACAAACAATTCCTGATCTTCACCGTCATCTCTTTTATCGTGGCCACGGAACTCCAATTTTACTATGTCCTGACTGCGCCCTTTCTGACCTCGGACAAGATCGGGGTCAGCAGCACTTCGATTCCCCTGGTCATGACGATCGCCCAGTTCGCCGAAATCTTCGTCATGGCTCTGCTCCTTCCCAAAGTCCTGCCTAAGTTCGGCATCAAGAAAACCATGACCTTGGGCGTTTTGGCCTGGCCGCTCCGCTACATCATCTTTGTCATCGGAACGCCGACTTGGCTGGTCATCGCTTCACTCTCCCTCCACGGATTCTGTTATGTCTTCTTCTTCACGGCGGCCTACATTTATGTGGACATGATCGCTCCGCCGGACATTAGGGCCTCGGCCCAGAGTCTGATCGCCGTCGTTATCTTGGGCATAGGCAGTTTCCTGGGCGCCAACTTCTCGGGCTGGATCAAGGATCTCTTCACAAAAAACGACATCGCCAACTGGAAAAACGTGTTTCTCGTCCCGACAATCCTGACGCTGTTATGCGCCCTGGCGTTTGTGGTTTTATTTAAGGAAAAGAAGACGGCCGCTCCGGCGGCCTAATTTTTCAATGGGTACATATACTGTAAGCGTACCTAGGTACGCTTACAGTATATGTACCCGATTTTAGGGGAGGCGAACGATGAGCAATAAGAAATATCTTGGAATCGGGATTATCGGCGCCGGTTTCATCGCCAGGTTTCACATCCGCTCCTGGACCGGCGTCCGCGACGCGGACATCCTCGGAATCTTCGATCCCGACCGAAAACGGGCCGAGGAAGCGGCGGCCCTGGCCCGGAAATTGAATGTCGGAAAGACCAAAATCTACAAGTCCGTGACGGATATGATCGCCGATCCGGCCATCGATGCGCTCTGGATTGGCGCCCCGAACTATACCCGAGTCGAGGTCATGGAGGAAATCGCCCGGGCCGTCATCGAAGGCAAGGGCGAACTCCTCGGCGTCACCTGCGAAAAGCCGCTCGGCCGGAACGTCAAAGAAGCCAAGACGATGTTGAAGCTGGCGAAAAAAGCGAATCTCCTCGACGGCTATCTTGAAAACCAGGTGTTCGCACCGGCCGTGGTCAGGGGAAAAGACATCGTCTGGGCGCGAGGAGCCGCCATTTCCGGGCCGCCCTACCTCGCCCGGGCCGCCGAAGAGCACAGCGGCCCGCACATGCCCTGGTTCTGGGAGGGAACGCTCCAGGGCGGCGGCGTTCTCAACGATATGATGTGCCACTCCGTCGAAGAAGCCCGGTTCATGCTGACGCCCCCCGGCGCGCCGAGGAATGTTCTGAAGCCCACGAGCGTCACCGCTTACACGAACTGCCTGAAGTGGCAGGAGCCTCATTACGCCGAGATCCTGGCCAAGGCGAGCGGCGGAAAAACGGATTATCTCCGGAGGCCGGCCGAAGACTTCGCCCGCTCGCTTGTCGAATACAAAGACAAGAGGGGCAAAACGGTCATCGTCGAGACGACGACGTCATGGTGTTACATCGGGGCGGGCTTGCGCCTGACGATGGAGCTGCTGGGGCCGGAATATTCGCTGGCCATCAACACGCTCGATTCGGGATTGAAAGTCTTCTTCAGCAGGAACGTCAAGGGCAGAACGGGCGAAGACCTGGTCGAGAAGCAGAACGCCGAGATCGGCCTCATGCCGGTCGTGGCCAACGAGGAGACCGAATACGGCTACGTCGCCGAGAACCGCCATATGATCCAATCGTTTCTGAAAGGCAAGCGTCCCGAGGAAAATTGGAACGACGGCCTCAGCGTCGCCGAGCTCCTGATGACCGCTTATATGAGCGCGGAAAAAGGAAAGACCATTCCCTTCCCGCCGCCGGATCTCGAGAATTACGTCCCGGCCGTGGCCAAGGGGACATGGAATCCGAAAAGGAAATAAGATGGTCATTGCGAAAAAATAGCGGCGTGGGTCCTGACGATTATTTAAAAAGGAGGCAGCATGAGGAAAAGAACTCTCGGATATTTTTTTATTCTGACGGCATTCATTGGTTTGATCTTTCAAGGTGCGATCGCCCAGCAATCCGCAACGCCGCAGATCCGACATATCTCCTTCGAGCTCCAGAAATATGTCGAGGCGGCAAACTATAAAGACGTCCGGATTAAGAAGTTCCCGATCGCTTCACAAGCCTGGACCTTCCGGAAGTTCACCTTTTTTGAGACGCTCACGAAACTGAAAGATCTCGGAATCAAATACGTCCAGGCGTTTCCCGGCCAGTCATTGAGCGCAGAACTGCCGAACGCCAAGTTCGACCACAAAATGACCGATGAGCAGATGACCCAGGTCAAGGACAAGCTCAAGGAAGTCGGCGTTTCCGTCTTTGCCTACGGCGTCTGCGATATCGGCAAGACTGAAGAGAGCATGCGCCAGGTCTTCGATTTCGCCCGGAAGATGGGCATCCGGACGGTTGTCTGCGAGCCCGCCGACGACGACTTCACGCTCCTGGAGAAGCTGGTCAAAGAATACAATCTCCAGATCGCCATTCACAACCATCCCGCGCCGTCGAAATACAATTTGCCCGAGACAGTCTTTAATCACGTTAAGAACTGCGATCCGCGCATAGGCTCCTGCGCCGACAGCGGGCACTGGATGCGCGGGATGAACGATCCGCGCGAGGCCTTTAAGCTCCTCGAAGGCCGGATCATCGATGTCCATCTCAAGGACCGCAGCCGATTCGGGACTCAAGGCGCCGACGACGTCCCCTGGGGCCAGGGACAAGGCATGATCCGCGACCTCCTGGCCGAGCTGACGCTTCAGGATTATAGCGGTTTCCTGACGATCGAATACGAAAACGAAAAGGAAGTCGGAAATCCCATCCCGGCCATCCAGAAAAGCGTCGAATACATCAAGAGCATCACCTATTACGAGGGCTACGAGCAGATCTTCCGCAAGAGCGGCGGCCGGTACGAAAAGCACGGCTGGAACCACTACGGCCCGGGCTATTTCGAGGTCGATTCCAAGACCGGCGTTCTGAAGGGTCAGGGCGGCATGGGTCTGCTCTGGTACGGCAAAAAATACAAGGATTTCATTTTCGAATGCGATTTCAAGTGCTCGACCGAAGAAACGAACTCCGGGATCTTCATCCGCGTCCCCGAAGTCCCGACGAGCGACGACTACATCTATCACTCCTTCGAGATCCAGATCTACGACGCCGGAAAAGACATCCACGCGACCGGCGCGGTCTATGACGTCGAGGCGCCCAAGATGGATGCTTTTCTGCCGACGGGCGAATGGAACCACATCAAGATCGAATTCAAAGGCAAGCACCTCAAGGTCGAGCTGAACAACAAACTGATCATGGACTGGGAGGCCAAGCCCGGCGGAAAGGTCAAGGATTATGCCCTGGAAGGCTACATCGGACTCCAGAACCACGACAGCATCTCGCCGCCCTATTTTCGGAACATTTATATTAAAGAGCTCTGAATCCTACACAAACGCACTTAATATTGTTTCATTGTCATCGCGAGCGAAGAGAGCGGACGGCTTTAGACCGTATAGCCGTTCAACTATGACGTCCATAAAGGAGCGCACCTGAACATGAATATCGCAAGAATCCTGTCCGCAAGCCGCCGGATCACGGTCTTCGTCGTCGTATTAACGGTCGCGTTTGTCGCGGCCGCCGCGCAACCTGCGCCGCAAACCGCCGTTAAGAAGGCCCTGACCGTCGACGACTATGCGAAATGGCGCAGCATCGCGAGCCCGTCGATCTCGGCCGACGGGAAATGGGTCGCTTACGTCCTGCAGCTCACCAACGCTATCCCGGCCGAGTCTAAACCGGTCCTTCACCTGCTGAACCTCGAGACCAACTTAGAGGTGACGGTCGCGGACGCTTCCGACGCAGTCTTCTCCGCGGACTCAAAGTGGATCGCCTATCAGGTGGATCCCGGCGCCGCGCAGCGGGCGCGCGCCGCTCGCAGTGGCTCCGGGGCGGCTCCCGCGACGGAGCCTGGAACGCCGCCAACGACCCCGCCGTCGCAGCCCGGCGCAGCGCCGGCGACGCCCGCTCAGGCCGGCCGCGGCGGAGCGGCGCAGCCGATTCCTCCGCGGCGTGTCGAGCTGCGCAACCTGGAAATCGGAACGGTGCGGTCCTGGCAGGATATCGGGACTTTCACCTTCGCCCCGACGTCCACGTATCTCGTCCTTCGTCGCCGAGGCGCCGAGACAGGAGCGCCCACGGGCATGAGGGGCGGCGGACCGCAGGCGGCGGCCGGAGCCGCGGCCGCGAGCCAAACTCCCGGTCCGCGCGGACTCGACGCTATCCTGTTGAATTTAAGGATCGGGGGTTACCAACTTCTCGGAAGCGTGGGCGAATACGCCTTCAACCGGACCGGGGAGCTTCTCGCTTATGCCGTGGATGCCGCCGTAAAGGACGGCAACGGCGTCCTCGTCTTCGATACGCGCAACGGGCGGACGACACCGCTCGACAACGACGCTAAGAATTACAGCCGGCTGGCCTGGAACGAGGACGCGACGGCCCTCGCCGTTCTCAAAGGCAACGAGGTCGAGAAGATGCGCGAAAAGAACAACGTTCTCCTCGCGTTTCCGGACGTCCCGGCGCTACTCAAAGAGGGCGCCGCCGCCCCGGTCCCGGTCGTCTTCGAACCGGAGAAAGCCGACGGCTTTCCGAAGGGCTGGGTCACGAGCGACCGGGCCGCTCTCTCCTGGAGCGAGGACAACAAACGGATATTCTTCGGGATCAAGGAGCAGGTCCCGGCCCCCGATACGACCCGCAAGTCGACGGACGAAGCGGCCGACGTCGACGTCTGGAACACGGGCGACGAGCGGGTCCAGTCCCTCCAAATGGTCCGCGCCGAACAGGACCGCAACTTCACCTTCCGCCAGGCTTTCGACGTCTCCGCCAAGCGGTTCATCAAGCTCGCAGACGAGACGATGAGGGAGCTGGATGTCGCCGCGGACGGCAAGTGGGCCGTTGGCTTCGACGCGCGCGCCTATATCCGCAACGAAAAGATTCTTCCGACCGCGGACATCTACCGGGTGAACACGTCCACCGGCGAGCGGACGCTCGTCGCCAAAGGCCAGCTGACCGGCCGGCATGTCTTCGGCATCAATCCGCACGGCACGCATTTCCTCTACTGGAAAGACGGCAAGTTCACGGCCTACGACCTGGCTGCGGGCACGGCGAAGACGCTCGGTGCCGGTGGGAAAGTGAGCTTCGTGGACCTTGAGTACGACCACCCGGGGACGAAGACGTCCTACGGCTTGGCCGGCTATACCAATGACGGCAAGGCTGTCATCGCCCAGCACAAGTACGATCTCTGGCTCCTCCCGCTCGACAGCTCCGCCCCGAAGAACCTCACGAACGGCGTCGGAGCGAAAAAAGAGATCCGCTTCCGTATCCTCCGTCCCCTGCCATCGGACCCGACCGTTCCGCGCTTCATCGGCCCGCGCGGGACGATCGACCTGACCAAGCCGGTCACGCTGTCCGCCTACGGGGAATGGACGAAGAAGTCGGGATATTATGAGTTGGCGGCCGGGCAGTTGAAGGAGCTCGTCTACGAGGACGCGTCCTACAGCCCGCCGACGCGGGCCATGAAAGCCGACCGCTTCCTTTTCACCCGCCAGACGTTCGTCGAATTTCCGGACCTCCGTGTCTCCGGTCCGGCCTTCAAGGATTCGAAAAAGATTTCCGATGCCAACCCGCAGCAGAAGGACTATCTGTGGGGCCATCGCCTGCTCTTCGACTTCAAGAACAAGGACGGGGTGCGGCTGCAGGGCATCCTGGCCATCCCGGACGATTACAAGCCGGGCGAGAAACGGCCGATGATCGTGATATTTTACGAGAAAAACTCGCAGAACATGCACATCTACAGCGCCCCGGCCTACCTCCCCAGCATGGGCCGGATGCCGGTCCAGGCGACGAGCGACGGATACCTCACCATGCTCCCGGACATTCATTTCCGCACCGGCTCCTCGCATACAGACATGCTGGAATGCGTCGAGGCGGCCACCCGGAAGGTCATCGAGATGGGCTATGCCGATCCAAAGCGCATCGGCGTCTCCGGCCACAGCTACAGCGGCGAAGGCGCGGCCTTCATCGGGACGATGTCCAAGATGTTCGCTGCCGTCGGGATGGGAGCCGGCGTCGTCGACTTGTACAACGATTTCACCATGCCCTGGGGCTGGGGATACGGCTACCAGGGCGGGAGCGGCGACTGTCAATGGGCATCTAAAAGTGTACCAGTTCTGGGAAAGTAAAAGTGTACCACCCGACGGCGTGGAACGCTTTTACGCGGGCATGGTGGACACGATTTCCCCTCCTTCTTTGGAATACGTCTTGCTGAAGCCGTGATCTTTGAGTCGATAGCTGTGACCCTTGATGTTGATCACCCGCGAATGATGGAGAAGCCGGTCGAGGATCGCCGAGGCGATGACCGCGTCGCCGAAGAGCTCCTGCCAATCGCCGAAGCTCTTATTCGAGGTCAGGATCGTCGAGCTTTTCTCGTACCGGTAGGAGATGAACTGAAAAAACAGATATGCCTCCCGGCTGTCGACGGGCAGATACCCGGCCTCGTCGACGACGACGAGCCCGGCGCTGTGATACGCCTTGCCCTTGCTCTGGGGTTCCTTGAGCTTGCCGATCAGCGTCTGCATGGTCGTGAAGTAGACCCTGACGCCGTGGCTGCAGGCCTTGATCGCCAGGGCGGTGGCCAGATGGGTCTTGCCGACACCCGGCGGGCCCAGGAAGATGACGTTTTCGTGGCGGGCGAGGAAGGTCAGGTCGAAAAGCTCCATGACGGCCTTCTTATCGAGATGGGGGTGGAAGAGGAAGTCGTACTCCTCGATCGTCTTGGCGAAAGGCAGCCCGGCGATCTTCAGGGCCGTCTGGATGCGGCGCTTCTCCCTGACCGCCACTTCTTCCTCGAGCAGATGATCCAGGAACGCGAGATAGGAACTCTTGTGTTCCTCCGACTGAGCGGCGACGGTCTCGAGCACCTCCGCCGCCCGGTCGAGCTTGAGTCGTTTCAGGTTGTCTTGGAGGCGTTCGCAGGTCAGCTGTTCCATGCGATTCCTCCCTGGGCGTATTGTTCGTACTCCGCGAGTGGGCGATGATGAACGTCGATCCAGAGGCTGCCGTCGACAAGCCCGCGGGTGGCCTTGCCCTTGGACCGGCCATACTTGCGTCGGATCTGCTCCTTATCGCGCCGGAGCGCCTCGTAGAACCGGGGATCGGCTACAAGGTTCTTCTTCGTCGTCGGCTCCTGATATGTGGCCAGAAGATCCTGGTCCTGGTAGATCCGGAGCAGGCCGTTTTTGGCCTTCAGCATGACCCGTTGCCCCACGGCCCGGTGGGGCACGACGTAGCGGTTGCCGTTGAACGAGAGCTGGCAGTCCCGGTAGACCTTGCGGAAGACCTTGAGCGACGTGTCGTAGTCCGAGGTCGGCAGCGGCCCGAGGCGTGGAACCTCCTCTTTCCAGCGCTCATCGACGGGCCGGTGATGGGTGCCGTGGACGCGCCGGTTGGCCGTCTCGTCGAGCCAGGCGAGAACATCCTCGTTGGCCTTCCCGATCGAGGTGAAGCCATACCCCCGCCAGAATCGCTCCCGAAGATAATCGATCGGCCGTTCCACTTTCCCCTTCGTCCAGGGGCTGTAGGGAGGGCAGAGCCGCGGCTGGAACCCATAATGACGGGCGAAGTGGAGGAACTCGGCGTTGAAGATGGGCTTTCCGGCCTCGTCGCGGCCGACGACCACGTGCTTCATGTTGTCGTAGAGGATCTCAGCGGGCACGCCCTGGAGAAAACGGAAGGCCCGGATGTGCCCGTCCATGAAACTCTCCATGGTGCAGCGCTCGACGAACTCGGTGTAGGCGGCCCGGCTAAAGCCCAGAACCATCTTGAAGGCATAGATCGTGGTCGTCCGCCCCGAGGGCTCCACGACCTGGAAGTCGCCCCAATCGAACTGGGCCTGGCGCCCTGGATCCGTTTCGAACCGGGCGTAGGCCAGGCGCATTTTGCGGGCCTTAATCGTCTGGATATAGCGCTTTACGGTGTCGTAGCCG
>Ga0315282_10002338_pt1 | contig 35066 bp, 25 predicted proteins | sample YL17G07_20_MG_FD_203693 | JGI IMG/M metagenome (GOLD analysis project Ga0315282, IMG submission 203693) | Sediment microbial communities from Yellowstone Lake, YNP, Wyoming, USA - YL17G07_20 | ecosystem: Environmental > Aquatic > Freshwater > Lake > Sediment | place: USA: Wyoming | collected...
TTCAAAGTCGATTGAGGCACGACAGTGCCGCAATCGGCTGCTGGCACGATTATCGGCCAGCAAGTTCTGCGTGCTTGCCAAGGCGCATCCCTGCGGAGTACCCATCGGCGCAGGATGTGCCGTCATAGGAAACCCCGCCCCTCGGGGCGGGGTAGTTCATTTCTGGAACCCATATATCTTGATGCGGCCGACGAGATTCTGAACCGTCTCATAAAGCATGTCCTGCGCGTCGTTCGTTTCGGACACCTTGAGCCCCGTCCACGTGCCGGCTATCGCCTTACCGATCTGCTTGAACCACGTTGCCTCCGCTTCCGGATGCGCGCCGAGATAAGCGGCATACTTCGACGCAGCGGCCATCGCGGCCTGCTCGTTTGGATAGAGGACTATAAAAGCGGAGTAGTCCCTGCCTCTCAGAGAATAATCCCCGAATACCATTTGCGTGCTCTCATCGAGGTTGAGGACATTCTCATCGCTTATGAAATGCATGTTCTTGAGGGCGAGAGGCGACCTCAGGAAACGCTCAGTGCCCTTATCGAAACCTTCCACGCCGAGCGAGCGGAAGAGATCGGGGAGCATTCCCTCTCCGGGGATCTTGGAAGACATGAGCGTCACGAACTGCTTTACCGCGTCGGCGACTCCGGGCTTGTCCTCCTGGGCGTACACCTTCACGTAGTATACGTCCTTCCAGAGTCCGCCCATGATGCCGGATACGTAACCTGCCTGGCTGACGTCGAGCGTGTCGTACTTGGCGCCGCGGTTATAGGAAAAGATGCCGTAAGCATCTTCGGGGGTCTTCATCTTGTAGATATCAACCGCGATGATGCCGCCCGACGGATTGGAGTATTCGGCGGACGCCGCGACGACGAAGTTATAAGTCATGTAGACTTCGCCTGCGCCATCGATGAAGTCGTAGATCTTCTTGCCGGGGTACGTCTGAACGTCAGCGCTCGTCGCATAGCCGCTTACTTCCTGCGGCTTGGGGAAGAACGGCGTCATATTCTCCACGGGTTGTTCCGCCTGCGCGCTTGAGGATTCAAGCGCTGCGCCCGTGGTTTCAAGGGGCGCCGCGCCCTCCTGGGCGAGGGCCATACTGGCCATGAGCACAAGCGCAACTGCCGCCAAACCGAGCTTTCGCATGGATTTCTCCTACTCGAATAACGCCTGGGCGAACCGTTCGGCGTCGAACGGCTCGATGTCTTCGAACTTCTCTCCGAGTCCCACGAATTTTACAGGAATGCCTATCTTGTCGCAAATGGCGACGACGATGCCGCCCTTGGCGGTGCCGTCGAGCTTGGCGAGGAAGATTCCCGTGACCGAAATCGCTTCCTTGAAGCGACGCGCCTGCGCGAGGGCATTCTGCCCCGCGGTAGCATCGAGCACGAGAAGCACCTCGTGCGGCGCGCCGGGAACCTTGCGGCCGACGACTTTTGCGATCTTGGAGAGCTCCCGCATGAGATTGTCGTCGGTGTGCAGGCGCCCCGCGGTATCGACGATGAGGATGTCTGCCCTGCGGGCGATCGCCGCGTCGCACGCGTCGTAAGCCACCGCGGCCGGGTCCGCGCCCATCTGGTGTTTCACGATGTCCACGTCGAGGCGGCCGGCCCACACGGCCAACTGCTCCGAGGCCGCCGCGCGAAATGTGTCGCTCGCGGCAAGAAGGACCTTCTTTCCCTGGCGGCCGAAGTAGTACGCCAGCTTCGCGATGCTCGTGGTTTTGCCCGTGCCGTTCACCCCGCCTACGAGGATGACTGCGGGCCGGCTCTCCGGCATGCGAAGTCCCGATTCCCCCTTGCGCAGCCGCCGGACTATGTCCTCCTTGAGGATGCCGTAGAGCGCTTCGGGCGTGGCCTCTTTGCGCTCCTTGGCCGCCGCGCGGAGATCCTCGATAATCCCCATTGTGGTTTCGACGCCGACGTCGGCGGTGATGAGGATCTCTTCGAGCTGCTCCAGAAACGCGTCGTCGACCTTCGGCGCGAGGCGAAAGAGGTCGCGCACCCTGGAGGAGAGAGCCTGCCTTGTCTTGGCAAGGCCGCTCTTGAGTTTTTCAAGGAAGCCGCCCAGCACCATATCGCTTGCTCCTCGCATGCAGCAGTTCGACGCCGTCGCGAGCCATCCGCACCGCGCCTATAGGGGTCTCGTTTCCGCGCCCGTGGAAATCGCTTCCGGCGGTTGTGACAAGGCCGTTCTCACGTGCAAGAGCCGCCCATTTGTCCGTATCCAGGGGCGAATGGGCAGGGTAATACGCCTCAACGCCGTCGAGCCCCTTCTCCACGAATGTACGTACTTCCTCGATTGTAAAGAAGCTTCCGGGATGCGCCAATACGGCCGCGCCGCCCGCCGAATGCACGAGAGTTATGGCTTCGATCACCGAAAGCCGCGTCTTGGGCACGTAGGCCTTGCCATAGGGGCCGAGGTAGTCTCTGAACGCCTCGTACACATTCGACGCGTAGCCGTGGTTTATGAGGAGCTCGGCGACATGGAGCCGGCCGACGGAAGCGTCCTCGTCGGTGTCTGTGACACTCTCGGTGTCGATGGTGACGTTGAGGCCGGACAGCTTTTCGAGAATCCCTTTCATGCGATCCCGGCGCTTCTCGCGAAGCGTCGCAAGCGTCTGGGCCAACTGCGCGTTGGCGATGTCGAGGTAATACCCGAGAATGTGGACCTCGCGCCCCTCCAATTCCGCCGACAGCTCAACGCCCGGCACTACTTCCACGCCATGGACGCTCTGTTCGCCTTCGAGCGCCGATACGTTGTCGTGATCGGTGACCGCGATTATCTCGAGGCCGGCATCGCGGGCCATGAGCGCCACTTTGTCGAGCGTGTACGCGCCGTCGGAAGCAGTGGTGTGGACGTGGAGGTCCGCGCAATTGGTGTACTTAATCACTGCCGGACCTGTCCTTGTGAATCCTGTCGAGGATGCCGTTCACGAAAGAGCCTGATGCTGCTGTGCTGTAGCGCTTGGCCAGCTCCAGCGCTTCGTTGATGACCACCTTGGGAGGGACTTCCCTATGGTAGAGGAGTTCGTTGACCGCCATCCGGAGAAGCGCCCGGTCGATCGCCGCCATGCGCTTCAACTGCCAGTTCTGAGCAGCCTTCGCGATGAGAGAGTCGATCTCGGGCAGGTGCTTTATGGTGTTATCGAAAAGCTCAGTCGCGAAGGAGCGCATTTCCTTGTCTCTGCCGACCGAGGAAAGCCACTCCCGGGCGTCGCTTGTGAACTCGCTGCCGAGAATATCGGCCTGATAAAGCGCCAACATTGCCAGACGCCTGGCGCGAGTCCGTTTGTGCATGAACGCTGACCTCTAAGTCTAGAAAGCGCGTGAGGCCGGGTAGGGGAATGCTGCGCTTCCGGTTGCCAATGAACACACCCTGCTGTTATGTGGCGGAAGGCCCGTTCCCGCTCACGCTTAATTGGCGTAAACTACATCCTGCCAAGAAGATCGGCCATTTCGATTGCCGCCGAAGCGGCGTCGGCGCCCTTGTTGCCCGCCTTGACGCCCGCCCGGTCTATAGCCTGATCAACCGTATCGGCTGTGATTATCCCGAAAATCACCGGTATGCCGGTGGACATCGACGCTTGGGCCACGCCTTTGGCGGCTTCGGCCGCTACATAATCGAAGTGCGGCGTGTCGCCCCTTATTATCGCGCCCAGGCATACAACGGCATTGTATTTCTTCGTAGACGCGCATTTCTGGGCTATAAGGGGTATCTCAAACGAGCCCGGCACCCAGAAGAGGCTGATATTCTCTTTTGCGGCGCCGTGCCTGATAAGGCAGTCCTCCGCCCCAGCGATCAACTGCCGCGTGATGAAGCTGTTAAAGCGGCTCGCTACGAGGGCGAATTTCTTGCCTGCTGCGTTGAGATTCCCTTCGAAAGTCTCCATTTCCGGCCTCCAGCGCCGAGTTTCGACCCAGTCACAGCCCCAATACAATACCGGCGCGGTCGCCTGAGTTCAAGGGTTTTCCCGACCAAAACGTATATATGAAAGTGTTTGCGCGCAAAGAAGTTGCGTAAGAATCGCACACCGCTGGCAAGCGATGGGCGCATATTCGCGGCGCGCTTGTCTTTACGCTCAATGCCCGTAGAATGATTCCCTGCAACGGTCCCTTACGCTATTCGGGCGGACAATGGCAAGACTACCGCAGCACCCCGATGAAGTCAGGATGTCGCTTGGCGAGCACCTGATGGAGTTGCGCAAGCGAATCATCCTCTCGCTCATCGCGGTTGGTGCCGCGATGATAATATGCCTCTTCTTTTCGAGGCCGCTCGTGGTGTTTCTCGCCACCCCTGTGGACAACGCCGTCCGTCAGCTTGATCTTGAGATCCGGCAGCACGCCGCCGATCTCAACACCCCGAAAGGTCAGACGCCGCCAAGAGTTAGCCCGATACCCGCTGAAGTGCCCGTCCTTGTGTCTCTGACGCCAATGGAGAACTTCACCACGTGCATGAAGGCGGCGCTCCTCGTGGGCTTCATAGCCGCCTCGCCGTTTGTGTTCTACCAGTTATGGCTGTTCGTGGGGGCGGGACTCTATCCTCACGAGAGGCGCGTCGTCAACATATTCGTGCCGTTCTCAGTGCTCCTGTTTATCGCTGGGGCCACGTTCTGCTACACGGTCATGCTTCGCTTCGGGCTGCCGATAGTCCTCAACTTCGGCGGTCTTGCCGCCGACATCGCCAAGCCCACGGTTACCCTGTCCGCTGCCGTGGGTTTCGTAGTTTCCATGTGCGCCGTCCTCGGCGCCGTATTCCAGCTGCCGCTGGTGATGATGGGACTCACGAGGCTCGGCCTCGTCAAGGCACAGTTCTGGCTCAAGTATTGGAAGCACTCCATCGTTGCGATAGTGCTCATCGCCGGGATAGTCACCCCGACGCCCGACCTTTTCAACCAGGCCGCCTGCGCCGTGCCAATGATGATCTTGTACTGGCTTGGCGTGCTTCTCGCGAAGATGGCCGAGAAGAAGCGCACGGCGGCCAAGGCGGCATATGAAAAGGCGATGGAGTCGAGTTTCTCCGACGACTGACGGAATGCGTAGGGTGGGCTTTAGCCCACGCGGTCAAAGGGACTCGCGGACAATTCGGAAACGCCGAAATCGCGCAAGACGCGCAGACTGAGATGTCGGATGTTCATTGGGATTCGCGGCCCGTCTAAGCGCGTGGGCTAAAGCCCACCCTACAGGAAATAAGCCGCGTTGTGAACTCTCCAGAGGCATTGGCCATTGGACGGAGTCTCACATGGGAAAGGTCTACATTGTCGGAAGCGGCCCGGGTGATCCGCGTCTTATCACCCTGAAGGCCCTCGACGCCATCCGCAAAGCCGATTGTATTGTCTACGACCGCCTTGCCGGTCAGTCTCTTCTTTCCGAAGCCCCTCCCTGCGCCGAGTGCATCTACGCCGGCAAACGTTCCGGCGCTCACTCTATGTCGCAGGCGGACATTAACCGGCTCCTCGTGGAGAAAGCGTGCGCGGGGCTTTGCGTTGTGCGCCTCAAGGGCGGCGACCCGCTCCTCTTCGGGAGGGGCGCGGAGGAAGCGGACGCGCTTGCCGAGGCGGGAATCGACTTCGAGATAATCCCCGGCGTCACCGCTGCGCTTGGGGCCGCCGCGTATGCCGGCATCCCCCTTACTGACCGGCGCGAATGCTCTTCCGTGACGTTTGTGACCGGACGGGAAGGGGAGGGCGGCTCGCCAGGGGTCAACTGGAAGGCGCTCGCCCAGACGCGCGGGACGATAGTTGTCTACATGGGGCGCTCGGAGCTTGCGGACGTGTCACGCGAATTGGCGACAGCGGGGCTCGACGCGCAGACGCCCGCCGTCGTGATCGAAAACGCAACGCTTCCCGGCGAACGCGTCGTCGCGGGCACGCTCGGCGACATCGCCGCGAAGGCCGACGCCGCAGGCCTGGAGCCGCCATGCATAACTATCATCGGCGCGGTCGCCGGCAAGTATCCGTCGCTTTCATGGTTTGAGCGGCTGCCGCTCTTCGGAAAGAGCGTTTGCCTCACGCGTCCTGATGGGGTACAAGACGCGCTTGCGCGGGCGTTGGAGGATCTTGGCGCCGAGGTCATCCGATTTCCCGCCATTGAGATTGTTCCCTCGCCGCCGGAGCGGCTCGCCGAAGGGCTTTCGAGCCTGCCCGATGCCGACTGGGTCGTCTTCACAAGCGGCCAGGGAGTCGAAACGTTCTTTGACGCGCTCACACGCGAGGGGCGCGATGCAAGGGCGCTTGCCGGAAAGCGCGTTGCGGCAGTCGGTCCCGCTACCGCCGAGGCGCTTCTCGCGACAGGCATCAAGGCCGACCTCGTGCCCGCAACGTTTACAGGGGCGGCTCTCCTCGACGAACTGCTCTCGGCCTCCGAGAACGGCGAGGAGTTCCTCCTCTGGCGTGCTGCCGCCGCAAGAGAAGAGCTTGCCGACGGCCTCCGTCGCGCCGGCCGCATCGTGGTCGAAGTCGTCGCCTACGAAGCCGTGCGCCCTGCCTCAGTCGACGCCGCTCTCAGGGAGCGGCTCATTTCCGCCCCTCCGTCAGCAATCCTCTTTTCGAGCGCATCGACCGTGAGAAACTTCGTCGACCTCGTCGGCACAGCAGAGGCGAAAGCCATCTCCGAGACGAGTAAGCTCATAAGCATCGGCCCGGTCACAAGCGCCGCGTTGCGGGAGCTTGGTTTCCCCGTTCACACCGAGGCCGCTGTGCATACGTCGGAAGGCCTGCTGGCGGCCACTGTCGATATTATCGGAGCCAGATCAGGATGACCGCGATAGCAGGCCCGCGCTGAGAGGCAGCCATGGACGATCTTCAACTGAGAAAGGCCACCGGGAACGATAGCGAGTTCGCCTATCGTGTGAAAAAGGCCGCGTTCAGGCAATACGTCGAAGCCGTGTGGGGCTGGAATGAGGATGAACAAAGGCAACTCCATGCCGGACGGTTTTCCGCTCAGGACTTCCGCATTGTCAACGTTGGGGGCGTAGACGTCGGCATCATGGCGGTTGTCGCTGATCCCGACTGCTTGAAGCTCAATCAGTTGTTCATCCTGCCCGAACACCAGTCCAAAGGGATCGGTGGCGCGTGTATGTCACTCCTGATCGATGAGGCGCATCGGCTGAATCTGCCGGTGCGTCTTGGGGTGCTGAAAGTCAATCCGCGTGCGCTTGCCTTCTACAAGAGGCTTGGGTTTACTCAGACCGGTGAGACTGAGACCCACATCCTTATGCAGCGGCCTTGAGCTATGCCGAGCCGCTATGGTTCCGAAAAAGCCGCAGGGGCGCAAGTTCTCGCGCCCCTGCATGATCGAGTCTTCAGCTTTGTATGCTTTTACTCCTTCACAAACGTCCCCGACCCCGGACAGTCCGTCGCGCCATACCACACCGGCCGCCACCACATGAGCGTGGCGTCCCACTGCGTGGTGTCGAGATCGTGCAGCCGCACGTTGAGGCGGAAGTCCTTGGATTCGCCGCCGGCCGCCTGGTTCAGAAGCTCGATGGGGACCGCTATCTCGGTGTTGTAGCCCGTTGGGGTTATGACCGACGCGGCCCGGGCTCCCTCGGGCAGCGGATCGCCAAGCGCCTCTCTGCCGGCTGCGGTGCCCGGAGCGATGAAGAACGCCGCGCTGTACTTGTCAGTCTTCGTCGAACGCGCATCAGCCGGACGCGCGTCGATGTACACGCTCAGGCAATCCTCCTGTCGCGGCTTGTGGTCGTTATCCACTACAACGCGGTCATCAGTGACTGCGAACGCGAGGTACACGAACTTATCGTCATGCGTGACCGCGAACTTGGCCGACGCATCCGCCGGTCCGGTCCAGAGTGCCGGGTTGGCCGTGAACTGCATCGGCGCGCTCAGCGATTCGTCGAGCGACGCCCATTCAGACAGGTCGCCGTCGATGCTTACAGCCGTAGCCGCCGTCCGGCAGTAGTGAGTGCCTTCGAGAACAATCGCGCTGCTGCCTGTCCCGGCAATTGGCTTTCTGCCGGGGACGTCGTAGCTCGCCGACCACCGCACGACGGCCGGAACTACTGCCGAAGGGGCAGTCGGCTGCGCGACGGAAAGCGTCAGGTCAACCGTTTCGACCGTGTGCGGTTTCACGTTTGTTTCTATGGACGCCGGCGTTACTGCAAGCGGCTCTGACGATTCGATTGACGCCTTGAGCGACAGCGGGAAATCCGTGTCATTCTTCAATTCGACCTTCGCCACCCCCGACGTGAACGTCGTCGATTCAATAGCGGGAGACGCTGCCTTGACGACCGTGCAGTCGGTGATCGACTGATACGCGAGAGAGGTCTGATCAGTCGCGACGTCGTCGCGGTAGATGCCCGTAAGGTCGAGGTTGGCGATCTTCGGGCCCTTCTTGGTCATTGTGACCCACACTATCTCATCAAACGAGCCCTGGTCCGCTCCATTGAGACGTGTGTCGCCGCCTGTGGTTGCGAGGCGATAGTATGCGCTGCCGTTGACCGTGTGTTTGGCGTACTCATGCCAGTGGCCGGCGAATACCGTATGTGGCCGATTGGCGAGCGCAGCCTCGATCTTGTCCCATCCCTTGACGTCCTTGTACTCAGGACCAGCGAAGAACGGCTGGTGCATGAAGACGAACGTCCACCTCGCGCGCGGATGCGCGGCGAGAGTCCTTGCGGCGAACTCAACCTGAGCATCACTCAGCCCTGCGTGCTCGTTGGAGTTCGTTTGATCGTCCTGAGTATCGAGGACGAGGAAGAGCACGTCCTGGTATACGAAGGCGTAGTAAAGCCGCCCATAGCGGTTCGTGACGTAGGTGCGCATCACTTCGCTGTAGTCGTCGTGATTGCCCGCAGTGCCGAAAAACGGAGCGTCCAGCGCGTCGATGATCCCGGAAAACTCGTCATACTGCGTACGGCACTCGTCCTCCTTCTCCGCGTAACCCTCGACGAGGTCGCCCACGCACATCACAAAGGTGGGCCGCAGCAGGTTGAGCTTGTCGACCGCGTCCTTGAATATCCCGGGGCGCATGCCGCCGGCGTTATCGGACACGATGGCGAAATGGAAGTCGCCTGGCGCCTCCGTGAGCGGCTGGTGATTCCACGATAGCTCCACCGCCTGCTGCGCCTGTATGCTCTTCACGGCCCGCGCCTGGCAGCCTGCGACAAGAATTGCAGCGATGAGAACGAGCAAGAGATTCCTGAGCGACATCGACGCCCTCCTTATGGGAAAGGGTGATAGTGGGGCATGATTGTCGCGTGCAAAAATACCAAGGCAAGAGAAAACCGCTCGGCCGGTGCGAATAAAATGAAAAACTTCGTCAGTTGTTACAGGGATGTAACTGAGCGCTCCATGGTTGTTACCCAGATGTGACCGGCCAAGACGAGTGCGAGGTCGACCGAGGGGCTGTAGGGGCGACGCATGCGTCGCCCGTTAGTACGACAGGCATTCTTGCCTGTCGACCTTACGGAGCGGCCTTCTGCGCCGCCGATTACAGCGTAGGGGTTCTTTCGGTAAGTCGCCCGCGGCAGCCGAGGAGCGTCTATCCCTGTTCCTCCGCCTTCGGCGCCTGCGCGGCCTGGGCCGCGGCGTGTTTCTGTGAATCAAGGTACCCCTGCAGGATCACCTGCGCGGCGATCATGTCCACGCGCTTCTTGCGCTTCTTCTTGGACATGTGGGTCTCCCGCAGAGCGCGCTCCGCGAACGCGCTCGAGAGCCGCTCATCCCAGGGGACCACCACGAGGTGTGTGCGTTCCAGGAGCATATCGAGGAAGGCCAGCGCCTCCTGCGCCTTCTCGCCTAAGGTGCCGTCCATGTTGCGCGGCAGGCCGATGACGATGGTGTTGACGTCGCGCTCTTTCGCGATAACGGCGATTTCTTCGGCCGCCGACGGCAGGTCCTTTACCTCGAGCGCTTTCATCGGCGAGGCGATGATGCCTTCAGGATCCGAAAGCGCCAAGCCAATCCTCTTCGTGCCGTAGTCGACTCCCAGAACTCTCATAAGCTCCCCTAAAGGTACTTTTTCAGTTCCTCGCGCCCCTCTATTGAGGCGATCAAGGCTTTCAGATCCTCGGCGCGGTCCGCCGGACAGACGAGCGTCGCATCGGCAGTGTGAATCGCGACGATATCCTTGCATCCGAAGACTGCCAGGAGGTGTCCGTCCTCGGAGATGACAATCGAATTCGTCGAGTCGAGCACTTTTGTGAGGCCGATCCGCACGTTGCCTGCCGCGTCGCGCTGGGCAAACTCCCTGAGCGCAGTGTGAGACCCTATGTCGCCCCAGTCAAACTCGGCCTCGACGACGGCCAGATTGGGCGCCTTCTCCATTACGGCATAGTCGATCGATATCTTCTTCAGCGGCTCATAGGCCGCTGCCAACGCCTTGCGAAACCTGTTGCCGCCGAAGAGCTTGCCCAGAGGAGCAATCCCCTCATAGTGTTCCGGGACAAATCTACGCGCAGCTTCGAGAATCGCCGACGCCTTCCACACGAACATCCCCGAGTTCCAGTAGTAACGCCCCGCGTCGACGTAGCCCTGCGCCGTCGCCGCGTCGGGCTTCTCCTTGAATCGCGCGACTGCAAACGCACCCTTGGCGCTCGGCAGCGCCTCGCCCCTCTCTACGTACCCATAGCCGGTCGAGGGACGCGTCGGCTTGACACCGAACGTCACAAGTGAGCCTGTAGCCTCGGCCAGTTGAGCCGCGCGCCTTGCGGCGTCCTGAAAGCTCTCCATCGGCGATATCAGGTGATCCGCCGGCATGACGAGATTGACGGCCGTCCCGTCCTTCGCGGACGTGATCGCGGCGGCCAGGAATATCGCCGCGGCCGAGTCTCTTGCTACCGGCTCGCCTACAATGTTCTTGCGCGGAACTTGAGGGGCCTGAGAGGCAAGGAGCTTCGCCTGGCCCTGATTTGTGACGACGTAGATGCGCTCCGGCGGCACAAGGCCGTCCAGTCGCTTGACAGCGCGCTGGAAAAGGCTGTCGCCGCCGAGAATCGGCATGGCCTGCTTGGGCAACGTCCTGCGGCTCGACGGCCAGAGCCTGGTCCCCGACCCGCCGGCCAATATGACCCCATAGAGCATCAGCGCTCTCTCCGCATTATCGTGAAGCCTGACAACGAAGGCTTCGAACTCCCCATTGACCCTGTGCCGAACGGTAAGTCCCGACCGCAGGGCCCTCCCGGATGTTCCTCTATTATACCCACGCGGGTCCAGGTGGGAACAGTGTGGCGCTTCAAGAACGTAAGGTCTTGTCAATGTGGAGGTTGCGCCACGCCGCCAGTTCGCAGGGTGCGGCTGGAACTCGCGCTCTCTACCCAGCCCCTCGACCACCAACGAGCGCAATTGGGGCGACTCGCTCTCGTCGCCCGTCAGTAGAACAGGCATTCTTGCCTGTTCACCTTACGGCGCCGTCTCTTGCGCCGATGTCTCTTCCTTCGGACTTCAGACTTCGGACTTCAGACTGGTTCCGTGCCTTTGCTCCGATCTCCAGTCTGAGGTCTCCTTCAGTCTTCAGCCTGATTCTCTACGGCTCGATCATAAACGGATTCGACCATGCGATCCGCCCGTCGTGCGCGTGGATCTCCACACGGATGTAAACCTCATTGCCCGTCGGATGGTACGTGGCCGATTTGACGTACTCGCCAAGCGTTCCGGGCTCCGTCACCTGCCTCACGTCGCCGTACTTTCCGACGAACTTCACGCACTTGGCGGCCGTGGTATGGACGGTTATCGATTCGTCGTTTACGTAGATCGTCTCGAACCGCGGCCCGCTCGACGCGTACGCGTCGCCCCTCTTGAGCGCGTCATAGATGGATCTCGCGTTCTTCTTCGCGTTGACGCATGTCCAGCTTGTGCCGAAGTCCCTCGACAAAAGGTGCATATCATCGACGCCGACGACGTATAGCGGCTTCTTGCGTTCGGTCATGAACTTGTCCCAATAGTCCACCGAATGCCCGCGCGCCGTCGTCACCTCGCAGTTGCCGTTGTGGACTTCCATACCGACGTAGCCCTCGAGCCCCTCGAATATCTCATACGGCATCCAGCTCCACCGCGGGTGCGCGACAAACGCCATGCCGCCCGCCTTCCTTATCGCGTCTATGATCCCCTGGCCGTCGGGGATGGCGGGTATCTGCTTCTTGACCCCAAGCCCGACAATATGGTACTCGAAGACTTTCGAATCTCCCGGCACGTGGCATTCCTGCCCCGGTAAAAGGAGCATATCTCCCGCGCCCCCCTCATCGCCCTTCGACAGCTTGTGGTGGTCGGTCAGGGCGAGGAAGTCGTAATTGTCGTCTCGATACGCCGCAATCACCTCCGCCGGCGACGACTTCCCATCCGACCGCGTCGTGTGCGTATGAAAGTTGCCCTTGAGCCAATTGTGCGGATACGTGTAGGGGCTGACGATTCTCATTGGTCGCCTTTCACAAGGACCGTGGTTTCCAAAACGAAGACGCCATTTTAGCGGCCAAGTCTCGCCGCGCCATAGGGAAAAGGCAGGGGCCACAGAGCAAACTGCTGCAGCGCGCTTCGGGCGTTGGTATCGTGTTGGCATGTGCGGTCCCAAAACGCGTTTGCGGCAGTCGGTTCTGGGGTACGTTACGCGGCGTCGCGTCCCTTGCTTGGCCGAACCGGGCAGCAGGCGCCCAATGCGAGGACTGCCCTACTGACACGCCACGGGAAGCATCAGAGCCGCTCCAACTTGCGGATTTCGGGAATTTCGATCCCACTCCGGCGATTTTGTTTGATATTGGCACAAGCAAAAGGGTAGATTACCGCTTTGACACGGTGTGCCCCCCTGAAATGTCCGACGCGGTGTGTCGGACGCCGGGCTGACGGGCATCCGCCGGGAGCATTCCCGTACCGCCGCTTGATGCAAGACGCTCCTCGCGAACTGGAAATGTAAGAGCGCTTCTCTGGCCTATTCGCAGTAGAACACGAATCGAAAGGTGGTGCAAGATGCCGGCCCATTCTCGCGAGTTACCCTCATTCCTGATGTCTGTCCTGGCAATCGTCCTGCTGACGGCGGCCGCGCAACCGGTTGCATGCGCCGCCGCGGCCACTCAGTCGAGAAACGCGTTGGGTGCCCCCGATTTCCAAGCGGCGAAGATGCCCGATCTTTCGCCGGCGATATTCGTAGAGAACAAAGGGCAGTGGGACGCGGGTGTCCGGTACGGTCTTTGCTGTAGGAATACAGGAGTCTCCTTTACGGACTCCGGTCTGGTCTTTCAGACGCTGAGGACGTCAGACGACAACCGGGCGCATCAGGACGTGTCGTTTTCCGCACATTTTGCCGGGGCCAACCGCGTAACGCCTGTCGGGCTCGATCCATCGGCAACAGTCGTGAACTACTACGTTGGCAACGATCCGGCCAGGTGGCGTCCCAATGTCCCTTCCTTCGAGAAGATCCTCTACAAGGGTCTCTACGACGGCGTGGACTTGTACACGTGGGGGAAACAAGCGGGCCTGAAGTATGAATTCCATCTGGCCGCTGGGGTATCGTGGAGGCAGATCGTTGTACGCTACGAAGGGATAGACGGTCTTTCCCTTGACGCCGCCGGCCGGCTTCACGCGAAGACGGCATCGGGAGAGATGGTCGATGACGCGCCGGTCGTATATCAGGAGCAGGGCGGTCAGAGGATCGAGATCCCCGCGCGCTTCAGGCTGATGGGTGACTCCTCATATGGTTTTGAGATAACCGGCGCCGTCGACCCCGCGCTGCCGCTGGTCATTGACCCGAGTCTCGTGTGGTCGAGCTATCTTGGCGGATCGGATCAGGATCAGGGCACCGGCGTCGTGCTTGACGCCTCGGGCGATTGTTATGTGGTAGGATCGACCGCATCGTCCGATTTCCCGACGGCTGGCGGGTTCAGCACGACACTTGGCGGAGTTGAAGACGCGTTCGTCGCGAAGATAACGTCTTCCGGCACCCTCGCGTGGTCAACCTACTTCGGCGGAACAGGCGACGACTACGGCTTTGGTATCGCGATTGACAGCGGGGGGAACTGCTATCTGACGGGATCTACAGCCTCATCCGACTTCCCGACAACAGGCGGATTCGACACGAGCCTTGACGGACCTACGGACGCCTTCGTCGCGAAGATAACCTCGTCCGGCACGCTTGTGTGGTCGAGCTACCTCGGCGGCTGGAACAATGACATAGGGTGGGGCATCGCGGCCACGTCGGCGGGTGACTGCTATCTGACCGGATATACAGAGTCCTGGGATTTTCCGAATTCCGGCGGGTTTGATCCGACTTACGGCGGCGGAACCATGGACGCATTTGTGGCGAAAGTGACGACGTCGGGCACACTTGCCTGGTCGAGTTTCCTCGGCGGGTCAGGCGAGGACCGGGGTAGTAACATCGCAGTCGACAGTGCGGGCAACTGCTACTTCACCGGATACACGGAGTCTTCGGATCTCCCCACGTCGGGCGGGTTCGATACAACCCTGGGTGGAACCAGGGACGCCTTCGTCACGAAGGTGACATCATCGGGGACGCTTGCCTGGTCGAGTTACCTCGGCGGGTCGGGCATCGACCAGGGCAGCGGCATAACGGCTGATGGGCCCGGGAACGTTTACCTCAGCGGTGTCACATGGTCGTCGGATTTCCCGACGCCGGGCGGGTTTGATACGACCCTTGGTGGAACGTCGGACGCCTTCGTCACGCACGTCAGTTCGTCCGGGACCCTCGTGTGGTCGAGTTACCTCGGCGGTTCCGGCGACGACTGGGGCAACGGCATAGTGACCGGCAGCGAGGGGCCTCTCTATGTGACCGGCTGGACGCAGTCGTCCGACTTTCCGACGACGGGCGGGTTCGATTCAACCTTTGGCGGAAACATGGACGCCTTTGTCGCGCGAGTTCTTGTATCAGGGGCGCTTTCGTGGTCAAGCTACTTGGGCGGATCGGGCGGCGACTGTGGCGTTCGCGTTGCGGTTAACGGGACGGGAAATTGCTACGTGACCGGGCAGACATGGTCGAGCGATTTCCCGACGCCCGGCGGGTTCGACACGAGCCTTGGCGGGCCTATGGACGCCTTTGTTGCGAAATTGCTCACCCCCGCTAACCTTGTCGTAGTCACCGGCGGCTTCCCAAATGGCTCTACCGGTGTTGCGTATTCCCAGACTCTCCTGGCCACCGGCGGCGTACAGCCCTATGTATCCTGGTCAATCATTTCCGGCAGTCTGCCTGCGGGACTGAGCCTCAATGCCTCCAGCGGCGTCATAAGCGGTACCCCTGCTATAGGCGGCGTTTCGGCATTCACGGTGCAGGTGACCGATTCACAGTTGCCGACGCCCGCAACTGCCACCAGGGCACTGAGTATTACCGTCATCCCGTCGGGGCCGACCTACCACTTTGCGACAAGCGATGCGGAGACTTCAACCACCAGCACGAGCTTCACAGGCAAGGTGACACTCAGTTTCACACCGCCCGCGCAGGACGACTGGATCGTATTTGGCTTCTGCGAGTTCAAATGCCCCAACGTCAACTACGCCACCTTCGTGCAGCTCTTCATCGACGGGGCGGGTGAGGGGCAGAATACGAGAAAGCCGGTCAATCCGACGGACTACCTGCCATTCATCACGGTAAAGGTCAAGACGCTTTCCGCGGGACCGCACACCATGCAGCTTAAGTATCGCTCGGGCAACGCCTCCGCGGCGGCTTTCATCCGGCGCGCAAGGATATGCGCTGTAAGAAAGGCTGCGCTTGAATTCTGGAACGTCGCTCAGGACAGCGCCGTGCCGATTACGGTCAGCCTTGCCGACATTGTTACCCTCAACTGGACGCCGGCGGCGACGGGCAATTACCTCGTCATCTCGACCGCGGAGATTAACGCCAGCACAGCAGTCTCCACCGACCTGCAAACCCTTTACAACGGCGTGCTGAATGACGAGGGTGTCATCAGGGCGGCGGACAACGGCGACTACACGACATTCATGAGCTTCAACTACTGCGCCAACGCCCCGGCGGGCGTACCGATAGCCCACAAGATATCCGCAAAGAAGGTGGCCGCGGATCCGGTCAACCACTACGTCCGGCGCGCGAGGATACTCGCGCTGCGCTTGTCCAACGGACGGTTCAATACCACCGCCGCCGGCTCAGGAACACAGAGGACCACGCCTCTGACGTCGTTCCAAATCGCGCTGGCCACGACGTGGACATACGGCGTGTCGGGCAACTGGCTGTTCCTCAACAGCGCGCGCCTCAATAACTCGTCGCTCCTGTACCAGACGGAGCTGAAGGTGGCGTTCAACAGCGGCACCACCTGCGCGCAGCAGCTGATGAGAATGAAGAATACCACCGACCTTCTTAACTTCAGCTCGATTGACGTAAGGAACGTCACCACGCCGAGGACGGTGGAGATGGACGTAAGGACAACCAATGCGGCCGGCACCGCGATGGTCAAACGCTTGCGGTTCTACGGGCTGCCGCTCGACGCTCCATAGCAACTGTATACGTTAGGCAGCTCCGCCTGTGACATCTGCCAGTGGATCTCGCGCGGACTGCGGCAGCCAATACTAAACAGGCGGATTCCGCGGACATCCGGGGCTGCCGGCCGCTCAGGAGATGCGCGCATTTTCCGCGTTTTTCGCTGGAATTCGGTCCGTCGAGGGCGGTAAAATGCTACGCGACCGTCCGCGGTCACTTGGGAAGCTTATATCCTGCGTAACGCGAGAGAGATGCCCGGCAAGCCCGCAATGCCCAGGGTTGGCTTCAATCATGGGTTGCCCCTCTTGATGTTGCAGCATCGATTCACGCGGCCCGATTCCATATCCAGTCTCACCATGAAGGGGACATGAGATGAAGGATTACCGGCAGCAAAAGAACACTCTGGGATTCTTGGCAATTGCCTTGAGCGTTGTTCTCGCATCAACCGCGCAGGCGGGCGCTACGGACACCGTCTGGGCAAGCTACCTCGGCGGAAGCGCGATCGACTACGGCTACGGCGTCGCGGTGGACTCGACCGGCGATACGCTCGTGACCGGAGTAACGTACTCTCCCGACTTCCCCATTCGTAACGCAGCGCAGCAGACCATCGGCGGTGACGACAGGGACGCTTTCGTGGCCAAGATCAGGCGAGACGGACAGTTGGCTTGGGCAACGTATCTTGGCGGTCCGGGGGAGGACGGTGGCTTTGGCATAGCTGTGGATCCCTCGGGAAATGCATTGATAGTCGGGGCTGCTGGTATGCCGAGTTTCCCCACGCCCCAGGGGAACCATACAGTTCTCGGAGACGCGGACGTCTTCGTTGCCAAATTCACATCGTCAGGGGCGTTGTCATGGGTGAACTGCTTCGGCGGTAGTGAGCGGGATCACGGTTACGGCATCGCGCTGGACTCGACAGGGAATGCGTGGGTGACAGGAGATACCGCCTCGTCGGACTTCCCTACACCCGGCGGATTCCAGGCTTCCCTGGCGGACCCCAGCAACACTGACGCTTTCGTAGCCAGGATTGCGCCCGACGGCTCGCTGGCGTGGGCAAGTTGTCTTGGCGGCAGCGGCGCAACCGACGTCGGCCGCGCAGTCGCTACAGATGCGTCCGGCAATGTGTGGGTGGGAGGGTACACAGGAGCATCCGACTTCCCTGTGCCCGGTGGGTTCCAGACAGACTATCATGGGCGCGGCGACGCTTTCGTGGCGAGGGTCACACCATGGGGCGCGCTTGCGTGGGCAAGCTATCTGGGCGGCAGCATGCGCGACGAATGCTGGGGCATCGCGACGGATCGATTCGGCAATGCGTGGGCGACAGGATATGTCGAGTCGCCAGACTTCCCAACGGTTAATCCCTTCCAGCCAAGCTTGGGCGGGGGCGGCTACTACGACGCCTTCGCTGCGCGAATCACGCCGTCCGGCACCCTCGGCTGGGCAAGCTACTTGGGCGGCGATGGCGAGGACCGGGGGTTTGGCGTTGCGATTGACAGTTCCGACAATGCCTGGGTAGTAGGCTACAGCTGGTCGTCGGATTTCCCAACGCCCGGAGGATTTCAGATGACCCAGAGGGGTCCGGAGGACGGCTTCGTAGCGAGAATCACTCCGACAGGTACTCTCGCATGGGGCACGTATCTTGGGGGCGGCGGTGAGGACGAGGCACTCGCCCTCTCAGTGGGTCGCAACGGCAGCGTCTTTGTGACCGGCATAACAAGATCGCCGGACTTTCCTGCACCCTTCGGGTTCGACGGAACCTATGGCGGCGGGGGCGCGGACGCCTATATCGCCAGGATCGGTAATGAGAAGACATACTACGTGAACGATTCCAGCACGACCAACGATAACTGGTGTACCGCCGTCGGCAACGATTCGAATGACGGCCTCACACCGGCGACGCCAAAGGCGACCGTGCAGGCGATAATCGGCGCGTACGATCTCGGGCCAGGAGACACGGTGTGCATAGACACAGGGACATATAACCTGACAAGCGACATCCTGATTGAGTCTTCTGATGAAGGGTCAGCGGAGGCGCCCGTCTCTTTTGTGGCATCGCCATATGGGGTGACGATAGACCGCGGGATGGCTGACCCATCGGCCGTCTGGCGCGTCGGGGCCAAGTACATAACGCTCACGACAGCGGAGAGTGCCAGGTATCCTTCCGTTGCGCAGAGTTTCACGAAAATCACGGGAGGAGGTTGCGGCGTGGACATCGACGGCGAGGGATGCTGCATAAGCAGGTGCGACGTCTGCAACAATTCGCAATCCGGCATAGTCGTAAGTCAGCCTGCAGTCGTAGAGAATTGCATTGTAAGGGGAAGCACCAATTCGGGGGGCACAGGGATCTGGATAGACTTGCTTTGCCCAAGCATCGTGAGAAACTGCACGATATACGGCAACAAGACCTATCAATTGTTCATCGATGCCACTCTTAGTGGACCTCCTGTCTTCCCCGCTGCCAATTGCGTAGTGAAGAACAACATTATGTGGGGCGATGGTTTCGTATGCGACGTCGTCTATGCCAACAGCGCACAGTGGGGCTACTTTGATTGGGACTACAATGACCTGTACGCCACGAACGGTGCCTCTATCGGATATCCCGGGAGCGGCGCTCATCCGCTTGCGACACTGGCTGAGTGGCAAGCCGCGACAGGCAAGGATGCGCACAGCGTAAGCGTAAATCCTCTGTTCGCTGATGCCGCCGGTGGAGACTTCCATCTCAAGTCGCTTGCAGGCAGGTACAGTCCCGCCACAGGCCTGCCGCCGGAGGTTCTCGCAGCGTGGGCAAACGATACGGCTTCCAGCCCCTGCATAGACGCCGGCAATCCTGCAAGCGACTATGCTTCTGAGCCGATTCCCAACGGCCGCCGCGTGAACATGGGGGCATATGGCAATACCGAACAGGCTTCCAGGTCAGACCTCTTCGTGGTGACCACAAGCCTTCAGGGCGTGGCGCCGGGAGTGCCTTATTCAAAGACGCTGGTTGCCAGAGGAGGCCTTCCGCCCTATGCCTGGTCGATCGCGTCCGGCGACCTGCCGCCGGGCCTGACGCTCAACTCTGTGTCGGGCATCATCTCCGGCACGCCCACCACGGTAGGCGTCTTCGACTTCACCGCGCGCGTTACCGACAGCCAATCTCCGGGCGATTCCGCGGACAAAGCCCTTCACATCATCGTCAGCGTCGGGCCGACGTACTATTTCATCAAGAGCGACAATGAACAATCCACCACGAACACAAACTATGTGGGGAAGGTCACCCTCGATTTCAGTCCGCCGGCAGCCGACGACTGGCTTATCTTCGCGTTCTGCGAGTTCAAATGCTCAAACGCGAATTACGCAACATTCGTGCAACTCTTCATCGACAGTACCGGGGAGGGGCAGAATACGAGAAAGCCCGTGGACCCGTCTGACTGCATGCCCTTCATTGCGCTCAAGGAGATGCGGCTCGGCGCGGGTTCGCACAGAGTACAGCTTATGTACCGTGCAGGCAACTCCGCCGCCGCGGCATACATCCGCAACGCGAGGATATGCGCTGTGAGAAGAGCGGCTCTTGAGTACTGGAATGTTGCCAACGACAACGCCAAAGCTCTCACGATCAATCTGCAGGAAGTCACAAGCCTCTCGTGGACGCCGGCCGCTGCGGGAAATTATCTCGTGATCTCGACGGCCGAACTCAACGCCACGACGACCGTCTCTACAGACTTACAGACTATCTGTGATGAGGTGCTCAACGATGAAGGGGTGATGAGAGCAGCCGACAACGGCGACTACACGACCTTCATGAGCTTCAACTACTGCGCCAACGCGCCCGCCGGCGTGCCCATCACGCACAAGATAGCCGGCAGAAAGATGGCGTCCAGCTCGACAAACCACTACATACGCAGAGCGAGGATTCTTGCCCTCAGGCTCTCGCAGGGACGGTTCAACAACACGGCTGCCGGTTACGCGACCGAGAAGACCACTACGCAGACGACGTGGCAGGAGGCATTAGCCACGTCGTGGACGTACGGGGTCGACGGCAACTGGCTGTTCCTCAACAGCGCCCGCGTCCTCAATACCTCGACAAGCTATCAGACGGAGGTGAGGGTACAGCTCAATAACGCCGCAACGTGCGCGCAGCAGTTGATGAAGCCGAAGGACTCAACGGATCTCTTGAACTTCAGTTCGATAGACATCCGCAATCTTACGACTCCGCGGCAGGTGGACATGGATTTCCGCACGACCAGCGTTGCGGGTACGGCCAAGGTCAGGAGACTCAGGTTCTACGGTCTTCCGCTCGACGCGCAGTAACCGCGACGCCGAGGTTCATGGAGGACAATCAAGGGCCGCTTGCGGAACGAGAGGGGGACAGAAAAGGGGACATTCTACTTTTTCAAGACTACGGCGATGCCGGACAGAGGAATTCGGGTCAAAGGAGGAGGCCGAAGGGAGATGAGTTGTTCGTCCCCCCAATGCGCCTGGAGTCCATCGATGCAGGAACAAGGTTTTGTTGTGGTGAGACGCGGCGACGTCGGTGCCTGGCTCAGAGAGCCTGCGGCCTGTTCGCATGAACCCGCACCGCCATTTTCAGAGGCCGATATTGCTGCGCGGTACAGGGGGTTTGACGGGCCAATGTTTCCAAGACCCGACGATGTGCCCTTTGAGGGCCGGCCGGCGGCCAGCGATGCTCTCTCACAACTGCAAGAGTTCTGTGGCTCCCTCGGACCCGAGGTCTCTTGCGACATCATCTACTTGGACACGTCCGCGACGGGGGGAGGGGAGCGCAACGCATGCCTGAGCGACCTTACCTTCCTCGGGTACGATTTCGGGTTCTACCAGTGGCAATACAACAAGTGGTCCGTAATCGTTTGTGAAATCCTTCAGCACACGTATCCTGAGCTTGAGGCATTTGCTACGAGGCTCAACTCGCATCTGCTTCTGCCCGATGTCGAAGCTGCGTATCGCGTGCAGGAGACACGAGCGCATCTGGTCGAGCGCGGCGGCGAGAGAGAAGGCAGGCTCGAAACAACGATACCGGGAGAGGAGTTCCGTCCCGTAGGGATTTACGCTCTACACAGGTAGCGGTGCGAGTCCTTGAGGCCTTCTGGCGGACGCACGACGCAATCGTCCCAGAACACGCCGGGGTTTCGCGTGGCTCTGCCTGCGCAGCGCCTCCGCGGCCACTGTCAGATCGCTGCTTGGACCAAGAGATCACTCATTCGCTTCCACACGGTACCGGGAGCGCCTTTCTCGGTGCACCTCTGCGCCCCCGACGGCAGCCGCGCACCCCGTGACGCGGCCCCTATATGTTGTGCCTCGCACCTTGGCGACGCCGTGAGACTCGTGCACCTCCGGAAGGAAAATCCGGATTTCTCGTTTTCTCTTCAAGTCACTTCCACACAAGGTCTTACAGCCATATCTGGAAAACAGTCTATTGGACTTGCGTCTCCCCAAATGCCCCAAGACTCGTGCACCCCGCATAATTATGGAGGGGCTGTGTCTTCTATGTGTGGCGGGCGTGGCGAGGGTTCTTCCTTTCGCACTTTTCACACTTTTCGCACCCTTTGCACTTTCGGCCGAAGGCCGCGGCCTCAGGCCGCGGATGGCCGGTCGAGATGTGCAAGTCTCGACTGCCCCTCCTATGAAAACCCGGCCGAAATTCGATACCATGGCCAGTCGAGACTTGCACTGTTGATTGCTGCCCCTCCTGACCGGGGAGGTGGTTTCTGGTTGTACGCTTCGCCTTCAGACTTCGGACTTCGGTCTGGTCTTCTCGTTCTTTGACAACTGAAGACCTTGCGAAAAGGACAACCGGTGTCGGTTGAAGGCTGAGAGTCTGCCCGCGTTCAGGCTCGATAGTCGCTGTCGCGCCCCCGCGCTATTCCTCCTGCGCGATCTCGACGGATGACTGCTTGATCTTGCCGACATAGACGAGGTCGAGCTTGCGCGCGGCGAGGTCAATTGCCTTGATTCGCACGAGAACGCCGTCGCCGAGGCGCAGCGACCCTCCCTTGCGGCCGCCGAAGAGCCTCCTGCCCTTGGCGTCGAATTTGACATCGCGCCAGGGTAGCTCGCTGATGTGGACAAAGCCGTCAACGGTGAGCCCCGCGAGCTCAATAAAGAGGCCGTATTGCTTGACTCCGGTTATTATGCCTTTGAACTCCTCTTCGATGTGGCGCTCCAGATAACGGAGGACCTTGAGCTTAGTAAGCTCCCTCTCCGCCTCATCGGCGCGGCGCTCGAGTTGCGATGACATGAGCGCCGCCTGGGGCATGCGGATTTCCCAGTAGTGCCGTCGCTCGTCGTCCATTTTGCCCGTCAGGAAATCGTCGAGCACCTGGTGGACGATGAGGTCGGGATACCGGCGAATAGGGGAGGTGTAGTGCGAGTACTGTTTGCTGGCGAGCGCATAATGGCCTTTGAGCTCAGGTGAGTACTCCGCGCGCTTCATCGACTTGAGCACCGCGAGGTTGATTACGGGCGCCTCCACGCGCCCCCTTGCGCGCTCCAGTATCTGCTGTAGCTGGAATCTGTCGCTCGCGTCTCGCACGACAAACCCCATCCCCGTGAGGAAAATCTTCAGCGCCTGCAGGTCCTCCTCGGACGGCCCCTCATGAACGCGCCTGAGGTGGGGGAGATTCCGCGAAGTCATAAACTCAGCCACAACCTCGTTGGCCGCGACCATGAACATCTCGATGAGCTTGTGCGACCAGTCGAGGATAACGGGCTTGACCCCCGTGACTTCGCCGGAGCCGTCCACTTCGACTTCGACCTCGGGCGTTTCTATCTCGAGCATCCCCGCATCGTGACGCCGCTTCGCGAGGATCTTCGAGAGCACCGCTCCTTCGTCCAGGAGTTCCTTGACCTCCGGCGTGAGCACCATGCCCTCCGGCTCGCGGCCGTCGAGCACGGCCGCCGCCTGCTCGTAAGTCATGCGTTTGGTCGAGCGGATGACGCTCTTGTGTATCTCGTAGCCGAGAAGCTCGCCTTTCGAGTTGTAGTTGAGGATAATCGACTTGGTGAGCCTGTCCTCGCCCTCGCGCAGCGAGGCAAGGCCGTTGGAGATCGAATGCGGTATCATCGGGATCACGCGCGTCGGGAGGTAGACGCTTGTCCCGCGCTCGAACGCCTCCTTGTCTATCGCGCTGCCGGGCTTCGCGTATGACGACACGTCCGCGATGTGCACTCCCAGAAGCCACCCGTCCGCCGTGCGCTTGATGCTTATCGCATCGTCGAAATCGCGCGCGTGGACAGGGTCGATTGTGATAACCGTGCGTTTGCGCAGGTCGAGACGGTTCTCAAGATCCTCGGGCCTCACCGTATCGCCGATGGCCTCCGCCTCGGCGAGCGTCTCTTCCTTGAACTCCTCGGGCAGGGCGAACTCGCGTATGACGCTTATCGTGTCGGTTGTCGGATCGTCCGACGGCCCGAGCACCTCGATGATGGCTCCGCTGGCGGCCTGCCCCGCGCGCGGCCACGACTCTATCGCAACGACGACCTTCTCACCCGGCAGCGCCTTCGACTCGTCCCCTCGCGGGATATGAATCTCCTGTATCGCGCCTCCGCCGTCGACGCTGACCATCCCCTCGCCGTCGTGCTTGTGATAAGTGCCGACGAAGTTCACCCGGTGGCGCTTGACGATGTAGACCACCTTCGCCACCGGCTGGCCGCTGCGCGAAGGCAGCTTGGTGATTGTCGCTGCAACTATGTCCCCTTCGGTTGCCGACGCCATATCCCTCTGGGATACATACAGGTCCTGGCTGAAGCGCTTCCTGTCGAGCGGTGCGATGAAACCGAAGCCGCCACGGGTGACGTCGAGCCGGCCGATCACGAGCCCCGATTTCCACGGATCGCCGTAGCGGTTGCCCTTGAGCCGTGCGGCCTTCCCCTGATACTCCAGGATCTCGAGATTCGACTTGAGGGCGGGCATTTCATCGTAGGGGACCTTGAGCGCCGCCGCGATCTCGTCCGCGGTCATGGGGTGGTACTTCTTGCCTCGAAAGAGCTTCTGTATTTCCTCACTGTACGGCATGGACGCCTCCAGGCGCAGACGGGTGTTAGCAGCCTACCGGATCCCTGGCCAATAGCGTATCGCGGCACATCGTGTTTGCAAGACAACAATGCGGTGTGGGGAGTGCCCGAGCTACTTGGCGGCTTCCAAACCCATTAGCGGCGCGTTCTGGCGGTCGTAGTCTTCCCAGATGTTCTTCTCAGGCGTGACCGTCGATTTGTCTACGATGTCCACCTTCGTGATGTAGACTCGGTCCTCGATGTAACCATCGCGGTCGCACACGGCGTCAGCCACCTTCTGAGCTACGTCGAATCTGTCAAGTACCCGGCCGAATACGGTGGTCTGGTCCGCGTACGCGCCGCCGTCGGCGGTGAAAATCGCAAACTCGCTGCAGACCATCTGTGTCTCGGGCGCGCACAGCATGGCGAGAGTGCCTACCGAGGCGTTCATCTGACTCGGTTCCATGGGAAACCAGTATCCCGCGGTTCCGCCGCGCCGCGCGTTCGGAGAGCCTGCCTCAACCATCCCGCCCGGGACCATGCGATGGAACGAGAGGCCGTTGTAGAAGCCGTTCCTGGCAAGGTAGATGAAGTTCTTGACCGTCTGGGGCGCGCCTTCCGCGTACAAAGTCACGGGTATGCTGCCAAGGGTCGTGTAGATCACGGCCGCTTTGTTCTTCATCTCGGCGATTTCTTCAGGCGTCACGGTCAGATCCGGTTTCGGCAGAATCATCTGACCCTTCGCGAGAGGCGGCTCGGAGGGTTTCTGACCCTCCTGCATATTGGTAAAGGATGAGGGGCTCGTACCCGCCGCGGACGTATTGGGTGCCTGTTGGCCCGGCTGGGTCGGCTGGGCGGCGGGAGTGCCGCTTCCCTGGGCAGGGGTGGTCTGGGGGCTGCTCTGGCTTGCGGCGCCCTCGGCCTTTTCCTGCTCGGCCTCCTGCATCCGCACGTAATCGGCGTAGCTCATTCCGTTGGCAAACGCTTCCTGCTTGTCGAGCTCGACCTTGCGCTGGATTGCCTGGGCGCCGTAATATCTATCTCCGATTGCCCCTGCGATTATGAGCGCAAGAAGCAGCGCCAGAAGCCCCATGAATACGACAACGAGTTGCTTCACCATGATATCGAAGGCGCCCGGCTTGCGTGATGCGTCTGCCATGATTTCCTCGAAAAGAGCCCGTGCGTCGCCACTTCCGCCGCGAATATGCTATCAGGACAGCCGAAAATGTCAACTTCCCACGTCCCGGCGGGTGCCGCCTGTATGTAGATACGCTTCGCCCCTCATAGCGTTGGCCGTAATCCGCCCCAGTACAGTGGATTTTCGCCTTTTCAGGTCGCCTGTGACAGAAAAAGGACGCCGATGCGGGAAGGCCCGCATCGGCAAGTGTCTCGTACCGACAGGTAGCTTCGAACCGGCTACTGCGTCTTTTCCATCGCGCCCGCGTACCCTGACGTGACTGGCCCTTTCGCCGCGCACCAGTCTATGATGGAGCCGTCATAGACGTGGGAGTCGTATCCTATGTACTTCGTCACGAAGTAGGTGTACGAGCTCGCAAGGCCGGTCCTGCAGTAGGTGACGACTGTGTCCCCGGACTTGACGCCGGCATCGGTGTACATCTTGGCCAGCGCATCCGGCGACTCAAGAACCGGCGCCGGGCCGCCGGCGATGTTGTCCTTCCAGTAGACGTTCACGGCGCCCGGGATGTGTCCGGTACAGTTCGCGCCCTCGGACTTGACCTTGCCCGAGAATTCGTCCGGCGGTCGCGCGTCAATGACCGCCGCCTGCGCATCGGCGCTGCAGCCGGCTGTCCACGCCGCGTCGCGTACTTGCGGCATGGCCATGACGACGCACGGGTTGATCATCGGCGTGAACGATGACTCCTCCGGCGTGCACTCCTGCTTGGACATCTCCCGGTTCTCCTGGCACCATTTCTGGATCTGGCCGTCGAGAAGCGACGTCCGGTAGGCGAGCCCCAGATAATCGAGGACCACATACATCCGCGCGGCGGCCAGCCCGCCGTCCTCGCTGTAGAGGATTATGCGGTTGTTGTAGTCAAGACCAAGCTTCCTGGTGACGTCTACCAACTGATCCATTGGCGGCAGTGCCGCGCCGCTGCCTTCCTTGCTCTGTGTGTCGGACAAGGAAGCGAAGCGCGCGCCGGGTATATGTCCGGACTGGTAAGCCTTCTTGTCGCTCCCCACGTCGAGGACCACGAGATCTTTGTCGTTGATGTGATTCGCCAGCCAGTCGGTGGAAACCAGCATATCCGTACGGACCTTCGGCGCGCCGGTTGTGACCTCGGCCTCTGCCGCAGGCGCAGACGGCTGTATCGCGCCGCCCGCCGAAGCGCCGTACGGCTGCATGCCTTCCGTTGTCTCCATGGATCCCTTGGTCGTGGTAGTCGTGCGCCCGCACTGGCAGCCAATCGCGAACGTCGCCGCCGCGAGCAGCATGACCATCAGAATCGTCCTACGCATCGCATATCCTCCACAATTCCGGTCAGACCGTCAAATCACGCGTCATAGACTCATAATCACCCGGAATCGCCATAATCCACCAGCGCGGAAGCCCCTGACCCGTCGGACGCTCGAGCTTTTTCTGCAGACTTGGCCTTCTCACGATATGACATCCCTTGGGATGGGAAATTGCCGCAGAAGTGCCGATTCTCGCGGTCAGGGCAGTCAGAAGGCGGAAAATGCCCCTTTTGGGCTGCTGGAAGGCGATATCCTGCGCGAGTCCTACGTCTTGCAGGTTGTCGGGATGGCCTTCTCTTTGGGCACTACTATGAGCTTGCCCCTCATGAACATATGGCCGTAACCGCAGTAGAGGTCGCAGTGGAACTCATGAGTGCCGGGCTTGTCCGCGGTGAACTCGATCACCTGCGGCACGCCGGGCAGGATCGGAATGTCGATCTTGTAATCGGGCATGTTGAAGCCGTGCGCGACGTCGACACTTGTTATCTCTATGCGGACGTTGTCGCCTTCATTGACGACTACCGTGCTCGGGTTGAAGGCGAACCGCCGGGCGGTCATCGTGACTACCCTGCATATGCCTTCATAGGGAGCGCTTGCCGCCTGCGCCGCGGCCACGGACCCGGTCGTGCATGTGGCGCTCTTGCACCCCTGGGCGCAACAGGCGAACGTTACGAGAAGGACGACCATGGCGGCGGTTACACATGACTTGCTCATAGCGCACCTCCGATACCGGCTGTATGTTCCTGAATGACCGGCCTTTGCGGAGGTTAGTTCCGCTTTCTACGCTTCGGGCCCCAGTGCCGCCGAGGTCATCGCGCGGAACTTCTCTTCCGGGACGTACTCCGGCACGGAGTTCCCCGTCCCGAGCGCGTACCCCCCGCGCATGGCGGAGCGTTCGAGCATTGCGATGCTTCGCGCGCGGACCTCCTGGGCCGGCCTGCGGCAGATGAAGTCCATGTCGATTCCGCCGAGCACCGCGACCCTGCCTGCATACTTCTCGTACGCGTCCTCAACCGGCATGATCGCGTCCTCGTAGGAGTGCTTGCCGTCGAAGCCGATCCACTCGATTATGTCCTCCATCACCGCTTCGAGGTTGCCGCATGAGTGCAGGATGGCGGGTTTGTTGTGCTCGTGTATGGCCGCGACGATCTTACGGTGCCAGGGAATGACGTACTTTCGCATGTCGGCGGGGGAGAGCATAGTCTGCGTCTTGAACCCCCAGTCGTCGTTGGAAATGGCCGCGCCGACCGAGGGGTACGCGCACGCGATATCGAAGTACCTCACAAGCCGCGATCCTACCGCCTCGAAGACGTCCCAAGTGAGTTGCGGATTGTCGGCGAGCATGAGACATAACCGCTCATAGCCCACAAGCTGAATCGCGTTCTCCAGGACTCCGTTTGGGCACATGACCACGAGCTTCATCCCCTTGGGCAGCTCCTTCTCGAGCCTTTCCAGGCGCGAGTAGTCGCACCTGTCGGGGTCCATCCAAGGGTAGGAGTTGAAGCTCGCCCGATCGAAGATCACGCCCCCCTCGTTGAGCGATTTTGTCTGCAGGTGCCGCGTCTCTGCCGCGGGAAAGTTGAGCTCCGACGCAAGAACGCTCGCATAGTCGAACCCAGCGCCTCTCATGCCGTGCATCCTCAGCCTCCACGGCGCAAGATCATCCGTCATCGCCGCGATCGTGGGTCCAGCGATCTTCCTGTACATCGTGTCGTTGAGAAACAACTCGAACAGCGTCGGCCGCCTGGGCGTCCTCCTGTCGAGTATTCTCAGCAGGTTTGTGAAATCCGCGTCTCGCATGGCATCTCCCTTGTCATCTGCAGTCCCGGCAAGGCTACTACGATAACCCGCCTGAACGATTTCGCAAGCGATTGCACTCTCGCAGTGGCCTGCCGGGCGCCGATATAGACGCAACCGATTTTGCGTCGCCACATTGCGCAAGGGGGATCAGATGGATGCCAATCAGTCTGCCCAGCTTCAGGTAATCCGGCTTCACCAGCAGGCCGCAGGCGGAGCGCGGTGGTTCTACTGGATTGCCGGCCTGTCGTTCATCAACGCCATAATCCATGCCGGGGGAAGCACCGCAACGTTCCTGATAGGCCTGGGCATTACCCAGGTCATTTCCGCAATCGCGCATGACGCCGGCTCCGCCGCCAACGCTGTCGGCCTCGCGCTCAATGCTTTCGTTGCGGGGATATTCGTGATTTTCGGCGTCTTTGCGGTCAAGAGGCATTCATGGGCCTTCGTGCTCGGCATGATCCTCTACGCCCTGGACGGACTGCTTCTCCTGCTGGTTATGGATGTGGCGGGTATCGTCTTCCATGGCCTGGCCCTCTTCTTCATTTTCAAGGGTTTGAAGGCTTCCAACGTTCTGAACGAAATGCTTCGCCAGGCGGCCGCCGCAGCGGCGGCTCCGGGCGCGGCGCCTGCCGAAGCCGTCGCAGCCGGGCAATCACAGTTCGGACATACGACCGAACCGACCGGATCGTACACCAAGACCCTCCCTCCCAGACAATGAGTAGACAAATCGCGCTGTGCCGGCAGTCTTTATGTCGGTACGGTCAGTGCAGATGTCATGGAGACTTGCGATGACGCTTCCGGACGACGTCCAAGGCTATGAGCGCAAACGCCTCTCGCAGCATGCCGTTTCCGAAGCCAACTGGTTCTTCCTTATCGTCGCCTTGTCCCTTGTGAACGAAGTCGTCCCGCGCCTCGGAATGCCGGTCTATTTCGTCGCCGGCCTTGCGACCACGTGGCTGGCCGCGGCCTTCGCGCACAGCCACTCCTCGGCCTTGGGCTCGCATGTTCAGGCCGCCGGCTATGCCCTTGCCGCGGTCCCTCTCCTTGTCTTCATCGTGCTGGGTCTACTGGCAAGGAACCGGTACCTGTGGGCGTACTTTGCCGGCATCGTCCTCTATGCTGCCGACGGCGCGGTCTTCCTGCTGTATTACAGGGACTATTTCAGCGCCGGTTTCCACGTCTTCATTCTGTACTTCCTCGTTTCAGGCGTAGTAGCCGCGCTCAGCGCCCGCAGCCTCCGCGCCGGCGCCCTCGCAGAGCCTGAGCCGGTTGCTGAGCCGCCCGTGGACGACAAGCCTTCAAGCAACTCCCTCTACCCGCATTGATCCGCTTGAGCGCAAAAGCATTGGCGCCCTCGCGTCACTCGCTTATGATATCTGCGACTCTCGTAGAGCTGATAGCCTTGGAGGTACGAGTCCCATATGTCCGACAGGAAACGCACATCCCTGGTCGACGGCCCCTCGTCGCCGCTCTTTAGGCCCGTCGCGTTCAGAGGCAACACATCCTTCGTCGCTCTCAAGAACGCCGCTGTCTCTGCAGAGATGAAGCGGATTGCCGACCGCGCCCCTTCCTGCAACTGCGTCTCCTGGGGCATACCCTTCAGAGTGAATCGGGCGATTCTCGCCGTGGGCAAACCCGTCACGGTGCGCGTTGCGCCTATCAAGACTCAATGGCTTGTCTTTCTCCACGCAGCCGATTGGCGGCTGCTGCCGCACGAAGGCGACCCATCCGCCCAACTCAAGGACGGCCGCCCCTTCGCCGAGCGCATTGCGGACTATGTAGTCGTATATGCCGACGGCCGCGAGGAGCGCATCCCTATCAGGCAACGCCGCGAGATCGGCATGTGCATCGCCCGCTGGGGCGAGGAGCCTCTCGAATCCGTCAACCACCACAAGCCGTTTCCTGTCGGCGACGACTCCGAGAAACCGTGGTACGACTTCGGCGCGGCCCAGACCAAAGTGCGCGGCGGGCAGCGCGGCCCATGGGTCAATACCGTGTGGGCCTGGGCTAACCCGCGCCCCTCTCAGCGGATAGTTGCTCTTCGTATAGAGCCTCTTATCTCCGCGGTTGTCATCTCCGGCATTTCCGCCGGCAACGCATCCGCACCGCCTCTCCGCTGGCGCACCCGCCGCAAAGCGCTTCTCACGCTCCCACGCGGGACTGCCTTCGACCCATCAGTCGACGAGCAGGGGCGCCTGAGTCAGATTCGCCTCGACATGGGCCAAGTGATCAGCGCAAAGCCGAGAACCGTCTACCCGGAGCGCGACTGGCCGAAGACATATAACAACCTTCCGCCGCGCGTCTCGGACCACGAGATCCTCGTAGAATACGCTTCCCATCCCGACGCGCGTTTCCACCTCCCCGGCGGCCGGATGGTTCCTGTTTCCGCGCTGGAGGGGAAGGGGAGGGGCGGGCCGCTTGTTGTAGTCCCACCAGCGACTGAGCGCGTGACTCTGCGCGTCGTCGAAAAGGACTCCGGGAAAGAGGTGCCCGTCAAGCTTCACGTTCACGGCCGCTTCGGCGAGTACCTCGCTCCTGTCGACCGCCACCGCATCCCAAACGGCAACTGGTTCGAGGACTACAGCGTTGATTTCGTGGCCGACTCACTCAACCACTACTGCACTTACATCCCCGGCCGTACCGTAATCGATCTTCCAGTCGGGGCTGTCTACATCGAAGTCTCCAAGGGCTTCGAGATCAAGCCGGTCCGCCGCGTAGTTAAAGTAACGCGCGGGCGCCGCGAGATTACGATCGAGCTGGACAAAGTGCTTCACTGGCGCGAGATGGGCTGGGTCACCGCCGACACGCACGTTCACTTCCTCTCGCCGCAGACCGCGCTTCTTGAAGGCGCCGGCGAAGGCGTCAACGTCACCAACCTCCTCGCCAGCCAATGGGGAGAGCTGATGACCAACGTCGGCGACTTCGACGGCCACACCACCATCGGCTCGCGCGAATCCGGCGGCGACGGCGAGTACCTCGTCCGCGTCGGCACCGAGAACCGCCAGTACATGCTCGGGCACATCTCGCTTCTCGGCTATAGCGGCGACATCATTGCGCCGATGACGACGGGCGGCCCGGAGGAAGCGGCCATCGGCGACCCCGTCGGGGCGCTTCTCACCGAATGGGCGCGCCAGTGTAAGAATCAGGGCGGCGTGGTCGTGCTGCCACACTTCCCCTTTCCGCGATGCGAGCACGCGGCGACCATCGTGAGCGGTCTCGCCGACGCGGTGGAACTCAACTCCCACGGCCGCTACGGTATCTACTCCTATTCGCTTGCCGATTGGTATCGCTACCTAAATTGCGGATACCAGATGGCCGCAGTCGGCGGCACGGACAAGATGAGCACCGCCCGCGCCGTTGGGCTCGTCCGCACGTACGCGAAGATCGATCCACGCCGCACATTCACCTATGACTCGTGGAAGGACGCCATTCGTCGCGGCAACACGTTCGTCACGTTCGGGCCGCTCCTTGAGTTCTCGGTCGACGGCCGCCCCATGGGCTCGCGCCTCAGGATGACCGCGAGCGGCGGCGCCGTCGACGTCGAGTGGGAAGTCGGCAGTTGCACAATTCCAATGACCCGCGTCGACCTCATGGTCAACGGCGACATCCGTGAAAGCCGCACTGTGCGCCCCTGGGCAGACAGGGGCTCCTGGTCCGTCAAGCTCGATCGCTCCTCATGGCTTGCCATCCTCGTACGCGGCCGCCAGGGAGACAAGCCAGAAGGCGTCATGGCCCATTCATCCACGGTCATGGTTGACGTCGCTCGCTCCCGCCACATCGCCGCCGCCGACGCTGTCACTATCCTCGACCACATCGAAGGCGCCCTGGCCTACATCGATACCATCGGCACCCGCGCCGAGACGAGGCGCTACAAGCAAATGCGCCTCATCCTGACCGGCGCCTACCGGACGCTCCACAACCGCATGCACCAGGCCGGCCTCTTCCACGACCACTTGCCCGTGAGTGATCGTCCTGAACATCATTGACGGCCTGCGCGCCTTATCCACAATCAATCGTAGGGGCGGGGCTCCGTACCCGCCCTTGCCGGTTTGCACATGGCGGTGCCCTCCGGCGGCTCTTGCTCAGACTATAGGGGGTGCATGCAAATGTCCCAGGCTGTCCCGTCTTACACAGACCGTATGAAATGGTTCCACGAAGCGCGCTTTGGCATGTTCGTCCACTTCGGCCTCTACTCGATTCTCGGCCGCGGGGAATGGGTTATGCTTAACGAGCGCATCCCCGCCAAGGATTACGCCAAACTCGCGAAGCGCTTCAACCCGCGCAGGTTCGACGCCTCCGCCTGGGTCGCCACAGCTCGCGACGCCGGCGCGAAGTATATGGTCGTCACTACGCGGCACCACGAAGGCTTCTGCCTCTTCGACAGCGCTGTCTCCGAGTTCAAATCCACCAACTCGCCAGCGAAGCGCGATCTCATCGCCGAGTACGTCACCGCCGCGCGCGCCGCCGGCCTCAAGGTCGGTTTCTACTACTCGCTACTCGACTGGCGCTTCCCCGGCTACTGGGAGCCGGAGAAGTACAGGGAATCCGCCGAAGCCATGATTGCCCAGGCCCACGCACAGGTGAAGGAACTCCTCACCAACTATGGCAGAATCGACGTCCTCTGGTACGACGGCGGCTGGTCGCCCAGGTGGGACGCCGTGCCGATGGACAAGATGGCTGAGTTCTGGCGCGCGAAAGAGCTCAATGCGGAAGCGCGCCGGCTCCAGCCTCATATCCTTATCAATAACCGCTCAGGCCTCCAGGAAGACCTCGACACCCCCGAGCAGCGCGTAACCGCGAGCGCCGCCGGTCGCGGTTGGGAGTCCTGCATGACGATTGGCGACTCCTGCGGCTGGGGGTTCATCAAGAACAGCCCCAACATGAAAACCGTCCCCACGCTCCTCCAGAACCTCGTCACCGCCGCCGCAGGCGAAGGTAACTACCTCCTCAACGCCGGCCCCAAGCCCGACGGCACGATTCGCAAAGAGGAACAGGTACGCCTCCGTGCGATGGGCGAATGGCTCAAAGCCAATGGCCCCTCCATCTACGGTTCCGAGCGTTGCGAGCTCTCCGGTGGCATGATCGGCATGTGGACGCGCAAAGGCCGTACCGGGTATCTCCATGTCTTCCGCTGGCCCGGCGACACCGCCATTGTACCCCTTGTGGCCACCAAGGCGTTGTCAGCGAAGGTCCTTGCTACCGGCGCGGCTGCGACCGTCAGCCAGGGGCGCAACGGCCGCCTCAGTATCTCCGGCCTGCCCAAGCGCCCACCTCATAGCGCGGTCACCGTCATCGAGGTCGAATTCGAGAGTGAGCCGAAGCCCCTTCCGGAACCGGACAAGGCCGCCTGGCTGCAGGGGAGGGCATAGCAGCCTCAGTATGCTTGGGCATTCATGAACTCGACACTCGGATATCGGCTGGTACTCTTGTGCAGCGCGCTCCTCTTCTCCACGGGCGGCACGGCGATCAAAGCCACGCCATTTAACGGTTGGCAGGTAGCGTCGCTTCGCTCCGCGATCGCCGCGGTCGTCCTCTTCGCGCTTCTGCCGAGTTGGCGCCGCTGGTGGACGCCGCGCGCCCTCGCAATCGGCTCGTGCCAGGCCGCAACGATGATCCTCTTCGCCCTCGCGAACAAGTTCGCCACGGCCGCGAACGTTATTTTCCTCCAGTACACCGCGCCGCTCCACATGCTCTGGATCGGTCCATGGCTTCTCAAGGAGCGCCCCAGGCGGGGCGATCTTGCCTTCATGACGGTCCTTATCGCAGGTGTCTCTTGCCTTCTCGTGGGCCAACAGCCGGCGCAGGCAACCGCCACTCATCCCGTCTTGGGCGACATCCTCGCGCTACTCTCGGGGGTCACATGGGCGGGCACCATCGCGGGCCTTCGGTGGCTCGGCCGCAACGCCGCCCCTTCGCAAAGCGACGATGCCGGCGCGGGCATCATAGCCGCTAACATCATGGCCGCGGTGTTGTGTCTGCCCTTTGCTCTGCCGATTCCCGGGGCGGGCCCCTCCGCCTGGGCGCCTGTTGTCTTCCTCGGCGTCTTCCAGGTCGGCCTCGCCTATTTCTGCCTCACAAGGGGCGTGCGTCGTGTAAGCGCTCTGGAGGCCTCGCTCATCCTCTTCATGGAGCCTGTCGGCAGCGCGGCCTGGGCATGGTGGATTCACGGCGAGAGCCTTACTCCCATAGCGGTGGCAGGCTGCTTGGTCATGCTCGGCGCTATCGCTGCCCACACCATCTGGCGCGCTCGCTCGCGCGTCCTGCCTGCCACTGAAGTCGCATGACTGGTTTGCCTTTGTCGGGTGTGACTAATATTTGTGGCAAGGGGACGTAGATTCATTAGTGGTTGTGTAACAAAGGTTTACAGCGATGAGGAGCAGCATGAGCATGGCGGATACATCCGAGCAGTTGGAAGTGGCGATGGGA
>Ga0315282_10002341_pt1 | contig 35044 bp, 32 predicted proteins | sample YL17G07_20_MG_FD_203693 | JGI IMG/M metagenome (GOLD analysis project Ga0315282, IMG submission 203693) | Sediment microbial communities from Yellowstone Lake, YNP, Wyoming, USA - YL17G07_20 | ecosystem: Environmental > Aquatic > Freshwater > Lake > Sediment | place: USA: Wyoming | collected...
TCATCACCTTCAACCCTTCGACGGCAGACGTGTCGGGCGAGACCGTGTGCAGGCGCTCGAGCGGCCGCATCGCGGCGCCGACGGAGGTGACCACCCGGCGATCGCGCGGGACGCGGCGAACGTCCCCTTGCGTGATCAACCCCGCGATGGTGCCGTTCTCTTCGACCAGGAAACAGCGCTGGCCACCGTCAGGCAGCTGTTCGACGAAGTCCTGCAGCGAGACGTGCGCGTCCACCGTCGCACAGTTGCGCGCCATCACGTCGCCGACATGCACGCTGCGCAGCTCCGACATGATCTCCGATTGCGCGTAGCTGGACTGGGCGGCGTCGAGGAGGAACCAGCCGATGAAGGCGAGCCACAGCGCGCCGATGCCGCCGCCCGTGGCGAAGCGGAAGAGTCCCCAGAAGATGAACAGGAAGGCTATCGCCTGGCCGATTCGCGCGGCAATCCGCGTGGACCGATCCTCGTTTCCGGTCGCCCGCCAGACAATCGCGCGCAGCACCCGGCCGCCGTCGAGCGGGAAGCCGGGGATCATGTTGAAGACTGCGAGCCCGACGTTGATGTAGCCCAGCCAGCCGAGCACTGCGGCCACCGGACCGGGCGCCTGGCCCGAGGTTGACCAGCCCGCGCAGGCAGCGACGCCGATGCAGATGAGCCCGACGACCGCGCTCGTGACGGGCCCGGCGATCGCCATCCAGAACTCATCGCGCGCCGTCATCGCCTCGCGTTCGATCTGCGACACGCCGCCGAGGGCGAACAGCGTGATCGATCGCACGGGCAGTCCCTGGGCTTTCGCGACCAGCGAGTGCGCGAGCTCGTGCAGCAGGATCGCGACGAAGAACAGCAGGCCGGTCACGACCGCGGAGGTCCAGACCAGGGCGGGCGACCACTCGGGATTGGCGAAGCTGAACTGGGCGACCAGCGAGAGCGTGATCAGCGCCGCGATGACGAACCAGGTGTAATGCAGCGAAATCTCGACGCCCGCGATGCGCCCCAGCCGGATGTGTCCGCGCACCGTACACCTCAAGTGGACCGCCAACCTACGCTTCAAGTCCAGTACCAGGCGACATACCGGGCGGTTCATCGCCTGATTACGGCGACGCACCGAGGACGGCGAGGCGCCCGGCTGACAAGGCGCGACGCCCGGACCTCGGCCCCCTCACCCCAGCCGCGAGCGGACGAACACGAAATAGACGATCAGCACCGCCGCCAGCGCGTAGGCGAGCCAGCGTACCTCGCGCCCGCGGCCGGCCACCAGCTTGACGATCGGATACGTGACGAGTCCCAGCGCGAGCCCGTCGGCGATCGAGTAGAAGAGCGGGATGCCGATGATCGTCAGGAAGGCCGGGATCGCCTCGGAGAAATCATCCCAATCGATCTTCGTGACGTTTTGCATCATCATCGCGCCGACCATCACGAGCGCGGGCGCGGTGATCGGCATGTAGCGGCCGACGGTTGCGACCAGCGGGCTGAAGAACAGCGTCACCAGGAAGAGGATGCCCGTCACGATCGCGGTCAGCCCGGTCCGGCCGCCCGCGGCCACGCCGGCCCCGCTCTCGATGAACGCGGTGACCGTGGAGGTGCCCAGGCAGGCGCCCGCCACGGTCGCCGTCGCATCCACCATCAGCACCCGGTTCGCGCGCGGCAGCGTGTTGTTCCTGGTGAAGCCTGCCTGCTCCGCCACGCCAATCAGCGTGCCGATCGTGTCGAACACGTCCATGAACACGAGCACGATCACGAAGGGCACGAGCGACAGGCTCAGGGCCCCCGCAATGTCCATCTTGAACAGCGCCAGGTGCTGCGCGTGCGGCAGTCCGACGAGTCCCGCGTAGTGAATCTTGCCGAGCGCCGCCGCCGCGACGGTTGCGACCGCCATGCCCCAGAGGATGGCGCCGCGCACCCGCCTGGCCTGCAGGCCGGCGGCCACGAGCACGCCCGCGAGGAAGACGCCGACGTCGGCGGAAAGCAGGTGCGGATTCAACGTCACGAACGTGGCCGGGCTCGCGACGAGCAGCCCCGTGTTGCGCAGGCCGATGAACGTGATGAACAGGCCGATCCCCACCGCGATGCCGTTCCGCATGCTGCGGCTGATGGCATTGAGGATCGCCTCGCGCATCCCCGAAGCCGAGATGATCCAGAAAATGACGCCGGCGACGAACACGACACCGAGCGCCGTCTGCCAGGCGTTCGGCAGGCCGAGCGCCGCGACGCTCATGATGACCGACACGAAGAAGAAGTTCTCCCCCATGCCCGGCGCGAGCGCGATCGGGTAGTTCGCGTAGAGGCCCATCAGGATGGAGGCGAACGCCGAGCCGACGCACGTCGCGAGCAGGATGGCGCCGAACTCGAGCCCCGTTGGATGACCGGCGAAATCAACCGACAGCACCGCCGGCTGCACGAACACGATGTAGGCCATCGTCAGGAACGTCGTGAGGCCCGCGAGCACCTCGGTCCTGACGCTGGTCCCCTGCGCCGAGAGGTCGAATTGCCGCTCGAGCCAGCGCCGCGGCGGAACGCGGACCGTTCCCGTCATGAAGTCGCTCCCATGCCGCGACAACTCTAGTGAGGTCTTGCGGCGGGCGCAACGGTTTTGACGTAAGATGCAGGGGCCCCTCGCGAGGGAGCGGAGCGGGGCGATGGGGCCCCGCGAGCGACCGAGCTTGGCGGGGTGCAGGGGACCCCGCCATCCAAACTATGGAGACAAGACATATGCGCAAGGTGCTCGCGGTCCTGTGGCTGTTTCTCGCGGGGACGATTCCCTTCGCGGCGGCGCTCGCCGGCTGCGCGCCGCGCGTCGATCCCGCCGACCTCGTGCTGCACAACGGAAAAATCGCGACCGTCGATACCGCCCGTCCGTCGGCGCAGGCGCTCGCCGTGCGAGGCGAGAAGATCGTCGCGCTCGGCACCGACGAGGAGATCAACCGCTACATCGGCGAGAAGACGCAGGTCATCGACCTGGCGGGCACGCTGGCGGTTCCCGGCTTCATCGACTCGCACCTGCACTTCATGAGCGTCGGCGAAACGAAGCTGCAGCTCGACCTGACGAAGGCCAGGAACTGGGACGACATCGTGGCGATGGTCGCCGAGGCGGTGAAGACGACGCCGCCAGGACAGCCGATTCGCGGACGCGGCTGGCACCAGGAGAAGTGGGACAAGGTGCCGGTACCGAACGTGCAGGGGTTCCCGGTGCACGACGCGCTCAGCAAGGTGTCGCCGAACAACCCGGTGTACCTGACGCATGCCAGCGGCCACGCGACGATCGCGAACGCAAAGGCGATGGACCTGGCGGGGATCACGAAGGCGACGAAGGACCCGGAGGGCGGCGACATCGTTCGTGACAGGAACGGGAACCCGATCGGCACGTTCCGGGAGAACGCGTCGCGGCTGCTGCGCGCGCGTCCCGGCAGCGTGCCGCAGCCGACGGCCGAAGAGGCCGAGGCGCAGGCGCGCAAGGTGATCGATCTGGCAGCCCGGGAATGCCTGTCGAAGGGCGTCACGACCGCGCACGACGCCGGCGTCGGCTTCCAGACGGTGGACCTCTACAAGAAGGTCGTGGACGAAAAGAAGCTGGGCGTCCGCCTGAACGTCATGGTGAACAGCGGCAACGACAGCCTGCGCCAGAACCTCGCGAAGTACAAGATTGTCGGGTACGGCGACAATCACCTGACCGTGCGCACGATCAAGCGGGTCTTCGACGGCGCGCTCGGGTCTCGCACCGCATGGCTTCTCGAACCGTACTCGGATCTTCCTTCCGCGACGGGCATCGAGACAATCCCGGTTCCGGAGCTGGCGCAGACGGCCACGATTGCCATTGAGAACGGCTTCCAGCTGGCGGTGCACGCCATCGGCGATCGCGCGAACCGCGAGGCGCTGAACGTCTTCGAGGAGGCGTTCAAGGCGCACCCGGACAAGAAGGACCTGCGGTGGCGCATCGAGCACGCGCAGCACCTGAGCGCGGCCGACATCCCGCGCTTCGGCCGGTTCGCCATCATCGCGTCGATGCAGGGCATCCACTGCACGTCTGACGGGCCGTACGTCCCGGTGCGCCTCGGCGACCGGCGCGCCGAGGAAGGGGCGTACGTGTGGCAGAAGCTGATGAAGTCGGGAGCGATCGTCGCGAACGGCACCGACGCGCCGGTCGAGGCGGTGGACACGATTCCGAACTTCTACGCGCTCGTGACCCGGAAGATGAAGAACGGCCAGGCGTTCTATCCGGACCAGAAGATGACCCGCGAAGAAGCGCTCAAGGCCTACACCATCAACGGCGCGTACGCCGCCTTCGAGGAGAACATCAAGGGATCGCTGGCGACCGGCAAGCTGGCCGACATCACGATCCTCTCGAAGGACATCCTGACGGTTCCCGAGGACGAGATCCTGCAGGCCGAGGTCCTCTACACGATCGTCGGCGGAAAGGTCCTTTACAAGAAGTAGTGAGTAGCGAGTAGTGGGTAGAAGCAGTCGGTAGACGGCAGTCAGTAGGACCGGTTTCATAACCGGAGCGGGTGGCCGCGAACGGGGCGCCCCGCTCGCGCGCAGGCCCGTGTCACGTGACAAGTGCTTTTCGGGCCGAGCACGAGTGGGGCTGTTCGCGGACAGGACCCGGACAGCGAAGGAGGGTTATGAAACCGCTTCTACTCACAGTTCCTGGGCACCCCCAATGGTCGACCGCAACGAGCGCGCGAACCAGCGCAACGCGCTGATCGCTGGTTTCCTCGGCTGGACGCTCGACGCTTTCGACTTCTTCATCCTGACGTTCGTCCTCGCGGATGTCGCGAGGGACTTTCACCTCTACCATCGCGACCCCGCCGGGCACCTCGGTCCGGATATCGCCGCGATTGCCTTCACGCTGACGGCCAGCCTGATGACGCGCCCGATCGGCGCCTTCATCTTCGGTCTCACGGCCGACCGCTACGGCCGGCGCCTCCCCCTGATGCTCGACATCGTCTTCTACTCGGTCATCGAGGTATTGTCGGGGCTCGCGCCGAACTACACGGTCTTCCTGATCCTGCGCCTGCTCTACGGGGTCGGGATGGGCGGCGAATGGGGCGTCGGCGCCTCGCTGGCCATGGAATCGGTGCCGGCGCGGTGGCGCGGCCTCCTCTCGGGACTGCTGCAGGAAGGCTACGCGTGCGGCTTCCTGCTTGCCGCAGTTGTCTACTGGACGGTGTTTCCGGCCTGGGGCTGGCGCGCGATGTTCTTCATCGGCGGCGTTCCGGCGCTGCTGTCGCTCTTCGTGCGCGCGAAGGTCAAGGAGACCGAGGCGTGGCGCCGCTCGCGGACCGACTGGGGCAGCTACCGGCGCGCGATTGCGCAACACTTCCCGCTGTTCGCGTACCTCGTGCTGCTGATGGCGATGATGAATTTCATCTCGCACGGCACGCAGGATCTCTATCCGACGTTCCTCCAGCAGCAGCATCACTTCAGCCCCCGCCTGACCGCGTGGATCACGATCATCTCGATGGTCGGTGCGATCGCCGGTGGCCTGGCGTTCGGCCTGTTGTCCGATCGCATCGGGCGCCGCCGCGCGATGCTCGTCGCGGTGCTCCTCGCCGCCGCGCTCGTGCCCTTGTGGGTGCGCGCGCCGTGGGCGCCTCTGGTTGCGGCCGGCGCGTTCCTCATGCAGTTCATGGTGCAGGGCGCCTGGGGCGTGATTCCCGCGCACATCAACGAGCTGTCTCCCGATCAGCTGCGCGGTTTCCTCCCGGGCTTCGCCTACCAGCTCGGCGTGCTCATCGCCTCCAGCATCACGTACTTCGAAGCGTTGATCGGGGCTCATTTCAGCTACAGTTTCTCGATGGGCATCCTCGCCGCCGGCGTACTCCTCGTTGGCGCCATCGTCATCGGCGTCGGTCCCGAGGCGCACGGCGTTCTGTTCGGACGGACCGTCTCGTAAGCCCCGCCTCCGCTGCGCCGTTGATGGTTGGCGCAGCTACGGCGAGGCCTCGCCGTAGCTGCGCGACACGGGAAAGCGAGCGAAGGCGGGCACCAGCTCCCCCTCGAGCATGGCATTGTGAAGGCGACAGTTCAACTACCTCGCCTCGGTCAGAACGACGACAACCGAAATGTGGATGTCGACGGGAAGGCGCACGGCGAAGATCGGCGAGACGATCACAATCAGGCGTGAGGACCTCGGCATTCGGTGGAGAATCAATCTCGAGGCCGGCACGTACACGGAAGAGAAGATCGAGCCGCCGCCTCCTCCACCGCCACCGGCAAAAGAGACCATCCACACGGTCGGACAGAACTACTACGAGCCGGAATTCGACTGGACGCTCAGTGACAGCGGCCAGAAGACCACCATCGCGGGGCGGCCGTGCCGGCAGTTCCTTGCGGCCGGCGACGCGGATTACGCCGAGAGCACGGTGAAGTTCTGGGTGTGCGAGCCGATCGCGGGCATTACCCATCCGGTCAATGACGCCGTGATTTCACACATGCGGAACCCGTCGGCGCGGAAGATGGTGGAGCAGGCAACCGCGAAACAGGGCAGCGCCTGGGTTCTCGGGATCGAGGAAACGCAGGAACACTCGATCGCGCCGACGATGGTGATAACGGTGAGCGTCAAGACACTCGATGCGACGGCCGCGCCCCCCGGGACCTTCGAGTTGCCGGCGAACGCCAAGAAGGCAGCGAGGTGATGGCCATGAGAAGAAGCATCTGCCTCGCTTTCGTCCTGCTTGGGTGTTTGTCCGTGCCGGCCATGTCGCAGCGCGTCGCTTCCGACTCGCCGACGCTGCCGCCGGTCGTGGTCCGCGAACTGCGAGTGCTCGAGGAAACCTACACGCTGCTCGACGCCGCAGCCGACAAGGTGTGGCCCGGCTGGACCGGCTATCATGACTGGCCGTTCCAATTCACGTTCGAGAACGGATTGCGCGTGCTGGTCGGCCACCCGAGCCCGCCGAAGGGGTTCGAGCTCGTCGAAGGGCTGCGCATCGGGGATCGGCCGGTGACCGTCGATCGGTCCGCCGTCACGCCGTTGCTGCTCACCGGCCCGTTCTCGGCCGGCGGCGGCCTTCTCTCTTACGGGACGACGGCCGCCGGCGCTCGGGTGTTGATTGTCGACATCAAGCTGCGAATGCCACGGCCCGGTGAAGACCTCGAGGCGGCGCAGATGCCGACGACCGAGAACAAGATCCTCACCTATCTGCACGAACTGTTTCACGGCTTCCGGCAGTCGTTCGTTCGGGCTCCCGTCGGAAACCTGATGTACAACGCCGACACCGACTACGCGACGTGGTCGAACGTCGAGGGTCTTGCCCTCGATCGCGCGTACGGCGAAACCGACCCCGCCGCCGCTCGCGAGCGTCTGAAGGACTTCCTGGTTGCGCGAGCGCTGAAGCGGCGGAGCATGACCGACGAGCAGCAGAAGGAGGAATCGTCGGACGACCTGATGGAAGGGACGGCCAACTACGCGATGGTGCGGGCGCTCGAGGTGATGAAGGCCGGCGGATTTCAGCCGAAGCTGACCGCAGCCGACGACCCGGCGTACCACGCGTTCAAAAACGTGGACGCGATGCTGGCGGAACACCGTGCAGCGCTGAAGAGCGTGGCCGCCCGGCACGAATATCCGAAGAGGAAGTGCTACGAGTACGGCTGCTTCCAGGCGCTGCTCGCCCAGCGCCTGGTTCCCGGCTGGCAGCCGCGCGTGCAGAAAGGGGAGTTCATAGACGCGGTACTCGCGTCGAAGCTCGCGATTGCAGACGACGAACGGCCGAAGATCGAGCAGCGGCTGAGAGACGACTACCCGTACGCCGCCATTCGCGCCGATGCGGCGAAATTCATCGACGCGCGCGACGCCGCTTGGAATCAGCTGAAGACGCGCGCCGGTCGCACCTACATCGTCGACTTGAAGAGAACCGGCCAGGCGGTGACGACGCTGACGGCCAGGACCGCCGCGCCACGCGCGCCGTCGTACACCCTGGGGCTCATGACGCTGTTTCCTTCGGGGTTTCCCGGCTTCACCCTCGACGAGATCCAGGTCTCGGCGACGACGGTGCCGGCGCTGACAGACCAGCTCTACTATCTCAAGGTCGTCGATATCCAGCCCGCCACGCGCGAGCAGCCTTACTCGGTGACGGGCGCCAGGCAGGCGGACGGCACGTGGCTGAACGAGACCGTGACGACGCCCCTGTTCACGCTGAAGGCGCCGAAGCTGCGGATCCGCGAGACGGGCGACCGCGTGAAATTGCAGGTGCTCGCGCGCGTTGCAGGTACTACGTAGGCAGTGCAGGCCGGCGGGAGATCCCCAGCCGGCAGTCGGCGTGGGGGCCTCTCAGCCTTGCCAGGAGGGTACCGTGGAGTTCCTGAATCTCGTTCTCATCTTCATCACCGGCTACCTCGTGTTCCGCCGGCCCGAGAAGGAACGCGTCGCGTTCCGCATCCTGGTCGTCAGCGTGTTGCTGATGGTCTTCCTGTTCTCGATGGCCACGCGCACGGCGCTGCTGCCCGGCGTGAATTATTGAGGGACACGCAGATGCCAATGACGCAGACACCCGCGAAGCAGGATGCCGTCTACACGATGCTCGCCGTCGCGCTCCTCGCGCTCGCGCTCATTCCCGTCGGTGGCGCCGTGTTCGTGCTCGGCTTCATCTACGGCGACTCGCCGTGCGTGATGTGCTGGGAGCAGCGCATCGGCATGGCGCTGGTCGCGCTCATCGGTCTCTTCGTGCTGCGCTTCGGCGCCCGGCCGAAGTACATCGGCCTCTCGGTGCTCGTCGGAGCCTGGGGCGTGTTCATGGGAGTGCGACACGTCGGGATGCACGCCGCGCGCGACATCGGCCAGGGCTTCAGCGCCGAGATCCTCGGCGCGCACACCTACACCTGGTCGCTCTTCATCTTCTGGATCTGCATCGTCACGATGGGCCTGCTGCTGATGATGCTTCAACGCGGTGATGCCCGGGTGTTGCCGCGCGTGCTGCGGCCGATCGAGAAGGTTACGATGCTCGTGTTCCTCGTCGTCATCGCGGGGAACGTCGTGCAGGCATTCGCCAGCACCGGTCCGCCGCCCTACATGGGGCAGGGCGACCCCGTTCGGTTCTCGTTCAACCCGAAGCACTGGGTGTGGTCGCTGGAGGAATGGTCCAACCTCTTGTCGTTCGATCGATGGTCGTTGCGCGGCCGCTGGGCCGCCGAGAAGCCGAGCCTGGCCGGCGTGTCAGCGGATCCGGCCGGCAGTCCGCTGACGAACGTGCCCGCGCTGTCGATCCAGGAACAGACACGCCTCACGATGCCGCTGCGAGGGACCGTCACGGACATCGCCTGCGACGCAGGCAGCGGTCGCTTTCTGCTGACCACGCAGCACGGTGTTTACATCCTGGACGGCGGACTGCAGCACCTCGAGCGATACACGGTCGTCGATCCCGGGTACTCGGTCGATCTCGGCAACTTCGCCGGCGCCGCCTTCATCGGCGGGAACGACGTGATGGCGCTCGGCGAGAACAGGAGCTACGTGGTGCTGCGGGAGGACGACAAGGCGGATGCCGACGCGAATTTCCGCTATTTCCTGGAATCCTTCGACACCTTCAAGGAGGTGTCGCGGTCGCGCCTCGCCACCGTGCGGGCCCGGATGATGTACACGATGTCGCTGGCGTTCGACCCTGCCGGCAAGTCCGTGTACACCGTCACCGTGCCCAACTCGAAATCGAAACGCCTGGTCGTCTCGCGCTTCGATCGACGCGACCTGACGCTCTCCGAGGAGTTCGTGCCCGGGTTGAAGCCGGAGGGAGGACCGGGACTGCGCGCGAAGAGGTCGGTCGACGAGTTCTACGTCACCGGCGCTGCCATTGAGAACGGACGCCTGTATGCGATCAGCGCCGCGTTCAGCACGCTGCTGACGATAGATCTGGCGACGCACGAGATCGTCGCCGCGCACGCCGTCTCGGGCCTCGACCATCCGACGGGAATCGCCATCAAGGGCGACCAGCTGTACCTCGTGTGTGAAGACGGCCGGATCGTGACAATCGCGAAGCCGGTTTCGTGACGGCCCTGCTCGGAGGTGGGCCCCAGGCCAGAGCCTGGGGCCCGCCTCCGGTCCTTGTCTTGAATGGCGGGGGTCGGGGACCTTCTTCTTCAGTCGGGGAGTTTCCTCTTCGGCCCCGTTGCCTGGTTGCCCGCCGGAACGTCCGGGTTCGTGACGCGCGGCGCGCCGACCCCCTGCGGCCCCGTCAGTTCCGGTCGGGCCGCCCGAACCTCGCGATCGCGCATCGCCTGCGCGATGAGCTCCTGGCGTCGCTTCTTCCGATCGTGACGTGTCTCACGGTTCGGCATGGTTGGAAGACCTCCTTCGCGCGCCGATGATTCGCAAGCGACGTACCGCGAGGTGAAAGTCGGGCTGAAGGGAGAAGCCCAGCGGCCCTGTTGCGTTGAGAAAACCAAGGCTGCCAATGGCACCCGCCGGGGACCAGGGACCGGGGACGACGCCCCTTTTTCAGTCCCCGGGAATATCCCGTGACGGCCCGCAGTCTAAGAGGGTAACTGACGTTCTGCCGGCGGCACGATCGGCCGGCCATCGACTGGAGGAAATGGATGAAACGGGTATTGTTCAGCACGGGTCTCGCTCTCGCGCTTGCGGCCGTCGCCGCCACCGGCACCTTCGCCTTCGCACAGAACCCGCCACCGGGCCCGCAACGGCGCGCGATGATGGGACCAGGACGCGGCGGACCGGGAGGGATGGGGATGCTGCAGCGTCTGAACCTGACCGACGACCAGCGGACGAAGATTCAGTCGCTGATGCAGCAACAGCGGCAGGCCCATCAGGATGAAGCGCAGCAGATGAGGGACCTCCAGCGGCAGCTGAAGAACGCGATCTTCGCCGACAGCAGCCCGGGCGACACCGCGGCGCTACAACAGCAGATCGCCTCGCTCGAGGCGCAGTTGGAGTCGGACCGTATCGCGCTGCAGAAACAGATCGCGGGTGTCCTGACTGCCGAGCAGCGGAAACAGGTCCGCGACATGCCGGGTCCCGGGTTCGGGCCGATGATGGGCCGGGGCCGGGGGATGGGCCGCGGGCCGGTCTGGTAGGACGGATCGAGTCGATGGTCAACAGTCGATGGTCAATCGTTCGCTTCCGCGCCGGTTGCGGCGATTGACTGTCGGCTATCGACTGTCGACTCTTCTCGAGCCTGGGCACTGCCGCATGTCGTAGGATATGAAGGCGCCGTGCGCAAGCCCGATCATGCAGCCCGATCCCGATCACAGCCTGGTGTCGTTGTCGGCGGCCGGTGACGCCGACGCGTTTGCCGCGCTGGTGACCCGCTACCAGACGTCGATCGTGAACCTCGCGCGCGCGCTGACCGCCGACGACGGCGACGCAGACGACCTCGCGCAGGAGACGTTCATCCGGGCCTACAAGGCGATCGGGCGGTTCCGCGGCGACAGCACGTTCCGGACCTGGCTGCACCGCGTGGCGGTGAACGTGATTCAGAGTCACCTGAAAAAACGGGCGCGCCGCCGGCGATGGTTCGGTCCGAGCCTCGACGAGCAGGGCGCGGCCGGCCAGGAGTCGCCGGCGCTGGCCGCGCCGGCCACGCTCGAAGACGATGCGGTACGGCGCGATCTGATCGATCGCGCGCTTGCGTCGTTGCCCGAGGAGATGCGCATCGCGGTGACGCTGCGCGACGTGCAAGGCTTCGACTACGCGGAAATCGCCTCGATGCTCGACATTCCCATCGGCACCGTCGAATCACGAATCTTCCGGGCGAGGCAGCGCCTCCGGCCGTTGCTGGCGGCGCTGGTCGGCTCGCGGCGCACGCTGCCGGGCCGTGCGGGGTGACGCCATGACATGTGAAGAAGCAAATGCGTTGCTGCTGGACGAGCTTGCCGGCCGCATCGACGATCGCCGGCACGAAGATCTGCACGAGCATCTGGCTGGCTGCGCCGCCTGCCGCGAGACGGCGGCCGCGCAGGCCGATGTGTCGCGAGTGTTGGCGTCGCGGCCGGAAACCACGGTCCGTCCCGACTTCGCGGCGCGGCTCGCTCGCGAGCTCGCGCGGGAATCCGGCTGGTTCGGCCTGGCCGACTGGCGATGGCTTTCGATGCGCCTTGCGCCGATCGCCGCCCTGCTGCTGGTCGCTGCCGGCCTCGTCATCGGGCGGCAGCAGTCGCCGGCGTCGGCCCCGGCTTCTCTGTCGGCAGTTGTCGAGACGTGGGCGTCGGGCGGAACCGGCGTGGCACCCGTGACCTCCGTGCTCTGGCAGCAGGAAACGAGCGAGGACGCGGCACTGCTGACCGTGCTCGCCGCCCCGTCTGACGCCACCATTGTGGAACAGACCGATGAACGATAAGCACCTGCGCATCTGGTTCGTGGTGTTCGTCATCGCCGTGTTCATGGGAGGCGTTGGCGGCGGCATGATCCTCGACCGCTATGTCGGACCGCTGCCCGAGGCCGCACGGATGCCGGGGCGCAGGGCGTTCGGGCCGGCGTCTTCGCCGGCTCCCGCCCCCGCGATGGTGATGCGCCGGCTCGTCAGGGATCTGAATCTGACGCCGGAACAGCAGACGCAGCTCGACCAGATCTTCGCCGACCGCCGCAAGCGCATCGAACAGATCCAGGGCGAAGTGCAGGCCCGCTTCGACAGCGAGCAGCGCGACCTGCGTGCGGCGATCGAGAAGATCCTCACGCCGGAGCAACGCAAGCGGTTCCAGGACTGGCTGGCGCGCGAGCCGATGCCGGGCATCAGGCGCGGTCCCGGCCGCGGCTTGGGGGGGCCGGGTCGGGGACTCGGGCCCGGCCGCGGTATGGGACCGGGCGGCGGCATGGGGCGTGGACCAGGCGGGTTCTGACAGGTGCCGAGGGCGAGGGAACGCCCCGCGGGTGATTTCGGGCCGGTCCAATTCGTGCATGCCTGCCTCATCTTGTACTGCAACTGTCTCAATTCGTGAGCAGCTGTGTATTGCAGCGCGAGGTGCGACGTGCACGGTGCGAGGTGCGACGCGCCTGCACGCTGCAACCTGCACGCGCGCTGTGCACCCTGCACCTTGCACGTCGCACTCCGCACTCCGCACCTCGCACCTTGATGGAGGATTCCGTGGCTGGATTTTCGAGAGCTTCGCGCTCCGTGCGCGCGCTCGTTGGTGTTGTTTTCGTCCTTCCCGCCCTTCTCTCCGGCGTCACGCTGGCCGCGCGCTCGAAAAAGCCCGACGTCGAGAGCCATTGGCGAGGGGACACAACCATCGCGATCGATGGCGTCAACCAGGAGTGGCAGGGACTGCTCGCGCCCGTGAAGGACCTCAACGCCTCGATCGCGTTCTACAACGACGATCGATTCCTCTATCTCTGCCTGACCACCAGCGATCGCGCCACCAGCTCGCAGATCCTGCGGCGTGGCCTCATCGTGTGGATCGACCAGGGCGGGGGCAAGAAAAAGGACTTCGGTGTTGAATTCCCGGTCGCCATGCCGGGCATGTACGTCGTCGAGCAAGGCGGCGACACCGGCGAAGCAACCGGCGGGTTGCGCCAGCCGCTTCAGGCCAACCAGGATCGACTGGTGATCCTCGGACCGGACAAGAACGAACGACACGATCTCTCCTTCGACGAGGCGCCGGGCATCCAGGCGAAGATCGGGGATTCGGAGGGCGTGATGGTGTACGAAATGCGCGTGCCGCTGGCGAAGGCGGATGCTCAGCCGTACGCGATCGGCGCGAAGCCGAACGCGATCATCGGGATTGGCCTGGAAACCCCCGAGATCGATCGGTCGGCCATGCGGCCGACGATGGGCGGTGGCGAAGGCGGTCGGGGTGGTTTCGGCGGACGCGGTGGCTTTGGCGGACGCGGTGGCTTCGGCGGCGGCTACGGTGGCCGTGGCGGCGGCTACGGCGGCCGAGGCGGCGGGCGCGGCGCCGAGCAGGCCAAGCCCATCAAGGTGTGGAACACGGTTCATCTGGCGGCGAAGTAGGGCAGGTCGGGCAGGCAGGGTCGGCTGGACGGGCCGGGCAGCGGGCCAGGTACAATCAATCGAGAGGGCCCAGTGCTGTTCAGTTCGAAGATGAGGATGCCGACCCGGGAACAGGCACTTCCGGGCCGTTCGGAACACATGGCGGTGCCCGAGAAGCACTTCGTCACCGGTGCCCGGCTCGGACCGCCGTTTCCGGAAGGGACGCAGCGGGCGTTATTCGCTCTGGGGTGTTTCTGGGGCGCCGAGCGGAAGTTCTGGCAGACGCCGGGCGTCGTGTCAACGGCGGTCGGCTACGCGGGCGGGTTCACGGCGAACCCGACATATCGCGAGGTGTGTTCGGGATTGACGGGACACGCCGAGAGCGTCCTCGTCGTGTTCGATCCCCGGCGGCTCGGTTACGACGACCTGCTGCGTGTGTTCTGGGAAAGCCACGATCCGACGCAGGGCATGCGGCAGGGGAACGACGTCGGGACGCAGTATCGATCCGCGATCTACTCCTTGGACGACGCGCAGCGCGATGCGGCGCTGAGGTCGCGCGAGGCGTACCAGCTGAAGCTCCACGAGGCAGGCTACGGCCGGATCACGACGGAGATCGAGCCGGCCCCCGAGTTCTACTACGCCGAGGACTATCACCAGCAGTACCTTGCGAAGAATCCGGAGGGGTACTGCGGGCTCGGCGGAACGGGCGTGTCGTGTCCGATTGGCGTCGTGCCGGCGAAGTAACCTTCTGGTCCCTGGTCCGTAGTCCTTGGTTCCTGGTGCGGCTCCAAGGGCCGCACCAAGGACCAGGGACCAGGGACCAGGAACTGGGGACTACTCGCCGGCAGAGTTGGCCGACCTCGCACCCTGGCCTGCCGGCGTCGTGCCCGCGGTCGCCGGCTTGATGTTCTGGTTGATCGAGAACAGGTTGTTCGGATCGTACCTGGCCTTCACCGCGGCCAGCCGGTCGTAGTTGTCCCGGTAGCTCGCCGCAACGCGGCCCTCGTCCTCGTTGGCCGCGTCCATCAGGAAATTCACGTACGAGCCGCCCGCCGACAGCGGGTGCAGCGCCTTCCAGTACTCGCGCACCCACGCGCGGTTGCCTTCCGTGTCGGCGTCGTTGTCGTACATCGCTGCGATCACGTGCACGTACTCGGCGTCGCGGTAGCTCCACGCGGTGTCGTGCCGGCCGCGACGTTGCGCGGCGCCGCTGACCGGGTAGATGTGCAGCGCGGAGTTGATCGTCGGGATCATCGGTCCGAACTGGGCGTGCACGTCGATCATGTCGTCGGTGAGCTCGTTGACGAAGTCCGCCTTCCAGTAGTGCAGCAGCCCCTTCGGCACCAGCGCGTCGAAGGCGCCCTGCAGCGCCGGGTACGGCATCTCCGTCAGACCAACCAGCGCCGGCGGGCCGAAATCGATCAGCGGTTTCAGCGCCTGGTTCGCCTTCTCGGGCGCGCCGAGGTAGCACATCACCGCGCCGCACATCGTCTGGTTCCACAGCGCCTCGGGGAACGGCGGGCCGGGCGGCACCTTGAGGAACACGAAGAAGCCGTTCACCTCGTCGGGTGCCGTCTTCATGAAGTCGCGATACGCGCGCATCGCCTCGCGCGACCTGTCGAGCGAGTAGAGGATCGGGCCGGCGACGACGTTCTTCACCGGGTGCAGCGTGTACTCGAACGACGTGATCACGCCGAAGTTGCCCCCGCCGCCGCGAATCGCCCAGAACAGATCCTCGTTCTTCGTTTCGCTGGCGGTGAGGAAACCTCCGTCGGCTGAGACGAGGTCGACCGACAGCAGGTTGTCGCACGACAGGCCGCACTTGCGGGTGAGGTGGCCGACGCCGCCACCCAGCGTCAGGCCGGCGATGCCGGTCGTGGAGATAATCCCGCCGGGCGCTGCGAGGCCGAACGGGTGGGTCGCGTGATCGAGATCGCCCCACGTGCAGCCGGCTTCTGCGCGCACGGTCCGCTGTTCGGGGTCGACGCGAATGCCCTTCATCAGCGACATGTCGATGACGATGCCGTCATCGCACACGCCGAAGCCGGCGACGTTGTGACCGCCGCCGCGGATGGCGGGCGGCAGATGGTGCTCGCGGGCGAAGTTCACCGCGCTCATGACGTCCGCCACGTTGCGGCAGCGGGCGATGAGGCGCGGGCGGCGATCGATCATGCGGTTGTAGACGCTGCGCGCCTCGTCGTAGCCGGGATCTTCCGGCGTCACGACAATGCCGCGGAACGTCTGCTTGAAGGTCTGGATGTCGGAATCGTTCAGCAGGGTGTCACTGGTCTTCGTGCCTGGCCGGTCTCCCACGGGTCTTCCTCCTTCGAGCTGACGGTGAGCGGTTCCGGGTGTAGGGCGCGGTGTGCAGTCTCTCCCGCGCTAGCAAAAGAAGGGCCTGTGACGCGAACGGGCCGTGCCGAAGAGGCCGCGCCCGGACGGTTTGGTTTTGGAGATCTAAGTGTGACCATGGGGCGACTTCGGAACCGCGGTCAAGCTGAGCCGCGCGCGCCGGCTCAACCGCAGATTCGCCCGCGAAAAACAGCGGTGCCGGTTGACGGCCCATGCGCTACCATCGTCAGAGGAGCTTCCAATGAGAGCCCTTGCCCGCCTCGTGTTCACGCTGATTCTGCTGGCGATCGCCCTCGCGGTCGGATACTACTTCGGCTATCGCGCGGCGGCCGGTCACGGCCCTTCCCTGGTCGGCTCGGTCGTCGGCACGAGCGGATCGAAGGCGGCGGGGGAAGCGGGGACGGCCATCGAGCGCAGCCTAGCCCAGGCGGGCAGCGAAGCCACCGCGTTCTTTTCGGACACCGCGCTGACGACCAAGATCACGTCGAAGATGAGCCTCGACGATCACGTCGAAGCGCGCAACATCCGCGTTTCGACGAGCGGCGGTGTCGTGACGTTGTCGGGGACCGCGCGGTCGTCCGAGGAGCGGGCGCGGGCCGTGGCGCTGGCGCGCGACACGAAGGGCGTGAAATCGGTGATCGACAAGATCACGGTGCGATAGGGCCAGGGCGGCCACATACCGTCTGCTTTCTGCCGCCCACTACTCGCGACTCGCGACTCGCTACTTTTCTTCCCGCCCCGTAGATCACCCGCCCGGGCCGCGCGCCGGTGTGCTCGCCTTTGTCGACGACCACCTGCCCGTTCACCAGCACGTAGGGGATGCCTTTCGGATAGCGGTGTGGCGACTCGTATGTGGCGGTGTCCTCGATGCGCTCGTAGTCGAAGAGGGTGATGTCCGCGAAGCCGCCCTCGACGAGCGTGCCGCGACCGGACAGATGCAGCTTGCCGGCGGGCAGTGACGTCATGCGGCGCACCGCGTTTTCGAGCGTCAGCACCCTGGCTTCGCGCACGTAGCGCGCGATGATGCGCGGGAAGGTCCCGAACTGGCGCGGATGGCCGCGCCCCTGCGCCGTCTCGATGCTGCCGGCAGCCGCGTCGCTCCCCACGCTCACCCACGGATAGGTCATCGCGGTCCGCACATCGTCCTCGCTCATCATGAAGTAGAGCGCGCCGATGCCGGCGGTGGACTGGGAGACGAGATCCATGACGGTGTCCTCGGGCGGCTGCCTGCGCTCGCGCGCGATGTCCTCGATCGTCATGCCGACGTAGTGTTGATCGGCGGACGGCGGCATCGACGCGATGACGACGTTCTTCCAGGTGCCGACCGCCTGGACGCGGTTGAACCAGCCGGGCGAGCCGTGCTTCATCTCGTCGCGGATACGCGCCCGGGTGATCGGATCCTGCAGCCGTGTGTTGCGTTCCGCGGCGCCGCCTTCCGCCGCCCAGGCGGGGATGCACGAGTCGAGGCCCGTGCCGCTGGCGGTGTAGGGATACTGATCGGCCGTCACGTCCACGCCGCGCGCGCGGGCCGATTGCACGAGCGCGTCGATTCTCGGCAACAGCGTCCGCCAGCCGGCGCGGTGCGCGACCTTGAGATGGAAGATCTCGACGGGTAAACCCGCCTTTTCGCCGATCTCGATCGCTTCGCCGATCGCGTCGAGTTCGCCGAGGCCTTCGTCGCGGACGTGGCTGGCGTAGATGCCGCCGTAGCGCGCCGAAACCTTCGCCAGCGCGACCAGTTCGGGCGTCTTCGCGTACGACTCGGGCGGGTAGATGAGGGCGGTTGTGAGCCCCAGCGCGCCGTGTTGCATGCCGGCTTCGACGATCGCCTGCATGCGCTCCAGCTCTTCGGGGCTCGGGTCGCGGTTGGCCGACTGAAGCACCGCGGTGCGCGCCTGCGCGGCGCTGACGAAGGTGCCGAAGTTCACGCTGATGCCCTGCGTCTCGAGCGTCGCGAAGTACTGTTCCAGGTCGGCCGGCGCCACCGGCGTGCCGCCCTCGCCGGCAATCAGCGTCGTGACGCCCTGGCGCACCTTGCTCTGCGCGGTGCCGTCGCGGCGCAGCGCGCTGCCCGACTGGTCCATCATGTCGATGAAGCCGGGGGCAACGTAGAGGCCGGTCGCATCGATGACGCGTGTGGCCGGCGCGGTGAAGCGGCCGATGCGCGCGATACGATCACCCCTGATCGCGATGTTCGCAGCCACCCACGGGTTGCCCGCGCCGTCCAGCACCCGGCCGCCGGTGATGAGGATGTCGTAGGCGGCCTGTGGCCCGGCGGCGAGCGAGGTGCCGAGCAGCGCAATCGCGGCGAGGATCACGGCGCGTCGGGTCATGGAGAACCTCCGGCGGATGTCGGATCCGGGTTCAGCCGGATTGATCAGCCGGCGCGCGGTAGCTTAACGCGAAAAACGGGAAGGCGGCATCTCATGCTACCTGACCAGCGGAACGCCCGTCAGACCGAGATGGCGGTCTGTCGACCAGCACTGTTTCACGCGCCGGTCGGTCATGATCGCGAGGCCGTGAGCGTCGGCAAGGGTCAGACCCTGGTCCGAGTACTTCTTGAGGATCCGCGTGGCGTGCGCGACGGCGTCCGCGTCGAACGCGACGACCGTCAAGCCCGGTAGGGCCCCCAGAAAGGCGAGGAACTGCAGGCCGCGGGATGTATCGAAGCGGCGCAGGAACCACCCGTGCCCCTCGGCAACCACGAGCGCGGAGGTCACCAGCGGGGGCGGCGTCGCAAACAGCTGGCGGAACCGGTCATGATGGCCGTCGGAGCGATCGAGGAACGCGATCGCCGCCGAAGTGTCGAGGTACGCCTCAGTCTTTCGCGCCATAGACGATGTCGTCGATGGTTTCGCTCGAATGCGCGTTGCCAGACTGGACGCAGCCGGCATACCGCATCCACGCCGGTTCGCGCGGAGTCGGGAGCATCCGGCGGATCGCCCGCCGAACGAGTTCGGCAAACGAGATGTCCAGGTCCGCCGCCTCGCGCCGCGCGAGCTCGTAGTCCTGCTCGCTGAGGCTGATCTGAGTCCGAATCATGTTATCACCTGGCGGCTCGATGATAACACATGGCGGACGGGCAGGCACTCGTTTCCCGCCTCGCGATACCATGGTTGCAGACCGTGATGGCCCATCGCATCTGTCCCTGGTGGCTCCGACCAGGGCCGGTTCTTCGCCGCCGCCGCGCGCGCGTTGAAGCCCCGAGGCCGCCTGCTGCTGGCCGAACCGACGGGGCATGTGACCCCGGAAGACTTCGCGCAGACGCTCGACGCGGCCGCCTCGGCCGGACTGCCTGCCGTCGAGAGGCCGCCGATTCGCGGCAGCCATGCGGCGCTCCTGCAGAAGCCCGCGTCACCGTGATCAGATCGCAATGAACAGCCACACCGAAACGACGGCACCGACGGCGATCACGAAGCGGCCTGCCCAGCGCGGATCGACGCGCATCGCGGCCCGCGCGCCGATGTAGCCGCCGGCGATGGCGCCGGCGGCCATCAGCACCGCCAGCGGCCAGACGACCAGCCCTTTCACGGCGAAGAACACGAACGCGATCACGTTGATGAGCGCGCCGAGGATCGTCTTCAGCGCATTCATGCGATGGATGTCGCGCAGCCCCATCAGGCTCAGCGACGCGAGCATCAGGATGCCGATGCCCGCGCCGAAGTAGCCGCCGTAGCTGGCGACGAGCAGCTGGAAAAGGAATCCGCCGGCGCGTCCGGCCGGCGTCACGTGCTCGTCCGGACGCGCACTCTGGCCGCTCCAGCGAGAGATCCGCTGCCGGAACGCGAACAACAGAGTGGCAAACAGCACGAGGAACGGCACCACGCGGTCGAAGAGGTCTGGCGGGGTGGACACCAGGACGAATGCCCCCAGGAGGCCGCCGCCGACGCTGGGAACGAGCAGCGCGGGGAGCAGGCCGGGAGGCAGAGACGTCTCCCGCCGATAGGCGACGGCGCTGGCGATCGATCCCGGCCACAGGGCAGCGGTGTTGGTGGCGTTGGCGAGGATGGCCGGTTGCCCGAAGGCGACGAGGGACGGAAAGGAGATGAGGCTGCCCCCGCCGGCGACCGAGTTGACGGCGCCGGCGACGGTGGCGGCGAGAAACAGCCCGAGAGAGCCGGCAAGAGAGTGCATCGATACGAACCGAAGATGGTACCACCGGCTGAGCGTTGCCGGAAGAATTGCCGGGAGAATTGCACCGGGTACATTTCAGACCGCCGAATGATGTACCCGGTGCAATTTCAAGCTGTGCCCGGTGTACCCGGTGCATTTCAGAGCGTACCCGGTGCAATTGTCGAAAAACTTGATCACAATGCCACGAATGAGCTAGTTTATGGCCTGCATGTATGCGATGGCTGGATACAAATAGGATCACTCTTGATGTAGTGATCATATTGTTCCGCAGGCACTCATGAAGTCCTTCGAACCGGGCGTTCTGGAGCGGCAGCTCTTTCCCGCCTCCCTCCTGAGCACGGTCCGCCTGCTTGGGGAGCATCATCTCTCTCTCGCCGACTCGAATCCGTCGCGCCAGCCGCCCGCGCGCTTCGTCGATCGGCTGCGCGAGACGGCCCTCCTGGCCAGCATTGAAAGCTCGAATCGCCTGGATGGTGCCAGCATCACCCCCGAGCGCCTGCGCGAGATTGTTATCGGGGGTGCCGGGGTGGACGGTCGCGCCGAACAGGAGATTGCCGGGTACCGCAAAGCGCTGGCGGACGTCGTTCGGGAGGCACGTTCGGGCGACTTCACGCCGCAAGTCGTCCTTCGACTTCACGGGCAGCTCTATCGCTTCGTGCCCGAGGGGGGCGGCTGCTGGAAGATGTCGGACGACCTGGTCACCGAGACGCTGCCCGACGGCTCGACTGAGGTCGTCTTCACTCCGGTTCCCGCCTACGCGGTCGAAGACGCGATGAACCGGTTGCACGAGGGCTTCGCGCGCCATTGCGCCGGCGCGATCATCGACCCGCTGCTGCTGATTCCCGCCTACCTGCTCGACTTCCTGTGCATCCATCCCTTCTCGGACGGCAACGATCGCATGGTTCGTCTGCTGGCGCCGTTGCTGCTCGAACGCGCCGGCTACCACATCGCGACGTTCGTGTCGCTCGACCCGCTGTTCGAGCAGACCCGGCCGGCGTGTTCCACCGCGTTGCAGGCCTCGTGGCGGGGCTGGCACCGTGCGACTCACGATCTCGCGCCGTGGTCGGCATACTTTCTCGGCATCGTGCTGCAGGCCTGTCAGCAGTTCGATCGCGAGATGGATGTCGCGTCTCCGCCCCGCGGGGCCAAGCGCGACCGGGTCGCGCAGGCCGTCGGTCGCCTTCCGACCGAGTTCCGCTACGCGGATCTCGAGCGCCTCGTGCCGTCGATCAGCCGGCCGACGATCAACCGCACGCTCCGGCGCCTGCGCGTCGAGCGCGTGGTGCGCTGCGTGCGCCCCGGCCGCAACGCTCGCTGGCAGCGGATGTAGGTTCCGGCCTTCAGGCCGGGACGACGCGCTATACTCGCCCCATGTCGTTTCTTGCCTGCCGCATCTACCAGGAAGGTCGCACGACGGTTGCGCGCCTCGAGCAGATGGACGTGGACGCGCTGACGCCGGGCGAGGTCGTCATTCGCGCGGAGTGGTCGGGCGTCAACTTCAAGGACGCGCTCGCGGTGACCGGGCGCGGCAGGATCCTCAAGCGGGTCCCGCTGAACGCGGGGATCGACGTCGCCGGCCGCGTCGAATCGTCGTCCGATCCCCGCTGGAAGCCGGGCGATGGCGTCATCGTCAACGGCATGGGACTCGGCGAGACGAACGACGGCGGGCTGGCCGGCATCGTCCGGGTGCCGGCCGACTGGATCGTGCCGCTGCCGAAGGGGCTGACGGCGTTCGAGGCGATGACGCTCGGCACGGCCGGGTTTACCGCGGCGCTCGCCCTGCATCGGATGGAGGTGAACGGCCAGCGGCCGGATCGCGGTCCGATCGTCGTCACGGGCGCGACGGGCGGCGCCGGCTCGGCGGCGGTTTCGATGCTCGCGGCGCGCGGCTACCGCGTGATCGGGGTCTCCGGCCGGCCCGAGCACGAGGCTTACCTGCGTTCGCTCGGCGCTGACGAGGTGACGACGCCCGAAGGGCTGCAGCTCGGAACCCGGCCGCTGGAGAGCGGCCGCTTTGGCGGCGTCATCGACAACGTTGGCGGCGACTTGCTGGCCGGCTTGCTGCGGCACGTGCAGCCGTGGGGGAACGTCGGCGCCATCGGCATGGCGGGCGGCGCCGACTTCCAGGCCAGTGTCTTCCCGTTCATCCTGCGCGGAGTCAGCCTGCTGGGCGCGAGCTCGACGGACTGCCCGATGGCGTTGCGTGCCGAGATTTGGAATCGCCTGGGGAGCGATCTGAAGCCGCCCCACCTGGCGCAGATTGCCGGCGAGGCGGTGCCGTTGCGCGACGTCATCGCGGCGTGCGAAAAGGTGATGGCGCGCCAGTCGCGGGGCCGGATCGTCGTGGATTGCAGGGAATAGCAACCACAGCGGGCGGCCACCCTTCGACTGCGCGCAGCGCAGTCAGGGGGCCCGCCCCAACCCGCTACTCGCTACTCGCTACTTCCAAGAGCCTTTCGCATCATCTCCTGGAACTGCGCACGGGTCGCCTGGCCCGCGTGTCGGTCGACGATCGTGCCGTTGGCATCGATGGCGATCGTGACGGGCACCGGCCCCGGGAGATTGAAGCGGGCGTTGATCGCGTCGTAATCGGGCGCGTCGTAGATGAGCACCGGCGCGTCGATCCTGTGCTCGGCCACGAATGCGCGCATCGCCTTCAGCACGCCGTCCTTCGTCACATCGGGAATCATCAAATCGTAGGACACGGTGAGAACCGCGGTGTTGCGGTCGCGGTACTCGCGTCCGGTCGCCAGGAAGTCCGGCAGTTCGGCCACACACGGCTCGCACCAGATCGCCCAGAAGTTCACCAGCACCGCCTTGCCACGTTGCTGCGCGACGGCCGCCTCGAGCCCTTTCAGATCCACGATGCGGATGGGTGGCCGCGCCGTGGGCCCCGACTGACCGGTCCCGCGCGTCGCCTGCCCGGCAGCCGCCTGTCGCCGACCATCCCGCGGCGCCTTCGCAGCCTGGCCGTATGCAATGCCGATCGCGCACGCGATCGCGGTGAGGAGAATGAACCGCCGTGTCATCATCGGTACCCCAAGACGACAAGGGGCGCAGCACCACTGCGCCCCTGTTGAATACCGTCCCGGGCTAAAGCCCGGAACCTGCCGTTTCCGTGACGCCTTCTCGCCGAGAAGGCTAGCGCTTGATCGTTCAGCCATACGGCTTGGTCTTTGCCGTCGCGACCGGCTGGCCCGCCAGCACCGCCTCGATCGCGTTGCGCACGTACTGGGTCGCCTGCTCCCCCTTCGCGCCCTTCGGGTCGTCGTCGAGCGCGCCGGAATACTTCAGCGTACCGTCCTTGTCGAGGACGAAGCAGTGCGGCGTATTCGTGCCGCCGAACAGATCGGTGACCTTGTTGCCCGGATCGACGGTGACGAGGAAGTTGACGCCCGCCTGCTGCACGTGGTCGCGCAGGTTCGCGTACGAGCCGGTCGGGTCGGCCTTCAACTCGCCCTGGTTCGCGTTGATCGCGATCTCGACCAGCCTGTCGCCGTATTCCTTCTGCAGCGCGATGCACTTCGGCTCGGCCAGCTTCTCGTACGGGCAGACGATCGACCAGAAATGGACGAAGACCACCTTCCCGCGGTAGTCGCCCAGCGTATGGTCCTTGCCGAAGATGTCCTTGAACGCGACGTCCTTCGGCACCACCGTGCCGATTTCGTAGGGAGTCGAGGCCTGCCCGTGAATCCGTGCAGGCGCCGCGCACAGCAGCGCGGCAACGACCAGCAGCAATGCGATAGTTCGCATCGAGATCTCCTTGGGCCGCAATTATAATCGACAATGCGTGCGAGGGAGCGGAGCGGGGCGATGGGGCCCCGCGAGCGACCGAGCTTGGCGGGGTGCAGGGGACCCCGCCACTTAAAAAATGCGGCTGACGAACATGATTTCGGCGGTGGATCTGCACGCCTGTGGCGAGCCGGGACGCGTCATCGTCGGCGGCGTCCTCGACGTGCCGGGCGCGACGATGCTCGAGAAGATGAAGCACATGGCCGCGCACGCCGACGGCCTGCGGAAGCGAATGCTTCGCGAACCTCGCGGCTACCCGGCCGCCAACTGCAATCTGATCGTGTCCCCCACCCAGCCCGGGGCCGACGCCGGGTTCATCATCATGGAGCAGGTGGAATACCCGGCGATGTCGGGGACCAACACCATCTGCGTGACGACCGCGTTGCTCGAGACGGGCATGCTGCCGATGCGCGAGCCGGTGACCGATCTCGTGCTCGAGGCGCCGGCCGGTCTGATCCGCGTGCAGGCCGACTGCGCAAACGGCAAGGTGACCAACGTGACGTTCCGGAACGTCCCGGCGTTTGCCGCGCACCTCGACAAACCGATCGAGGTGCCCCGGCTGGGGACAGTGACGGTCGATGTCGCCTGGGGCGGCATGTTCTACGTGATCGCCGAGGCCGAGCCGTTCGGGCTCCGGCTGACGCCGGACGAGGGACGCGAGATCGTCCGCATCGGCGAGATGATCAAGGCGGCGGCGCAGGAGCAGTTGCCGGTGGAGCACCCGGACATTCCGGGCATCGGGATCACGATCGCGCAGCTGTCGGGGCCGCCGGATCGACCCGACGCCGATCGAAAGAACGCGGTGGTCGTGTCGACGGGGACGCTGGACTGGAACCGGCCGGCGACATGGACCGGCGCGATCGATCGTTCGCCGTGCGGTACCGGCACGTGCGCGAAGATGGCGGCGCTTCACGCGAAAGGGAAGCTGGCGCTCGGCCGCGACTTCCGCCACGAGGGGATTCTCGGCACGGTGTTCACCGGGCGCCTGGTCGCGGAGACGACGGTCGGATCGCAGCGTGCCGTCGTCCCCACCCTGAGCGGCCGAGCCTGGATCACCGGCTTCGCGCACTACGTCGTGGACGCGGACGATCCGTTTCCGGAAGGATTCACGGTGGGGGATATCTGGTAGGAAGTAGTGAGCAGCGAGTAGTGAGTCGCGAGCAGGCAGAGCTGCGTGACGCGCGCTTTCCATTCGCCCGACAGAACTACTGTCTACTGTCTACTGTTCTACTTACTACTACTCACTACTCGCTACTCACTACTTCCGGTTACTGCACGCTCACAACCGCGATCCATGCTGGTAATTGGCCGGCTGGAGCTTCGCGCCGGCCAATTACCGGCGTATGAAGACGCCGGCCATGATCGAGACGACGACGTTCGTTCGCACATCGATGACCAGCAAATCGTCTGGGCCCACGAGGTGCCCGGCCAGCCGAGGCCGATGACAGACAGGACCGCGCATGCACAGAGAAATCCCGGCGGTCTTCGTCTCATGGCGACATCACTCCAGCAGTAGAGCCGGGCAAAGGCCATACCACCCCCACCGGCCTGTCCGACAGGCTGGAAAGCCTCTATCGACAGGAATTGCGGCAACTCCTTGCCGGACGAGCACGTTCGCAACTGTAGCCATTTGGACAGGATTGGTAATTCTTACACTCGTCGGAAAGCCTTCATGTCGGTCGGCTCCGGTCCCGGCTCGCGGGCTGACGGGAATGCAGTTCGGCTACAATCCGGGCGCATGGAGCGATGACGACCTGCACCCGAACGAAAACGGGTACGCGGTGATGGCGCCACTCGTTGAAGCGGCGATCGCACGCGCGCTGAAGTAGGGATCGGTCCCAATCCCCGGCCCGTGCGCCGGCACAAGGAGAATGCTGCCGTGCGTCTCATTCGACTCGTCCTCCTTTCCTTCGTCACTGGCTCTCTTCTCTCCTCCGCTTCGCCTTCGCTCGCCGTCGCGCAGGCGCCAGGCGGCCTCACGGAGCAGGCCCTGAAGGGGTTCGCGTACCGGAACCTCGGTCCCTTCCGGGCGGGTTCGTGGATTGCCGACATCGCGGTGCCCGACGCGCCACTGCCGTCGCACCTCTACACGATGTATGTGGCGGTGCGCTACGGCGGCCTGTGGAAGACGACGAACAACGGCACGACGTTCAATCTGGTGTTCCCGGGGGCAAGCACCAGCTCGATGGGCTGCGTCAGCGTGGCCCCTTCGAACGAGAACATCGTGTGGCTGGGCACGGGCGACGCGTCGCAGGTGCGCGTGTCGATGCCGGGCGACGGGGTCTACAAGTCAACCGATGCGGGGAAGACCTGGCAGAAGATGGGGCTTCCTGACACGCAGCACATCGCGCGAATCGTCATTCATCCGACGAAACCCGACATCGTGTACGTCGCCGCGATGGGGCGCCTGTGGTCGCCCAACGAAGAGCGCGGTGTGTTCAGGACCATCGACGGTGGAAAGACGTGGACGAAGGTCCTGTACGTCAACAACACGACCGGCGTCATCGACCTCGTCGGCAATCGCAAGCAGCCGGACACGCTCTACGCCGCGACCTATGACGTGCAGCGATATCCGTGGCGCCTGGTCGAGGGCGGCCCGGGGACCGGCATCCACAAGACGACCGACGGCGGGCGCACATGGACGCGCCTCGAGGGCGGCCTGCCGAAGCAGCCCGTCGGCCGCATCGGCCTCGACATCTGTCAGAAGAATCCGAACGTCCTCTACGCGATCCTGGAGAATTTCGGCAAGCGGCTGCCGACCGAGGAGGAGACGACGCAGGCGCAGGCACGGGGCCAGAAGGCGCGAGAGCGGCAGATCGGCGGCGAAGTGTACCGAACGGACGACGGCGGGCGCACGTGGCGAAGGATGAATTCGGAGAAAGACGACGTCAGCAACAAGGCCGGCTACTCGTTCAACCAGATTCGCGTCGATCAGAACGACGACAGGCGCATCATTCTCAACCAGGACTCGCTGCTCGGTTCCGAAGACGGCGGCAGAACCTGGACCGGCCTGACGTGGAACACGCGAAACCTGTTCGCCAACGCGTTCGGCGACTTCCGCACCATGTGGATCGATCCGCAGAACTCGAAGCGGATGATCCTCGGCAGCGACGGCGGCGTGCACGTGTCCTACGACGGCGGGAAGACGTGCGACCACTACATGAACATTCCCGGCGGCGAGTACTACGCAATCGCGGTCGACATGGACGACCCGTATCGGATCTACGGCGGCCTGCAGGACCACGATTCCTGGCGCGGCCCGATCAACGGCTGGTCGGGACGCGTCGACCTTTCGGACTGGGTGACGGTCGGCGACAACGACGGCATGTACAACCAGGTGGATCAGACCGACAGCCGATGGGTCTACAACACGTACCAGTGGGGCGGGCACCGCCGGGTCGATCAGAAGACGCACACGCGCGTGTCGATCGTGCCGACGAGGCCCGCCGGCCAGACGCCGCTCCGCTTCAACTGGACACCGCCGCTGCGCATCTCGCCGCACAACAGCCAGATCCTCTACACGGGCGCACAGGTGCTGTTCCGATCGCTCGATCGGGGCGACCACTGGGAGGAGATCAGCCCCGACCTCACCGGCAACGATCCGTCGAAGATCTCGCCGCCCGGCAGCACCGTCCAGTACTGCACCATCACGACCATCTCCGAATCGCCGGTGAAGCCCGGCATCATCTGGGTGGGCACCGACGACGGGAAGGTGCAGGTGACGCAGAATCACGGGGCGGCGTGGACGGACGTGACGTCGAAGATCGCGGCTGCCGGCGGGCCGGCCGACTACTGGGTGACGCGCGTGCTCGCGTCGGCCTACGAACCGGGGACCGCCTACGTGACGAAGTCGGGACATCGCTTCGACAAGTACGAGCCCCTGGTGTTCGGGACGACCGATTTCGGCGCCACGTGGACCGCGATTCACTCCAACCTGCCCGCCGGTCATCCGGCCAACGTCATTGTCGAGGACACGAAGGACAGGGATCTGCTGTTCGTCGGGACGATGGGCGGCGTGTTCGTGTCGGTCGATCGCGGTGGCACGTGGCTGGCGCTCACGGGCAACATGCCGGTCGTCTCGGTGAGCGACCTCGTGATTCATCCGCGCGAGAGCGACCTGGTGGTCGCGACCTACGGCCGCGGCTTGTGGGTGGGCAATATCGCGTGGCTGCGCGAGGCGAAGACGGGCGCGTTCGGCGGGGACGCGCACTTCTTCGCCGTGCCGCCGTTCACGCAGCCCGGCGAAGGCGCGTGGGGCAACTACGAGCTGTACGGCGATCGCCACCTGTTCGCGCAGAACGACGAAGGCGTCAGGCTCGTCTACTTCCTGCGCGACAAGCCGGCGGGCAAGGTGACGATCACGATCGCGAACGCGGCCGGCCAGGTGATGCGAACAATCGATGCGCCCGCCGATCCCGGGTTGAACCGGGCGACCTGGAATGCGCGCAGCGGCCGCGTCGGCGCCGTGCCGCCCGGCGAGTACACTGCCACGCTGCAGGTGGGGGAGAAGAAGCTCACGCAGAAAGTGATCGTTCGGCCGCGCACCGATCTCCCGTAGGGCGGGCCTTTAGGCCCGCCGTAGCGCCGGGGCTTCAGCCCCGGCGAGGAGAACCAATGACAACGATGATCGGCGTGCTCGTGTTTGTGGCGATGCTGCAGCTGCCACCCAACCCCGCGCAGAGCGCGCCACCCCCGTGCGCGGTGTCCGACGATCCGACCTACGGTCTCACCCTCGCCAACCCGGTGCCGATCGGCGGCGGCGCGATGTACGTGGCCGCGCGCGCGCGCCGCTATCTCCCGTTCAAGTTCACCCAGGCGCGTCCGGCCGATTTCCCGCTGCCGCCGCTGCCCAGAGAAGCGAACCCCGCCGAGAACCGCCTCCTGTTGCAGGTGCTGATCGACCTCGACGGCAGGTTGCAGCGCCTCTTCGGGATGTCCTACACGATGGCGGTGACGGTGTGCGTCGCGTTGTTGTTCGCGTGACGCACGTCGCACGTCGCACCGCACCTCGCACATCGCACGCCGCAAATCCGCACTGGCGCGTTGCACTCGCACCCTGCACCTTGCACTCTGCACTCTGCACCTTGCACCCTGCACTTTCACCTTGCACTTCCGTCAGCGCCCCAGCAGTCCCATCACGAGCCGCGGGCAGAAGACCAGCGCTCCAAATCGAATCACGCGCCCGCCGGCCGCCGCGCCGAGGAAGCGCGGAAAGGCCATGCCGACGGTGCCCGCGGCGAGCGTCGTCAGGTATAGAGGCGGAATGCCGACCGCGGAGCTGAGAAACACGAGACCGACCGCGCGCAGTTGCCGCCCGCCCAGACGGGCGCGCCATCGTTCGACGCGCCCGTTCCGAGCGACCTTCAGTTTGCCTGCCTGGAAGCCGGCCCAGTACACCACGCACTTTCCGACCATCTGCCCAGCGGTCACCACCAGCGCCAGCACGACGAGATCGAACGGTGACCGCAGGAGGGCGGCGAGCGACAGCAGGATCACTTCCGCGTTGAACCAGGGGAGGATCGCGCTGACGATCGAGAGCCCGAACCCCGAGCTGAGGATCCACGCCGTCGTCGTCGCAAGTTGGGCGTTCATTGCCATGCCTCGAGCGTCAATTCCGCCTCGAAATACCACCGCGGCCGATAGACGATGCGAACGGGCACCTCGGCCAGCCGGCCGCCGGTGGCGTAGACGAGGCGGAACTCCGTGGTGCTGCCGGTGGCGCGATTCCGGATTTCCAGTTCGCTGTCGATGCAATTGCGCAAGCTCTTCGACGCGAGCTGCACCTGGGGGACGACCTTCGACGACTTCACGGTGAGGTCGTAGAAGCCGCGGTCGTACACGAACGCCTGCGATCGGCCGCGCGCGGCCACGCCCGACGTGCGGAAGGCTTCAGCGCCTGCGTGAATCGCCTGCGCGAGCGCCGCGAGGAAGCCGGGGCTGGTGCCCGCGGGCACGGCCACGCGGGCGGTCGGTTCCCCTCCTTCCGGCAATCGCCCGAGGACTTTTTCGACGTCGCGCAACGTGAAGGCCTCGTCGAAGGCGACGCGCACGACCTGCGCGCTCGCTTCGCCGTTGGCCACACTCGCGCGAATCGCCTTGAACGGGTGCCGTCCCTGCGGCCGCTGATTCAAGGCTGCCGTGGCCTGCTCGACGGATTCCTCGTTCGACTCCGTCATGAGGCCGACCAGCCGCGATGTTCCGTCCTGCGTCGATTCCGCCACGTAGCCCCAGCGGTTGAGTCGCATCGGACACTTGTCCGGGTCGGATCCGATCAGCAATTCGTAGCTGCGCGCGGAGTTGGCCGCCTGCCCGCGGACGATGCGGGCGGCGCCGACGTTCGGCCTGGAGATCCAGAAGACGAGAAGCGGGCGCACGCGGGCGGTCAGCGTGTAACGGTAGTCACCCGCGACGGGCAGCCGCGGCGTCCCCGTCCAGCGAGCCAGTGTCGAGGGCCCGGACGTCGCCAGAACGGCGTGGGCGCTGCCGAGCGTGGCGGCCGCGAGCAGGAACGGGGCGGCCCGTCGAACGACGTCGATCCACCAGGCGCAATGCGCGGTTCTCATGATCCACCTCGATTCCGTCGCGGTCTTGATTCCCGACTCCTCGTTCCTGATTCCTGACGCCCGATTCCTGACTCCTGATTCCTTTCAGATGGCGACGAACAGCACCAGGAACAGCGCCCACGTCGCGGCGTACGGCGGCAGGAAGTACCGGCGGCGGGCCATCCAGGCCGGGAACGGGCCCGTCATCGATCGGAATTTTCCGGGCACGTAGCCGCGGACGATGATCTTGAACAGCAGCTCGTTGAACATCCGCTCGCCGCCGATCGCGCACAGCAGCAGGAACAGGGGGCTCGCGGTGTGAGCGGAAGCGATCAACCCGGCCAAGGCGCCGAAGACGGGGCTCTTCAGGAACTTGTGGAAGTAGAAGCCCTCGATGACGCCGTCCTTGTAGGCGCCGGACATCGCGAGCGCGAGGCCGATGCCGCCGCCGAAGATCAGGCCGATGACCGGCGCGGGCATTCCGGCCGACAGGAGTTGGAACAGGTTTCCCAGGCCGTAGATCGACGCGAGGAAGCCGGCGCCCAGCAGCGCGCGCGCCAGCGGGTTGTGGATCACGCGGCCCAGGCCGTGGATCTGCGTCGGGATGCGGAACTCCTCCTGCGGCTCGACCCTCAGGAACAGCTTCCAGAGCTCGGTGGCGATTCGTGACAGCGCGAACACCGACACGTAGATGACGAACGGCGTCTGCCCGTCCGCGAGCTGGCTGACGGCCAGCACCGCGGCGGCGCCGGTGGCGAACACGAGTTCGCGCACGAACCGCCGCAGCAGGAACGATTCGTGCGGCGAGTCCTTATAGGCGCCGTAGAGGGCCGCGTGCAGGCCCGCCGCGAGGCCGATGACGAGGACGAGTGCCGTGGACATGACAACCTCCCGGCGCCGCCAGTGGCGCACGGTTGGACCGCGCCGCCGGGCGCTCTCATCAGCAGGTGCGCAAAGCGCGTCGGAAATGGGTCAGGGACGCCATGTGGGATCCGGCTTTAGCCGGATTGCTCGCCCGGACAGGGCAGGAGGGGCAGCTATCGACTATCGACTGCGGGGGGCCGTCTATAATGGCCCCGTGCCGTCCTACCAGTACATCTTCACGATGAAGGGCCTCACCAGGGTCCACCCGCCCGACAAGGTGGTGCTCAAGGACATCTGGCTGTCGTTCTTTCCGGGCGCCAAGATCGGGGTGCTCGGCGCGAACGGGGCGGGCAAGAGCACGCTGCTGCGCATCATGGCGGGCCTGGACAAGGACTTCGGGGGCGAGGCGTTCCCTGCTGACGGCGTTTCCATCGGACTGCTCCAGCAGGAGCCGCAGCTGGACGGCGCGAAGGACGTGCGCGGCAACATCGAGGACGGCGTCGCCGAAACGCGCGCGCTGCTGGCGGAGTACGACCGCCTGTCAGAGCGCCTGGGCGAGGATCTGTCGCCCGACGAGATGGAGAAGGTCCTGGAGCGGCAGGGGCGGTTGCAGGATCGCATCGAGGCGGCCGGCGCGTGGGATCTGGATTCGCGCGTGGAACTGGCGATGGACGCGCTGCGCGTGCCGCCGGGTGAGGCCGACGTCGCGACACTCTCGGGCGGCGAGCGGCGCCGCGTCGCGCTGTGCCGGCTGCTGTTGCGGTCGCCCGATCTGCTGCTGCTCGACGAGCCGACCAACCACCTGGACGCGGAGTCGGTGGCGTGGCTCGAGCGATTCCTGAAGGACTACAAGGGCACCGTCGTCGCCGTCACGCACGATCGCTACTTTCTCGACAACGTTGCGGGCTGGATCCTGGAGCTCGACCGCGGGCAGGGGATTCCCTGGAAGGGCAACTACTCGTCGTGGCTCGAGCAGAAGGAGCAGCGGCTCGAGCACGAGGAGAAGCAGGAGGCGCGCCGGCAGCGCACGCTGGCGCGCGAGCTCGAATGGATCCGCATGTCGCCGCGCGCGCGGCAGGCGAAGGGTAAGGCGCGGCTGAACGCCTACGAACAGCTGCTGAGCGAGGACCCGACCCAGCGCATCGAACGCGGCGAGATCTACATCACGCCCGGTCCCCGCCTCGGCGACGTCGTGGTCGAGGCCGAGCGGCTGCGCAAGGGCTACGGCGAGACGCTGCTCTTCGACGATCTCGACTTCAAGCTCCCGCGCGGCGGCATCGTGGGCGTCATCGGCCCCAACGGCTCCGGCAAGACGACGCTGCTGCGCCTCATCACCCGCCAGGAGGCGCCCGACGCCGGCACGCTCAGGATCGGCGAGACGGTGAAGGTCGGCTACGTCGATCAGAGCCGCGATGCGCTCGACCCGGACAAAACGGTGTGGGAAGAGATCTCGGGCGGCCTGGACGAGATCCAGATCGGCAAGCGCGCGGTGCCGTCACGCGCCTACGCGTCGTGGTTCAACTTCAAGGGGCGCGATCAGCAGCGCAAGGTCGGAACGCTGTCGGGCGGCGAGCGCAACCGCGTCCACCTCGCAAAGCTGCTGCGCGGCGGCTGCAACCTGCTGCTGCTCGACGAGCCCACCAACGACCTCGACGTCGACACGCTGCGCTCGCTCGAGGACGCGCTGGTGGACTTCGCCGGCTGCGCGGTGGTCGTGTCGCACGATCGCTGGTTCCTCGATCGCATCGCCACGCACGTGCTCGCCTTCGAGGGCGAGAGCCAGGTGGTGTGGTTCCAGGGGAACTACCAGGACTACGAAGCCGATCGCCGGCGCCGCCTGGGCGCCGAGGCGGAGCAGCCGCACCGGGTGAAGTATCGGAAGATGACGAGATAGTGGTGAGTAGCGAGTAGCGAGTAGCGAGTAGTGAGTAGTGAGTAGTGAGTAGCGGGAGGCACGATGCGTCTGCGACGGTTGAAACACGCGCCCCTTGTCCTTGGGCTGGCAGTCGCCGCTGCGGGGCTCGGCCCCGAGCGCACGCACGCCATTGAGCATCACGCCGCACCAATTGGCACCACGGCCGAGATCCCGATGCGCGCCGTCTGGATCCACGCCGGGCTGTTTCCTGCGGATCGCGCCGGCGCGATCGCCCGCATGCGCGCGCTGCTCGACGACTACCGCGCCGCCGGCATTGGCTCCCTTTTCTGCTTCGACAGCCTTCCCGCGCAACACGGAAAGGGTTGGGATCTGCTTGCGGCCCTGATCACCGAAGCGCATGCGCGCGGCATCGGCGTGCACCCGGTGATTTCTCCCGGCTACACGGTGCCGCTCGCCGGCGAGATCGCGCAGCACCCGGAGTGGCTCATCACCGGGATGAAGGGCGAGATCTATCGCAACCTGAACCTCGCGCACCCGGGCGCGCGCGACTACGTCGTGGCTCGGGTGCGTGAGGCGTTGAAGTACGACGTGGACGGCATCCACCTCGATTACACGCGCTTCCCGGTGGGGCAGACCTACAGCTACGACCGGGGCACCATCGACGCGTTCAGAAAGGAGTTCGGCGAGTCGCCGCTCGAAGTGGCCCACGATGGCGGCAGCATCATCTGGTGCGAGTGGATCACGTGGAACGCGCGGCAGGTGACGGCGCTGGTCCGCGACATCAGGAGCGTGGTGAAGGAGAAGGATGCGCGCCTGATGCTGTCGGCGGCCGTCTTTCCCAATCCCGCGATCTCGCCGGTCGAAATCGGGCAGGACTGGGCGGAGTGGGCGCGCCAGGGCCTCATCGACGCGCTGTGCCCGATGCTCTACACGAGCGACACGCGCCTGTTCCGGCAGTACGTGAAGGATGCGGTCCGGACGGCGAAGGGCGGCTCCGCCCGCGTGTTGGCCGGCATCGCCTGCGTGTCGTCCCACAACAGGAACACGCCGGCCGGCGTTGCGTCCGAAGTGGCGATCGCCGGAGAAGAAGGCGCGGCCGGCGTCGCCTTCTTCTCCGGCTACTCGCTCGACAAGCCGTTTCTCGACGCGATTCGCATGGTTCGAGGGTTGGCCGGGCCGAGGCCCTGACCGTGCTCGATCCTCTTTCGCTCGATCGCGCGCGCGGCTGCCTGCTCGGTCTCGCCATCGGCGACGCACTCGGCACGTCGGCCGAATTCTCGCCTCCGGGCACCTTTGCGCCTCTCGTTGACATCGTCGGCGGCGGTCCGTTCAACCTGCAGGCAGGCCAGTGGACCGACGACACGGCGATGGCGCTGTGCCTGGCGCAAAGCCTGATCGAGACGCAGGCGTTCGATCCGATCGACCAACTCGAGCGCTACGTGCGATGGTGGCACGACGGCTACATGAGTTGCACCGGCCGATGCTTCGACATCGGCCGGACGGTCAGCACGGCGCTCGCGCGCTTCGAGCACACGCGCGAGCCTTACCCGGGCGACAGCGATCCGCAGTCGGCCGGCAACGGCTCGATCATGCGGCTGGCGCCGGTCGTCCTCTTC
>Ga0315282_10002342_pt1 | contig 35039 bp, 35 predicted proteins | sample YL17G07_20_MG_FD_203693 | JGI IMG/M metagenome (GOLD analysis project Ga0315282, IMG submission 203693) | Sediment microbial communities from Yellowstone Lake, YNP, Wyoming, USA - YL17G07_20 | ecosystem: Environmental > Aquatic > Freshwater > Lake > Sediment | place: USA: Wyoming | collected...
CAAACACATAATTGTCGATTAAAATATGCATATAAAAACGGCTCAAATTGGGTTGTGGAAGTAGTTGATAAGAATAATTACACTGGATTTGCAAATTCATGTCGGTCTATTGCTATTGATTCACAAGACAAGGCTCATATCGTATTTCTTTGTACACACTTTAATCCGCGTTGGGATCAATTAAGATACGCTGTCAGAATAAATAATACTTGGAATACAGAAATCCTTGATAATACCACCTTGGAAGAAAAACCAAATTTATATCCTTCGCTTGTCCTTGATAAATATGATAATCCCCATATAGCTTATTCTTACATTAAATCTGGTAACCATGATGGAATAAAATATATGACGAATAATAATGGTTCAGGATGGACGTGCGAAACAGTGGCAAATTCAACTCTGTCTCATGATTTTGTAGCTACAATGATTGCTGTTGATACTCGCTGCCAACCTCATATTACATTTCGAGATGCCATGGGTGGTGTCTATTATGCTTCTAAAGGGAATGATAGTTGGAGTGTGATCCCAATCGATTATGGCGCTACTTTTTATCCCTGTATAGCAGTTGATTCATCAGGAGTACCGCATATTAGCTATGATAAGGGGACTTCGCAAGGGGTTAACTTAATGTATGCAGTAGAGGAGAATGGTTACTGGGAAAATACTACTATTGATACATTAGCTAGACTTCAACTAAATATTGCACTTGATTCACACGATTATCCTCATATATCCTATTCTGCATTTCCTTCAAAAAATATCATAAATGATAGTCTTTTAAAATATGCTCGATGGACTGGGTCGGAATGGGAGTTTATGGAAGTTGATCCAGGAGCCTTAGAATCCACTGGGACTTACTGTTCAATTGCTATTGATTCACATGGTTTGCCTCATATTAGTTATTACGATTCAGATTATGATGAGTGGAATGGAGATTTGAGATATGCGTCTTTAATTAGTTTTCCTCCTAGTAAACCAAAGATTACTGGTCCGAGCTCTGGAAAAGCTGGGGATGAAAATACCTATTCAATTGTTTCAAAGGAACCTGATGGAGGTCCTGTTTACTATTTTGTCGACTGGGGAGATAATACGACCACTGGATGGATTGGACCGTATACCTCTGATGAAAATGTGAATGTAACGCATATTTGGAATACAAAGGGCACATTTACTATTAAAGCAAAAGCAAGGGATAATTATAACTCAACAAGTTGGTGGGAATATCTGAAGGTCACAATGCCGAGTAATACATTTCTATTCATTTCACATCCGTTCTTGAGTTGGTTATTTGAGCGATTTCCTCATGCGTTCCCGATACTACAACATCTCTTGGGGTACTAACCCCCCTTTTTTCTTTTTGTCATTTGATTTCGCACAAAAACCTGATATTTTAAGGATATGCTTTTATAGATCTTTTAACACTCCTTAATGATGACAACAGGAAAACCTTATCCAAAAGAAGTCATTCAAAAGATCCGCGAAGAAGTCCTCAAAGGTAAAACCAAGTATCGTGTCGCCAAGGAGAGAATACTGCATCAGGGGGAAGTCTTTAAGGTCTACCTAGCTGAAAAGGAAAAGGAAGAAGAGAGGATGTTCCCTTTCTTTTTCAACCAAAGCAAAGGAGTTTATCCAAAAAGGTTCCGATATACATTCGACCGTTTGCAATGGAGGGAGAGCCACTGATGTCAATGTCTGATAGCCGCCATAACAGATTGCCGTCTACTGCGTTGAGACAGAAGACCGATCCATTAGTAACATTATTGGGCCATGTACCGAAGTAGATTTTTCCATTTGAATAGGATGGCGTCCCTGCCCCGCCCTTGAAGGTCCAGATGTGCTTACCGGTGGTTGCATCGATACAACGGACCTGCTTTATACTAGCCGTGTACGCATCAACCTGGAAATAGAGTTTCCCATATGCCACGGTTGGAGTACCGGAATAAGTGAGGAGGTTAAATCCACGGACTGTGGAGTATTGCCAGAGGCGGTCTCCGGTCGCGGTGTCGAGGCAGGCGACCTTGCCACTGAAAATTGTCGGGACGCTGTAGAAGAGGCGGTTCCCGCACAACGAAATCAAGGGAGGTTCCCAGTAGGAATTAACTCCAGTCATTTTTTTCCAATAGATAGTGCCGGTTGTCGCATTCAGACAGGTGATAAAGGTCCGGGAAAATGGAAACAAGGGGATGTGGCTGTCACGAACGGACCCGATGTAAATTCTTCCGTCGAGGTAGGCTGGGGAGGAGAAGTCCCATTCTTTCGTAGGTTGTGTCCACAGGACTTTTCCGTTATCCGCATTGAGGCAGTAAATGACACCTTTGTTTCTGAAGTGAGATGAAGTCGAGCCAAAATAGATCTTTCCGTTGACGACGGTTGGCGATTGCCAATAGGACTGGTTTCCCATGAACTTCCAGATCAAGCTTCCTGTGTTGGCGTTGAGGCAGTAGAGGTAGTCGTCTTGTGAATTAAAAATGACGGTGCCGTTATAGTAGGTTGGTGTCGCCGTTATCCATTTGCCGGTGCTAAAATTCCAGAGTTGCTCGCCGGTGATAGCGTTGAGACCAAAAACTGTGCCGCCGGCTGTTCCAAAATAAATCCGGTCATCGACGATGGATGGCTCTGAGTAGACGAAGTATGTTGAATTGAACGTCCATGAGGTGGTGTTGGTGAGTGGACCGGGTGAGGATGTATTTCCGGTATGTTGGGGATCATGGCGGTAGCATGGCCACCAATCAACATCGTTACTACTACGTGGAGAGCTTGTGTTCGCAATCGTCAAAACACCCGATACTTGATTTTTCACTATTAATGTTGTGCACACGGTAGGTAAAACAAGCACAATCAACAGCATAAAAATACCAATATGCAGGATTTCCTTTTTCATAATTTTTCCTCCTTATACAATGATAATGCATATCACATATTTAAATTTTATTAAAAAGATGCAAAAATAGAAGGATTTGTAACCTTTTTTTCAACATCTTTTTATAATGGTTTTTACACTCTTTAACGATGACATCAGGGAAACCTATTACTAAAGGACTTATTCAACAGATACGTGAAGAAATCCTAAAGGGTAAATCAAAACATCAAGTGTCACGGGAAATGAACATCACTGATACAGTCGTCTACAAGTACACGAAGGATCTCCCGAATACATACAAACGAGAGCCGTACATCAGTGGAAAACCGTTGGAACTTCTGAAGCAACTTTTAGAGAAAGGATATGTATATACAGAAGAGAATAGGAATGCTCTTCGAGCACTACAGCGATATTTTCCTTCAATAAAGCGATCTCAGTTCAAAAACAAATCATGCTACTATCTTGAAGATAAGAGTAAGCTCGCACTTTTGGAGTTAATGAAACAGAATACATCAAGGATTATCTCGTATCAGGATATAGCAAAAGCCTGCCGAGTTTTCAATACGGATATTGAGATTTATGAGAAAAGGTCGTTCCTTGGTAAAAATCAATGGAGACGGACTCGAAAAATAAAGGAATTAACAAGTCGTTATGGTTTTAATCCTAAGGAGAAACAGACTCATTTAGATGACTTCCTTGGTAGATTTTTGCATTCGGAAGTACTGTTAAGATTCTGTAAAATATAGCGGTGTCAATTCTGTGGTGTCAAATCAGGGTTGTTCTTAAAGCGGATATGTTATTAAATAAAGATATGTTTTGAAATAGTAATTTCGGAGATAAAATATGGCAAAAAGTAATATAGTTCAGATAGATCAAGACAAAAAAAAGGTACTTACTGAACTTGCGAAAAACTCAAATGAAAAAATAGAAACAATCGCAAAACACTGTGGGTTCTCAAAACAAAAAGCATGGAGAATCATTAAACAACTGGAAAAGAGCCGCATGATTTGGGGGTATACCGCGATTTTTAATGAAGAGAAAATAGGACTCAAGCATTTTATGATAATGGCGAAAAGAAACAACAAAAAAATCGAAGAAAAAACAGTTGATCAAATCATTTCAAGAAAAATAGAAGACTTTGCCGCAGATTTAGGGGTTACTATTGAAAGCAGTTCTTATACCCATGGTGAGTACGACTGGATTTTAACATTTACTGCTAAGGACATTATACAAGCAAAAAAGTTTTCTGATTCATTGAGTTCGCTGAACCCTGGTATTCTCGAGAAGATAACGATTTTGCAAACGATGATGTTTATTAGAAAGCAGTATGTCCTGAATCCAGAAAGAATGAAGCTGAAAGAATTTCTGTAGTCTTTTTCTCCTTCTGGCTTCCTTTACCGAAACTGTCAATTTAGTGTTTTCAGGTTCTGTATACTATCGATATCGATGTTGCAAATCTAGTATGCCAAAAATATTGTAGAAGAGTATGCGACGTCTCATTGTCGCTAGCTTGCTGAATCTTTTTTTTCTAACATTTGTTTCGTAAAAGTAGTGTAAGTCCCTCCCTTGCTAAAATATTTTAAATACCTTTGTTGTATTACATTTCTGGAAATGGGATTAAAAACATGAATAATAGTTCAGGGGAATCTGAAGCGAGAAATAAAGCTATCAAAGAAGCATATAAAAAAGCATTATTAGAGCATACCTGCCAGAGATGCAAACAAAGCATTAAGTGCTTCCGACATTTCATTATCGGCTTAGATTGTTCAAAAGATCCTATTGACGAGCACAATGACCCAACAACATCATTTTCTGTATTGGATAATTCTGTGATTCTGATCTGCCCTGATTGTTACGATGAACTCCTCCATTGGTTCAATTTGCCAATTCTTGAAAGGACAGGAACTTATGATGAATTGACAAAAAACCGCTAATACCCCTTTTATTTTTCCTGGATTGATAATGAAAAAACGGAGATGCCTTCCTTATAAAATATAAGAAGTTTTTTCAATTTTTTATTGACAATTTAGTGTTTACAAATAGTATACAAAGCATATCTGATTGCAAATAAAGGTCTCTCTTTAGTAAGGGTGGGAATTTAGCGTTGGGAATTTTTGGTTTGCAGGTTCTGTGTAATAGGTTTTGCACCTAAATTAAGGATCTGACCAATTTAGCTGCAGAAATCGGAATAAAAGTGTAAACTGGATTAAAAGTGCAAAGCCTTCAATACCAAAAAGTTAATGTAACATTAAGTAAGACCATAACAAAGTATAAATATGGTTTGTTACTAATTATAGAAGGGTAGAGAAAGGGAAATTGATAAAATTTGGGAAGAGGTGAGTTATAAATGAAAAAGCCCTTAGCGGTAATTTTTATAATCATGACATGTGTTGGCATGTCAGGAATTGCAACTTCTTTGACCATTAGTTCGAAACAAACAGAAATAGCTGGGAGTGCTGCCACTTTTAGTACCATAGAAAAAACAAATTCAAGCGCAATGGAACAATTAAAAAAATCGGTGCATACGTATTTGAATATGGATGAAAACCCCTACGGTACCAATGAAGAACAAGTTCAGGGGAATATTACTGCACCATGGATTTTCCCCACCAGCAATATCTTTGAATGGTGGATTCGATTAATCTACAACGGACAAACATTTGAAAAACAACTAGACATCTCAATCAATGATTTCCAACAAAAATTTCTCAAACATCCCTATTACTGCGAAGATGTCTTTTTTAACGTGGATAATGACCCTGAGGATGATCTAAAAGTGTCCTTTGGATTTTATTCAGAAACCATACTCAATACGAAAACGAATGTAGAACACAAATCCCTGGAGGATATGGTTCGCGTAAGACAACTCAATGGGGGACCTTCAGATCTCTATGCAGGGTTAGAAGTATGGTCTGAAATCCATGTCAACTGGGGGCTCGTGAATACTTGTAGTTCAAATAATGATTTCTCATCTCTTAGTACGCGGAATAATCAACCAACTGGCTCTCCACAGATGATTCCTCATTTAATAAAAACTTTCTCATTATTTATGCAAAAATTGAAACAAAAAACTGGGCAAACCATGAATATTTTGCTCAATCGCTTGCTAAAGTTACTTAGCAACAAGCTAGAAAATCCTCTTGGAAACATTATGTACAATCAACCCATGCAAGATCCAGAAGTATCACCAGCCGATGACGATTATTTTGCAGTCGGTGTCGGATATCGCACAGCACCAGGCGATAGAATACCTCAATATGTCGAAAAAAGATTTGCCTTTGCTAAAGAGAATATTTTCAGCCCTGCAATATTCCAGCAGGTGATGAAAACCGAACCCAGTGGAGTCGATCCTCTGGAGTTATTATACGGCTTCCGATCATACAATGGCAGTACAAATACACTCAAGTACGACGTCGCATTTTCAGTTGGGTTTAGTCCTTTTGTCCCCATGACGACTCAGTTTATCCCGATGGGCGGGTACATTTATTATCATTTTGATACAGAGAGTCAATATAATGATGAAATAAAAATTGTGTACTCATCAGACGTTCATGTTGGGAGTGGGGATGGCGTGTCCCTTTCTCTTGTCTTTGATAAAATTGACAATACCATGGCACAAACAGGCAGTTGGATGAGTTTTGGTCTTCGAAAGGATCCACATGGATTTGATTACGAGGCAAGTACTATATTCAATGTCGCGGTCATCGTGGATTCACCTTGGTTTAATGAGAAAGTGAGACTCAATGGCCTTCCGAAGACGCTTTCGTACGAATGGAAGATTTTTGATGATTTTGAGGTGACATTCGTTCAAGGCGAGTTGTTCTATGTTAATGTCCGTGGATATGCAGATGTTACGATGAGCAGCCCGATGAATGAGATCATTGTGTATTATCCAAAATTAAAAGATCCAAATGCGGATGATGTTCCTTTTTTAAAGGTGAACAATATCCCGAGCTCTCGAAGATTGGAAGCCCAGGCGACACTCAACATACAAAATGGAAGTATGTTACGGATCGACGCGAATGGGTATGTTGATCTCACAAAGAGCGGTTCGCTCGGTGACATTACCGTCTTTTATCCGAAAGCAAACCCAGACGATCCAAATGTTACTCTCATGAGGGTTCCTGCAGGAAGCATCAATAGTCAACGAGTCAGTGCTGAAGCTACCCTCTATGTCGATGCGGATGATTTTAACAATGCCGAGAACTATGTGTATGGAAAAGTCCAGCGACAGGCAGACTCGAATTTCAACGAAATGGATCTCTATCTTCCTAGCGTTGCTACGCCAATTGTCCAAATCACCGATATCCCAGCCAATGCCTACGCTACCGGAACATTCTGGTGGAATCAACTGAAGGGATTTGGAAGGGCAGAGCGATCATCCGCGAGTCAAAATCCAGATCCAGTTCATTTCAACCTTAAATTTGATACGCTTTCCTTGAGTGATGTGTTGAGTATTGGCGAGGGGCACATTCAAACTGATTTTAACATCGCGCAGAATGGATACTTTAAATTTGACACAGCCCATGATATACTCGGTAATACGTTCTCTGTTGGCAACTCAGCCTCGGGCAATTCATTTGCCATAGGCGCCAGCAGAGTATCAGCCCAGAATTTTGAAACGAATTGGGGTCTGGATACTTCGGGTCCTCAAATCAAAGTAGAGGATTTGGCATTAACCGGTACTTTGAATGCATTAAATGATTTCGATGTCGCCATCCATCTCAATGGAGAAAGCGTTGCTTTCACGGGGGACTGGTCTCTCGGTGAATCCGGTGGTTTTAGCATCGATTTACAGCAGGATACGGATGTACGGATAGACCTCATCCACCTTGATAACTCCAGCGGACGCTTTGATTTGAACGGTTATGTGATTTTGAGTAATAATCTCCATTATGATATGAGTTGGAAATGGAAACAAGGGGAAAGTCTTGAGGACCCTGGTTATTTCAAAATCAATGAAGGGACGAATCAACCAAATCTGAAGGAAATCGGGTTCGACTTCATCTACAAGGATGAATCTGGTCAGGATCAATGGGGTGCAGATATCACTCTTACGAATTTTGCCGTTTACATATGTGTTGAATGGTACTGGCAAAACGGTTTTCATATTTGGCCGGTCATCCAGGTCAACGGTCAGCTCAATCTGGATGTGTTATTGGATTATGATTGGTACCAGGTATGGCCCCAATAGATAAAAGGATAAAAAAAGGTGATAGATGATGGAAAAAAATACGACAAATAATTTTGGGAGGCTTGTGGTAATCTTGCTTCTTGTAGTACTTTTAATGATGTCTGCAGCTCAGGCAGTCGTGAAATTCGATAGGGGAAATTTTGAAAAAATCTCCAAATCAACATCACCGTTTCCACTGGAAGATAGTTACTTTACCTGGGAGGATCCGTTCAATGACGCTACAAAGGTAGATCCCACAATGTCGTACAATTATGAAATTGCTGGCGGGTCTGTAAAGATGAAAGATACGTATTCGTTATGGACCGATCCCGCATGGACAAGGATGAAACTCATGACGATTACGAATAATGCAGGTGAATCGCTTTACAACTATGCAGTACACCTCGTCGTCAATTATGATTCCGATATGAGACTTGACTATGGTGATCTCCGGTTTAAACACGAAGGGAGTGGCGATGTTTTGCTTAATTATTGGATGGAAAACTATGACGCCAGTTCCGCAAGCGTTTGGGTGAAGATCCCCTCCATCCCAACAGGGAATAGTACGATGTATCTCTTTTATGGCAATCCATCGGTGGCAAGCCAAAGCGATTTCTATGGTGTTTTTACTGATTGGGAAGAATTATGGCCAAATGACGAACAAATCACCTATCATTTAAACAATGAAGGGGCATGGGATCCGGATGTAAGCTTTGGTGACGGAGAGTTTCTCGTCGCTTGGGAAGAGGGACAAGCGTGGTATCCACCCTACACGTGGGGTTTTAAACAAGAAATCAGGGCATCCATATATGACCCCGCTGGAAATCCTCTCGTTTTTGATAATTTAGTGTATAAAGACTCAACTCTTTATTATAGAAATGAGAATCCCTCCATTGATTACGGTGATGGAAAATTCTTTGTTGCCTGGGAGCACTATGATACGACTGCAAACCCTAGTGCAATTACCGAGGATATTAAAGCTAGGACCGTCGTGAGAAGTGGCAGCGGGTTGCAGCTCGGCTCCGTCATTGATGTCTGTAGCGCATCCAACTGCCAGGCAGACGCAAACGTTCAATATGATTCGGTAAACAACCGGTTCTGTGTCGTCTGGGAAGATGCACGAAATGGAATGGCTAATTACAACATCTATGGAAGACTCTATGATACCAATGGTAATCCGGTTGGTAACGAAAAAGACATTTGCACCGCGGCAAACAGTCAATGCGAACCGTGGGTTGCCTTTGATCCGATTAACGCACAGTACATGATCGTGTGGGAGGAAGGAATAACAGGCGACAACGGACCATTCAGTGTAAAGGCAGGGTTATTTGATGAAGACCTGAATCAAATTGGCAGCACTATCACCATAGCTACCGGAAGTGACTCAGTTGATTATAATTACCCCTGCGTCGAGTTTTCTCAGGAAACGCAACGCTATCTCGTTACCTACAATAATGATGATATCAGCACTAGTGATTTTTGGGGTAACGTCTGGGGTAAGATTTTTGATGATGCAGGAAATCTGGTTGTCGATACGTTCCAAATCAGATCCGGAGAATATGTCCGGACCGATATCGTACCATATCTCTCCTCTTCATTCTTTGTTTCTTTTAACAGTAAAGGACCGAATGACAATTCAGGTGTTATTTGGGGGAAGCTCGTATCTTCAGCTGGAGAGGTGTACTCTGGGGATGTCCAATTATCTGCTAGTACCGCTGCCAAGGCTGACTGGGCGAATATGGCAGTGGGAAACGGAAAGGTCTTTGTGGCTTGGGAGGACATCCGCGTATACTACCCGAGCCCATGGAATGATATGCCTGATGTCTTCGGTAACATTTGGAATCTGAATATACCCAGTGGTTCAGAAGTCACCTACAGCATAGGAGAAGAAAAAACGCTTCTTCTTGAAGCCCAACTTACTTCCATAACGATCGACCCGGAGAATCTCGTAGCATGGCATGATTTCGATGCGGTTTCTGAAGGAACGATTACCTTTGATGTTTTAAATGGAACAGGTGACACCGTGCTTATACAAGGGATAAATCCAGGGCAATCCCTGCAATCGCTTGATCCCGTCGCCATACGTCTGAGAGCTGACTTCATCAGAAGTAACCCGTCATACACACCAACCCTCGAGAGTTGGAAAGTACGTTATATCGGGTTGGATGAGGTTCCACCGGTCACCACGCTCGATCATATCTCGGGCACTCAAGGCCTGAACGGATGGTACACCAGCGAAGGAGTGACGGTGTGGCTCACCTCCTACGATCTCCCCGAAGGAGCCGGGAGTGGGGTGAATCATACCTATTACACGCTCAACGATGGGCCGGTTCAAGAATACATTGTTGACAGTGGTATTCCTCTAGTTGCTACGCAAGATACAAATTGGACAGGTACCTGGGATGTTAATTTCTGGTCTGTTGACCGCTCGGGGAATATAGAAGATAAAACACAGCCGGACAATTCAATTCAGATAAAAATCGATGCACAACGACCCTATGTCGAGATAACGGAGCCTGTCGATGAGCAGCAGGTCAATTTGCCGTTCTGGGTGCGGGCGACTGCTTCAGACAATGCAGTGGTTGACCGCGTCGAATTCGATATCGAGCCGTTTGGGCAACATCCGGGTCTCCCATATGTTGACACTGAGCCTCCCTATGAATGGCTCTGTAACATCTCCGAGATGTATGCCGGGAACCAGATTACCCCGGATGGCGCTCACCCTCTTGGTGTGAACAAAATGGTACGTGCCCGGGTTTTCGACCAGTCAGGACAGTCCTGGACTCACGAGGTATGGGTGTATATTAAGAATGAAGGGAGTTTCAGCAAGAGATTCCTTCTCGGATTCATCGCAGAGAAAAACGATACGGGTAATGTGATAACTTTTAAAGCCCGGTTTCTCTTCTCGTTGACGTTAGACACTATCGAACCCACGATATATAAATCAGGGGAACAACTCGTTGTCACAAAGGAGAATAAAATAGGATATATCGGGCCACACTTTGCCATTGGTATCTTTCAGATATATCTAGAACAGCAATAAATGCATGGATCTAATCCATTAAAATTGATAATTGTTCGACTATGAATGACCTGGAAGGGGTATTCCGCCACTGTTATTTTCTTCCCAAAACGCATAGCCAGAAGGGTTACCAGGGACCCACTCCGGCGGGATACGGTACGCCCGATAGAGTTGTCGCAACCTGGTAGGTGTGTCGTATTCCCATACGATTTTTGAGGTGTTCGTCACTTCAAACACCCGTCCGTTCGAGCCCTCGGTAATTAACGTATTTCCATTGGGTAACCGCTGAGCTGAGCTGATATAATAGCTGAAAAACCTGTGGCCTTCACCGGTCCGTGGGAACAACCAATTCAATGTAATATACGAATATTGCCAGACAATGTCGTAAGTAATAGGGTTAAATTCTATGACCCGGGACCAAAGTCTCAAATGACTTGGCATCCCAAAATACCCATATCCCGCCATGCCTCCATTATCAAACACAAGAATATCACCTTCACCTGGAAGTCCTTTCGGAATCATATGAGCATTATGCAGCCCAATTATCTGACCAAGCTTTCGTCCACTCTCAGTATCTTTGGAATAATCAGGTCCCACCCTCCACACGATATCTCCTGTGTTTCTACTGATAATAGCAATAAAGTTTGTGTTGCGTGAATCGATAATAATGTTTTCGGGATTAAAACATGAATAGGTGACCGGATCCATTGTATACCAGGGATTTTCGCCCAGGGTCGACATGGAATTAACGTGCAGCCAATCTCCGTCACCGAGGATACCTGGATTTACATAAATACCATGTTTTGTCGTATTGTCAAAACCCATTTGATTAAAATGATCGGAGGCATGCCATTCAAGCCCGGTGAAACTGCCATTCCAATCAACCTCGTAGATGACCTCATCAATGAGGGGGTTTTTGCTAATACTTGTATTTATGATACTGTGATGCGCAAGGATCAATGTTTTTCCCTGGGGAATGAATTCCTGGCCAGGCGCATAGTATCCCACCGGGTTTCCCTCTCGCTGAAAATCGTGATGCTGTCTGGCTCTCCCGTCCTCCCACTTATTGTAACTCCACGTAATGGAACCATTCCAGTCCAACTCTTCCAGTGCGTTAAAATCTCCACAGGAAAAACCAAAGAGTTTATATTTGTCCCCAACAATGATTGAACCACCTGGTAGCATCTTCGCAGGTTGCGGAACGAAAACCGGCCAACGATGAATCAGCTTTCCATTCATATCAATCAATTCTGTGTCAAAGGTACTAAGAAGCGTATATCCGTCGTAACATCCTTGTTTATGAATTGATACCGGAGAGAAATCACCCTGACTTTGTGGAGTAGTACGAAGTGTATTTTGAACTCCAACATCACTCCCACTGCATAAAATAGGTGATAAGGTGCCTACTACAACAAAAACGACAATTATCGTTGCTCGTATACCCTTCAGAGTTCGTTTCAATGTCGTAGCCTCGTGTATTAAATAATAAATAATCTATCTTCAATTATAAAATATTATTGTTATGTATATATATAGTTACAACCCAAAAATAAAAAAAAGGCAATTCATGAAAGCCTTCTTTTTCTCTATTCAAGATCATCAAACCACAACATTTTCATACTCTGAGCAGATTTGTTTTGAAACGGGGACGTATTCCACTATCAGTAAATTCAGGAGCATCAACCTATGGGGAAAACCATCATCCAGAAAATCTTCGAAGTCCATTCCCGAAACACCGCGACGGTTAACGAAAACATCGATGTTCATATTGACGTCCGGGTCGCTCGTGATTTCGGGGGAGCAAACGTCGTGAAACACCTCCAAGAGCATCATCTCTCCATTCATGACCCAAAAAAAACATTCTTCACATTTGACTGTAACCCGGGCGGCTGTGATCAGAAGTACGCGGAGAATCAGCAGATCTGCCGGGTGTACGCAAGGAACCACGGTATTAAGGTCTTTGACATCAACACAGGCATCGGCACCCATCTCGCATTCGAAGAAGGACTCGTCTATCCTGGCGATACGTTCGTCTCAACAGATTCCCATGCAAACATCCTTGGCGCGCTCGGTGTGTTTGGGCAGGGCATGGGTGATATCGATATCGCTCATGCATTTGCGTTCGGCAAAACTTGGTTTAAAGTGCCACCTACCATAAAAATCATCCTTAAGGGAGTACCGTCGAAAACAGCGACACCGAAGGACGTGGTCCTGAAAATGAATAAAGAACTCGGGGCAAATGGGCTGCTTGGGTATGCGGCGGAGCTCTTTGGTGATTACATTGATTCATTATCCGTTGATGGGAGAATCACGATCGCGTCCATGGCAACTGAGATGGGCGCAATCATCCTGTTCTGTTCGACCAACGAAAGGGTTCAAGATTACTACAAAAAGACATTCGGTACCACAGTAAAACCAATTTATGCAGATCCTGACGCGATGTACGAGCGAACCATAGAGATTCCTCTTACCGGCCTTGAGCCTCAACTCTCCAGACCGGGTCATCCTGAGGATGTCGTCGCGGTGAAGGACGTCGCGGGGAAACCGGTTGATTCCGGGTTCATTGGCTCCTGCACGAACGGTAGGCTTGAAGACATGCGCGCAGCAGCGGCTATCCTCAAAGGAAAAACACTCGCACCAGGGAGGATATTGAAGATCGTCCCAGCGACGGATACGATTTGGAACGCCTGCCTTCGGGAAGGACTCCTGAAGATTTTCAAAGACGCAGGGGCGCTCGTCGGCTCAGCGGGTTGTGCTGGATGCGCTGCAGGCCAAATCGGACAAACCGGGAAAGGGGAAATCACTATATCCTCAGGAAATCGAAACTTTGCAGGCAAGCAAGGCAAAGGAGATATTTTTCTTGCATCACCGGAAACCGTCGCAGCATCACTCGTCGCAGGATACATAACCACCGTGGATGCAATCCCGAAGAAACCCGCGCCGGTACCAAGAGAAACAACTATCGAAAAACCCGCGATTCAAACCACCGCGGAAGAACCGTCACCGCTGACTGCGGAAGGCCAGGCATGGATCATCCAAAAAGACAACATCGACACTGACATAATTTTCCATAATCGATATCTTACGGTTACTAACCCAGCTGAAATGGCTCAATACACCTTCGAAAATCTCAAGGGGTACGAGCAGTTTGCGAAGGAAGCAAAAAAGGGGAACATCGTGATCGCCGGGAAAAACTTCGGATGCGGAAGCTCCCGACAACAGGCGGTCGACTGCTTCAAGGCACTCGGCATCAGTGTGATTATCGCGGAGTCATTTGGCGCGATCTACGAGCGTAACGCGATCAACAGCGCAATGCCGATTCTTGTTGCGGATGATGTCACTAAAAAAATCCATGATAAGGACCTTGTTATCGTTGACTTTACCACTGGGATGATAACAGATAAAACCCAGGGGAAAACATATCAAGCGAAACCATTTTCACAGGTCCAAAAAGAAATCTATCTTCGAGGAGGACTTCTTGGAAGGTGACGAGATATGGGACAAACGTTTGCTGAAAAAATACTTGGAAAATACGGACATGAAAAAAAAGTCGTTCCCGGGCAGATTGTGACCGTCCGACCTGACCATCTGCTCATGCATGATAACACCGCGCCGATCATCTCAAAGATCATCACTGAGTTGAAAGAGTACGGCGTCTACAGTAGAGATCTACCGATCATCGTGCTTGATCATGTGATCCCAGCCGCATCCGAAAAAAACGCGACTCAACATAAACAAATCAGGGAGTTCGTGAAAACCTATAAAATAAAGCATTTCTATGATATTGGCTACGGTGTCTGCCATCAAATCGTGGTGGAGAAGGGCCTTGCGCTCCCAGGCATGGTCCTCCTCGGCAGCGACTCTCATACCTGTTCGTATGGTGCGGTCGGTGCGTTCTCCTCTGGAATTGATCGAACCGAGGCGGCAGCACTCCTACTTACCGGGGAAACCTGGCTGAAAATCTCCCAAAGCATCAAAATGATACTCACGGGAACACTTCAAAAAGCAGTGACCGCAAAAGACGTGATTCTTTATATCATTGGTGACGTCTCTGCGTCTGGTGCTGATTACTGTTCCGTGGAATTCCATGGCGATGTAAGACAATTCTCGGTGGACGACCGGTTCACCATGGCAAATATGGGCGTGGAGATGGGAGCAAAAAATGCCGTTTTTCCAGTGGATGCGGTAACCAAAAAATATCTGACGTCCATTGGCGTCCCGCACTCAAAATACAAATCCATTCTTCCTGATACAGATGCAACCTACAACCGAGAGATCACCTATGATCTCCCAGAAATACCCCCCGTTGTTGCTGCGCCACACGGGGTCGATAACGTCAAACCAGTCACTGAAGTTGAAGGAATCGAAATTCAACAGTGCCTTCTTGGAACCTGTACGAACGGAAGGCTGTCTGACTTTCGGATCGCTGCGAAAATCCTAAAAGGAAAAAAGGTGCACTCAACGGTGCGATTGCTGATTCTTCCGGCATCGCGACAGGTGTATCTCGACGCGGTAAGAGAAGGATTGATTGAGATACTGGTGAATGCTGGTGGAACGGTACTGCCACCCGGATGTGGCCCGTGTCTTGGGGCACATCAAGGTGTGCTTGCGCCAGGGGAACGATGTATCAGCACCTCTAATCGCAATTTTAAGGGGCGCATGGGGTGCGTCGACGCAGAAATTTATCTGGGAAGCCCGGCCACGGTTGCGGCATCTGCGATTCATGGGAAGATCACCGATCCTCGCAAGGAGATGAAATAATGAAAATCTGGCGATACGGTGAAAACATCAACACGGATATGCTGTTCCCCGGGAAATACACCTATACCTGCAGCACCGCCGAGGAAATCAAGCCGCATCTTTTGGAAGATTTGGATCCGTCGTTTGCAAAAAATGTCAAGGAAGGGGACATGATTTTTGCTGGCAAGAACTTTGGATGCGGAAGCTCACGGGAGCAACCGGTCATCGGGCTCAAAGCAGTCGGTATTGCCGCGGTTGTCGCAGGTAGTTTCGCCCGGATTTTCTACCGCTCCGCTATCAACCAGGGGCTCCTCCTTATCGAGTGCCAGGAGGCGGTGAACGCTTACAGGGAGGGAGACACGGTTACCCTTGATGTGAAGAATGGAACGATTGTCGTTGGCTCGAAATCATTCTCGTTTCCAAGACTGCCTCCTGAGATCCTTGCGATCCGTGATGCTGGGGGATTATTACCGTACACACGAGAGAAACTGAAACAACAGAAAAAATGATAACTCAATTTTTTTTTAAAAAGGAAAGGGTAACGCGTGGGATGTCCACGGTTACTCTTCGTCGTATATTTCCAAGGTTTCAAAGAATTCTGGGGTAAAATAATATCCATAGGGTGTTTTTTCGATGAGTCCCTTCCTGATGCATCGTTCGAAAAGGTCATCTTGCATGGTTTCCACTTCTTCGTACATGGTTTTTGTTTGGGATTTGGGTTTTTTTGTGTTGTGTTTCATTGTTTCCTCACCTCTCACTTGTTCCGGCTATTGATATGCAATAGCATGATATCTGTTGTCAGTAATGGTATTTAAACATACCCCGTTAAAATGCCAAAACGAAAAACTTTCTTAAGAAAAATTGGTCTGTATATGAACCTATGGTGTATCGGTCACCACGAGTTCCTTGACAGGTACCCCGTCGCTCCACAAGCCCATAAACCGCTGCTGCGAGGTATTCCCAAGGCAGTACTCCCCATTGATTCCATAAAACGCGTAATCGGTAAGGGCGTCAAACAATTTCCAGGTTGAAAAATAATCCATTGCATCTACCATCGTGCTATTTGGGAAACAGACGGGTGCGAAATGATCCGCGACTAGGGGAGGAAATCCATGAGAATCAGTCCGCTGAATCACATAATCCTTCCGGGAGATCGGGACCTGGTTTGAGGTCAAAAATATCAGTTTTCCTGATTGGTTCCCCGCGATTGTGTCATTCTCTCCGACCACCACAAGAAGAAGTACCGTTGACGGAATACCGCTAAAATTCGTCAACATTATGAGAGGACGAAGGTACGGCTGTACGGGCATCACCGCTTTTGGGGTCGGGAGACCAGAGGTGTTTGCGAGTGCTGCCATCTCTGCAGTGATGCCACCGCCGAGTGAATGGCCGACGATTGCGAACTTCTCAAGATCAGGGTGGACATGGTCACCCTGTTGAAGGATGGTGATTGCTTGTTTCACGGCGTCGATCGCATTTTGTGTCGCGAACCGAAGACTAATGGTAAGTCCACGCTGGTACCGTGGGTACACCACGATATTGCCGTGCCTGACAAGGTGTTCAATCCATTCCTTGTACGGGCCCGGGAAAACGGCGCTCCACCCATGATTAAAGACGATGAGCGGGGCTGTGACGGGGGTCGGATCAGACGGCTCAAAGATCCAATACTCATGCGCACCTGATCCGTACTTGGTCTGCCGCATTCCACCGTGTGAATAATTCGATCCTCCAGGTCCTGTTGTCGGTTGTTCAGGTGGTGCTGGCTTTTGGTACCCGTAGAGGAACCAGTGCAGTGTGTCGTTATCAAACAGGGATTGCCAGCGGTGCACCCCAATTGGGTTAACTAATAAAGTGGTACGAATCCCTGCGCGCGTGAGTTCTTCTGAAAAATGTATTCCAGCTCCAGATGGCACACGGCGATCAAGAATCCCATGGCTAATCAGCGTCGGAGGGAAGTCTGGTTCAAAGCTTTGAGGGGCACTAATATTAAATATCGGAAATTGGAGGTAACCCAAAGTGGTGACTGCATCTGCATTCGCACCAGAGCAGACCGCGATCGCTGCGAATCGATTACCGAAACAGTGACCAATGCGACTGGTCATGATACCCCCGCTCGAAAACCCAAGGCAAAACAACTGCGAGAGATTTACAGGAACAGGCGGTGTCGTCCCTAACCAAGTGAGTATGTTTTGGATAAACAATAAATCTATAGAATCATTTATTGTTTTTTCCGTATAAGACCAATCTCGAACCCCATGAGGGTCCGGTGTTGTCGTTTCTGCATCAGGGGCGATGATGAGAAATCCATTTTTGAGTGCTTTTACTGTAAATGCTACTTGATCTGTTGAACCATTGGAGGTCGAAAACCAACTCTCCGCATGTTGAAACCGGGCGTGGAGAAGGATGAGCACGGGAAAGCCTTCCGGAGACGGAGGGGTCGCGGGTGCTTCCCAGAGGAGTTTCCGTCCACCAAGGAATTCTTGAGTTGGTCCAAGCCGTGAAAGATTGTGAGAAGAAGATATCAAGTTAGATGCTCCTACTGGTATCACAAGTAAAATGCAACAGGCAATAGAAACATACCTCAATTTTTTCATGTGGTCAACCTCCAATTTCACTCGCCTGTACAGAAAGGATGAAGGAATAATATAAAGATTGCTATAGGGGAAATAGGTTCGATTTTACTTAGAAGGTTGAGATAGGGGTGCAGGATGGAGGTGGTGAGGAGAGATGGGAAAAATAGGGTTTGCACCCCAATCAACATACCTTACATTAATATTATATTACTAGAATATAAATTTTGCTATCTGGTAATACGCTGAAGAAACCGTCATGGCAGAAGAAATACAAAAATTTGAATAAATATCAGGAAGGGACGAGGGGGATAAAATATGAAGAATTGAACATAAAAAAAATTCTTATGTTCCCTTCCTGATTATCATTCGTCCAGCGGTATGTAATTTGCAAGTCAATTAATTAATATTGTTCGTAGATACTGATGCAGATACCTATGCAGATGATGATTACCAGAACGAAAACATGCGCGGCTTTACGTTTTTGTCTCCTGATATTGCTCCTGTTCTGTCACTTCCCGTGAAATGCATAAGGTTCCAATAATGCGACCGTTACGATCATACCGGGGAATCTTCGTCACCGACACCCACTGCACAGACCCATCAGTACCAGTAATTTTTCCCAACGAATTAATAATCGGGTTCCCGGTTTTGAGAACCTTCGTATCATCATCAGACGATTTTTGCGCCTGCTCCGGAGGCAAGAAATCAAAATCAGTTTTCCCCAGCATCGCATCAGGATAGGTATTCCAACGTATTGCTTTCACCTTATTCACCAGAACAAACCGATGCTCTGCGTCCTTAAAAGATATCGAATCGGGGATTGCATCCATTAGTGTTTGGAGAAGCTCAAGATTTCGTGCGAGCTCCTCTTCCACCCGCTTCCACTCGGTCACATCCCGGGAGACACCCATGGTCCCAATAATATCACCCTCTTCACTGAACCGTGGTATCTTTGTTACTGATACCCAGCGTTCAAGGGCATCCTCACGTCTGATGTTCTCAAGTTTATTGATGATCGCCTGTCCAGAGCCTATAATGGCACCATCATCATCCGCTATCCTTTGCGCTTGCTCACGAGGCAAGAAATCAAAATCGGTTTTACCGATCATCTCGGCAGGAGACACGTTTGAATGCGCTGCCTTTGCTTTATTCACCAGGATAAAACGATTACGATCGTCTTTAAAGTACACCGAATCAGGGATATTGTCCATGAGTGTCTTGAGCAGTTCATGCTCCTGCGCTCGTTTTTTCTCCGCCTCGTTTCGTGCAGTGATATCCCGAATGATTAACACGAAATTATCCACCTCGTTATCCTTCTTCACCAAGAAAAACGAGCTGATCTCAACATCCAACACGCAACTGTGCTTATTTTTTATTTCCGTCGTGTAGCTCGTCGCGGTTTTTTCAGAAAGCAGCTGCTCAAACTGCTGAATCACCGCGGGCAATGATTTTGCTGTAAGAAGGTCCATGCTAAACAAATTCTTAAAAAGAAAATCGGATTTTGCGACATCGAGTATCTCGCACATCCGCGTGTTCACATCAAGAATTTCACCATGCGCATCCAGCACAATGATCCCGTCCGTCGTATACTCGAACAAACCATGGTACTTCTTTTCGCTCTCTTTTAATCGCTTCTCCTGGTTCTTCCGTTCGGTGATATCCCACAAAAGGACAAACATGACCAGTTTCCCGCCCAAGCGGAAAATCGAGATACTGACCTCAACTGGGATTCGTGTCCCATCCTTGCAAATGCTTTCGCATTCAAATGTGAGACACCCCCGTGCCGCAAGTTCATCTTTGCACTGCGCCCAATCCGTTTCCTCAGACAAAATATCCTTAAGTGATAATCGGAGGAGCTCGTTCCATTCATACCCGAGAAACTCATAAGACTTCTGATTCGCCTCAAGGATCTGATCTTCGTAACTAATGAGAAACGCAGCAGCATTAATCCGCTCAAACAAGGTTTTATATCGATCGTCGGAAGAAGAGACCTTTGATTTCCCTTCGATTACATCATCTTTACACTCTTGCATAACCCATCACGTAGCGTGCAATCCCACCAGAGATACTGCAATGAAATAAACACGATGATGATATTTAAATTTGTGTTTCATTTCACGACAATTCGTATGATATCTTGTTGTTGGGACAACTCAAAATTCACATCAAAAAACTGCCTCAGCAACCACATGTGCGTGTCCGCATGGTTGCTCAACTCCCGGACAAGACAGGCAGACCCTTTTGGTGCATAGGCGAGATACGGAAGAAGTTGATCTATCGCATGATGATCAACGGTGGCGCCACTGGTGATTTCTCGGAGAAGCTGCGCCGTCGCATTTTCCCCAACCTGCTCCGCGGTGACACCTCTCTCCCCAAGGACGTCAGCACCTAAGATTGTTTCATCGGATACGGACCATACAACAATCCCAGTGATAGCGTCCACCTTGATTGATGATTGCAGATGATGCTTCATCGCAGCTTTCATCGCCGCGTGTTTCATCCGAGTACTAACATGGTCTGGGAGATTTGCGATATTGATTATTCCCTTTATTTCAGAAAATATCTGCGGATCGATAACGCGAAATGGCTGGAGATTCTGAACTGGGTGTATCGTCAAAACAGCTTCTCCGCCACCCGTGGGATAGTACCCTCGGTTGAGTAAATATACATCGGTTTTGATACCAATCTTCTGAAGTAATGGTACAAAGACGTGGGCGAAATAATCCCATGATGGCGCCCATCGGACATCTGTTCCTCCTTTCAATGTTATGGTGATCGGAGCCGGTATCGTCAGTGCACTAAGCAGACATGTTTGAAACACGAGTGTAATACTTCCTGCTGTACTAACATCAAACCTATACGAACCAGGAATAATTATTCCTGGGTCAAACGTGAGTGTCGAAGAGCCAATGGAAAGCCCTTCTGTTTTTGCATGACACATGGATTGGACACAGGAAACCGCGGTGTAATGCTGTGGACGAAGCCCAGGGATCGGACGGTTCGCGCGAATATTCGTGATTCGAATTGGGGTGTGCGTAAGAATGGATAAGGCGACCGCAGTCCGGACGATCTGCCCTCCACCTTCACCGTAGGACCCGTCAATCGATAACAAAGATTCACCTATTCGAAAATGCCTCAAGAACCAACGACAATGTAGCATCACACGCGCGTTCTTTATTCTGGAGGCGATCACCAGAAAACAAAAATCGTTTCACCGAAACAGTGTCATGTGTTGCGACTCCCACATAGACAAGCCCGACAGGTTTTTCCTTCGTACCACCGGTGGGACCTGCAATGCCGGTTGTGGAAACTCCGATATCTACACGTGCGCGTTTTCTGATTCCTTCAGCCATTGCGCGTGCGACTTGTTCACTTACAGCACCAAAATCAGTTAAAATTTTTTCAGGAACGTCTAATAATTCAATCTTCGATACATTACTATACGTGATTACCCCTCGATCAAAATATTCGGAACTTCCTGAAATATTTGTCAATATATGAGCAAGTAGACCACCGGTACAGGACTCAGCAGTCGCAATAGTCATGTGATGTTTTTTGAGTTCATCAGAGACTTTATTAAGAAGTTTCATATCTACCAAAGAAGACACCTCATCAGTGGGAAATACACTTGAATGATTTAAGGTTTCACTCACGTGAAAACATTAAATAGGGTGACCTTAATCCGGGAACCCATTACACCGAAAACGCAAAGTTAGCCCCGTAGTGTAGTGGTCAATCATGCTGGCCTTTGGAGCCAACGACAGAGGTTCGAATCCTCTCGGGGCTACTTCATCAAACGATGCTCCTGTAGTGTAGCGGCCAATCATTTCGCCCTTTCGAGGCGACGACTCGGGTTCAAATCCCGACAGGAGCACTTTATTCTCGCTCAACAGGAGGAAAAACTGTGATTTTTTCAGCCCCTCTGGGGGCTTTGAACCTCTGGTGAATAATCCTCCAGAAGGATTTTTACCTCATTTTTTCATACTGACAAAGATTTAAATAACCAAAGGGTCTTTTATTTTTATATGGAGGAATGACGTTGGTACGAAAAGGTTTAGTTATTGTAATCATTCTCTTATTCGTTGGAACCTGTCTCATTCCATCTACTGCACAGAATATTGAAAAATCACTACTGACATCAAGAGGGGATTGGTTGTATGTTGGTGGTAGTGGGCTTGGGAATTATACAAGGATTCAAGATGCGATCGACAACACAACAGATGGAGACACCGTTTATGTTTTCCCAGGTATATACAACGAACGAATCAGAATAAACAACAGCATCCAGCTCCAGGGTGCAGATCCCCTTACTACCATCATTGATGGCCAGAATACTAGTAATGATATCCTGACTTGTGTCGGAACAGATGCGGTCATTAGTGGTTTTACAATATTCAATTGTTCCATGAGCCACTCCTGTATCCTTATTAACCAGACCGTGAACTGTACCCTCTATGGAAATATTATCCATACAGGAGGATATGGGGTCACCGTCCAAAATGCACAGAACATCAGCATCATCAATAACACATTCCTTCAAATCCGAACGACAAAAACTGGATATATTGCCATTACTCTCAATAATTGCATTTTCAGCACTTTTTCACAGAATAAAATCTCATCATGGGATGGAGGTATTCTTATCAAGGGAACCCACCTTCTCATTACCCAAAACACCATTACGAATACTCATCGTGGTATCACTGATATGATGAATTCTCTTCCTTTTGCAAACAAGTATTTCATCATCGATGAGAATCATTTGAATAATAACAAGGTAGCAATCTTTCTCGCTGGTTCAAGGGATTATTCAATAACACGAAATGAAATTACAAATTCAACAACGGTCGGACTTTACATGGTAGAGGAGGTTTTTGCGGGTGACAATCCAGAAAACATTACCATCAAAGACAATCTCATTACATACTCAGCCCAGGGGATGGTTGTTGAGAATTCCATCAACATGAGCATTGAAGGAAACCATATTCAACACAATACCCTTGGTCTTTCATTTCTCTATAGCTCCTTTACGTCAGTGAAGAGGAACACCTTTCAAGACAATACCGAAACAGTCGTCTATCAATGGGCGTTCTTTCCATTCTCACGCTTTAATTATAAAGTACCGCAATTTGATATGAATTTCTGGGATCAACCACGGGGACCACCCTATCCTATTGCTGGTCGATGGGGTCTTCACAAACCATGGTTCTTCTTCAGTCCAATCAATATTTTTCCATGGGTGACCTTTGATTGGCATCCCTCACAAGAACCCTATGATATTTGAGGTAAATCAATGAAAAGGAAATGGTTAGCGGTTGGAATCATTCTCTTGTTCGTTGGAACATGTACCATTCCATCTGTAACATCAGAACAGACCTATGATAAAAATATCATTACGGTTGATGATGAACCTGGGGATGCAGACTTTACATCCATAAAGGAAGCGGTGAATTCTTCGAGTCCTGGAGATACGATCGAGGTGTATAGCGGGACGTATCCTGAACAAGAGATTTGTATAGTAAAAGATAACACTACACTTCTGGGTATTTCTCATGAACTTGGTGAAGGTAATGATAGCGGAAAGCCTTTGATAAAAGGGAATGGAACAGGAAGAGTCCTTCGAGTCGAAGCAAGCCATGTAATAGTCTCGAATTTTCGAATTGAACATCCAGGGGCGTTTTCTTCAGTGTGTATTTTTGTATCTGACCAAAACAATATTACATTAACAGATTGCATTATTCGTAATTCAAAAAAAGCAATGAATGAAGGGATTCAAGCTGGTGATTGTGACAATATTAAAATTATCAATAATGAAATAAGCAATTGTAGTTCTGGAATCAGCGCAGGAGCACAACATCCAGGGAGTTTAACAATTACAGGCAATGTCATAACAGATTGTATGTACGGCGGTATTGAATTACATTGCAATCAACAAAATGTTTCAGGAAATAGAATTAGACGATGCGAAGATGGAATAAGAATATTTGGTACAAATAATATCATATATGGAAATGATATTGATAATTGTCCTATCGGGGTTTATGATCCTGTCTTTGATTTTACTGAGAATGAAAGAGGTAATACGATTGCAAAAAATAATTTCAAAAATTACAGTCGGGAAGCTTGGTGGAATAGAGATGTTATATTATATTTTTTTGGTTTATATAAAAGTAAGAAAGATACATGGATAGGTAATTACTGGGATACCTGGATAGGGATTGGTCCACACAGAATACTTGGATGGTTAGGGGTAGGGATTGTGCTTCCAATTGATGGAGTCGGATATGGGTTCTTTATTCCATGGTTTGAATATGATCGGCATCCAGCAAAAGAACCATATGATATTCCATAACTGAGTTGATAGATAATTATTATCGATTATGTATTATAATACCGGTTATCCTGGAGGTTCAAGTCCTTTTGCCTACAAAATATTATCAACACTTTTATTTGCAAAAAGAGAATATTATGATCTGTTAAAGCACGATTTTGACTACTTTTTAGGGTGGGGAACTGTAGAATTAACACTGATGTCCGCCCCCGACATTATCGATATTAATAAAGTGTTAAGTAACTTCATATTTTATTAGAAATTTCAGCGGGGCATTGAACATTTGGCCAGTAATCCTTCTGGGGGATTTTATGCCAGACCTAAACTGCCCCTACCCGGGGGGGGGGCACTGAAGTATTGGCATGTATTCCCGACAGGAGCATGCTATTCATTAACATGGTTAGTTTTTAGAAGAAAAACACAATTTTTTTACTTTTAAATTCATGTCAATGTCTCGTCCTCTGCACTAACGGTCATGACTATAGGAAAATTATTGGATTGATTCGACATTTTTCCAATCACCGGATATCCTTTTAAACCAGCATATGTTCTAAAATACTATGCCACACGTTAAAAAACATCCAGAATATAATAAAAGAAAAACAAGAAGAATCAAACTCAGAAAAGACGAATACGAACACGGTGATGATAGAGCTAGAAAAATAATAGATAGTGGGAAGAAAGATAAAAAATAATATTTTTTTATCCTTAATCATAAAATCTTGTGTTAGTATTTTTATAATTTTGAGTTGTCTGGATTCCTCTTATTTACCTTTTTCTGGTGAGAGTATGTAGATTTATAGTAGATTGTTCTTGCGATACTCTTGTTTCGAAACCTGTAAGCAATCTTCTTTTATAAGTAAAACATTAACTAGCAATGACTGAATGATGAGCATAGTAACGTTGGAGGTGAAAACAAATTGATAAGCAGGAGACAAGAAAATGTTACCTGTCAAATTTGCAAGAAGCAAAAGAAAACAAACGAGGTTATGCCTGCGGAATTGGTCAGCGAACCCTTGGCCGAGATCATTCGGAAAGCACATCCTGATTGGTCTACGAGCGGTTTCATTTGTAATTCAGATCTTAACTACTTCAGAGCAAAACGTGTCAAAGATATTCTCGAATCCGAAAAAGGTGAAATATCAAACGTAGAAGAGCAGGTTCTGAAAAGTTTAAAGGAGCATGAGCTACTGTCTAGGAACGTTAATACCGAATTTGATCAGCAGCTAACTATTGGAGAACATCTCGCAGATAGACTAACCAAATACGCCGGAAGCTGGACGTTCATTATTATTTTTGGTGGCATCGTTCTTCTATGGATTGCAATAAATTCTTATATGTTACTATCGAAGCCATTTGATCCATACCCCTTTATTCTTCTGAACCTGGTTCTTTCCTGTGTTGCTGCTATGTAAGCTCCAATCATTCTCATGAGTCAGAATCGAGAAGGCGCGAAAGATCGATTACGCGCAGAATACGATTACCGGGTTAATCTGAAAGCAGAGCTTGAAATCCGTCATCTCCATGAAAAATTAGATCATCTACTAATAAATCAATGGCATAAGCTTTTAGAAATCCAAGAAATCCAAATGGAGTTAATGGAAGAACTCACTGTTAAAAAAATAAAACATTAGCTTAAATAAAAATAATAGATATCTAGAAGTGATTCATGATAAATTCCCTAATCTTTTTATGATGACCCAAACGTCTGACGATATATTTTGTGACTTTGACTATTTGTGTATCAAATAATCTTGTTACAATCAACCCAACGATAAATATAAGCACGCCCATGACAACTGCCAAAACAACACCTATTTGGCCAAAGAACAATACGTAAAGGAATGTAACGACCGCGCCTAGGACCGACATAATAGCGGCTCTGATAATAAAATAAAGTCTCTGCAACCACGTAGAAAGCAACAATGCCTTTATCACCGCTCTTTTTTCGATAACGCGTTCAGCTCCAGACGGAACACTTTCTATCTCGTGAAATATGTTTTTCGTATAATCAAGATCTGATAATTGTAATATCTTTTTTGCATATTTGGCTTCTGATAAATCTTTGGAACTTGCGGTTTCAAGTTCCAACAAAATCCTTTGAGATATTTCAGTTATGTCGTTGTCTATCAGGGATGGTTTTTCCGCCAGCTTTGTCTTCTTCTTTATAAAATGTACGGATGGTTTTTTCCCCATTTTTTTTCCTCTTTAGCAGATATATTTTTAGTTCTATATAATGTATATTGTACAATCAATAGAAAAGTATAGAGAATTTAATTATATAGTTTTTGAAATGTTGTAATCATCAATATATTCTCTTGAAATTATTCTCGTTCTTTAAATTTAGATTTATTCGATTCAACCCAATTAAGGATTATCGATTCATTTGAAATACATACATGAGTGTATATCTAGAACAAAACAAAGATAATGTTTACCGGCTATAAATAAAAAGAGATTTTGAATCAATGTTCAGATAATCTAATTTTTTTTAAGTATTACATTGTTTTTATACTGTTCTTTAGTTGTTTTTAAGATATGCTGATATAACCTAATGACAATGGAGTAAGCAAAGTGATAAACAATGGAAAGTAAAAAATTTTTCATTGCACACGTCAGTGCTCAAGTAAGGAGGCTATGATTATGGCGAATACAAATGTAGGAGATAATTTGAAGGCGAAGAGTCAAGAGCTTAAGAAATGGTTCATGGATTTGGATGCGAAGCTGGAGCAGTGGAAGTTCTCCGTCGAGGACACCAAAGAAGGTATACGGGTTGAAATGCACGCGATAGCCCTCATTAAACATCCAAAGGAAAAAAAGTAAGGCGAGTAAGTACACTCTGTTTTTTTATCAACGTTGCACCTTTGGCAAGTTTAGAAAAAGGTGCAGCAGATTTTTTTTATCAACTTCTATTTCGTTGTGCGAACACGTACTCTTTTACCATTTTTTATACGATACGATTTATCAAATAATTTTAAGAGTTCCCGATCACTTATGTTATCGGACATAGCTAAATTATAGGTATAATCTTGTTTTGGATACATTTTTTGTACAGCAATTACTTTGTTATGTCCGAACATATGAATGAAATTTTCGTCATTGTTATCCAGTGTTGTGCTTATGTACGGCCAACCTAGTTTTTCACACAGATATTTCACATAATCTTCAGGTGATGCTGTACAGAGTATGTTCATCGTAAATTCATCAGTATTTTGCAAGATAAAACGTAACATTGGCTTACGAATATCATCATACAATGAAAGACCAAACTTTTTTACTTTTTTTTCATAATGCGTTGATTTCCTTGCAGTAATCATAATTTTTTTAAGAAACTCCTCTTTTGTTATTATTCCAGTTATTCGTTGTTCTAAATAAAATAATAATGGAAGGAAACATTGTCGATTTTTCATGAAAAGCAATACGAAATATATCAACGAATTATGGGGCAGTAAAGTGCTATCTAGATCTATTACATTAATTTTTTTTTTCATATCTATCATTTCCCTTACCGTAGCAAGTATTAGATTTGCATGCTATGGCAGTGATCATTTCTCTACGCGATAGAAAGGAAGGTACGTCAGCGCGATGTCTTTTTTCGAAACCTTCCTCTTCGTTTACCTTTCAGAAGGTGCAGAAGTTTTTTCTTTGTTTCGTCGGTAAAATGGATATCCGGTCGCATCTGAATGAGTTCGATATAGTCCGCAGCGGCTTGAAGGAACCGATTGGGGTAGTATTTCTGAGCAATCTTTACTATCTCTTCGACCGGCTGGTACTCAAGAAAAGAGCTTATCATACAAGCGAGATCGTAAGACAGTTTCATCGTTGCAGGTGCGTCCTTACGGAAGTGGCCAGCATCTAAGATGTAAATCTTATCCCCCACCAATATGTTATCTGGTTTGATATCCCCGTGGAAGATCTTCTTATGGTGTGCCTGATTCAGATAACAAAAGACAATGTCTATCTGTTTTGGGTCGACCTTCTCAAGCATGGAGAATGGTTTTACATCGAGAAACTCTGCTACTAGCAGCCATTGAGACCGGTTTATTTGATGATAACCATACGGTTTTATCGCGGGTATTCCGCTTTTATAGATAGCTCGCATCATCTCGTATTGATCCCGGACCATATCTTCTGTCGTCTCGTAAATTTCGAAGATCGGTTGTTGTGTATTCATCTGTAGATAGATGTTTTTAAGGAACTGGATATAGCGTACTGACAAAATATCGTTGCTGCCGATGACCTTACCGAAGTAACGGATCTCTTCACCCTTTTCGTTCACCCCTGTGATCTTTATCGGATTTGAAAGTCGAGCGGCGCCTGCAGCAATATACTCGATAGAAATCTTTTTCATCTTATAATTTTCGGATAGGATCCGCCGGATGTTACGCTGGATATCCTGCAGAAAGGCCTGATGGGCCTCATGGGTAGGTTGCCCCGTTTTATCGGTCATCACTATCTGTACCTTTTTTATTATTTGTCTTATTTTTACCTTCGCTGGTACGGGTGTTATCTGATTCTGCGATTTTAGCGGCTTTCTCCTGGGCTTTTCTGGTTTTTCTGCCCCCGGACCACATTGCCAGGAGGAAAACAAGGGCACTACCGTAGTGAATTTTCATGCCGCGTTTGATTCCGCGACCAAATTCTATTATTGGTTTATTCTTATACGTAAAAATGAGGCGCCAGATGTTCAGCTGCGGTGGTACAAATGAAACATCATTGGTGTTCAGGATGACATCGTTATCATCAACGGTAATGTCCATATCTATGACGCCCTCGCGTTTCAAAGGTATATGGATACTTTTACCGAACATGGCACGGAAAAAAGCGTACGTTATCACCTCTACTGTAGAAATATCCAAGATGCGTGATATACGCAACTTCTGTTCTGTTGAATCACCTGTAGTTTCTGTATCCGATGATTTTTTTTCGTCATCCGTCTCGTTTTGCATTTCATTTTCAGCTTGTGATTCTGCATCCTTCTTATGATATTCCGCGATAACTCTCTGTCCATCGGAATCTTTCCATTCCTCGGGATCTATGAGGACATGTTCTGACTTTGTCGTCTTCGTTTTGGGTATACTCTTTAATTTTTTCTTTTTCACATCAGGATTCAATGAAAACCACCTACTTTTTTACAACGATCTGGAAGCGAATAAAGATGCGTGTGCCATCACTGAACTCTTCCATTGAGAACTTCCAGTCCTCTATCTCGAGGTGTAGATTTTCGAAAAACTCATCTACTGACTCTGCTATCTTCTTCACATTCTCCTTTTTTCCGTTGATGAGGCGAAGTGCTGAGACTATTTTTTCTTTATCGCTCATGTTGACCTTTTCTCCACGTTTCTTTATGCTTATTTGAATTAAAATGCGTGCACGACTGCTAGTATTATCCATACTAGAACGACTATTACAACGACGCCTACAAGCAATCTTATTATTCCGTTTATCATTTTTTTTACCTCCGTTAATGGTTATATTTATACCTCTGTAAGTATTTAGATATAACTTAATAACATATAAAAATCATTGGAAAAACAGTATAAAATGTAAAATGTATCACCGTTTCTGAAGAATGTAAAATTGTAAACTAAAATTTAAATATCATCTTTATTCAAGCGAAAATTATATATAATATATTCTTCTATTGTCTTATTCAAAACATTATAAAATCATATTAAACAGTTTAAATTTCGTGTAAACGAGGCGAGGTAAATGGTTCAAAAAAATAAAACTATCACTAATTTCAAAAACGGGAAAGAATCCCCTAGCACTCAACAGCGAATAAATAAAGAAACATTAAAAAATTCTGAATTACGCTACAGGCGACTCTTTGAAGCAGCTCAAGACGCCATCCTTATTTTAGATGGAGGAACCGGACAAATAATGGACGCTAATCCATTCGTTCAAAATCTTCTGGGTTATTCTCTGAGTGAGCTAGCGGGGAAAAAACTCTGGGAAATTAGCCCTTTCAAAAATATCGCAGAAAACAAGGAAATATTTCAAAAACTTCAAAAAGAAACATACGTCCGTTATGAACATCTCCCACTTCAAACGAAACAAAAAAAGTTGAGATATGTGGAATTTGTCAGTAATAGCTACATGGTCGATCATATAAAAGTAATCCAATGTAATATTAGAGATATCACAGAACGAAAGAAAGCACAAGAAAAAATACAAGAAATGCAAAAAAAATTAGAACAACTCCTTGATACTCGAACCAACCAACTTGACATCACCACTAAAAGCCTTACATGTGAAATGAAAGAACGGAAAAAGGCAGAAGATGAAACCGTTAAAACAAAAGATTATCTGGAAAATATCATTGATAGTGCATCGGAGATTATTTTTTCATTCGATTCGAACAATAGAGTAAATACCTGGAATAAAACAGCGGAACTGCTTACGGGCTATACAGAAAAAGAGGTTATGAATCGATCTGTCGAAAGCTTACATGTGTTTAATGGCTATTCGAAAATAGTAGATCTTTTACAAAATAACAGTAATCACCAAGGGTATGATGATTTGGTGTTACTAACAAAAAACAATATAAAAAAGATCATTCGAGTATCAGGATCATCGGTTAAGAACCCTAATGGGGTATGCATCGGTTCTCTTTTTATCGGCAGAGACATCACACGAGATATCGAAGCTCACGGGAAATTACTTGTGGGGAACAGCTATCTTGTCATCAGTAAGAATAATAGCTCTATACGAGATCTGTATATTGATTTGACCACATCCGGATATGAGGGGGTGTTTATTTCCCGTTCTAGTGTTGAGATGACGGGCAACATGTCTCATAACGGGAACAGTCAGCTTTTTTTGTTAAGTCATGAAAAAATCAAAGGATTTGAAACAATCGCAAACCCCGAAGAATTAGCAGCTATGGTTAAAGAGATTAGTCTGAGAAACAAAAAGTCAATTATCGTAGTAGATGGCGCGCATTATTTTATCACTAAATTTTCTTTTGAAAAATTTATCGATGCCTTGTATCAAATTAACGATCTTGTTCTGAAGAGTCAATTGATTGTTATACTACGTATCGATCCGTCTATTGTCGATAAAAGTCAAATGGCGATTTTTGAAAATGAATTTCAATTATTGCCAAGCCAGAAATTAGAGGGTCTTATTCTCGACGATGTTATCTATGATATGTTAAAATATGTTTATGAACAAAATCAGAGTAATTCAATGGTTTCTATTAAAAAAATAATAACCAAATCTAACGTAGCGTATTCAACTGCTGCGAAACGGTTAGATATCCTTGAAGAAAAAGGTTTGATTTTTATAAAAAAACAAGGAAAGTTTCAAATGGTCTATGTGACAGAAAAAGGAAAAGCATTGCTGCATAAACGACAGACAGCGTAACGTTCGTTTCTTTCCATATTGCATTGTTTTTATACTGTTCTTTAGTTGTTTTTAAGATATGCTGATATAATATAATGACAATGGAGTAAACAAGGTGATAGACAATGAAAAGAATAATATTTTGTTTAGTAATAACAGCAGTATTGGGCGCATGTTTCGTAACGAGTGCAATGGCCGCCCCAGAAATAACAGGAGTACGCGGAGGATATGGTGTAATTGCAAAGGTCACGAGTGCCGAAAATCTCGATTGGAAAATACAGATAGGTGGCCAGCATATCTTTCAAGGTTCGGTAACAGAGGGAGTTGTCGGGAGCAACGGCACTGCAACAATTAGAACACCCTTATTTCCACCAGCACTTGGATTCGGAAGGATAAACATTACTGTAGTGCTTTATTGGATTTTCATTCCAGTAGCTTGGGAAGAACGGAACGCCTTTATGGTTGGACCATTTGTCCTGTTTGTTCAATAAAACCAATGAAGTGTAATATTATCAATTAATGAATAAAATAGAAGGATCTATCACATCCTTCTCATTTGTATGAGTATTGTAAATTTTCTGGGTGGGTTTTGTCATCGTGCAGATTGTGTAACGTTCGTTTCTTTCTATATTACATTGTTTTTATACTGTTCTTTAATTGTTTTTAAGTTATGCTGATATAATATAATGACAATGGTGTAAGCAAGGTGATAGACTAATGGAAAGTAAAAAATTTATGAACGCAGACGTCTACGCCCAAGACGAAAAAATTGGCACAGTTAAGGAAATAGGAATAAACCCAGAAAATTGGGAGATAACTCATCTTGACGTCCAATTGACCAAAGATGTAGCCGAATCTGTGCTTGGGGCAAAAAAACGTGGAGTACATAACATGCTCGCCATTTCAGCATTAAAGGAAGGGGTGGCTCGCTGGACAGAAAGGGGACTAAACATAAAGGTCTCAAAAGCACAACTTCATATGTACTTAAAACCAGTAGAAGACGTAGAAAATTGTTAGTGCATATTTAGATAGATGGCGCGCGCACTAACGCGTGCGATCATCCATTCTAACTACGCACTGCACTAAAAAAATAAGGAGGTAGAAATATGAATGTCATCTTAGTCGCCATCGGAGTTGTAGTGGCGATAATAGGTCTTATAGCAGGTGCCTTGGTAATAACAACCCCCCAACTATTCGGATTAGTCACTACGAGTGATACCCCATATGCGCAATACATGATTCCACTGATAATTGGTGGAATTGTGCTGGTTATCGTAGGGGCTGTAGTACCAAGCAAAAAAACTTAAACCCTAACTTTGTCTGATTCAAGGAATATACAATAATTATTCCTTGTTCACAGATAAACCAAGAAAACATAAAAAAAAAAATAATAATGGAGGAGAAACAATGATCGATGTAACGTTAGCAACAGTAATTGTATTTTTGATAAGTCTTGTGATATCGGCAATTATTATCTATGTCGTAACGAAAATATTTGGGGAAAAGGAGGGGTTCGGCACTGCTTTATTGACTGCCTTTATCGGCGCAATTATATATGCAGCTGCCTATTATTTCCTCCGCCCTGAGTTAGGATGGTTAGCGTCCATAATTGGGGGAATAGCCTGGCTTATTGCTCTTGGCGTTTTGTATAGCATTGGCTGGCTGAAAGCGCTCGGTATAGCTATTATCGTTTGGATTATCGCAGCCATTGTCAGCTTCTTCCTGCCAACCGTCATAGGGCCATTATAAGTATAAATTCAATTGGGGGGTTTTTGGGTTTTTTTCCCAAGAACTCCTCCCCTTTCTTCTTATTAAACCGATAACTCAATGCCTTATGGAAGAGGTACTTTTCATGTTGTATTCCTGTATCATAGAAGAAACCAGAGTTCAAAACGTTGATCGTTGCATACATGATATCTTTCCTTACTAACATATCGTTCCTCAATATCAACGAGTTTTGAACTGTTTTTATACTGTTTTTTTATTGTTTTTAAGTCATTTCTAAATACAGATAGGGAGATTAACAGCATTATAAGTAGAGGTATTTAGATGAAAAAACAAAAACAATTTGTCCTAGTTGGAATTATGCTAGTAATGTTGGCAACAATAAGCTTGAGCGGTTGTGTTGATGAAAAAAGTAAATTTATTGGAACGTGGAAGACCGCTGGTGGGGAAACGACGATTACATTTACTAGCAATACTGCAACAATTGTCGGAACCGGTCCGCTCGGAATAGCTTCGTTAACTGGTAGTTTTAACTACACGATTGCCAACAACAAAATCACATTTTCTTCTGGAGGAACTCTGGGTTCCACGTTCAATTATAGTTTCTCTGGTTCAACGTTGGTTATCAGCAATGATGCCGGTAATTCGGTGATATTTACTAAAGTGTAAGGCGATTAAAATGGCAGTAAAAGTTGAATGGACCCACATTACAATATTTTCGGTAATAGCGTTCGTGGCAGGTTGGTTGATATTCGGTATTCTAGGAGCGATAGTATTAGCTATTATCGTCATGGTTTTAATGGGAATAATAAAAGTTGTGTAGGGATATTCTATGGCTGATGAGAAAAAAGGTAAATCAGAGAAAACGGGGGAATTTGTTGGCGGCGGTATGAAGCAAGGTTAAGGCGCTGTAAAAAGATTTGGAAAAGGTGTAAAAAAAAGGTGTTTCAGAAAAAAAGAAATAAAAAATAATCGTTTGTAGATGGAGAAGTGAAATAAATGGACATATTCGGTTATACGATTCCGTTTTGGGCGGTGCTCCTTGGCATCCTTGTGATTGTGTTTTTGTTTTGGGGAGTAATAAAATTTGCGATATGGGTTCTCATATTCATCGCTATTGTTATTATCGCTCTTATCGGACTCGATTTTCTTGTGGGAATATTTCACAGTATCGGACTATGATGTTGCTTTAAAAACAATACTTACGATGAACGATTCGGTCCAATCAGTGCAATGAAGGTAAATATATGAAAAAATCACATGGT
>Ga0315282_10002343_pt1 | contig 35037 bp, 25 predicted proteins | sample YL17G07_20_MG_FD_203693 | JGI IMG/M metagenome (GOLD analysis project Ga0315282, IMG submission 203693) | Sediment microbial communities from Yellowstone Lake, YNP, Wyoming, USA - YL17G07_20 | ecosystem: Environmental > Aquatic > Freshwater > Lake > Sediment | place: USA: Wyoming | collected...
GCCATTCCAGGGCACAGAAACGAAAGACCGGCCTCATAGCCTCGAAATCCATGACCACCCGTCATCATCCGTCGTTTCACGTGTCCTATCTTGCGTTTTCACAAGATTTATGAATAAATCAGGTTAACAACATTGGGTCGGGTGATTTTGGAAAAACAGACATCCGCTGACAATCCCCCCACCCTTTTCAAATCGGTGGGCATGGCCGCTTTCGATCTCGTAGCTGCCGATTTGGTTTATCAAAAAGCATTGGAAAATAAAATAGGCATTGACGTCAATTTATAGACAAGGGGTGCCCATGTTTCAAAACTGGCAGTGGAAACCGCCACAAAACTGGCAGGTCATCAGGGCCATCGACCTGCATTCCGGCGGAGAGCCGTTGCGGGTCTTTACTTCAGGTCTTCCCGAAATCAAAGGCAACACGATCCTGGAAAAACGACGCTATTTCCGTCAACATTACGATTACATCCGGACCGGGACCATGTGGGAGCCGCGGGGACACGCCGATATGTACGGCGCCGTGATTAGCGGGCCTACCCTCCCGGAAGCCGATTTCGATGTCTTTTTCCTGCACAACGAAGGCTACAGCACGATGTGCGGACACGCCATCCTGGCCCTGACCAAACTGGTGCTAGATGTGGACTTGATCAAAAAAGAGGGCGATGAACCGGAGCTGATCATTAACGCCCCCGCCGGGAAGATCAAAGCCCGGGCTTACCGGGAAAAAGGCACGGTTAAGAAGGTCTTTTTTTTAAATGTGCCGTCTTTTTTATACTTGCGCAATCAAACGGTGAACGTGCCAGGAATCGGCCGGGTTGAATTTGATGTGGCCTACGGCGGCGCCTTTTACGCCTTTGTTTCCGCCCGGCAATTGGGGCTGGAACTTAGACCCCAGCATTATGACCGGTTGATCGACCTGGGCCGGCGCCTCAAGCGGGCAGTCGGGGAAAATTTTGCCATCGTGCATCCCTTCGAGGCCGATCTAAGCTTCCTGTATGGGACCATCTTTATCGGGGGACCGGAAGACCCGCGCCATCACAGCCGGAATGTCTGCATCTTTGCCGAGGGTGAGGTTGATCGTTCGGCCACCGGAACCGGGGTTTCCGCCCGGGCTGCCCTGCACTATGCCAAGGGTGAACTGGCCAAAGGAGAAACCATAACCATTGAAAGTATCCTGGGAACGACGATGACTGTGAAAGTCGCCGAGACAACCGTTTTCGGCCCGTACCAAGCGGTCATTCCCGAAGTTTCCGGAACTGCCCATATAACCGGCCAGAGTGAATTCTATTTTGATCCGGCCGACCCGCTGAAAATGGGCTTCATTTTTCGGTGATTGATTCTAGCCAGCCATCAAGTCAGGAGGAAAAAATGGATACGAGGGTCTTCGAACTAATTTCCTTATCGGGGCAAGTGGCCATGGTGACCGGAGCCGCATCCGGGATCGGGCGGGGCATTGCCAAACGTCTGGCTGAACTTGGGGCAGCGGTGGCCCTGCTGGACATCAATGAAACGAACGGTGAAAAAACAGCCGCAGAAATCAGGAATTCCGGCGGTCAAGCTATTTTCCTGAGGTGTGACGTGCGTTCTGGCGACGATTGTCAAAGGGTTACCGAAGCTGTGATCAAGCATTACGGAAAAATCGACATCCTGGCGAACAATGCCGGGGTGGCTATCCGCAAGGACACGATCGATTTAACCGAAGCAGAATGGGATCTGGCTCTCGATGTCACCCTGAAGGGGGTCTACCTGCTTTCCCATTACGTATTGCCATACATGATTCGTAACGGGGGAGGGAGCATCATCAACACCGGTTCTGGCTGGTCCTTGAAAGGCGGCCCCAAGGCGGTATCCTATTGCGCCGCCAAGGGGGGTGTGCTGAACCTGACCCGGGCCATGGCCATCGATCATGGGAAGCACAATATCCGGGTTAACTGCGTCTGCCCCGGCGATACCGATACTCCGCTGCTCAGGAGCGAATGCGCCCAGCTCGGCGAAGACGAACAGCAATTCTTGAAAAGCGCCGCTGAGCGGCCTATTTCCCGTCTGGGCACCCCGGAAGACGTGGCCAATGCCGTGTTATTCTTTGCCTGCGACCTCTCCACCTGGGTGACCGGCTCCCACCTGGTGGTTGACGGCGGCGGCATAGCCTGAAAAATAGATGAAAAGAAAATATGGAGGTTAATGATGAAAAAGAAGACATTTGTTCATCCCTATATCCCGAATTCTGTGCCCGAAGTCAAGACCAGGATGCTGGAAGAGATCGGGATTCAAGACATCGATGAGCTTTATGCCGATATCCCCGCAAACCTGAGATATAATAAGGAACTTAACCTGCCGGAACCGTTCATAGCCGAAAACGATCTGAAACGGCACGTTGAAAAAATTCTAGCCAAAAACAAAACCTGTATCGAAAATATCAGTTTCTTGGGCGGCGGCTGCGCTCGACATTATGTCCCCGCCATCTGTGACGAGATCAATCACCGCTCGGAATTTCTGACCGCTTATGCCGGCGAACCTTACGAAGACCACGGCCGCTTTCAGGCGCTCTTTGAGTACCAGAGCCTGATGGCGGAACTTTTAGATACGGATGTGGTGAATGTGCCCACCTATGACTGGTGCCAGGCAGCCAGCACTTCTGTCCGCATGGCCTGCCGCATAACCGGCAGAAATGAAATCTTAATCGCCGACACCATTTCCCCTGACCGCCTCTCGGCCGTTTCCAATTACTGCCGGCCGCTGGTTTCGGTCAAGATGGTGAAACACGATCCCAAATCCGGCCTCATGGATTTAAGCGATTTAAAGAACAAACTTTCTAGCAAAATCGCCGGTATTTATTTCGAGAATCCTTCCTACCTGGGTTTTATCGAGCATCAGGGCCAGGCTATATCGGACTTGGCCCATAAAAACGGCGCCCTCAGCATCGTCGCGGCCGACCCCGTTTCTCTGGGTGTCATTTCACCGCCCAGCCATTATGGCGCCGATATTACCTGCGGCGACATCCAAGGGCTCGGAGTCCACCTCTATTATGGTGGTGCCTTGGGCGGATTCATTGCCACCCGGGACGAGGAAAAATTCGTCATGGAATACCCCTCACGCCTTTTCGGCATCACCAGAACCGCCGTCGAAGGAGAATACGGATTCGGTGACGTAGCCTATAATCGCACCTCGTTCGGCGTTCGGGAAAAAGGAAAAGAGTTCGTCGGAACCGCCGCCGCGCTGTGGGGGATCACCGCTGGAGTTTACCTGGCTCTGATGGGTCCCCAGGGGATGAAAGAGCTCGGACAGCTCATTTTACAGAAATCCCAATACGCGGCCAAAAGGCTGTCGACACTGCCGGGGATCAAGGCCCCTCGGTTCACGACTCCCTTTTTCAAGGAATTCGTTGTGGATTTCAACGGCTTGCCCCTGTCGATCAAAAACATAAACTCCATCTTAAAGAGAAAGTCCATCTTCGGGGGCAAAGATCTGTCAAAGGAATTTCCCGAACTGGAGAATTGTGCCTTGTACTGCGTCACGGAAATGCATACCAAGGAAGATATTGACCAATTGGTCGATGCTTTGCGAACCTGTTTGCCGACCGCAGCCATGACTGCTAAAGGAGGCAAGAGACCATGAACGCCACCAAAAAAATCAAATTGCGGAATTTTCACCAGGCCACATGGGATGAACCCATAATCTTTGAACTCCATACTCCCGGCGAGCGGGGCATCTTGCTTCCGGAAGTGGAAAAGGAAATTGCCGGGGCCGTGGGCGACGGGATTTCCGCCCTGCCTGAAAAAATGATCAGGAAAAAGCCGCCGGCCTTACCGGAGATGAGCCAGATGCGGATTCTTAAACATTTCCTCCATCTGTCACAGCAGTGCCTGGGAGCCGACCTGAATGTCGATATCGGCCAGGGAACCTGCACCATGAAATATAATCCGAAGATCAACGAGGTTTTGGCGTCTTTGCCCCAGGCCACCGAGATCCATCCGCTGCAGCCAGAAAGCACGGTTCAGGGGGCGCTGGAAATTATCTATAAACTGGATACTTTCCTGCGTGAGATTTCCGGTCTCGATTGTTTTTCCCTGCAGCCCAGCTCGGGGTCGGCCGCAATATTCGCCATGGCCAGTATCGTTGCCGCCTACCACGAAAACCGCGGTGAAGACAAAAAGAGAAACGAGGTTATTACCACCATTTTTTCCCACCCTTCCGATGCGGCGGCTGCCGCTGTCAAAGGTTTTAAAATCATCACCGTTTATCAGGATGAAGACGGATTGCCCGATATCGGAGCATTGAAAAAAGCAGTCTCGGAGCGGACCGCGGCGCTGTTCATCACCAACCCCGAGGATACCGGCATATTCAACCCCCGTATTGCCGAATTCACCCGGATTATCCACGATGCCGGCGGCCTGTGCTGCTATGACCAGGCCAATGCCAACGGCATCCTGGGAATCACCAGGGCCAGGGAAGCGGATTTTGATATGTGCTTTTTCAACCTGCACAAGACTTTTTCTTCCCCCCACGGCTGCGGCGGGCCGGCATCGGGCGCTCTCGGGGTCACAAAGAAATTAATCAACTATCTGCCCGTTCCCTTAGTCGATTTTGACGGGAAAAAATATTTCCTGAACTATAATCTGCCGCAGACCATAGGCAAGGCACGCGGCTTTTACGGCGTTTTCCCGGCTATTTTAAAAGCGTACGCCTGGATCATGAGCCTCGGCGCCGAAGGGTTGAAAGAAGTGGCCCGGATCGCGGTCTTAAACAATAATTACCTTTTAAAAAAAATCAGGGAAATTAAAGGTGTTCACGTGCCATTCGCCAAAGGCAGGCACAGAATCGAGCAGGTCAGGTACAGCTGGGAACCGTTAACCCGGGCAACCGGAGTCACCACCGAAGACATCACCTGCCGCATGGCGGATTTCGCTTTCCACCTCTGGTCCAGCCACCACCCGTTTATCGTTCCGGAGCCCTTCACCATTGAACCCACTGAATCCTACTCCAAGGATGAACTCGACGAGTATCTAGCCGCTTTGAAAAAGATAGCAGAGGAAGCCTACGGGGAACCGCAGAAGGTGAAAAACGCGCCTTGGAACAGCGTAGTCCATAAAATCGATCACAGCAGCCTGGATGACCCGCAAAAATGGGCTATTACCTGGCGGGCTTATTTGAAAAAACAGGGAACAGAGAACCGCAGAAGGGCTAAGAATTTTGGGAGATAAGAGATTTTTTTTAAAGCGCCATCAATCTCGAAGACGCACGATAACGGATTTTTCCCAGCTATGAAAGAAACGTCAGGCGGCCTATTTATGATTAATTTGGCAGTTTTATCTTGCTTAGTGTGCCTGGAGTCCCATCCTCCTTCGAAAACGGACGCAGCCTGAATGTGTAAGAGTAGGATTTCGGAAAGAGCATGTACTCATCGTGCGGCTTAGCGCCCCAGCTTGTATCGCCGCCGACTCCCATCTGCCTGAAATCCACGTTAAAGACGACCAGGTCTCGTTTCTTCATGTCCGTGGGGTGCCTCTGGTCCTTTTCCGGGCCGTACTCATAATCATCCGTCAGGAAATGGCTGGCGCCGGTAGAGATAAGCGGCAGGCCCACTGCAAGAAGGCCAAGGCCTTCTTTGTTTGTCAGGGCAACCCAGCGGACATCCGTCTTGTAGCCGTTTTCCTGGGGGCGGATATAGGGATGGTATTGCTCCATGACTTTGCCCGAGTAAATTCCGACGGCGGCGCCGGTGTTCCGGTCCCAGTAGTTCTCATGAGGTCCGCGGCCGAACCAGGTAATATTGTCAAATTCCACAGGCAGGATCATCTGCATCCCGAATCGTGGCAGCTCGGGCAGGCTCTCTGAACCCGGCACAAAAGAGTTAGTCACGACCAAATCGCCACTCCCATAGATGTTATATAGAGTCTTATAGTGAGAATCGCCGGCGGGGAGCGTCGCTTCGACTTCAATCTGGATTTGACTCGGGCTGATGTGCTTTAAGGATACGGCCTCGATTTTTCGTTTGATGCCGGCCTCTCGCCAGATGGCACACCGCACCGGCATATTATTTCCATAGTCATTGTCGATCGGCGCACGCCAGAAATCCGGAACCGGGCCTGTCTTCAGGAGTTCTATGCCTTTGTATCTGAGAGAAACGAGAGTTCCTGCACCCTTTTCGAAGCCAAGGAAAAAATTCTTCCCCTCGATGTGTATAGAGTCGTGAGTTTCCTCGAGCTTCATCGGCGCCAGGCTCTTGACATCGATTTCTTTTTCGATCGGCTTAAAGATTGGCAGCTTGAACTGGTCCCAGGCAATTTCATGACCTTTAGGAATGAGCGGCGCGGCTTCCGCTGTCCGCCAGCTCAATGTCAGGAAATATTCAATCCCAGGCTCGCGTGTAAACGGTGAAATCGGCAGCCTGACTTTTATGGAAGCGTGAGGGACGACATCCTGCGGGGGAAGCTTGCCCTGGGCGATAATTCTGCCTTCGCCCTCGACCTTCCAGGCAAGGGAGTAATTTCTTATATTGATAAAGTCAAACTTATTTTCGATTTGAACGACACCTGAGTTCAGATCAACGGGCTTGGCCTTAATATACTGATAGACTTTTTTCACTTCCCAGATGTGGGGGTGAGGCTGCCTGTCGGGCAGGACAAGGCCGTTGCAACAGAAATTTAGGGACGTGGGTATTTCCTGCGGTCCGAAATCGCCGCCATAAGCCCAGAAGGACTCACCCTTTTCATTCTTCTTTAAGATTCCCTGATCCACCCAGTCCCAGATAAAGCCGCCCTGAAGCTGACGGTGGGCGTAGATAACATCCCAGTAGTCCTGGAGGTTGCCGACGCTGTTCCCCATGGCATGGGCATACTCACACATGATGAGCGGCCGGGGCTGCTCTGTTTGGACATAGTCTTTGAGCTGCCAAATCCTGGCGTACATCGGGCAGTAGATATCCGTATGGGGATTTTTCTTTGCGCCTTCGTACTGGACGGGTCTCGTCGCGTCCCTTTTTTTAATCCAAGCATAGGTCGCCTGAAAATTTATGCCGTCGCCCGCTTCATTGCCCAGGGACCAGATGATGATTGAAGGATGATTCTTATCACGTTCTACCATGCGCTTGGTCCGGTCAAGATGCGCCGCCTGCCATTCGGGCTTGTTGCCCAGGGTTTTATCCGGATCGAAGCTGATGCCGTGCGACTCGATGTTAGCCTCATCGATCACGTAGAGTCCGTACTGGTCGCAGAGCTCGTACCAGCGCGGCACGTTCGGATAGTGGCTGGTCCGCACAGCGTTGATGTTGAACTGCTTCATCAACCGGATGTCCTTGAGCATCAATTCCTCGCTCACGACACGGGCGTTCTGGGGATCATGCTCGTGACGGTTCACTCCTTTAATATGGATGGCCACACCATTTACCAGAAGCTGGCCATCTTTGATTTCGACGTTCCTAAAGCCCACCTTACAGGAAGTCGTTTCAACGACCGTGCCCGAGGGATCGGACAGGGAGAGCAACAACGTGTAGAGATTGGGCGTTTCCGCCGTCCAATGGGCTAGCGATAGAACGTCCTGTTTCAGCTTAATCTCTATCTCTCCCAGCCCGCTGATAATGACTGGGCTCACCATAGACGTTCGGAGCACAGAGCGTTTCTCGGAATCAAGGAGGTCTGCCCTGAGCATGTATCCTTGAACGGCCACCGGGAAGTAGTTTCTGAGGTTCACGCGGACGCTCAGTTTCCCGTCTTTATCGGACTTTTCCAGGCTTGCCACAGCAAAAAAATCGCAGATCATCACCATGGGCGTGGAATAAAGATAAACGGAGCGTTCGATGCCGCTGATTCTCCACATGTCCTGAGCTTCGAGGTAGCTTCCGTCACTGAAACGGAAGACCTCGAGGGCGAGGATATTTTCGCCGTCCTTCAAATAATTTGTGATGTTGAACTCAGCGGGGGTTTTGCTGTCTTCGCTATAGCCGACCTCCTTGCCATTGACCCAAACATAAAAGGCGGAATTAACTCCGCCGAAATGGAGAAACACCTGCCTTCCTTTCCAGGTATCTGGGATCCTAAAGTTTCGGCGATACGAGCCTACGGGATTGTTATCCAGTGGCACTTTGGGGGGATCGCCCTTAAAGGCATTGGCCTCATCCAGGTAGATAGGCTGGCCGTACCCTTTGAATTCCCAGTTGCTGGGAACAGGAAAATTTTCCCATTGACTGACATCGTAGTCCTCTTTATAAAAATCGAGCGGACGGTCAGCAGGCTTTGGCACCCATTTGAATTTCCAAAAACCGTCCAGAGATTGGTAATAAGGAGAGCGGACGGAATTATTTTCAAGGGCGTCATCAGTCGTATCATAGGGGATGTAAGTTGCGTGGGGAGGCTCTGTGTTCCGGCTGAAAACCGCGGGGTTTTCCCAATCCGGAAGCGGGCTTTCATCTTGGCCGTCGAAAATTATTGCCCCTCCTGACAGGAAAACGATCAACACGAGGATCAAGGTTCGAAACCTTCTTTTCACAGCTTACAAAAAATATCACTCGTTGCGAATTTCTGTCAATAGCTCAAACATCGAAAAAGTCAAAAAGTTCAGCAGGATATGCACTCAAAATGGATATTCAATTTTTTTATCTTTTCTTTTTGCTTCAAATATAGTAATTTTAGACCTTATTCATGCCTCTTTTAAATTTTAGATATAGTTTTTCGCTTTCAGGGAGGCCGCGTGATCCAACCAAGAGACTTTTTAAAGAAAATTAATCCCTATCTGCCGGGCAAACCCATTGAAGAAGTGGCGCGGGAACTGAATTTGCGAGGCGAAATCATTAAACTCGCCTCCAATGAAAATCCCGTCGGGGCTTCTCCCTTAGCCCAACAGGCTGTAAGACAGGCGCTCAAGGAATCCAACCTCTACCCGGATGATAACTGCTACTACTTCAAGAAAAAATTGGCCGAAAGATTGAGAGTCGAGCCGGAGAATATCTTTGTCGGCAACGGATCCGTCGAGATACTTCCTCTCGCGACGTTGGCCTACCTTGATCCAGAGCACAGTGCGGTTGGGAGCGAAAGCGCGTTTATCTGGTTCAAAATTGCCGTCAACATTGCCGCCGGAGAATTGATCGAAACCCCGATGAAGAACCACACCCACGACCTCAAGGCGATGCTGGGCGCCATCAAAAAGAACACCCGATTGCTCTACATTGCCAATCCCAATAATCCTACGGGAACCATGGTGACCAAGGATGAGGTCGAGGAATTTTTCCGGAAAGTCCCCGAGGACATATTGGTGATAATGGATGAAGCCTACTTTGAATATATTGACGATCCCCATTATCCAAATTCCTCCCAGTATCTTCGGGAAGGAAAAAATATCCTGATCCTCCGCACGTTCTCCAAGATCTACGGTCTGGCCGGCGTTCGCCTCGGCTATGGAATCGCCGACAAAGAAATCATTGCCAGTCTGGCCAAGCTTCGCATCTCCTTCAACGTCAACCGTCTCTCCCAAATCGCCGGGATGGCCGCCCTCGATGATGATCGACATGTTCATAAAGGTAAGGCTGTCAACGAGGCGGGAAAAGAATATCTCTATGATGCCTATAAAAAATTGGGCCTTTTTTATCTGCCCACTTATGCGAATTTCATCTTTGTCGACTTCGCGCAAGACAGCCAGATCGTTTTTGAAGCCCTCCAAAAAAAGGGAATCATCACCCGGACCATAAAAGAATACGGTTTCCCCAATGCCTTGCGCATCACCATCGGAACCGAAGAGCAAAATCGGAAATTGATCAGGGCTTTGAAAGAAATTCTTTAATTTATTTTTTTTGATGGATTTCTCAAAAGAAGGGGCGGCTTCTTCAATTTGGCCCTACTTGCAGTAGATAATCCCAAAGCTGAATTTTGAAAATATAATTAAGCTAAATTAATAGGATGCCTAATATTTTATATGAAAAATGAATATTTACTTAATTTTCTATTGACATGGCGCCCATTTGTTTTTAAGATAAATGGCAACTGCGGTGAAAATCGATCGATTTGACCAGGAGATTCTGAGGATTTTGCAGGAAAACTGTAAGATCTCTAATACAGCGCTGGCAAAAAAAATCGGATTGACACCTCCGGCCACTCTGGAAAGGGTAAAAAAACTCGAGAAGGAGGGTTTTATCTTAGGCTATCAGGCGATCCTCAATAAAAAAAAATTGGGAAAGGGCCTAGCCTGTCTTATCGCCCTGGACCTGGAGCATCACAACAAACGCAAAGTTTTTGAGAGTGTCGAAGAGAGCCTCAAAAAGGTGGCTGAAATCGAAAACATCTATCTCGTTACTGGAAGATACGATTATCTCATCAAGGTCAATCTCAGGGATGTTGAGGAGCTGAGAGAGTTTGTCGTTAAAAAGTTGACTAAAATAGAATTTATCGATAAAGTCGAAACTTTTATAGCCATATCTTCCATGGCCAACTTAAACTTTAGCTTCTCCGCTGAAAATGAATAACAGAGAATCCGAAATAGTGATGCCGTATCCTAAAGCCTGGAGTCCAAGGGAATTAACAAAACGTTTTCCGAAAGGGATGGGAAGCCTTCCGGAATGTATAATAATGGCTTATCGCTTGGTTTTAAAATATCAAAATAAAGGAGGCTATTTATGATCGTCAAGCTATCAAGCGGCAAAGAGATCCCCGTGGAAATGCATAAAGCACGGATGGTCCAGAAGATTACGCTCATTCCTGCCGAAGAAAGGTTCAAGGCCATTCATGAAGCAGGCTACAACACCTTCTTACTCAAAACAAAAGATATTTTCCTTGATATGCTCACCGACAGCGGTGTCAATGCCATGAGTGACAATCAATTCGCAGGGTTTATCACGGCCGACGATGCCTATGCCGGGAGCATGACCTTCTACGAATTTGCGGATGCCGTTAAGGATGTTTTAGGCTACAAGTACGTAATGAATGTCCATCAAGGGAGGGCGGCTGAACACCTGTTGTCCAAGATATTCAGCAAACCGGGCGGCGCCATCATGACAAATTATCATTTCACTACGACCAAGGGCCATATTGAATTGACCGGCGGGTCTACCTGCTTAGAGCTTTATGCGGACGAAGCTTTGAAAACCAAGAGCACGCATCCCTTCAAAGGGAACATGGATATCCAGAGACTCAAGGATGCGATCAAAAAATGGGGACGGGAAAAGATCGGCTATGTGCGCATGGAAGCCACAACCAACCTACTCGGGGGACAGCCGTTCTCGATGGAAAACCTCAAGGAGGTCAGAAAGACATGCGATCAAAATGGTCTGATGCTGGTCATAGACGGTAGTTTGATCTCCGAGAACGCCTATTTTATCTGGAAGAGAGAAAAGGGATACGGGAATAAAACGATCGCAGACATCGTCAAAGAAATGGCCGGCCTGGCCGATATCTTCTATCTCAGTGGAAGGAAAAATACTTGTGTCAGGGGCGGGTTTATTGCCACGAACAAAAAAGAATTGATCGAACCGCTCGAGCCCTGGCTTCCATTCTATGAAGGATTCTACACGTATGGCGGCATGTCGATGCGCGAGATTGGAGCCATGACCGTGGGATTGAGAGAAATGGTTGATCCCTCGGTGGCCGGCTGCTCCATTGAGCAGATCAAATATTTCGTCGAAAAACTCGATGCCATAGGTATCCCTGTCGTCACTCCTCCAGGAGGACTGGCCTGCCACATCGACGCCAGGAAATTTGTGTCCCATATCCCAAAAGAGAAATATATCGCCGGAGCTTTAACGGCAGCCCTCTATATTGCCTCTGGGGTCAGAGCGATGGAGAGGGGCACGATTTCCACGGACCGCGATAAGGACGGGAAGGAAGTTTATGCCGATCTAGAGCTGACTCGAATTGCCCTTCCGCGAAGAGTCTATACGATATCCCATATCGAATATATCATCGAAAGACTCCAATGGCTGTTCAAAAATCGCGAACTGATCAAAGGATTGAAGTTTGTTTCCGAACCGCCCGTACTCAGATTCTTCTTGGGCAAGTTGGATGCCCTTGACAATTGGAGTCGGAAATTGTGCGATGCTTTTAAGAAAGATATCGGCGATAATTGGTAGAAAAAAGGAGTTTGTGAGCCGCATCTTTTGATACGGCTTTATAACTAAGATCGAGCCTTGGCGGTGTCGTCTGTTCGCCTTATTTACTTTTGCTTGAGAAAAGATTATTAAAATAAGTGAAATTAGATGCCTTACCCCCCTTGGTCAATCAAGGGGGATTAAAAATAGAGCATGAAAAAAGACCTTAATCTTAGTGATATTAATCCCCCTACCCCCTTGGTCAATCAAGGGGGATTAAAATGTATGGAGGTATAATTTATGGCAAAATCCATCGCTCTGGCCCTGTCCGTAATCCTGCTTCTCGCTCTCCCCTATAAGCTCCATAGCTCCAATGTTTTTCCTTATAATTACAAGATCGAGACGCTGGAAAACGGACTGAAAATCGTCTCCATCCCGCTCAAAAACCCCAACATCATCTCCTACTACACAATCGTCCGCTCCGGATCCCGGAACGAGGTCGAGCCGGGAAAATCGGGCTTCGCCCACTTCTTCGAGCACATGATGTTCAAAGGCACCAAGCAGGTCCCCCGCGCTGCTTACGACGAATTTTTGACCGAACTCGGCGCCGGCACCAACGGTTTCACAACCGATGATTTCACCTGTTATTTCGTCGTCTTCGCCGGACGGAACAACCTGGAGAAAGTCGTCAAAACCGAGGCCGACCGCTTCATCAATCTCTTCTACACGGAAGATATGATCAAGACCGAAGCCCCGGTCATCGAAGGCGAATATTATTCGAGCGTCTCCAATCCCGGACGAAGGCTTAACGAACTCCTGCGCGACACGGCCTTCGAAAAACACTCCTACAAACATACGACCCTCGGCTTCCTCAAAGACATCCAGGACATGCCCAACCAATATGAATACAGCCAGCTCTATAAAAAACGCTTTTACGCGCCGGATAACACGATCCTGCTCGTCTGCGGAGATTTCGACTATGCCCAGCTCGTGAGCCTTGTGAAAAAATATTACAGCGGCTGGGAGAAGTCGAACTATGAGCTTCAGACGCCGGTCGAGCCGCCGCAGGCGCAGCCCAAGCGAGCCCATTATCCCTGGCCGTCCAAAACGCTGGCCCAGATCGCCGTCGCTTTCCACGGCCCGGCCTACTCCGATGACATTATCGACAAGGCCGCCCTTGACCTTCTGGCCGAGATTTCTTTCTCGCCGTCCTCGATCCTTTACCAGAAGCTGGTCAATGAGGAACAGAAATGCCTCTCCCTGAGCGCTAACTTCAACGACACCCGCGATCCTTACTTGCTGACGTTTAACGCCATCGTCAAAAAAGACGAAGACCTGCCTTACGTCGAAAGCGAAATCCTCAAAGAGCTGGAACGCATCAAGAATGAGCCCGTGCCCGCCGAGGCCTTGGCCGACATCAAATCCAACATGAAATACACCGTGGCCGACTCGCTGGGCACGACGGACGGCGTCGCCGGCACATTGGCTTACTACATCAACCTGACCGGCGACCCCGGAACGGTCAATAAACTCTTTGATCTTTATGACAAAGTGACGCCCAAAGACATCCAGGAGATGGCCAACAAGTATTTCAAGCCGGCAAACTCGACGGCCGTCACGCTAACAGGAGGGAAGTCGAAATGAAAGGGATCTTAAAACTTCAGCTCATCGGCATCCTTTTGCTGGGAATCTCGGTCATGCTCGCCTCTTGCAGCAAAACGAACCCCAATAAGCTGACCACGGAGCTTTTGCCCGTGGACGGGAATCCGCTCGTCAGCTTTCGCATCCTGGTGAAAGTCGGCTCGGCCAATGACCCTTCAGGAAAAGAAGGCCTTGCCGAGCTCACCTGGAGCATGCTGGTCAACGGCGGCAGCAAAACGATGACCATCAAAGAAATCACCAAGAAGTTCTATCCGATGGCCGCCAGTCTCGCCCTAAGCATGGACAAAGAAATGGCCGTTTTCTCGGGGACCATCCACAAGGACAACCTAGAGACATACTACGCTATCATCAAGGACATGCTTCTTGATCCGGGCTTCCGCGAGGATGACTTCGCCCGCCTCAAAACCAACCAGTTGAATTTTATCGAAAAGACACTGGTCAACAACATGGATGAGCAGTTCGGCAAGGAAATCCTCAACCTGATGCTCTACGAAAACCATCCGTACGGACACTTCGAAGCCGGGACTGCGGAGTCCGTGAAGAGCTTGACGCTCGACGACATTAAAGCCTTCTACAAGGAGCACTTCGTCCAGGGCAATATCATCTTCGGGCTTGCGGGCGGCTACCCCGCCGATCTTCCAGCCAAAGCCAGCGCCGACTTTTCCAAACTCCCCGAGAGTTTTACCCCCCGCCTGAGCCTGCCCAAGCCGCATATGGCCCAGGGCTTGGAATTTGTCATCGCCGATAAACAAACGCCGGCCACAGCGATTTCCATGGGCTTCCCGCTTTCCCTGACCAAAGCGGACAAGGACTTTTTCGCTTTATGGATAGCCGGCTCCCACTTTGGCGAGCACCGCCAGCACGTCTCGCTCCTCTTCCAGAAAATCCGCGAGGAGCGCGGCCAGAATTACGGCGATTACGCTTACGTTGAGCATTTTGTCCAGGGACGCGATAAATTCCCGGCGCCCAATCACACACGCCAGGAGCAATACTTTTCGATCTGGATCCGGCCGCTCGTGAATTCCAACCGCCACTTCGTCATCCGCCAGGCGCTTCGCGAGCTCAAAAAACTTATCGACGAGGGTATCTCTGAGGAGCGCTTCCAGATCGTGCGCACCTATCTTCTCAATTACACTCAGCTCTATGCGCAAACGCTCGGCGAGCGGCTCGGATGGCAGATGGACTCCAAGTACTACCGCTGCGAGGATTTTCTCGGAGAAGCCCAAAAGATGCTGTCTCGGCTGAACCGTGAAGACGTCAACAAGGCGATCAAAAAATATCTGAACTTCAACAACGTCTGCGTCGCGATCATCACCACTGACGCCGAAAGCCTGAAGAATGACCTCATCAACAACACGCCGTCGCCGATCAAATACGCCAACCCCAATATGCCAAAAGAAGTCCTTGACGAAGACACGGTCATCCAAATTTTCCCGCTCGACGTCAAAGCCGAAAAAGTGAGGACCGCGCCGGCTGCGGAATTTTTCCAGAAAGGCGGAATCCCGGCGAAATAATAAAAATGGGAATATATCCCGAATTCTCTTGAATTCGGAACATATTCCCGTATTTTCGGGGCGGATTCATGAAAAAGACACCCATCCCCTGGACATCCCGCGAATTGACGCTTTTAAACAAACTCGATGCGCCCATCAAGATCCAAAATTATCTCAACGGCCTGGTTTACGACGCCGTGCCGGGAACGCGGTCGCCCCGGTGGGTGATCAAAGAACGGAAAGCCAGTTGTTTTGAAGGCGCTTTATTCGCCGCAGCAGCTTTGCGCTATATCGGCCATCCGCCGCTTCTCGTCGACATGCGCGCTCGCAATGATGACGACCATGTCCTGGCGGTATTTCGACAGAATGAAGCCTGGGGATGCATCGCCAAATCCAATTTCACTGTGCTCCGCTTCCGCGAGCCCGTATATCGTTCGATCCGGGAGCTCATAATGTCGTATTTCGATTTCTTCTTTAACTCGATCGGCGAAAAGACTCTGCGCGAATATACTGCCCCGTTCAACCTGGCGAGATTTGATAAAGACGAGTGGCTGACAACGGATAAGGACCTCGACTACATCGGCGACGCCCTCGATCGGGCCCGCCATATCGAACTCATGACGCTAAAAATGATCCGCGATCTGCAATTCACAGACCCCGCGCTAGTCAAAGCCGGTTTGATAGGGGCGAATGCCGCGGGACTATATAAACCCAAAAAACAAGGCCTCGTGTAATGCAGACTGCTTATTTTTTTTGCTCATTATTGTAAAATATCTTATGAGTTTGACGTAAGATGCATTTGTTATCATGCTGCCGAGGATTCGGCAAGTTTCAGATTTTGTCCAGACTCCAGGAGGTAGCGGACCATGACGCGGCATCTTAAACTCTTTACTCCGGGTCCCGGCGATGTGGACGATGATGTACTCGAAACGATGGCCCATCCGGTCTTACGCCATTACGGGCCTGAGTGGATGGAGATTTACAACGAAACACAGACCCTTCTAAAACAGATCTTTAAAACACAGAATGATATATTCATCGTACCCGGAGCCGCCTCAGCCCTGCACGATATGGCAATTGGCAGCCTGCTGGCGACAGGTCAAAAAATTGTCGTCGGAAAGAACGGTTTCTTTGGCGACCGGCTGCAGGCCATAGCGGAAGGATACGGATTGACCGTTGTGCCGTTCACCGCACCCTTAGGCAAGCCGCTCAAGTCGGATGTGTTGCGCAAGCTGCTGCGCGAGCATCCCGATGCACGGGCGGTGGCGCTTGTCCATCACGAAACGGCCACGACGGTCATGAATCCGCTGCGCGAATTGGCCGAGGTCGTGCACGACGCCGGCAAAGCGATTGTGGTGGATGCGGTGTCATCGCTGGGCGGTGTCGAGCTGCCGGTTGACAAGTGGGGCATTGACGTCTGCGCGACGGCTGCTAACAAGTGCCTCGAAGCGCTGCCGGGTGTTGGTTTTGTGAGCGTCAGCTCGCGCGCCTGGGAGTTGGTCGACAGCCATTCTGGCCTGGAGCACGGCTGGTATCTCAATCTCAGAACTTGGCGCAAGTATGCCCAAGAATGGGGCACATGGCATCCTTCTCCCGTGATCCTGCCGGTGAACAACATCCTGGCGGTGCGAACCAGCTTGCGCAAAATCGTGAGCGGCGGCCTGGAGGCGCACCTTGCCAAGTATGCCCGCGCCAGCCTGGCCGTGCGCAGCGGGTTGCGCAACTTGGGCTTTGAGATGTTTGTGCCTGACGAGTATGCTTCGCCCGTTGTCACGGCCGTCAAAGCAAGATCCGAGTTTGAGGTGGCGGAATTAAGCAAGTGGCTGATGGCTGAGCGCGGCATCGCAATTGGGGGCGGATTGGGTGAACTTTCCGGCAAAATTTTCCGGGTAGGGCATTTGGGCAAGGCCGCTACGCGTGAGTACCTGATGGATTTTCTATTTGCCGTCGAAGAGTTCTTGCGGCACAAAGATATCCGTGTGCCGGCAGGAGCGAGTCTGGTGGGCTTGTGATTGACTGCGGAAAGCGACAGGAAGCGCTGGGCGCAGAAAGCTATCACTTCTCGTCTCTTTAAAAGCTCCTTTTCCAGGATCATTCTCCATCTTAGGCTTCATTTCCTTCTATTAAAGGCCCTTTGGGAGTCAAAAAGCCCGTTTTTGTCCCCCGTTTTCGGGTATTCAAGCCCAAAAATCGTTAAAATAGCCTCTTTAGAGGACAAAGTCCCGCCTGGAAAGCCAATAAGACACCAAAAATAAAAAATTATAAAATTTTTCTTGCATTATGCTGTTTAGATGTGGTATAATATTAGAAATCATTAAGTGGGGGGAATAAAAAATTAAAAAGACTGAATATTTTTATTTCCGTATTGCTCTATTTCCCGCCCCAGATCTCTCTGTGAGACCGCCGTGCTTTTATGATCGCCCCCGCTAACTGGCCCAAAAAAATGCAACTCTCTGGACGTCTCCTGCGTTTATATAAGTGAGATAAAAAAGATGAAGAATAGAAAGCATAACAACAGAGGTAAGCACCTCCTTTTTTCCCCTCCTCTTTTAGGGGAGTTTACGATAAATTCCGTATATCCCCTAATCCATTCCCTTTGAAAGGCTGCCTTCTCTCGAGATACGAGAAGGCAGCCTTTTTCTTTTCCCGATGATTGACAGAGCGGTCCGGTTGGTCTATATATATAAAGACTGTTAATCTGTCTTTGACAATTGAGCATCAGGTTTTAAAGCAAGGGAAGTCCGTGTAAGACGGACACAGCCCCCGCTACTGTAATCGGGGACGAATCCCGGAGAGCGCCACTTTCCTCGCAGCCGAGGATAGGAAGGCCCGGGAGGAGGATGATCCGAGAGTCAGGATACCTTCTTTAAACCTTGACAACCCGGCTTCGGGAGGAAGAACGGGTGATTTTTTTTGCTAAAAAAGCGGGGGACTAACTAGGAGGTTATACTATTATGCGGAAAATCGCTCTATTTTTTATGGGAACCCTAGCCTTTTTCTTTTGGCCGTTGAATGGGGACGATAAAAAAAGCCAGACACCGCCGCCGCCTCTTCAGTATGAAGTCGTCGTCAGCGCCACCCGGATTGAAACTCCGGCCAAGGAAATCGCCAGCTCCGTGACCGTGATTTCCAGGCGGGACCTCGAAAAATCAAAAAAAACGACCGTCATCGAGGTTTTGCGAGAAGTCCTGGGTTTGGCCGTCATCCAGAACGGCGGGCCGGGTGCCGCTTCATCGGCCTTCTTGCGAGGGGCGAATTCTGAACACGTCCTGATTATGCTTGACGGGGTGGAACTCAACGATCCCATAAACCCTTCGCGGTCATGCGACCTCGCCCATTTTTCTCTTGAAAACGTGCAGCAAATCGAGATTCTGAGCGGCCCCCAAAGCATGCTTTACGGCTCGGACGCGCTCGGCGGCGTCATCAATATTCTGACAAAGAAAGGCCGAGGAAAGCCGCGTCTTTCGCTATCGACGCAAGGCGGATCCTTGGGGACTATCGGCAATACGCTGGAGTTCGGCGGCTCGAGCGGAACGGTCCATTATTCCTTCGGCCTATCGCAATTTTATACACAAGGGATTTCCGCGGCATCGACGGCCTATGCCGGCAACAGAGAAAAAGACGGATATAAAAACCTTAGCTTGTCCGGAAGGCTGGGACTCACTTTAAAGAACAATATGGAAGCCGATTTTATCTTCCGCGCGGTAGCGGCTACGACCGACATTGACAACGGCGGAGGCCCTTGGGGAGACGATCCCAATAGCATCCAGGATTATAAATCGATCTTTCTCCGCGGGCAGTTCCGCGCTCTTCTGGCCTCAAACCGCTGGGAACAAAAGCTCGGCATTTCTTACATCCGCTCCAGCCGGCAGCATGACAATCCCGTTGACGAATTCCATCTCTTCGATGCGGAGAAAGGCCTTTTTAAAAGCGGGGTGGTGAAAATCGACTGGCAGAACAACATCTTCCTGCAATCCTCCAACACGCTCACCTTTGGGGCCGATGTGGCGCGCGAACAGGGAGAATCCGAATACACATCCTTCAGCCTCTGGGGGCCCTATGAAAGCAATTTTCCCAGACGGAGCGCCGACCGAGGGGGAATTTTTCTCCAGGACCAGGTCCGCATCGCGAATCGTCTCTTCGCCACGGCCGGCCTGCGCCTCGATTACCACAGCTGCGCAGGCTGGGCCTTGACCTACCGCCTGGCACCGGCTTACTTTCTAGAAAAAACGCAGACGAAGCTCAAAGCCACATTCGGCACGGGATTCAAATCCCCGTCCCTCTATCAACTCTATGCACCCCGGACATTCTGGGGGCCGGTCGGGAATGAACATCTCAAGCCCGAAGAAAACGCCGGCTGGGACATCGGCATCGAACAATACTTTCTGAAAGGCACGGCCTCGGCCGGCGTGACCTATTTCCGGAGTGAATTCCGAAACCTGATCGATTTTGACTTCAGCCGGGGCTATATCAACATCGGCCGGGCCAGGACGCGGGGCGTCGAAATTTACGCCGAAGCCAAGCCGAACGAAGGCCTCCGCTGCCGGGCATCTTACACACGGCTCGAAGCCCAAGACCTGGACAGCGGCGCCGCGCTTCTTCGACGGCCCAAAGAGAAACTTACGGCGGCTTTCGATTATTCGTTTCTCAAAAATTGGGAAATGAGATTTTCCACGGTTTACACCGGGAAAAGAAGCGACAAAGATTTTTCGGGCTTGACGGCCCGCGAAGTCATCCTGGCCAGTTATTGGCTTCTGGATGCGTCGCTTTCTTTCGATCTCAGCTCGCATGTTCAACTGTTCGGCCGCTTCGACAACATCCTCAACGCGAAATATGAAACCGTTTTCGGCTATGGGACGCCGGGCTTCGCCGCTTATGGAGGATTTAAGCTGGGGCTTTTTAACTGAGCAATTGAGTAATAGGAGTTGGACCTACATCTTACATAATATGAACGCAATAAATAAGGTGACAACCTAGAGGCGGCGCTTAAGCCGTCCTCAAGCCCCCGTAGCGGAGGGGGGCTCCGTCGGCTTTTCCGACGGGGGGAACCGACGGGACTGGTTCCTCGGGGTTCGGGGGCTACGGACGGCCTAAGCGCCGCCCGAACGGGGGATGTCACTTTTATTAATGCGTTGATATTAATTTAAAGGCTCGATGGGCCGGATGTCTATGATTCTTTTATTTTCGTAGGTATTCCAGGGCCAGGGCCGTCATGAGGAAGGCTGCTCCGGCAAGCGCTCGCTCGTCGAAATCAAAGGCCGGATGATGATGAGGGAATTTTGTCCCGTCGCCGGCGCCGAAAAACAGAAACGCGCCCGGGACCTCCTGGAGATAGCGGGCGAAGTCTTCTCCGCCCATCACCGGATCGATGGCGATGATGTTTTCTTCGCCCAACGCTTTCTTCACGACTTCAAGGATGAATCCGACTGAAGCCGCGTCGTTGACGAGAGGCGGATAACCGTCTTCATACTCGAAATCCGCGGCCGCGCCGAAAGTCTTGCACATTCCCTCGACGATCTCACCGAGGCGTTTTTTCATCAAAGCCTGAACCGCGGCGTCGAAGGTCCGCACCGTGCCGACGAGCTTCACATCGCTCGGAATAATGTTATAAATCGTGCCGCCATGAATCGCCCCGAATGAAAGCACGGCGGGCTTGAGCGGGTCCACATTCCGGCTGACGATGCTCTGGAGGCTGACGACAAGCTCAGCCGCCGCGAGAATGGGGTCCACGGTCGCCTGCGGCATCGAGCCGTGGCCGCCTCTGCCCTTGACTGTAATCCGGAAGTTATCGGCCTGGGCCATCATCGGGCCTTTGACGATGCCGACCGTGCCCGTCGGCAGTCCCTGCCAGAGATGGAGCCCGAATATCGCGTCGACGCCTTCGAGCGCCCCTCCCTCGATCATCGGCTTAGCGCCCCCGGGAGGCAGCTCCTCTGCAGGCTGGCAGAGAAAAATAACGCGGCCCATGAATTCTTTCTTTCTCTTCTCCAGAAGCCCGGCCGCGGCCATGAGAACGGCCATGTGTCCATCGTGGGCGCAGGCGTGGGCGGCGCCCGGGTTTAGGGACCGATAGCCCTTATCGCCTTCTTCCTCAAGCGGCAGGGCATCCATATCCGTCCGGAGGGCAACTGTTTTTCCCCCGGGCCGACCTTTGAGAACGGCCCTCAGTCCGGTCCCGGCGAGCGTCTGGACGGGAAGGCCGAGTTTCTCAAAATACTCACGCAAAAAGGCCGCCGTCTGATATTCCTTAAATGCAACTTCCGGCCGACGGTGAAGCTCGCGCCGCCAGACGACAAGTTGGCCGGTTAAGGCCTCGACATCTTTTTTTAAGTTTTCCCACATATTCATTCTCCTGAAAAACGCTTGTGAGATCGCCGCGCCGCAGGGCGCCTCATAACGACCATCGTCCTATAATGTCTTCCCGGGCCGGGACAAAAGGCTGACCGCGATCACAAGGACCGCATTCACGACGAGAGCGACAAAGCCGGCGTTCAGGCCCAGGAAGGGGTCATGGCCGCCGAAAACGAGAAACGAGGCCAGGCTTATTCCTGCCGCCAGGCCGCAGACGACCCCGGTCCCGCTCACCCTCTTCCAGAATAAGCCAAGGACGACGCCCGGAAAAAATTGGGCGACGCCGTCATAGCCGATTAATAAGAGATTAACGAGTGCGTTCGGGAAAAATAAAGCCAAGGCAAGGGCGGCCGTCGTGATGACCAGAACCATGGCCCGGGAGAGGCGCATCACCTGGCCCTCGCCGGCGGACGGATTAAATCCCGTCTGATAAACGTTTTTGACCAAGAGCGCCGACGCGAATAAAACAAGAATCGATGCCGGGACCATAGCCGTCACGGCACCGGCTGCGCCCACGAATCCTAGAAACCAGGAAGGATAAGCCTTTTGGACAATCGCCAAGAAAGCCGTGTCGCCGTTTTTCAAGCCGGGCAGGACGAGGAAGGCCGTGAACCCGACCATGCACACGAGGAGAATAGGGATTTGATAAAACGGCATAATGATCGCATTGCGCTTGATGATTTTCGCGCTCTTGGCCGAGAACGCCGATCCGAAGACATGCGGCCACATGTAAAATCCCAAGCCCGTGAGCAGAACCGTGGACATGACCCACAGAACATCCATCTGCGGCGCGGCTCCGGGAAAGATGAGATGCCCCGGTTTCAGACCGATGAGCGTTTTGAACATTTTTCCAATACCGCCGAAATAAATACGCGGCACGCCGATGCCGACAATGCCCACGGCCGTGATCATCATCACGTCTTTTATCACGGACACCCAGGCGCTCCCGCGGATCCCGCTGGTGTAAACAAAAGCGCAGGTCAACAGGAAGGAAATTCCGATGGCCAGCCTAGAGCTGACGGCCCCGTTGCTCGCCGCCTCCACGATAAACCCCAGGCCCGTCAGTTGAAGCTGAAGATAGGGGAGGATGGACAGGATGCCGATGATGGCCACTAACACGCTCAGGAAGCGGCTGCCGTAGATTTTCATAAAAAAATCCGGCTGGGTTTGTAGGCCGTAACGCTTGCCGAGTCTCCACAGCTCGGGAAGGATAAAAAAGGAAAGGGTGTAAGCCAGCGCTCCATAGATGAGAATGTAATAGGTCGGCGCTCCTTTGGAATAGGCCCAACCGCTCGCACCCAGGAAGGTGAACGTCGTGTAGATTTCTCCGGCCATCAGCAGCCAAATGAGCATAATTCCGAACCTCCGGCCGCCCACCGTCCAGTTTTCGAGGTTCATTTTCACCCGGCGTCCCGCATAGAGGCCGACAAGCGTCGAAACGATGATCGTGCCGAAGATGATCAGAAGCGCCGCGTTCATGGCTTTTCCTCGTCGTCGGGCGGATTGAATTTTTTCTCGATTTTATAAGCCAGAAACAGAAAGAGAGGCGTCAGAGCCACCCAGAGCAGAATCCAGAACAGGACAAAAGGAAAGCCGAAAATGACGGGCTTGATGCGGTTGACGAGGGGCAGGGCGAAGACGAGCGTAAGAAACGGCACCGCGCCGAAGAGAAGAGCGAGTCTGGTCCCTTTGCGCATTCCGACCTCCTTATCAAACGCAGCCATTATAACAAATGAACCGGCGTCAAACCTACACTTTTGACATTTTAGCTGAGAAAGTATCTCCCCTTACGTGATACTTTAAAATTTTATGTTCCGTTTTTAAATTCATTGAAATCACGGAATCGGAGATGCTTCCTTTAGCCGATTTTTCGTGTCACCGAATTTATTTTTTTGTTATAATAAGAGGTTTATTGAAGGATTTTTATGGTAGACACAGACGAGCACATCATCCTTCGCGGCGTTCGGGTTCACAACCTGAAAAACATCAACCTGGACATCCCCCTAAACCAATTCATCGTCGTCACCGGCGTCAGCGGCTCGGGGAAATCTTCGCTCGCCTTTGACACCCTCTACGCCGAAGGCCAGCGCCGCTATATCGAATCGCTCTCGGCCTACGCGCGGCAGTTCCTGGAACGGATGGACAAGCCCGACGCCGACCTCATTGAAGGGATCAGCCCGGCCATCGCTATCCAGCAGAAAGCCGCCACCAAGAACCCGCGTTCGACCGTAGCCACGGTCACCGAAATCTACGACTATCTCCGCGTCCTTTACGCCAGAATCGGTGTCGTCCACTGCCTCCGCTGCGGCAAGCCTGTCGCCAGAGACACGATTGATTCCATGGCCGACGAGATTTTCCAGCTCCCCTCGGCAACGAAAATCCTGATCTCATTTTCCCGTCCGGCGGACAAGGATCTGGCCCAGCTCAAAAAACAGGGTTTTTTCCGGATCCTCCAGGACGGCAAAATTCTCAATATGGAAGACGCCGCCTTCAAGAAGAATGAGCTTCTCGATATTTTCGTGGACAGGCTGACTCTCGATAAGGAGGACCGCGAACGTTTAGCGGATTCGCTGGAGTCGGCCTTGAAACACGGCGGCGGACGGGTCAAAGTCCAAACCGAGGACGGCCGAGAATTCCGCTTCGCCGAAAAACTCGAATGCAAGACCTGCCGGATTCCCGTCGACGACTCCTTTCCCAACCTCTTTTCCTTTAACAGCCCGCAGGGAGCGTGCCCCGACTGCCACGGCTTTGGCGACCTGGCCGCCATCGATGAGGACAAGGTCGTCCCCGACAAATCCAAAACGCTCGCGGAAGGCGCTATCGAGCCCTGGACCAAACCGGTCTCGCGCGGCATGATGCGCGAAATGCTCCGGGAAGCCCGGAGGCACGGCATCCCGACCGACACCCCCTTTAAAAACCTCAAAAAAGAATGGCAGCGCTTTGTCCTCGACGGCGGCGACGGCTGGCACGGCGTCAAAGGCTTCTTCGACTGGCTGCAGACCAAGAAATACAAAGTCCAAGTCCGCGTTTTTCTCAGCCGCTATCGGAAATACACAGCCTGCCCGTCTTGCGGACAGATGCGCCTCAACCCGCGCGCCTTGAGTGTGGCCGTCGGCGGCCTATCCATCGGCAAGGCCGTTCGGCTGACGGTCAAAGAGGCCTTTGATTTCTTTCGAAAGATCAAACTCACGCCCTTCGAAAAGCGCGTTGCCGAAAAACTCATCGCTGAGATCCAGAACCGCCTGAAATTTCTGCTCGAAGTCGGCCTGGATTATATTTCGCTCGACCGGATGACGTTCACTCTCAGCGGCGGCGAAGCGCAGCGGATCAATCTGGCCGCGGCGCTCAGCTCGTCGCTCGTCGGAACGCTTTTCGTCTTGGACGAGCCGAGCATCGGCCTTCACCCGCGCGACAACGGCCGCCTCATCCAAATCCTGAAATCCCTGAAAGAAATCGGAAACACGGTCATGGTCGTCGAGCACGATCCGGAGATTATTCAATCAGCCGAGTTTTTGATCGACTTGGGGCCGCGCGCCGGCGAGCACGGAGGAGAAGTTTTGTTCAGCGGACCCGCCGCTGAATTTTCAAAGAGCTCGAACTCTCTCACGGCCCGCTATATCCGCGGCGAAAAAGAAATCGCCATCCCCAAAAAGAAGCGAACGGCCAAGATTTTTCTTTTGATCAAGGACGCCCATATACACAACCTCAGGCATCTGGACGTGCGGCTTCCCCTGGGTGTGTTCACCTGCATTACGGGCGTCTCCGGTTCGGGCAAAAGCACCTTGCTTCGCGACGTCCTATATCAGGGCTGGAGCGGCGAAGCCAGGGAAGGATTCAAGGAAATTCGCGGACTGGATTTCATCGATAAAATCATCATGGTCGATCAGTCGCCGATCAGCAAGTCGCCCCGGTCCATCCCCGCCACTTACACCAAGGCCATGGACGGCATCCGGACTCTTTTCAGCCAGACCCGCGAAGCCACAGCCCTGGACTATAAGCCGGGATATTTCTCGTTCAACTCGGCCGGGGGCCGCTGCGAGGACTGCCAGGGCGCCGGCTACCAGATCATTGAAATGCAATTCTTGTCCGATGTAACGCTGACTTGCGAAGCCTGCCAAGGAAAGCGGTTTAAAAGCGAAATCCTCGAGATCAAATACAAAGGCAAAAACATCGATGATGTCCTGCATATAACCATCGACGATGCGCTTGAATTCTTCGCCGACCGCCCAGAAATCACGAAAAAAATTAAGCCCCTTCAAGACGTCGGCTTGGGCTATGTCCGGCTTGGCCAGCCGACGACGACCCTGTCTGGCGGCGAGCTGCAGCGCATCAAGCTCGCCTTCCACCTGGTCCATGAACGCGACAAGCATATTCTTTATCTCTTCGATGAGCCGACCATCGGGCTGCACATGGACGACGTATCCACGCTTTTGCGCTGTTTTCAAAGGCTCGTCGATGAAGGCCATTCCGTCGTTGTCATCGAGCATAACCTCGACGTCATCAAATGCGCGGACTACATCATCGACCTGGGACCGGAGGGAGGCGAAAGGGGCGGCGAAATTGTCGCCCAGGGAACGCCGGAAGAGGTCGTCAAGGCCAGAGCCTCGATCACTGCGAGATACCTAAAAAAACATTTATTATAACGATTTGACTTCGCGGATTTTCCTGATATAAGCTACACAGCACGGATCCAGGAGGTTAAAGCCCCCTGAAGGATGGACCACACATGAAAAGATTTAAGCACGTTGGTTTCTATATCGGCCTCATCGGCATGGCGGGGATTTTTTTAGTCCTCGAGCACTACATCCACTGGGAATTCCTCTGGCACCTGGCCGCCATTCCGCTCGACATCCTGATCGCCGTCTTCATCGTCGAAAGATTCCTGGAAAACCGGGAAAACAAGGAAAAACGCCAGCAGCTCCTGTACATCAAAAGCTACATGTTCCGCTCCGAAATGCGCGGTCTATTCATCGCCAATTTCGCCGCCCTCAAGTCACCGGACATCACTATGTCCGGGATCAAAAACGCCGCTCTCGAAGAGCTCAAGGATCTGCGGCGGCAGGCGGAGCACATCGAATATAAATCCCTGGATGCCATGGAGCCCGTCATCATGGAATACGTCAAAGCCGAGTCCGTCTGGCACAGTTTCAAAGAGCGAGCGATCACCTACAACTTTGAAAATATCTTCATGGACATGATTTACATCCTCCACTTCATCTACGACGTCAAGATCTTCAAGGAAAGGAATCCCCATCGGATCTTCATCCATGAAGCCGTCAAGCGGGAAGACCTGATGAAAAAGGTCTGGAAAGTATTGACAGACGGCATTAAAAGCTTTCTGGCCTACGCCGTCGAGCTCAAGGAAAAACAGCCGGCAATTTTCGACGAGCTGATGGCCGACTATGAATTATCGGTCCATATCCGGGAGACGGCATAAAAAGATCCGCGCTGACTCCATTTTCGCATCTTAAAAAAAATCCCTGCGTCTCCAGATGCTTTCCGTCAGTCACACCCGCTCGAACTATTTCTTTTTCGGTTTGAATTCAACCCAATTTTCGAGGAACCGGCGGTCGCCGCCTTTATCGCTTGCGGCGAGCAGCGACTCGAAAATGGCCGTGAGCTGGCCATAGGGCAGCGTGCCGATGATCATCCGGTTGTTGACAATGAGCGTCGGCGTGGAGCGGATGCCGTGCGCGAATTTGTCCGACGTCTTATCGTACTCGCCGCCGGTGTTGATGATTCTCTGTACCAGGTCTTTGGTCGCCTGATCGGTGAGCGCCGCTTCGACCCCGTATTTTTTTGCGAGCTCCGAACGCCATTGCGGATCTTTGGCCTCCTCGAAGTGAGCAAAGATTTCGTCGTGGATCGCGCTGAATTTCGCCGGGTCTTTCGCCGCGATATACGAAAGATCGCAGGCCCCCGGATGTTTGTCCTTTTCGACCACGGTGTTGCATTTGGCTTCAAGCGGAAAAAATTGAAAGGCAATGTTGATCTTCCCGGCGAACTCCGCTTTCAGCCGATTGAGCTGCTCAGACATAAAAAGGCAGTCGGGGCAGAGAAAATCGGCATACTCGATGACGCGGATGGGCGCGTCTTCGAAGCGCTCGGTAGCCTGGGCGGTCCAAAACGGCGAAATGAAGCTGGGGCTATTGACTTTCTCCAGGCTGTAATATTCCTTGACGACGCGGGTCGCGACGCCGCCGAGTTGTGCCTCCTGCTTGGCGATATAAAACAAATGGAAGCCGTAAGCGCCGGCAAGGGTAATAAGACCGAATACAATCAAGTGCTTGATCGAGGGAAGCGGAAATCCCCGCGGGCCGAATTTCCAGAACAAAAAGAAGCTGAAAAGAGAAAAGACGTAATATCCGGTGCAGAGCAGGCAGAGGCTTTTTAAATAAAAAATAGAATAGCAAAAAAGAGCGATCACGCCGAGAGCATTGAGAAGCGACAGCGCTTTATTCGTCCGCTCGAACGCCTTTGACGGGAAAAGAGCGCCCAAGCAGGCCAGGGCTCCCAGGATTAACCCGAAATAGCCGAGTGGAACGCCATGAAAATGGGCGATTTTAGAATACGCCGAGCTGTTGCAGTTGAAAAAGGCGCTGATGTCGCAGAAGGAGCCTTTAAAAATCGATTGGGGAAAGTTGGCGTTGAAAAAGTGCTGGATCGTAAGGAAAGAAGCGGCGATCATCCCCCCGCCCGCAATGAAGCTCCAAAGTCTTCGCCCAAACGTGCTTTCAACCGTCATTGAGTCCGCCATCCGGGACCTCCTGGCATAATTTTCGGCAGTCATTATATCACGGTTTGAGTTCGGGCTTAAATTTTTTGAACACCCCCGTCTGCTGCGTTTCTCCTGTCTGACTCAGCCGATATCTTAAGGGCCGATGACGCTACCGGGAATGATGGCTAGAAATCCCCTGAAAACGAAAGTCTTCAGGTGCTTAAGAACTTTCTTCACGGCTGGGAAGGAGGTTTGGGCGGGATCTGGGCCGACGAGGCCAAGCCTTTTTTCTCCTTCCTTTTTTCAAACTTTTCCACAAGAAAGCCCAGGACAAAGCCGATGACGAAGATCAAGGGAACAAGGATGACCTGGGAAATCGAGACCTGCCAGAAATAAAGGCGGAAGGTGATGATTTGAGTATTCTGGATCAGAAGGATGACGGCCAAGACAACCAAGACCAAAAGCAGAATCGTTTTTGGTTTCATGGGTTTCAAGGATTTCATGATACGCCCTCCCTTGAATATTGAGTTTGCTAACCGTTCGTCAATTCAATATTCGCTACAGCCATTTTTTTCGCTTGAAATAAGCCGCCAGGGCCACGCCGACGACGATCATCACGCCCCAAACCAGAAAATAGCCCCAGCGCCATTCGAGCTCGGGCATGAACTTAAAATTCATCCCGTAGATGCCGGCGAGGAACGTCAGGGGGATGAAAATCGTGGCGATGATCGTCAGAACTTTCATGACTTCGTTCATCCGGTTGCTGAGACTCGAAAGATAGGTGTCGAGCATGCCCGAGAGCATATCGCGGAATGTCTCGACGGTGTCGATCACCTGGATCGTGTGGTCGTAGAGGTCCTTGAGGAACATGCCGGTCGTCTCTTTGATGAGCGGCGACTCGGCCCGCTGCAGACCGCTGATGACTTCGCGCAGGGGCCAGACTGATTTCCGGAGGTAGATCATCTCCCGCTTTAGACGGTGTATTTGCTGGAGCGTCGCCGTCCGTGGATTGGATAACAGCTCCACTTCGAGAAGATCAATTGTCTCGCCGAGTTTTTCCAGGATGGCGAAATAGTTATCGACCACGGTGTCAAGAAGTGCATAGGCCAGATAATCCGAAGCCATTTTCCGGATCCGGCCTTTGCTTTTCCTGATCCGCTCCTTCACCGGGTCGAAGATCGGATTATCGCTTTCCAAGAACGTGATGACGAAGTTCGGTCCCAGAACGAGGCTAACCTGTTCCACCTTTTCTTCGGCGCCGCCGTTCGCGGAGAGCGTTTTCAGGACGAGATAAATGTAGTCTCCGCCATCCTCCATCTTCGGCCGCTGCCCGGTATTGAGGATGTCTTCGAGGATCAAAGGGTGCAGGCCGAACCGGCCGCCGAGCTTCTCGATAATCTCGACTTCGTGGAGGCCGGCGATATTGATCCAGGTGACGGAAGCGGTCTCCTTGAAGGCGAAGCATTCTTCGATATTCTTGACGTCGCGCTCTTCGATATGTTCCTCATCGTAATCAAGGAGAGTGATCTTGGCTTTCTCGATTTTTCTCTCGCCGACATGGACAAGACTTCCCGGTTCGAGTCCCGTTTTCCTTGACCGGCGGCTTGCTTGTTTGGCCATAGCTATAACATTTTGCGCATCAAAACCTCGCAGCGGTTGAGCATTTAACACTCCCCGATGTCATCGCGAGTTTTCCGATTCACCGCCCGCCGGATTTTTCTTTTTCCGGCTTCTCGGGTTTTTCCGGCTTTGCCGGCGCCTCCGGCTCCCGGATCAGGCCGATTTTCCTCCGGATATCATAATCAAGCTGGGCCGCAAGCTCTTTATTTTCTTTGAGAAGTTTTTTGACATTCTCCCGGCCCTGGCCGATCCGCTCGCCCTTGTAAGAATACCAAGTGCCGCTCTTTTCGATGATGCCGTATTCCTGCCCGCAATCAACAAGGTCGCCCTCCTTGGAAATGCCCTCACCGTAGATGATGTCAAACTGGGCCTCCTTAAAAGGCGGCGCCATTTTGTTTTTTACGATCTTGACCTTGACTCTGTTTCCGACTACGGCCTCGCCTTCCTTGATCGCCGTCAGCCTTCGGACATCAACCCGGAGAGAAGCATAAAACTTCAGGGCCCGGCCGCCGGTCGTCGTCTCCGGGTTGCCAAGGAAAAATCCGATCTTTTCGCGGATCTGGTTGACGAAGATGAAGCAGGTTTTAGAGCGGCTGACGATGGCCGTTAGCTTCCTCAGCGCCTGCGACATCAAACGGGCCTGAAGGCCCATATGGGCGTCGCCCATCTCGCCTTCAAGCTCGGCCTTGGGGACGAGCGCTGCCACGGAATCGACCACGACAACGTCCACGGCATTGCTGCGGACCAGGACTTCGGCGATTTCAAGGCCCTGTTCGCCATAATCCGGCTGCGAAATTAAAAGATTATCCACATCGACGCCGACCTTCGCGGCATAGCCTGGGTCGAGGGCATGCTCGGCGTCGATAAACGCCGCCTGTCCGCCCAGCTTCTGCGCCTCGGCGATGACATGAAGGGCCAGGGTCGTTTTGCCCGTGGCCTCCGGGCCGAAAACTTCAACGACCCGGCCTCGCGGGAAGCCGCCGATGCCCAGGGCCAAGTCAAACGAAAGCGAGCCTGTGGGAATCGCCGGCACTTTCATCGCGGCTTCTTTCTGCCCCAGCTTCATCACCGCGCCCTTGCCGAATTGCTTTTCGATCTGCGAAACCGCGGCTTCGATAGCGCGATTCCTCGACGCCTGCTTCTGCTCGGTTTCATCTTCTTTCATGTCATCCTCCTCGGTGTTATAGACCTTGTCATGGCGATGACAAATCTATTTAGTATAAACGTAAAACCCGCGGCCCGACTTGCGGCCCAGATAGCCGGCATCGACCATTTTCCGGAGCAGCGGACAGGGGCGGTATTTCGTATCCTTGAATCCCTCGTATAATACTTCCATGATATAAAGGCAAACGTCGAGCCCGATCAGGTCGGCCAGCGCGAGCGGCCCCAGGGGATGGTTCATGCCCAGCTTCATCACGGTGTCGATCGCCTCCGCCGTCCCGACGCCTTCCATCAGCGTATAAACCGCTTCATTGATCATGGGCATGAGGATGCGGTTGGAAATGAAGCCCGGATAATCGTTGGCCTCCACGGGAACCTTCCCCATTTTTTCGGCCAGTCCCTTCACGACGGCAAACGTCTCGGCCGTAGTGGCCAGGCCCTTGATCAGCTCAACCAGGGTCATCAGCGGGACCGGATTCATGAAATGCATGCCCATGAACTTCGCCGGCCGTCCGGTGAGCGCCGCCAGGCGCGTAATGGAAATGGACGATGTGTTCGAAGTCAGGATGATGTCGGGCCCAAGAATTTTATCCAGCTCGGTCAGAAGCTTCTTTTTCACCTCGTAATCTTCAAACACGGCCTCGACGACAAACTCCGCGCGCTTAAAATCCTGAAGACTGGTTGTAGGTTTGATTCGGGCCAGAATCGCTTCCTTGGCCTCTGCGATTTTTCCTTTTTCGGCCAGTTTGGTCAAACTCTTATCGATTCCTTTCAACGCCCGGTCCAGTAAGTCCTTGGATATATCATGCACCATGACCTCAAATCCCGATGACGCGGCAACCTGGGCGATTCCAGAGCCCATTGTTCCCGCACCCACAACGCCGATAGTCTTTATGTTCATTTCCCCTCCTTATCCTCTAAACCAGTTCAATGGCCATGGCCACGGCGTCCCCGCCGCCCAAGCACAAAGAGGCGATACCCTTCTTCAAACTTCTATGCTTTAGAGCGTAAATCAACGTCGTCAGGATCCGCGCCCCGGTCGCGCCGATCGGGTGCCCCAGCGAAATCGCTCCGCCGTGGACATTGACTTTCTCCCGGTCGAGGCCCAACTGCTTGATAAGCACGACAAGCTGGCTGGAAAACGCTTCGTTGATCTCAAAGAGATCGACGTCCTTGACTTTCCAGCCGATGTTGGCCAGCAATTTCTCGACCGCTCCTTTCGGCGCATACATAACCAGGGAAGGCTCGACACCGTTGGTCGTCGCGCCTAATATCCGGGCCAAGGGCTTCAGTCCTTTGGCCTTGACCGCGTCTTCAGAGGCAACGACGACCGCGGCGGCGCCGTCATTTAATGTAGACGCATTTCCGGCCGTCACAGTCCCATCTTTCTTAAAAACCGGCCTGAGCTTGGCCAGCTTTTCGATGGTCGTGTCCTTTCGCGGCCCCTCATCCACGCTGAAGATAACGGGATCGCCTTTTTTCTGGGGGACTTCGATGGGCACAATCTCATCCTTCATATAGCCTTTCTCGATCGCCTGGACGGCTTTCTGGTGGCTGCTCGCGGCATAGACATCCTGCTCGCTACGGCTGGCGCCGAATTTTTCGGCGACGATCTCGCCCGTCATCCCCATATGAATGTTATCGAAGGCGCACCACAGGCCGTCCAGGATCATGGAATCCTTGATCTGGACGTCACCGAATTTAACGCCCTCCCGAAGGCCCCAGACCAGGTGCGGCGCTTTGCTCATGCTTTCCATCCCGCCGGCCACGATGATTTCCTTTTCTTCAAGCTGGATCGCCTGAGCGGCCAGAGCCACGGCCTTAAGGCCTGACCCGCAGACTTTGTTCACCGTGAAACAACTGACTGTGTAAGGGATGCCGCCCTTGACCGCAGCCTGCTTGGCCGGAGTCTGCCCGACGCCGGCCGAGACGACATTCCCCATGATGACCTCTTCCACATCGCCGGGTTGGATCGCCGACCGCTTGACCGTTTCTTTAATGGCGATTCCGCCGAGCTGGGGAGCGGTGAAATCCTTAAGCGCCCCTAAAAAATTCCCTATGGCCGTTCGCGCGGCGCCAATAATGAAGACGTTCCTTGTCTCACACATATGACCTACCTTTCCCTTATTTTTGGCATAAAATCTTATTCTTTTTTATCACAATTAAGGGACGGTGTAAACCGCTACCGATTTTATGATATCCCGGTGATGATGCCGTCGTCCGTGACGTCGATTCGTTCAGCGGCCGGCACTTTGGGCAAGCCGGGCATAGTCATGATGTCGCCGCAATAAATGACGACGAATCCCGCGCCCGAGCTCAAGGAGGCGTCGGTGACGATGAGCGTAAAATCCCGCGGCCGACCGTGCGCTTCTTCATCACCCGAGAGCGAATACTGGGTTTTGGCGATACAAACGGGGAGATTGCCGAATCCGTCTTTCTCGAACTTTAAAATTTTGCGCCGAATTTTCCCTTCCATGGCCACGTTCTTGGCGCCGTAAACTTTGTGGGCGATGGTTTCAATTTTTTCAACGAGCGGCATTTCCAGCGGATAGAGGAATTGAAAATTGGACGGGTCTTTGTCAAGAGCTAGAAGCACTTCGCCTGCCAGATCCGCTCCGCCTTCTCCCCCACGGCCGAAGACATCGCTTAAAGCGAACCGAACGTTTTCTTTCCGGCAGAGATCCTCAAACGTCTTAATTTCATTCGCCGTATCGGCCGGGAATCTGTTCAAGCCCACGACCAAAGGAACGCCGTAAAGTCGGATGTTGTCAATGTGTTTTCGGAGGTTATCAAAGCCTTTTTCGATGGCGCCTCTGTCCTCCGCGTTCAGGGCATCAAGCTTCACTCCGCCGTGATATTTGAGCGAACGGAGCGTGGCGACGATGACGCAGGCCGACGGGGCCGGGATCTGCCCCATCCGAACGACGATATCGAAAAATTTCTCGGCGCCGAGTTCCGAGGCGAAGCCGCTTTCCGTGACCACATAATCAGCTAGGTTCAAGGCCAGGCGCGTAGCGATCACGGAATTCGTCCCGTGGGCGATATTGGCGAACGGGCCGCCATGAACGATCGCCGGCGATCCTTCCAAGGTCTGGACGAGGTTGGGCCGGATCGCGTCTTTCAGCAGCGCCGCCATGGCGCCTTCGGCCTTGAGCTGGCTGGCGAACACCGGCGCTCCTCCGGGAGAATAGCCGACGCAAATGCTCCCCAGCCGCGCTTTCAGGTCCTTCAAATCGCGGGCCAGGCAGAAAATGGCCATGACTTCGGACGCGGCCGTAATTTCGAATCCGGTTTCACGAGCGATCCCCAGGAGCGGCCCGCCGATGCCTATGACGATGTCCCGCAAAACCCGGTCATCCATGTCCATGACCCGGCGCCAGGAAATGTTTTTACAATCGAGCAGCCCGCAGACATTATCGAAATGGAGGCGGTTGTCCACCATGGCCGCAAGAAGATTGTGGGCCGAAGTGATGGCGTGGATATCGCCCGTAAAATGAAGGTTGATGTCGTCGCTGGGAATGACCCGGGCACGGCCGCCGCCCGTGGCGCCGCCTTTCAAGCCGAAGACAGGCCCGAGCGACGGTTCGCGGAGGGCGACCATGGCTTTCTTGCCGATCCGGTTCAGCGCGTCCGTCAGACCTACGGCCGTCGTCGTTTTGCCCTCACCGGCGGGCGTCGGAGTCATAGCCGTGACCATGATCAGCTTTCCCTTATTCTTTTTACTTTCAAGCGACTGCCGGAGGTCGATCTTGGCCTTGTAAGATCCGTATCTTTCCAAATATTCCGGCTTGATGCCGAGCCTTTGGGCGATTTCCTCGATCGGCTTGATATTTATTGCGTTCGCTTTTGTTTTTTCTTTAGTCATCATGTCCTCCTATTGAACAAAGTTTACTAATATGAACGCAATAAATAAAGTGACAACCTAGAGGCGGCGCTTAGGCCGTCCGTAGCCCCCGGACCCCGAGGAACCAGTCCCGTCGGTTCCCCCCGTCGGAAAAGCCGACGGGGTCCCCCTCCGCTACGGG
>Ga0315282_10002345_pt1 | contig 35024 bp, 33 predicted proteins | sample YL17G07_20_MG_FD_203693 | JGI IMG/M metagenome (GOLD analysis project Ga0315282, IMG submission 203693) | Sediment microbial communities from Yellowstone Lake, YNP, Wyoming, USA - YL17G07_20 | ecosystem: Environmental > Aquatic > Freshwater > Lake > Sediment | place: USA: Wyoming | collected...
GTATAAAAGCATCCATGGCGTTGCTCCTTTGGAACGGCACTGTTCGGCAAAAGCAATACCGTACCCCAAAGCGCAACGCCTTTCACCTATTTTGGTTGCGGCCGAGCGCAGCGAGGCCGCGCTGGGGTCTTCGTGTGATTCGTGGTGAAGAACCTGGATTCCTGCTTCCGCAGGAATGACAAGTCGGCAGTCTGCGCAAATCGGCGAAATCTGCGGACAAGTTGTCTTCGCCTGAGACAACTATCAGAGAAGGGTGAGAGAAGGGATTCGAACCCTCGACCCTTGGAACCACAATCCAATGCTCTATCCAAACTGAGCTACTCTCACCGTGAGCAATTACTATTTTCGATTTACGAATGACGATTGTTCGCGGGCAACTACGCCGCATACACCAAATTATAAATCATCAACCGCAAATAGTCAATCATGCAACGACGGCCCGGGCATCCTGGTCGGGGGCCGGCCGACGGTTTGCAGGGCTAAGCCTGCCCTCGGGCCCTGCGCCGACAAGATGCCGGCGCGACGCGAGGGCGGGATGGCCTCGCCACGGAACCTCATTGCCAAGGACATGCTTACGCGAGCGTAAGCATGGCACCCAGCCAACCGCTTGCACGGCCTGCCCCGTCGGTGGAGCATGTCCACGCGAGCGTGGACATGGCACCCACTACCCGCAGTACTGGGGCAGTCAGGGTGCCACGGCACGGCGGTTCCTCACATGCCCTTTTGTCATGGGCGAGACGCCCATGATATACATGGGCAAGATGCCCGCGCTACTTTCTGTTACTTGCTGACGGCGGCCTGGGCGGCGGCGAGTCGGGCGATTGGGACCCGGAACGGCGAGCAACTGACGTAGTTCATGCCGACCTTGTGGCAGAAGGCAACGGAGGCGGGCTCGCCGCCCTGCTCGCCGCAGATGCCGACTTCGAGCGTCTTGCGGGTCTTTCGGCCGCGCTCGATGCTGATCTTGATCAGCTCGCCGACGCCGATCTGGTCGATGCTCTGGAACGGGTCGCCCGGCAGGATCTTCTTGCTGACGTAGTCGGGCAGGAAGCCGCCGATATCGTCGCGGCTGAACCCGAAGGTCATCTGCGTCAGGTCGTTCGTGCCGAAGCTGAAGAACTCGGCGACCTCGGCGATCTGGTTGGACAGCAGCGCCGCCCGCGGAATCTCGATCATCGTGCCGACCATGTGCCGAATCCGCTTGATGCCGAACTTGGCCAGGGTCTCCTTGTAGACCTGGGTGATGATCTCCTGCTGCTGGCCGATTTCGTTGGCGTCGCAGACGACGGGGATCATGATCTCCGGGTAGGGCTTTTTGCCCTCTTTGAGCAGCTCGGCCGCGGACTCGAAGATCGCGCGGACCTGCATGGCGGTCACCTCGGGATAGGTGACGCCGAGACGCACGCCGCGATGACCCATCATCGGGTTGCTCTCGTGCAGGGCGTCGGCCCGCTTGCTCAGCTCGTCCATGCCGATGCTGAGCGAGTTGGCCAGAGCCTGACGCTTCTCCTGGCCTTCCGGTACGAACTCGTGCAGCGGCGGGTCGAGCAATCGCACGACCACCGGCAGGCCGTCCATCACTTCCATCGTGCCCTTGATGTCCCGCTTGACGTAGGGGAACAGCTCGTCGACGGCCTTCTTGCGCTCCGCCTCGCTCTTGGACATGATCATCTTGCGAAGGACGAAGAGCGGCTCGTCGCTGCCCTTGCCGTAGAACATGTGCTCGGTGCGGAACAGGCCGATGCCTTCGGCGCCGAACGCGCGGGCCTTGGCGGCGTCGGTGACAGTTTCGGCGTTCGTGCGGACGCCCAGCCGGCGAACCGCGTCGCAAATTTTCAGGAAGTCCATCAGGGTGACGTTTTCCTCGCCGGCGGCCATCATCGGCAGTTGTCCGGCGTAGACGTTGCCCTTGGTGCCGTTGAGCGTGAGCCAGTCGCCCTCGCGGAGGCCGGTCTCGCCGATGCGCATTTCCTTGCGGCCCAGATCGACGTGGACGGCGCCGCAGCCAACGATGCAGCACTTGCCCCAGCCGCGGGCGACGAGCGCCGCGTGACTCGTCATGCCGCCGCGCTGCGTCAGAATGCCCTGGGCGGCTCGCATGCCTTCGACGTCCTCCGGGTTGGTCTCTTCGCGGACCAGGATGACTTTCTTGCCGTCTTTGGTCCAGTTCACGGCGGCGGCGGCGGTGAAGACCACTTGCCCGGTGGCGCCGCCCGGACCGGCGGGAAGACCCTTGGCCAGCACCTTCTGGTCCTTTTCGACCGACGGGTCGATGATCGGGTGCAGCAGCTCGTCGAGCTGGGCGGGCGTCACGCGGGTGACGGCCTCTTCCTTCTTGATGAGCCGTTCTTTGACCATATCGACGGCCATGCGGACCGCGGCGGGGCCGTTACGCTTGCCGATGCGGCATTGCAGCATCCACAGCCGGCCCTTCTCGATCGTGAATTCGATGTCCTGCATGTCCTTGTAGTGCTTCTCCAGCTTCCGCCGGATGCCGTCCAGTTGTTTGTAGACTTCCGGCATGGCCTTTTCCAGCGATGTCAAATGCCTGTTCTGCTCGCCTTTGGTGGCCTCATTGAGCGGATTCGGCGTGCGAATCCCCGCCACCACGTCCTCGCCCTGCGCATTGACAAGCCATTCGCCGTAAAACGCATTGTCGCCGGTGGCGGGATTTCGGGAGAACGCGACGCCGGTGGCGGAGTCGTTGCCCATATTCCCGAATACCATCGTTTGGACGTTGACGGCGGTGCCCCATTCGTCGGGGATGTTTTCAATTCGCCGATAGCTGATGGCTCGCTTGCCGTTCCAGGAGGCGAACACGGCCTCGATGCCGCCCCAGAGCTGCTGCGTCGCATCGTCGGGGAATTCCTTGCCCAGCACCTCCGCGACCTTGGCTCTGAACGCGTCGCAGAGCTGCCTGAGGTCCGCGGCGGTCAGGTCGGTATCCGCCTGGTAGCCCTTCTGCTTCTTGACCTCATCCATCATCCGTTCAAGCTGCCGGCGGATGCCCATATCCTCTTTCGGCTCGACGCCAGCCGCCTTCTCCATCACGACATCCGAATACATCATGATCAGCCGCCGGTACGCGTCGTACACGAATCGCTCGTTCCCGCCGCTCTGCGCGATCATGCCCGGGATGGTCCTGCTCGTCAGGCCGACGTTCAGCACGGTCTCCATCATTCCCGGCATGGACTTCCTCGCCCCCGACCGCACCGACACCAGCAGCGGATCGGCCGGATCGCCGAACTTCTTGCCCATGACCTTCTCGACCTTGGCCAGTGCCTTGGCGACCTCTTCCTTCAGTCCGGCCGGATATTTCCTCTTATGCTGGTAAAAGTGCACGCAAACGTCCGTCGTTATCGTGAATCCGGGGGGCACGGGGACACCCAGCTTCGCCATCTCCGCCAGGTTCGCACCCTTCCCGCCCAGCAGGTTCTTCATCCCCGCATTCCCCTCGCCCTTGCCGCCCCCGAAGAAGTACACCATTTTCTTAGCCATCCAACCGTCTCCTATATTGTGTTCCCTATGGCCCAGCCGCCCTTATTTTGCCGGGAGCGAACCGACGAACCAGCCTCGTCGCGCAATTCACCCCCGTGGCCCTGGGTGTTTCGACAAAGAAAGTCCGGGAGTATACGCCTTGGCTACGGCCCTGTCAATGCTCAAACGTCACGATTTTCCCCACGCCGCAGGGCCAATTCCTCTCAATCATCAATCGAAAATCATCAATAATCAATCCAACGCCCCCCGCCCCCCAATCGTCAATCGAAAATCATCAATAATCAATCCCAGACGCTCCCTGACCCACCGGGTGTCAATGCCGAAACCCCACGATTTTGCCCCTGTCTTCAATTATCAATCATCCATCATCAATAATCAATCGCAGGAGCAACCGCCTTTCTCCGCAGACTTCACCGATTTCCGCAGATTTTTGACTGCGAACCGACCACCAGCAACTGATTACCCTCTCGCCAAGACGCAGAGAGCGCCAAGAAAACACCCCACGAACAACGAACAACCAGCCACTCACTTCCCACCGGGAACTGCCAACTGAGAACTGCCTTTTTCACCACGAAGGACACGAAGAGCACGAAGGAAATGCAGCGACGAAGAGCCCCCCACAATCGTCAATCGTAAATCATAATTCGTAAATCCAAAGGCAACTAACAACGAACAACAAGTAACCAGCTTCCCGCCTCCGCCTGACACCCGGTGCCAGACGAGGCGGTCCAAGAAGAAGTTGCAGCCTAACGGCATCGGGTCCCAGAAAGCGAAGAAAAGGGTCGGTCCTTACAAGGGACAGCCTCTAAACTGGTGCCTGTCCATAGTTTCACCCCCTAGTTTCACCCAACATAGGCAAGGCAATCGCATCAACACTTCTTTGGTGAGAATCGGAATTTCCTGTGGGGGCAGAGCGGTTTCGATTGTCGCACTGTATAATGGAGCCGTGGCACGATCTGCATCCTCGTGACGCACCGTGCCGCCTGCCTATGGAGAATGGAAATGATTGCGGCGATTCAGCTCGGTTTACTTGTGCAATTGCTCGCGGCCGGTCCGCTGCCGGACCCGGGCCAGTTCATCTGCATCGACCGGCTCTCGCCACGCGTAGCTCTGGCCTACTGGCCGGGCATCGACCGGCGATGCAACCTCACCGCGATCCAGTCCCAGAAGGGCCTGGTGATCATCGACACCGAGGCCTCGCCGCGGGTCATGGCCCCCATCAAGGCCAAAATCGAGCAGACGTTCCACCGCACCGACTGGGCCTACGTCATCAACACGCACGCCCATGACAACCATTGCAGCGGAAACTCCCTGTTCAAAGGCGCTGTGATCATCGGGCACGAGAACCTGGCCGAGGACATGCAGTGGCTGATTCGCCGACAGACCGAGCCCGACTGGAAACGCAGGGAGATCGACCGTTACAACGCGATCCTTCGCGACCTGCGGGCCGCCCTGCCCCTGTATGCCGCCAATCCCATGTACACCAGGCTGATCCAAAGCGACCTCGTGTTCTACGACCTTTTCGTGCAGGACCTCCAGCAGGGCTACGAGGTCGTCAAGCCGTCACTCACATTTTCCGATAGATACACGCTTGATTTGGGCGACCTCACCCTGGAGCTGATCTTCTTCGGCAAAGGCCACAGCAACTCCGACATCCTGATCTACGTTCCCCAGGAGCGAATCCTGGTCACCGGCGCCATCGCCTACCAGCAGGGCCGCGTCCCCGAAATCGGCGAAGAGTCGCATCTTGAAGACGTCCACCGTTTCATCGCCGTGCTGGACGGTCTCCTCGCCGACAATGTGAAGATCGATCACGTGATCCCGGGACACAGCGTCCCGCTGACCCGCGCCGTCCTTCCGCCTATCCGCGATTATTACCAGAGAATGCTCAAAGAAGTTGAAGCCGCACGCCAGCAAGGTCTGACCCTGGACCAGACGACCAGGCTTCTGACCCTCCGCGCCAAGTTCCCCGCCTTCCGCGACCCACCCCCCCGCACGTATGGCTACGACCACCAGGAGCGCAGCGTGAGGAACCTCTGGCGCATCCTGAATGAGGAACAGCCCCTGATGAACGCCGACACACGCAAATAGAAAGGGAACCGGCTCACACAAGGACGCACAGCCAAGAAGGCTTTCGACCCACAACGAACAACCAGTAACCAATTTCCCTCTCCCTATTCAGACGAGAGAACAGCGGTCTTCCAGGTTCTTCAATTCCCCTGTGCCGCGCCCTTAGGCAGTCTGGCCGGGAGAGCAAGGAGGACTATGCCGAGGGCGACGGTGAGGGGGCCTTCGGTGGCGGTCCAGAACAGGGGCAGGCCAAGCCCGGCGTCAAGGGCCGTGACGCCCGCCCCGCCGAGAATGGCGATCCACGCGAGCAGCCGGATCACCGGCCCGTACCGTTCCACGTCGCGCGAGACGAACAGCGTCAGCGCCCCCATGGTCGCATACATCGCCGACAGCGTCCGGATCAGGTAGCTCAGCAGCGGCGTATACGCCAGCTCGCCCATCCCCACCCGCTCATGGATCGCCTGCATCCACCCGAACGGACAGAACACGAACACCAGCGCAAACAGCATCGTTACGCCCGTAACCCGCAGCACCCAACCCAGCCATCCCCGAGCCGTCATCGACAAATCTCCACCAACAACGCCGCCTCCGCTCACAATTCATCCTGATCGCTAATGAAGCTGTGACCCCAGGCCCTCACGGAATCCCAGACACGCCATCTGTTCCGGATGGATATGGCCTCATCAATCCAGCCTGATATATTGTCCTTTATGTATTCATAGGCTTTCTTGCTGTTACGATATGGTGGCATATACGCGTTCACAACATCCACCAAGTGAGATTCGAAGAAGACTCCCGGCACTTTAATTTGAGTGAATGGGTTTTTGCCCTTGGCGTCCTGTTTACCGTCGAAGTTCTTCAGTCTATGGATGTAGATGCCGAAAACACCTTTGCCCTCTCTCCATGACTCCTCAATCTCATAGCGAATCCATGGTCTCTGAGCTGTCTGTTGCCCAATAAGAACGATCGTGCAACAACATCCATCCAATTGCTCGTGTATCCATTTCTGTATGGCTCTATCGCCGCCTCTCGTAATAGTCTGCCAATCGTTATCCGAGGCAGGACGATTCCCTTCTACTACGCCGATGTTCCTCACCTGCGAAGTCCTTACACAATCGGCTTCGTAATGAAAACTATAGAATACGCGCCTTTTCATATCTACTTTTCTGCTGATTGGCGAATTCTCGCATTCATCCAAGGAAGACCTTCTCCCGTGTCTGCAACAACCCCGATGAACGTTGTCCTTTCAAAGAAGGTTAGCACCCACACTGAATGTATGCCAACCTGATTCAACACGCCATAACGGTACTGGAATACATCGGATTCTCGCTGCAGAATGGGCATCTCTTGAAGGAACTCACTGGGAATCTCGTACTTGAGTACATCAGCCCAGACCCGGCGATCATCCACAGCCGTGGCAACTTGATGAAAATGGCACAGGCCACGGACTATCTTGCGGATCACCCGGATCACGCGATCATCTTCCCCCGGGAATATCATGAAGCGATTTCTACCATTCACCGAAACTGCGCGAAGCTGCTCCAGGAGGTCCGTCACACGCCGCTTTCCATCTGATTTAACAAAGCTCCGGGTCGTCGTCTGCCAGAGTTCCAAGGCTGGTTGATTTGCATCACCAGCTATGTTTATCACGTTTCGAAAATGTGCCTCATCATCTGCCCAGCCAGCATTACAGCAACGACAGGTCGGCACCGTAATGCGCTGTACCTTCGACCCCACCTTCGATTTTGAGTAAAGGCATCTTGGGACAACGTGTTCCCGCTCCCTATAGCCAACTGGCTTTCCACAATACGCACATCTATCGGCCATCCGTGAAACCCCAGATGATTCTGTGGCGACGCCTAGCCGGAGGCTTCCCTCTGAGTACTAGGGACAACCACAAACGATATAAGGATAACCGAAAAGACTCTGCGTGGCAAGACCGTCCGCGTGGATTCCCCGCTTTCGCGGGAATGACAGGGTCGAATCCGTGTGAATCCGTGGAAATCCGTGTCTAAAGGCAGTTGCCAGTTGTCGGTTGTCAGTTGTAAATGCTTGAGGGACAAGGGTTTACCTGTGTCACACGGCCGGCAGAAAAATATGGGCATAATTCCATATTGTGTTTGACAGGTAATGTATGTGGTGTGTATGCTAATCATGCAACTCAATCGTAAATCGGAAATGGTAAATCATAGATTTGGAGGGCCGGATCATGAGTTCGGAAGCACGCATCGTTGCCAATCGTCTCAACGCGCAGAAGTCCACGGGGCCTCGTACGGCCGAGGGGAAGGCGGCCGTAGCGCAGAATGCCGTCAAGCACGGCCTGTCGGCCCACTGCGATGTCATTCGGGGCGAGGATCAGGAGGAATTCAACCAGTATCGGGAGGAGGTGTTCTGGGATCTGAACCCGGCTGGGGTGATGCAGTCCAGGCTCACCGAGCGGATCGTCAGTCTCGCCTGGCGGCTGCGGCGGGCGGAACGACTCCAGAATGAGGCGTTCGACGCCCTGCTGGCGAAGGAGACATCGAGCCCGCTGGCGATGTTCACGCGGTCGCTGCACGGCAAAGAGCAGGACAAGGGCGATTCCGACGGCTGCGACGGCGACCCGGCGATCGGGCGGACGGTCGTCAGGGACTTCGCCAACAGCAGGGTCCTCGACCGGCTGCTGACGTACGAGCGCCGGATCGAGAGCAGTCTGTACAGGACCATGAACGAGCTTCAAAAACTCCAGCGTACACAAGACCAGGAACCCGGCAAAGGTGCAAACGCGTCGAAGGCATCCCACCTTCGGATCGCGGGCGGGACGCCCGCGACACAACCACCCGCCAACCGGGGTTTCGTGACCAGTTCCGCAAAACAAAGCCAATCGCCGCCAGGGGATGGTGTGCACGGCACACCCTATGAGAGCGGGGACGCGAACGCCGATAACGACCTGCCTGAAGGCGGAACTCCGAGCGCGGGCGAATGTGCAAAACAAAGCCAATCGACAGGTGCCGAGACGGTGGGCCCCGCATCGCCGAGGAAAGAAGAAACGCCTGACGGCGTCACTACGAGCGTGGGGGATTGTGCAAAACAAAGCCAAGATGGCGGCGTTTGTAGTGTGCTCGTCAGGGCATCTCCTGAGACACAAGATGTTGCGTCTCTACAGTATGGCCGCACGAGCGAACCCAGTTACGCAAAACAAAGCCAATCGCCGGGTGGCGAAACGGTGGACCCCGGGTCATCGAAGAAAGGTGAAGAAACGCCTGACGGCGTCACTACAAACGCCAACGATTGCGCAGAACAAAGCCAAGCGACCACAAAAGTCTCAGGGGAGGAAGCCCCGGCGTCGAGTCCCCCAACTTCAAACTTCACACTTTACACTTCACAGTTGACACTTGACACTTCAAACCGGCCTTCAGGCGGAACTCCGAACGCGAATGGATCGGGTGCCAAGTGAGAATCGCGGAGTTCGTGTGCGACTAACCTTCGTGGGTTGCTGCACCATAAGGAGCCAGGATAACCCCTTGGATGGGCTTTGTCATCCTGAGCGCAGCGAAGGATCTGGGCTGAGCACGGGAATAGGCATTGATCTCCTTTCGCGGCCCGGATGCTTCACTTCGTTCAGCATGACAAGTGGGACCTGTTCCGCCACGAAATGTAGTCGCACACCGGAGTTCAGAATTCGCTGGTTGTGTTTGACAGGGGTGGGCAGGTGCGGCTATCGTATGGTGTTGGTCCGGCCGAGGGCCGGCAGGTGAAACGCGACGCAGGTTTGGTGCGACGGATCATGAGAACGGTTCTGATCGTTGAAGATGACGCCGCCATGCTTCGGGGGCTCAAGGACAACTTCGAGGCCAAGGGCTACTACACCCTGACGGCCGTCGACGGCAAGCAGGGTCTGGAGACGGCGCTGCGGGAGAAGCCCGCCCTGATCCTGCTGGACATCATGCTGCCGGAGCTCAACGGCTACGAGGTCTGCTCGCACGTCCGCGACCAGGGGCTGGACATGCCCATCATCATGCTCACGGCCAAGGACCAGGAGTCGGACATCGTGCTGGGCCTGAACCTGGGGGCCGACGACTACGTCACCAAGCCGTTCAGCATCAAGGAGCTGATGGCGCGGGCCGAGGCGTTCATGCGCCGCCGCAGGGAGTCCGAGCCGCCGGTGTACGAGTTCAGCGATTGCCGGCTGGACGTGCCCGCGCGCACGCTGACGCGCGGCGGCAACGAGGTCGAGCTGACGCCGGGCGAGTTCAAGATGCTCCATTTGTTCCTGCGGAAGTCCGGCTGCCCCCTGACCCAGGACGAGATCCGCACCGCCGTCTGGGGCTACTCCCACTTCATCTCCCTGCGGGACATCGACCAGCTCGTGGACAGCCTGCGTAAAAAGGTGGAAGCCGATCCGCTTCAACCGCAATTTCTCCACCAGATTCCGAATATCGGATACAAGTTCCAGCCGCCGCAAACCGATGGAAACAGTGCTCATAGTTGAAGACGACCCGACGATGCTTCGGGGCCTGAAGGACAATTTCGAGTTTCACGGCTACCACGCGCTGACGGCCGAGGACGGCGAGGAGGGCCTCGACACGGCGCTGAACGCCAGGCCGGATCTTGTCATTCTGGACATCATGCTACCGAAAATCAACGGCTACGAGGTCTGCCGGCTCATTCGCCGGGAGAAGCTGGCCATGCCGATCATCATGCTCACGGCGAAGGGCGAGGAGTCCGACATCGTGCTGGGCCTGAACCTCGGGGCCGACGACTACATGACCAAGCCGTTCAGCATCAAGGAGCTTCTGGCGCGGGCCGAGGCGCTGCTTCGCCGCACGCGGAAGACGGAGCAGGACGTGTACGAGTTCGGCGACTGCCGCCTGGACATCCCGGCCCGTCGCCTGACCCGCGGGGGCGAGGAGATCAAGCTGTCGCCCAAGGAGTTCCGGCTGCTGGAGATGTTCGTGAAGAAGCCCGGGCGGGCCCTGACCCGCGACGAGATCCTCAACCTCGTCTGGGGCTACGACTCCTTCGTCGGCTCGCGCAGCATCGACCGCTTCGTCACGACGCTGCGGAACAAGATAGAACCGGACCCTCCGAATCCGATTTTCATTCACACGGTGCGGGAGATCGGCTACAAGTTCGAGCCGCCGGCGTCCGGGGGGCCAGCGACGCAATGCGAGGGATAGCGAGGGCTGGCGTTTGGCGGCCTGCGTGTGAAGGCGGCTCAGTCGCCCATCGGCTCGAGCAGCACGGCGTCGATGCGGGTCGAGTCGCCTGCGCGAAGCATGCCGATGACGCAGCCCTTGTTGTTCATGTCGATCACCGCGAGATGGCGGATGTCGCGGACGGGCACCTGCTCCTGCAGGCGCAGGGAGCCGCCGTTCGGATCGCACAGGTAGCACTCGAAGCGGCGGCGAAGGACCTGCCCGAACATCTTCGTCATGGTCGGCTTGGCCTGAACGAGGAACTGGTCCGCGTCGTTCAATCCGCAGGGCACTCCGGTGTCGGCGGCGATGAAGCTCAGCTCGCGCTCGCCGGTCGCCCGGGTCCAGGTACGGAAGTAGGTCTTGCCGGTCACGGTGCCGAACCGGCGGACGACGAGCCCGCGGTTGTTGATGTCGCACTCGAAGGGCCCGGTCCCGGCGTCGCCGAGATTGAGGGTGCCCTCGGCCGGGTCCCACAGCACGGCATGGTAGCGGTGCTCGGCCGTCTCCGCATAGCCGACAACCTGGCCGGCGTCGTTCACCGCTACGGCGAAACTCTGAGGCCCGCCGAGCGTGCCCAGGTCCCGCATGCCGCCAGCGGCGTCCCAGATGAACGCATGGCGGTGCCAAACCGGGATCTCCGCGTAGCCGACGATCTGGCCGTTGTTGTTCAGGCCCGTCGCCATGCTGCGGAGTCCGCCGAGCGTGCCGAGCAAGTGCTTGCCGGAGCTCAGGTCCCAGAGGAAGGCGCGGAGATTGCCGTTGGGGTCGGCGATCGTGCCGGCGATCTGGCCGGCGTTGTTGATGGTCAACCGGCCGGGGTGAGGCGGATCGTCGGAACGGCCGAGGTTGCGGAAGCCCTGCTCCTTGTCCCAGAGGAAGATGTACGAAGCGCCGGTCGGCGTCTCGGCGATCCCGACCACCTGGCCCCGATCATTGATGGTGTGAGGACTGGTGCGAAAGCCGCCGAGCGACGGCAGGAAGGTGATCCTGTACCGGGCGGGAGGCGCGCGCCGCAGGGACATGATCAGCATGCCGGCAATCAGGCCGGCCGCACACAACAGCATAATCAGGAGATATTGTCGTTTTATCATCGGCATTTCCCGGCGGTCCGCAGCCAGCGGTTGCCACGCTCCGAAGCCACGGGCCATCGGGTCCCATTGTAGGCGCAGCCGTCCGTTCAGGCAACCATCATCTCGCCGGCGCTGCACGGCATCAGAACGGACTGCGGAATGAGCGAGGAGTCGGAAGTATGAGTACGGTTCGCGTGGCCATGTGCCAGATCGTCTGCCTCGACGGCGACCGGCGGGGCAACCTCGCACGGGCGGAGAACGCAATTCGCGATGCCAGAGAGGCCGGCGCCGACCTCGCCTGCCTACCGGAGACAGCCATCTACGGGTGGGTGAATCCGGACGCCCACGCCAGGGCCTGCCCGATCCCGGGAGAGGATTCGGAGTGGTTCTGCGACCTGGCGCGGCGGTACGGGATATGCTTGTGCGCCGGCCTGGCGGAGAAAGACGGCGATCGGCTGTACGACTCGGCCCTGCTGATCGACGAGGCCGGCCGCATCCTTCTGAAGCACCGCAAGATCATCCTGCTGGAATGGCTGATGACGCCGCCGTACTCGCCGGGGCAGGAGGTCAAGGTCGTGCAGACGAGACTCGGCAAGATTGGCGTCCTCATCTGTGCGGACACCCACGAGCAGTGGATCCTGAAGCGTATGGCGGCTCTGCGGCCCGACCTGATGCTCGTGCCATACGGGTATGCGGCCGAGGAAGAGGCGTGGCCGGACCACGGCAGGCAGCTCGAACGCGTCGTTCAGAATGCCGCGACCACGATCGGTGCGCCCGTGGCAGGCACGAATCCCATCGGGCAGATCACCCACGGCCCGTGGACCGGCCGAACCTACGGCGGGCACAGCGTCGCCGCCGACCCGACAGGCAAGCTCCTCGCCATCAGCGCCGATTTCGACAGGGACATACGAATCGTCACCCTGGGAGGCGATACGGCATGAGGAGGGCTGAATCGTCACGCGGAACGTGGCGGCGCAAGGCGGCTACAGGGCGATGCCTCGGCGGGTCACTTCAGGCCCTGGGACTCCCCGGCGTTGCGATAGATGGTCGTCCTTTCGCCACCGGCCTCGACGTCCACCCACTTGAGGATCCTGGCGTCCCGGGGGATGCAGAGCGTGATATCGGAGGTGCCGGCCAGCAATCGCCGGTTGCCGAATTCAGGACTCTGAATACCGGATTCGCCCCGAATCACCAGTTGTTCCCCGGCCGCCTCTTCCTGGACGACGCGGAAGTTCACGATGCTGGCCTGGCCGTCGTGGCGGGAGACCACCGTATAGGTCCCTGTGTGCTTGACCGGATCGATCGGGCTGAAGTGCACGACCTGGCTCTTCTCTTCGCTCGCCCAATACCCGACAACGCGAGTCGACGGAGTCGATGCAGTCGAAGTGCGATGGAACTGCTCAACACGCGGAGTGGAAGCCGAAGACGGGGGGACGCGCCGCACGTCCAGCAGCTCCATGCCGATGATGGCCAGGAGCGCGGGAATCGCGATCCACGCGAAGATCTTCTGGTTGCGAGGCGGACGTCTGCGGCCCGAGAGATAGGCAGGGAGCCGCCCTTCCACGGCCGGGGGCTCGAACGACGTGCCGGTGACGGCTATCGTGTGCTGGGCGACCCATTCCGCACTGGCCCGAGCGTGGAACCGCACGACCGTCGTCTGCGAGCAACTGTCGCAGGACCACTTGGCAGAGAATGTCTGCTCGGGCCGCAAAATGGCGGCATCCCGATTGCCGGCTCCACACGCGGGGCAGGTCCAGTCGAACAGGCCGGTCAGCTCGTTGTCCGACTCGCGCAGTCGATCCAGCAGTCCCAGGAACCGGATTTGTTTCGACGGCCGGGTGATATCAAAGGCCAGCTCAACGGGTTCAGTATTATGGTTGGATTCCTGGGGTGCCGACATTCTGAGGACTCCCTTCAACCTCAAGTTCGTGTCTTTGATCTCCGGGCGGGAAAGGGACGCCGAAATCGCGGCATCAGGTCCCCAGTCCAAGATCGGTTTGCGACCTGTGCAGGGCGGCCAGCGCCTCGGACTTGTCTGCGGCCAGCTCCAGAAGCGACTCGAGGCCAGCCACGCGGAAGATACATTTTGTCGCCAGCCGGGCGCTGCACAGCACCAGTTTCCGCCCGTGCTGGGACAACTGCCTCTGGAGCAGCAACAGGCCGCCGATGCTCGGGGACGTGATGATCTCTACGCGCGAGAGGTCCAGAATGACGTGCGTCTCCTCGTCTTCGGGGATGCTCTGGCGGAGCAGGACAAGCTCCGGCCGCAGTTGCGGCTCGGGAGGCAGTGACGCGTATAATACACCTGGTTCCAACAGCCGAATGTCCATCGTACGGTACTCAACAGGCAACTATCATGGAAACGATCACACACAATGCCGGGTTTATATCGGGTCTTGACGCTGCGGAGATTAGGAGCCAACCCGGAATTGCCGCGGGCGACCCCGGGAAAGCGAGGATTCCACGGCGCCTCCCTTCTCGCACGATCGTCCTGTGTCCGATAAGGCGGGCCGGCTCCTTTTCGCGGTTTTCACTTTACCCGCATCGCTCCTGTGCCGAGAAAAGGATAGTCGCGAAGGCAATGCGGCAGAAACTACAGGCTTGATGGACGCGAACGGTGAACATGACTGCAACAAAGAAGGCAGAAAAGGTAACACACGTGGCCGACACGATGGTGAAGACCGAGGCGGCCCTGGGCGAGATGCACCATTACTGCAAGTTCGGCCGCTACCTCAGCGTTTTTCCCCAGAGGTCCTACTTCCTGTTCTCCCACTGCGCGCACCTGCTGTTCTCTCTGTGGCTGAGCGAGCAGGACGATCCTCTGGGCATTTTCACGCCGGACTGCGGTCTGACGCCTCTGCTGAGCTCACTGGACTTCGGCTCCCTTCGCTACCTCGACTACAGCCGGCGCATGCTGTACGCCGATGCCTACGAAGAACACCTCAAAAACGAGCCACAATGGTATAAATTCTGGATCAACCTGCTGCAGGAGTTGCAGCGCTCGGATGCGGCGGTCTGCGAGGAGCTCTCCCGGCAGTTCCTCTCCTGCCTCGCCGACCCGGGGTTCCTGGACGGAAAGCTGCCGAAGAAGAACGAGAGAGCGTTGGCGGGTCTGGTGCAGAGCCCCGGCGCGGGCCGGCTCTTCCTGCACTCGACCTGGGTCCTGGAGGACATGATCTCGACGGGGGCTTGCCACATCGGCACACTGGACCCTGCCGCTCACGGGATCGAGCAGATGCAATCGCTGGTCTGCCTGCTGAGCCAGCTTCGACGGACCCTCGTCTGGGAGGCGGGGGTCAGAGGGCCCTACGTTCTGTCGGCGGATCGCGGCTGGAGCGAGCCATCGGCTCTTACCCGGCTGTTCTTTGGCAAGGCCCAAGGCCTCCTGTCGGTGATGCCCAGGGAAGAAGGCGGAGAGCTCGCCTGCACGTGGAATACAGGCTCTCCGAAAGCCCGGCAGCGCACCTGGGTCCGCCGCGTCGCCGCCCTGCCCCATCCGTATGAAGAGGTGCTGTTCAAGACCTGGCCGCTGGACGGCGAGGAGCGCTCCTGCGACGGCCCAACACCGGGGGAGGCGCAGTGGATTGTCGATGATCTGGAGGCGGGTCATCTGGAAAGCATCTGCACACACGCCGACAAAGTGCTGCAAGGCCTCGGCGGCCATCAGGCATACGGCGGTTTTGTCGAGGAAGTCTCTCACACTTTGCGGAACGGCCGGAGCCAGTGGCAATCCGCGGAGCTGCCCTGGAGCTATGTCAGGAGGCTGGATCAACTGATCGAGCGACTGAAGTTCGCCTGCCGTGAGGCGAAGGCGCTGGGCGGGGAGAATCCGGTCCAGAAGGTCATCAGGCGTCTGTGGCCCTCACGGGCGGCACCGGCAGCGGGTCCGAGGCCGTCCCATGAGAGCGAACTGCCTCCGAGGGAGAGCACGCCGGCCGCGCCGACCGGCGCGACCGCAACCGAACCGCAATACAAGGGGCAGGATTCCCAGGACCGGCGGAAGGACAAACTCGCGGAGTTGACCGGTCTCCTGACCGGCGAGAACCCGCAGCCGCCCGGCGCCGAATCTGCACCGCAGACCGATAGAGATCGGGACGTGTACTGGCAGATCTGCAAGTCCCCCGCCGCCGATCCCGAGCCAAAGGCGGACGACGTGCGGACGGACTCGCAGATGCCCGTGCAAGTACCGCCGCAGGGGAACAGGTGAGAAGGAAATGGCTACAGCCGTTATCCAGAATCAGTCGCCGCAAGTGAGATTGCCCGGAAGAATCTTCCGGAGGAGAGGCCGCTGGTGGTGGAAGGTGCAGTTGCCCGGGCAGGCGGCGCCCCGCGACCGTGCACTGAGGCCGGAAGGGTCCAGGTATGCGACCTCGGACCGGCAACGGGCGGAGGAGATCGCCTTCGCCATCTGGCAGGAGGCCCTGCGGGCGGAAACGGAAGCGAAGGTCAAGGTCGAGCACGCGGCCCGGACGCAACGGCTCAAGCTGCACTACCGCGAGCGAATGAACGCCTTGAAGGACGTGATCGGCAGCGCCGAGGCACGGGCGGAAGCCGAGTCCGCGGCGCGCGCCAGGCTCCAGGCGAGACTGGACGACTTGCGAAATCAGACGCCGCAAACGGCGCCTTGTGAGTGTTGCGGCTCGCGCATCCCCGACGATCGACTGCAGCGCATCGATTCCGGCCAGCGGCTCTGTGCGAGCTGTCTGGACATGCTGCGCCAGGCCGCACGGCGACACAGGCCCGCAGTCACTGGTCGGGGCAGGCCGGAGAACTCATAGACAGGAGTTGTGATGATGGTTCGCATGTTCTGTACGCTGCGGCAAGCAGCCGATAAGCTCAAGACCACGCAGGCTGAGGTCGAAGCCATGGTCGGCAAGGGCGTTCTGAGAGAGTTTCGCGAAGGCCCGACCCGGCTCGTGAAGATTTCCGATCTCGCTGCTGTGGCAGGTTCCGTCTGCGGCTCACAACGGACGGCGCGTGCCGGCCGGAGTGCAGCGGGCTCCGAGAAGAAGGCGCAGTCCGCCGACTCGATGAAACGAGCAAACGGCATCGCGGCAAGCGGTCGCACCCGTACCGCCGTGGTCCGGCAAGAGCAACCCGTGATGCAGCCGCGAAAGGTCCGGGCATCCGCTGTGGCAGCGTGCGAGGCACAGATCAAGCTTCCGCCGTCGCCCGCCGCGACAGTAAGACGCAAGGTCCAGAGCCGTCCCGATAGCTCGGCGCGGTCAGAGCCCCTGGCCGGTTCTCCCGAGTTGGAGCGATACTTTGACTCTCCCGATGTCGATCCGGCTGACCGGCTGGACGTCTATCATACGATTGCATCCGAGAGGCAACCCACGCGGATCCCGCCTCGAGCGGCTCCATCTGTGCCCGGCGCGGGCATTTCGCGCAGGCGTCCGGCCCGGGCCTTCCGCCCTCAGCGGCGTAAGCCACAAGCCAGCGAGCTGCCTCTGAAGGAGTGGGTCTGGACGGGCCTGATCGATGATCGCCCCCACACGATTCTCGTCCTGCTCGGCATGGCCATAGTGGGCGCTGCCACCATCGCAGGGATTGGCTATCTGCTCACACAAGTCCTCTGAGCAACAAAGGCCGGGTCCTCAAGCCGCCCGTCATGCACACTGACAGAGGATTGGGCATCGAGCCGCACTGTCGGTATCCTCGTGCGTACCAACACGAGTACTGCGAGGTGCAGACTGCCGGCAAGTCAGATGGTCCGGGCGGCAATCTTGCCATCGACGCAGATGCGAGAGACAATAGCGGGTACGCAAGGATTCGACGCACTCGAATTGATGATGGAGGTTGAGATGACAAGGTGGGCAGCAGTACCGATTGTCGTGGCCGCATCGATCGTGGCCGGCTGTACTCCGAGCTATATGGTGCACGTGAATACGTTCGCTGAGCCGAATCATTCCGTGAACCAGGGTGCCGCCGTATTTGTGGTCGCCGAACCGAACTCGGCAAACCCAATTCTGCGAAGGCAGGTGGAAGCGAAGATCCGCGAGTTGCTGAGCGGGCACGGCTACAGGCCGCTCGATACGGCGGACACCGCCGATTACCTGCTCACGTTCCACATGGGCATCCATTCGAACGAGGTGATGGGATACGCCCCGGTGTACCGGCCGTACGGGGCCTTCTACGGCGGGTACTTCGGCCACTGGGGACTGGGCTATACGAGCTACATGCCCTACTTCGAGACCGTCTACGTGCACTGGCTCAGGCTCAAGCTCTACACGAAGGGCGGCGGCGTCCTGAACGAGGCCAACGTGGTCTGGCTCGGTGAGGCGCAGACAGGTGCCGACGACCCCGAGCTTCGCCAAGTGGTGAACTACTTGTTGGTCGCCCTCATGGACTACTTCGGCACCGACACCAGGAGATGGATAGAGGTAACCCTGAAGACAAACGACCCGCGAGTCCAGGGAGTTATGGAAGTGCAAGGGCAATAGAGGCCCCGAGGATCGGATTCGACGGCCGACTGCAAAAGCTCTCGGTGTCCACGCTTTATCGTGAGGTAAAATCCGAAATTCGAATCCCGAAATCCGAAACAAGCACGAATGCCTAAATACCCCAACTTCCAAACAGGTTCTTCGCAGCGGCAGTTTGGGACATTGGGTTTTGAGTCATTGGGGTTTGTTTCGGATTTCGTGCTTCGTGCTTCGAGTTTTGGGGGCTGGTCTGCTCTTCGGGCGTCAAATTGCGCTGGAGACGGGGCGTGTGCGTGGTAAAGTATGGCCTTCATGGAGACCACAGTCTGCACCATCGGGGCCGGTCCGGCGGGGTTGATGGCGGCGGTACACGCGGCACCGGCCAGCGCGACCGTCGTCGTGGAGGCCAACGCGAAAGCTGGCCGCAAGCTCCTCCTCACCGGCGGAGGCCGGTGCAACTTCAGCCACGCCGGCCAGCCGCAGGAGATCGCGCAGGCGTTCGGCAAGGCGGGCCGATTCCTGCGTTACGGCCTCTATGAGTTGCCTCCCGAGGCCGTGACGACCTTCTTCCGCGAGCGAGGCCTGGCTGCCCGGGTCCAGCCTGATGGCTGCGTCTTTCCCGCCAGCAACAAAGCCCGCGATGTGCTGGAAGTTCTTTTGCGACAAGCAGATGCGCTCGGCGTGCTTTTCGCATTCGGCCAGCCGGTGGTTGACCTGACGGCCGATGATTCCAGTTTCACGATCCACACGAAAGACCAGCGGATTTCTGCGGCCCGGGTGGTCATCGCCACCGGCGGCGTCTCCTGGCCCCAGACCGGCTCAACCGGCGATGGATACCGTCTCGCGGCGAATCTGGGGCATACGATAATTCCGCCGAGACCCGCCCTGGTGCCTTTGGTGGTACAGGAGAATTGGGTAGGCGAACTGGCGGGCGTTTCCCTTGCCGATGTCCGCATTGCGGCGATGGTCAAGGGGCGTAAGGTCGGCACCGTCGGCAATATGCTGTTCACTCAAAGCGGGATCGGCGGCCCTGCCGTACTGGACCTGAGCCGGCTCCTCGCGGATGAACTGTTCGAGAGCAACGCGGGTACCCTGGCTTCGATCGACATGGCCGCCGAGTTGGATGAGGCGGGATTCGACCAGCGGTTGCGCGAGACGATCCAAGACCATCCGAAGAAGACGGTGGCAAACGTCCTGGCAGAGTCCCTGCCCCGGCAACTGTCTCACGTGGTCTGCCGGCTCGCCGAATGCGATTGCGATTTGCAGGTCGGCCACTTGACGACCCAGATGCGCAGGCGCATCGTCTCGCTGATCAAGGGCCTGCCCCTGCGTATCATGGGCACCGAGCCGATTGCCAAGGCCACCGTAACTCGCGGCGGGGTCAGCCTCGAAGAGATTGATCCCAAGACCATGGAGTCGAGAATCTGTCCCGGCCTGTTCTTCGCCGGCGAGGTGATCGATGTGGATGGTCCGTGCGGCGGATACAATCTCCAGGCATGCTGGTCCACCGGCGCATTGGCCGGCAGATCGGCCGCCCATTCCCTGACCGGTGCAGGCCCGGCTACTGCTTGACCGGCGGGAATTGCAGGGCCCCCGCCGTGCTGCTTTGCGTCTGGCTCTGGGCCTGCGTTCCACCCGGCCTGTAGTACTTCATCGCCTCGGAAACCAGGTTCTCCAGGTTCTTGATGCGTGTCGCATCGGCCGGGTGCGTGCTCAGGAACTCGGGCGGCTTGGACTGGCCTGTGCCCGCCGCCGCCATCCGCTGCCAGAAGGCCACCCCCTCGTGCGGATCGTAGCCTGCCATGGCCATGAAGATCAGGCCCAGGCGGTCGGCCTCACTCTCCTGCAATCGGCTGTACGGCAGAAGAACTCCGACCTGGCTGCCCAAGCCGTACGCGGCGTTGAACAGACTGCGCGTCTGCTCCGGCTGCTTCTGCAAGGCCATGTCCAATCCCATACCACCCATCTGCACGAGCAGTGCCTGGCTCATCCGCTCGGACCCATGCTCGGCGAAGACGTGGGCGATCTCGTGGCCCAGCACCGTCGCCAGGCCCGCGTCATTCTGGGCAACCGGCAGGATGCCCGTATAGACCACGACCTTGCCTCCCGGCATCGCAAAGGCGTTGACCTGCGGGTCCTCAACGACGGTGAATTCCCATTGGTAGCCCGCGAAGCGGTCCTTCTCGTTATGCTCCTTCTCGTACTGTTCCACTGCCTGCACGATCCTCGTGGCGACGCGCTTGACCTGGTCGTTCTGCTTGGGATCGGCGCTCACCTTGCTCTGGGAGATGAACTGCTGATACTCCTGGAGGCTCATCGATGTGACGAGCGACGCCGGAACGATGTTCAACTGCCTTCTGCCCGTAATGGGCACTTCCGTGCACCCGGCCAGCAAAAACAACAGGTACGCCGAGACGATGACCGTAGGTCTCATGGCCTTTCTCATACAAATCCTCCCTGCATGCAACTCTCTCTCAGCCGCAAAACGGGTTTTCGCACGACAGCCGCGCGTGTACCGCTCTTACACCCACTATTAAGCCCCAAGAGCGGTCTTTCCGCAATGCTTTTTCTCCGATCCGCCTGCGAGGAGGAATCGGTTCATCGCTGACCATGGTTGAATCCTCCAACAACTCCCGGAGGCTGGATCACCCTTATCGATCTGCGAGGTTCAGCGAGTCTGTCCCTGCTACGCGAACCACTTGAGCGACGGGAAGAGCCCATACGTTGTCGGCAAGTGGATAGAACTCCGTGCCGGGATATACGACGAAACTCTGTGCCGGCTGCAGATCATCGAGCGCCGACCAGAAGCCTTTGGCGGGACGGGGATCCAGTGAGAACTTGGCCTCTACGGCGACCAACGGTCCGCCGCCGGGAGATTGCAGGACCAGGTCAATCTCCGCTCCCGCTGAGGTCCGGTAGAAACAGGCGGCAGTGTTGGACGGCATAGCCGCCAAGACCTGTTCGATGCACCAACCCTCCCACGAGGTTCCGGCCGCCGGATGGCCCAGAAGTTGCTCGCGGGTTCCAATGGCGAACAAGGCATGCAAAAGGCCGCTGTCTCTCAAGTAGACTTTGGGCGACTTTACCAGCCGCTTCTTGAGGTTGGTGTGGAACGGCTGGAGCTGCCTGACCATGAACGTGTCGTCCAGCACGTCCAGGTATCTTCGTACGGTTTTGGAGTCTACGCCGAGGCTGCCGGCGATCTTGCTGGCATTCCACAACTGTCCCTGGCAGTGGGCGAGCATCAGCCAAAACCGCCGCAACGTGACGGCGGGAATATGCAGGCCAAGGTTGGGAATATCTCGCTCAAGGTACGTCTGGATGAAAGCCTCCCGCCACTTCAGTGAGGCGGCATCCGACTCCGCGAGGAAACTCTCAGGATAGCCACCCCGATTCCAGAGCCGGTCGATAGTCTCAGGCGAAGTGCCAACCTCCCGCACGTCAAAGGGTTTCAACTCGTGGTACACGATGCGCCCGGCCAGACTTTCGGAAGATTGCCTCAGCAAAGCCGGGGATGCAGACCCGAGGATCAGAAATCTCCCCGGCCGCCGTTGCTCGTCAATGAGGGAGCGTATCACCGGGAAGAGGTCGGGCTTACGCTGAACCTCGTCGATGATGACCAGAGAATCCGCTACTGAGCGAAGATACATCTCGGCATCGCCGAGCTTGGCCAAGTCGGACGGCCGCTCCAGGTCGAGATACACGGCCTTGTCCGAGCGGCTCTCGGCGATCATCATAGCCAACGTGGTTTTGCCAACTTGGCGAGACCCGATAATCCCGACCGCTGGGAATTGCCGCAGAGACACCACCACATCATTCTCAAGGATTCTCTTAATCATCCCTGTATTTTAGGAATTCGATTCCGAATTTGCAAGGAATATTCGATCTAACCGGCCTTCGTCACCCTGTTCGCATGTGTGGAATCGCGTTTAACGCCTATCTGGGCCTTCCAGCAGGACATCAGGAGAAAGACCGATTCCGCTTGCGATACCGGCCACCCAGAGCCAAGCCCAGAGGCCATCAACAGCACGCAGGAAGCCCATGCGCCGTCCGTTCCCATTCTCTCGCGACCGAACGCCGTGCGGCGGATGTAACGGCCAGATTCCTCTAATCTCGCACCTCTGAACAGCCGAGATAGGGCACAGCGGATGAATCATGCCTACCGGAGCGGGCAAGCCGAAAAGTTGCGAGGCTGGAGGTATTAACGAATGGGGTTGTTTGGAATCTCCGCAGATGAGCGCCAGCAGTGTTTGGCCTATTATGAGGCTGGCGTTACGGTTATCGCATTTCAAGACCGAGAGACCCATAGTCTCTGGAATCGCACAAAGGGAGTACCGTACCACGCCTATGGAAGCAGGCATCTGAAAACAGTGCGCAACGCTGGGAATCTGAGGAGGTACGTACAATGGGAAGCCGAGTAAGCGCGTTGCTCGGGGGGATCATGCTCGGAATCATCGTGGGGTTTGCCGGCAGCTACGCTCTTGGGCAGCGATACACAATCACAAAAGATAACGAAGCGCTACAAATCAAAATGGACCGATGGACCGGGAAGACATGGATAATGCGCTACTATAAGGACGACAACAGTAAGTATATATCGTCGTTCTACTGGGAGCAGGTTGGCCAAAAGCCCTGAAAGCTGCCCCCTATCCAGCGGTGTAGGGGGCCTCCTGATCCGGTGCATGGACGCACGTTAGTCAATGAAAGGGGGTGCGAGCGTGAAGATTGATGCCACGGCCCGAGAGGTCGAGCTGGCAACGAAATTTACAGTAGGCGACTACCTTGACGCTGTCGATCACAAAGACCGAGCAAGAATCGCAGAGGGAATCCAAAGACGTTTCTCGGAGCGCTATCTCAAGGCGGTCTCTCCACCATCGCCAAACCGGCATGGGTTCACCATGATGGCGGTAGCTTGCCTAATGATCGAGGCACTCGAGTCCTTCCGCCGAGGCTGGCGCGACACAAAGGGGCGAGGTGCAAGCGAGCTAGCATTCCACTCTTTCTTCGATGCCCATGAATCTTTTGCCGTATTTCGCGGCCACGTGCGTGACTTCTATGAAGGCGTGCGTTGCGGCATTCTCCACCAGGCAGAAACTACACTGGGCTGGCGGATTCGTCGAGACGGCAGCTTATTGAAGATCAACGGGCGGATTCGCACGATCAATGCGGATAAATTCGTGGCAGCCTTGACGAATGAGTTGGACCACTACCGAGATCAGTTGAAGGCCAGCCCATGGGATGATGACCTCTGGAAGTCTCTCTGCACAAGGATGCAGAGGATCTGCGCCAATTGCGCGCCAAAATCAAAGAGCAAGTAGGGTGCTCGCAGTATTGACTTAAAGGGAATCACCGATGAAGATCGCGATTCTGGGATGGGGCTCGCTCCTTTGGGATCGGCGAGCCGAATTCGACGAATACCACGAGCCATGGCAATTGGATGGGCCCAGCCTGAAGCTGGAGTTTTCCCGCATTTCCCGGACCAGGCGTAATTCGTTGACCCTCGTTCTGGATTATAGAAATGGCCACATGTGTCAAGTGGCATATGCTCTCAGCAAACGAGACAACCCCGATGATGCAATTTGCGATTTGAGATGCCGGGAGGGAGCTGTGCGCAAGAAAGTCGGCTTCTACTTTGCCGACGGGTCTCGAGAACATGCCCGGGAAGAGGAAGCCCTGAAAAGCGTCCGACGTTGGGCGTCAGAAAACAAGATGGATGTTGTCGTATGGACCGATCTGGCGAGCAACTTTGAAGAAGAAAGCAAGATCATAGGCAATAAGCCATTTTCTATGGAGGCTGCACTTTCTTACGTTCAAGCCCTTAGTCCCGAGGAAAAGGCGAAGGCCGCAGAGTACGTGTGGCGCGCGCCGGCGTTCATCGATACGCCCCTTCGCCGGGCACTGCAATCACAACCATGGTTTCAAAATGCCGGCTAACAGCGCAATCCGGCGCACCGGCTTCTCGCGGCGTCGTTTCGCTCTGCAGCTTCTTCCAGCCAGCTATGCCGAGCGCAGGCTGTGGCATCAACCATCGGACGCGCTGACATAGAGTGAGAGTGCGGGGGCACGAAGATAGTGTGCACAGCGCACCCCCTCAAACTCGTGGGGAGAATCCAAATCCCGATTTGCAGGGATCAGTCGGCTACGATCTCGCTCTTGATCTGGCTCAGGAGGTTGATGGCTTCTATGGGGGTCAGGTTGTTCACGTCGGTGGTGGCGAGCTTGTCTAAGACAGACTTGTGTTTTTGGATGAAGAGGGCGTCGGCATAGGGGGCTTTGGTTTTGTGGCGCGCGAGGCTCATTTGCGATGATTGCGACCCGCAGACCGCAACGATTCGACTGCCATTCGCGAGTGTCGCACTCTGCCCGGATGGCCACGGGCGGATTGAGCATTTGCCGCGGTTGCAGTCACCGCAGAATAGTGTTATCGTCACACCATTGGCCCGAACTGGCGTCGATGGCGTGTTGGCCAAATCAGGATCGTTGGTCAGACAGGAGGTCATTATGGAACGTCGCATCATAATGGTTGTGGCCGTTGTGCTTGGAGTAGTAGCGGCATGCGCGGGTGGACAGCCTGCACAGCCGGCCCTCCGGCCAGTCGCGTCTGCGGACGCCGGGCCGTTACAGGTTCTCAAGACCTTCAGGGTGGGCGGCACGGGCGGTTGGGACTATCTCACTGTCGATCCGGAGGCACGACGCTTGTATGTGTCACATGCCACGCGGGTCATGGTGCTCGACGCCGACAAGGGCACGCCCATCGGCGAGATCACCGACACGCAGGGTGTCCACGGCATCGCCCTGGTCCCCGATGGCAATGTGGGGTTCACGTCCAACGGCAGGGAGAACGCGCTCAGCGTCTTCGACCCCAAGACACTCAAGACGCTGCGGAAGGTCAAGTCCGGCCAGAATCCTGATTCCATCCTCTACGACCCGGCCAGCAAGAAGGTCTTTGCCTTCAACGGCAGGAGCGGCGATGTCACCATCGTCGATCCCAAGGCCTTGGACAAGGATCCGGTGACATTGCCCGTGGGCGGCAAGCTCGAAGCCGGTGTCAGCGACGGCGCCGGTCGCGTGTATGTCAACGTCGAGGACAAAAATGAGGTCGTCGCCATCGACAGCAAGGAGGGCAAAGTCCTGGCTCATTGGCCGCTGGCTCCGGGCGAGCGTCCCACGGGTCTGGCGATTGACCGGCAGCATCGCCGGCTGTTCTCAGGCTGCTCGAGTCTGATGGTGATCCTCGACGCCGATCAGGGCAAGGTGCTGGCTACGGTGCCTACCGGACCCGGCGTTGATGGCGTGACCTTCGATTCACTGCTGGGGCTGGCCGTCAGCGCCAACGGCGGCGACGGGACGGTGACGGTCGTGAAGGAAGAACCCGCCGGCACGTTCAAAGCGATTCAGACGCTCAAGACGGCCAGAGGCGCCCGTACGATCACGAGTGATCCCAAGAGCCATCAGATTTACCTGCCCTGCAATATCGACAACGAGTTCTCTGTCCTGGTGGTTGGGGCCAAATCATAGCAGACGTGGACCGTGCCTGTCCGGGAGGGGCACGGGGTCGAGACGAGGACGCGGTCAGCCCTTGCTTTGATCGTTAGGGACCGGGCAAGCGGAGGAGTGATTCTCCGCTGCCCACGTCGCAGGAAGACGGAGGCGAGCCTTGCCTCCGGTGCAGCGATTAAGACCGAGCATAAAGCGTGTAACAAGGAAGAAGGTGTGCACGGCACACCCTGCGAAACCGGCCATTCTTGTGTTTCAGGAATCGAAGTCCTGATTTGCGGGGATCATTCGCCCGTGATCTCGGTCTTGATCTGGCTCAGGAGGTTGATGGCTTCGATGGGCGTCAGATTGTTCACGTCGGTGGTGGCGAGCTTGTCCAAGACGGATTTGTGCTTCTGGATGAAGAGGGCGTCGGCGTCGGGGGCTTTGGTTTTGTGGCGGGCGAGGCGGTCGCCGGAGGCCTCCTTAGCGAAGGCGGATTCGAGCTCTTCGAGTATCTCGTTGGATCGGGCGAGGATGGATTTGGGGATGCCGGCGAGCTTGGCGACGTGGATGCCGTAACTTTTGTCCGTGCCGCCAGGCAGGATGCGGTGCAAAAAGACGACCTCGTCCATCCACTCTCGCACGGCCACGTTGCAGTTGCGGATGTTGTCGAACAGCTCGGCGAGTTCCGTCAGCTCGTGATAGTGCGTGGCGAAGAGGGTGCGGCACTTGAGGCGCGTGGCGATGTGCTCGGTGATCGCCCAGGCCAGCGCCAGGCCGTCGTAGGTACTCGTGCCCCGGCCGACCTCGTCGAGAATCACGAGCGAGCGGGCCGTGGCGTTGTTGATGATGTTGGCCGTCTCTGTCATTTCGACCATGAAGGTGGACTGGCCCCGGGCCAGCTCGTCCGATGCCCCGACGCGTGTAAAGATCCGGTCCACCAGCCCGATCTCCGCTTCCTTCGCGGGGATGAATGATCCGGTCTGCGCCATCAGCGTCAGCAGGGCGACCTGGCGGATATAGGTGCTCTTGCCGCTCATGTTGGGCCCGGTGATGACGGCGATGTCACCCGCCCCGCCGCCCAGTTCCACGTCGTTGGGCACGAACTCCGCGCCGAGCATCTCCGCGAGCACGGGATGCTTGCCCTCGCGGATCACGAGTCGCGGCTCGGCGGTGACTTTCGGCCGGCAGTAGTTGCGCCGTGCCGCCAAGTGTGCGAGCGACGACAGGCAGTCGCACTGGGCAATCGTATCGGCAAGCTGCTGCAAACGCGGGATGTACTTGGCCGATTCCTGGCGCAGGTCCTCGAACAATCGCTGCTCCAGTTGCAGGGCCTTGTCCTCGGCGGTGAGCACCTCGTTCTCGTAGTTCTTCAGCTCCTCGGTGATGTACCGCTCGGCGTTTTTGACCGTCTGCTTGCGGATGTAGTCGGGCGGCGCCTTGTCCGCGGAGGCGTTCGAGATCTCGATGTAGTAGCCGAAGACGTTGTTGAAGCCGACTTTCAGATTGGCGATGCCGGTGCGCTGCGCCTGCTCCTTCTGATAATTGCGCAGCCAGCTCTGGCCGTCGGTGGAAATCGAGCGGAGCCGGTCGAGCTCCTGGGAGAAGCCGTTTCGTATGACCCCGCCCTCGCGCAGGTGCGGCGGGCAGTTCGGCTCGATCGCCGATTCGAGCAGTCCGGCCAACTCGTCCATACTGTCACACTGCTCGGCCAAGCGGGCGTTCAGGCTCGCCTGCAAGCCGGTGAGCAAATTGCGCAGTTGCGGCACCTGGCGCAACGTGCGGGCCAGCGCCAGCAGGTCTCGCGGGCTGGCGCGGAACGTGCTGATGCGGGCGGCGATCCGCTCGGTGTCCGCGATGTTGGCCATCAGCTCACGGATTTGCGACAGCCTTTGTGCGTCCTCTCTCAACTCCTGGACCGCATCCTGGCGCGATTCGATCTGGGCGACATCGCACAGCGGCATGCACAGCCAGTTGCGGAACATCCGGCCGCCCATGCCGGTCAAGGTTTCGTCGAGGCAGGCCAGCAGCGAGCCCTTGCGGCTCTCGCCGCGGATCGTCTGCAGGATCTCCAAGCTGTGGAGCGACGCCGGATCGATCTGCAGGAAGTTGCCCCGGTTGACCTTGCGCAGACTCTGGATGTGGCCGAGCGTCGTCCGCTGCGTCTCGTTGAGATACTCGATGATGGCCCCCGCCGGCGGGATCAGGTCCTGGTCGCCGTCGCTGATGCCGAACCCTTCGAGCGTGCCGGCGCCGAAATGCTTGAGCAGCCGCTGCCTGGCCTGATACGGATCGAAGTACCAGCTTGGCCGCTCCGTGATGATCGCGCGGGTCAGTTGGCCGATGTCTTTGGCGAGTTTCCGGGTCTCTAACTCGAACAATTCGCCGCGCCGGTCGGCCAGCAGGCACTCGGCGGGCGCCAGCCGCTGCAGCTCGCTGAGCAGTTCCTTCTCCGCCACCCGCTGCACGAAGAAATGCCCCGTGGAGATATCCACCCAACTCAACGCCGCGCAGCCCTTGACGTCGAGATCGACCGCGCAGAGGAAGTTGTCTTTCTTGTCTTCGAGGAGCATGTCGTCGGTGAGTGTGCCGGGCGTTACGATGCGGACGACATCGCGCTTGACGACGCCCTTGGCGGTTTTGGGGTCCTCGACCTGCTCGCAGACGGCGACGCGGTAGCCGGCCTGGAGCATCTTCTTGAGGTATCCGTCGATGGCATGGTACGGCACGCCCGCCAGCGGGACCGGATTTTCGCTGCCCTTATCCCGGCTCGTCAGCGTCAGCCCGAGCACCTTCGAGCACGTCTTGGCGTCCTCGTAAAACGTCTCGTAGAAATCCCCCATCCGAAAGAACAGGATGCAGTCCGGGTGCTTGCCCTTGAAGTGCTGAAACTGCCTCATCGCCGGACTAAGATTGTCATTGGGTCGCATCATAGAACGTGATTATACAGGCAAAACACAATTTCACAACTGCCTCGACCAGGTTCTTTCGCCTACGCCACAACGGAAAGCGAGACCCTTTGGGATGGTGTGGATCGTGCCGCATATCTCGCTTGGGTGGATTTTTGGCAAGTGATTGAGCCATACGACAGGAGCACGTGCGCGCCTTTGCCAGCGTCGCGCGCTAATGTCAGGATTTCACGCCGAAACAGCGTCGACAGAGACTGCTGGTGTGTTATACTGGCCTCCAAGCCGTTGAGACGGAACCGAAGGCACGTGGTCAGAAAGCCGAACATGCGTGTGGGAGAGCCGACAATGCTGAGAGCTAATAGCCGCTTGCGCAAGACCATCGGGGATGCGGGCGTCGATTTCTTGGAGCATGCAGCAGGAGCGATACAACGGATTCTTCCTCATGTGGAAGTGGGTACATGGAACGAACAGGCTTGGGCGAACGCCGACGCGAAATGGGCCTCCAATAAGAGGATTGAAATCAACATCACTTTCGCAATCGGAGGGAAAACGGATTCTGGAAGTCGGTCATTGAGGGCATTGGTAAAGCGCCGATGCGTATCGGGCGCATGCGGAGAAGCCAGACGTACTCTCGACCTCCGAGAGTACGACATCTGTCGGCGAATTGCCCTCCGCGCATCTGAGGTGATAGAGGTGGGAAACTCGTGCGGAAGCACGGCATCTATTCAAGCCATCCGCAATGCCTTCGATGAATACGTAGTGGCTCAACATATGCAGGCACATCACGAGCTGCACATGTCTGTGAGTACAGTCTTCGAAGCTCTTCACATTCTGTCCGAGCAGAGTTACGAGAACAAAGCTCTGACATTCGGCTGTATCCTGGACCCAACCTCGACTACCACTGGAACCCCAGCCCAATTCCCACGCGACTTTCTTGAGTCAAAGAAGTACAAGGCTCTTTCGGACGGTTTTCGGACTGCGTATCATGTCTCTGACGCGGGAGGACTCCTCGATTTTGTCGACTTGGATCGGTTCGAGAAGAAGCGCCTGAGCGAGAAACACTATTACCCGGATTGGGCCGAACCGATTGCCAGGGCGAGTCGCTCGGGCAGGTGCGGGATTTCCCTAAGTCGCCAGGGGGATGTCCTCGTCTTTGACGAGGGCACCCTTCGATTCACCTATCGATATGGCCGGTGGCAATATTGGAATCACACGCACCTAGTCAACCTCCTGCGTGACAGAACTCGGGCGCAGAGAGTTCCGCCTCCGATCCTTGGGCGAGTCGTCGGAAGCATTTACCGCGCGGCATTGGACGTGTCATTTCGCCGGTGCGGAGGGCTCTTTGTGATCCTGCATAACCGAAAGGCTCTTCACAACGTGGTAAAGGTAGGCGATGCAATCGGAGATGAGAAGCGGAACAGGGTGGATCAGGATTTTGATGCCGTAATTCGACAACACACCATTCAGTCACTGCCACGAGCCGTCGTTGTTGAACTGGCTTCGTTGGATGGCGCCGTTGTTCTGGAGAACTCAGGCTGTGTCTTGGCTTACGGCGCGGTCCTTCAGCCCAAGAAGGCTGGTCATCTTCGAGGTACTGAAGGAAGCCGGACGAAAGCTGCAATTGGTGCATCGAATTATGGCTTGGCGGTGAAAATTAGCGCGGACGGCGAGATCAGTGTCTATCACAAAGGCGAAGCGTTCATTCGGATGTAGACGGATGAGAGATCCGATAGTCGAGGAAGTGCGGAAGTGGCGAATGGAACATACGCGGAGATTCAAGGGGAACCTCTCGGCGATTTGTGCTGACCTGCGCTCCATTCAGGAGGCATCGGGCCATGAAATCGTTCGACTCGCTCCCAAGAGACGTGAGCCGCCCAAACCTCGATCAAGGCGTGAAAAGGACCGCAGGTGATTCCGAAGCCTCACTGGCCGAGGCGTGATGCGCGACAGAAACCTGCATAATCCTTGACGCATCATTCAATCGGTCCTTGTAGAAGCTCTGCTATGAGGGCGTCCGCCTGGTGGCGAGAACTTGCGGAGATCAATCGCTCCATCAGGAGGCGCTGGCGGTCGGTGAAGACGACGGCGGCGTGGGCGTTGAAGCCCGAGACATTGCAGGTCTGGTGAATGGCGCGGATCAGGTCTTCAATTCCGGTGCGCTGCTTGGCGCTGATACGGACTGGGCGGGCAAGGTGCGCAGGCAGGCGAGCGCAGTCGAAATGCTCCGGCAGGTCGGCTTTGTTCAGGACAGTGATGGTTCGCTTATTGACGAGCCTGCTTGACAGCGTCTCACTGAGTTGATCGGCGGGCTGGCTGGCGTCCAGGATCAGCAGGATCAGGTCGGCGCGATTCATGATCTCGATGCTCCTTTGCTGGGCTGCCCGGCCGATGTCGCCGGTGGCGAGCGAGGGGTCAAGACCGGCCGTATCGATGACGGTTGCCGCCAGCGGCGGGATGTGGATTTCCGCGGAAATCCAGTCGCGGGTCGTACCTCGGATGTCGGTGACGACCGCCTTTTCCCGGCCGGCCAGCGTGTTCAGCAGAGTGCTCTTGCCTGTGTTCGGCGGGCCGATCAGGGCGATGGTGCAGCCCGAGATAATCAGCCGGGCCGGCTCACTGTCTGCCAGAATCTGCTCGGCCTCCCCGGCAATCTGCGGAAGCGGGACTCTGTCAAGCCCCTGGCGCCACTGTTTGATCTTGGCCGACAAGCCGGACTCGACTTGGTGGTTGAGGATTTCAGCACCCTCGATAGTCTTGACCGTGGTCAGCGCGAGCTTCGCCTCAACGGCGATTGAATTCGTCGCGGGTTGAGGCGTAAGCGCCTTGGCAATTAGTTGTTCGGCAGTGAGCAACTCGACGCCGTTTCGCTGCAACAGGCCCATGATCCGCTCGACGATCAGCGGATTGCCGTGGCAGTGGATCGTAAACGTGCCGGGGCCCTCACATCCGACAGTCACCTGATCGACAACCTCATCGCCATCAAAGATATGACCGAGCAGAATCCGGCCGGTAATCAGTTCAAGAGGGTTGTCGTCCGTCCGACGAAAGAGCTTCGCGAGAATCGCCGGAGCCCGTTCACCCACGAGTTGAATCGTGGCGATCGCCCCCGCCCCCCTGCCGGTCATCACTGCTGCGGATACGCCCATGTCTTCGCTACCAATCCGGATAATCGCCACTGGCCAGCCGCAACCTACACATGATCCACCACAGCCTCCGATAGAAGTGCTGGCCCGTGACTATGGCCGATGCATTGACGAGCCAGCTTGGCCAGGAAACACCAACACAGATCAGGACGATCGACCAGCGAAGTCCCGCAACATCCATTGCCAGCGCCGTCAGCATAAACACCACAGGGAGCAGACAGATTACCAGCAGAAGGATCCTCTTACGCTCCGTGAGATTCGACTGAAATGTGGACAGTTGGCCAATCATGAACCCCGCAGCGCCCGACCAGAACATGAGCATTACAGACAAGGCCACCGAATAGGCTTCGAATCCCGTCGCGCGGATTAGGCGTGGCAATGATGCCGTATCAAAAATTGACTGGACCGAAATGAGCAGGACCGGACACGTAATCAGAACCACGCAGGCTATTAAGAAAAAATCTGTCGCTCTTCTAATAGTCTGTTTGTGCCTGTCAAAGAACTTGGACTCGTTTGGACGACGCGGGGGGTGCTTTCTTCTGACGAAGGACAAGGTGGCCATCAGGCATAACAGGATCGCCAGCCAAAACCACTCTTTGTAGAGAATTCCTGGAATGGCCATCGCTACCATCGGATCTCTCACACCAATTCGATTTTCTCCTCGACGAACTTCATGTAGGCCAGGACGATGCCTTTGATGACGAGATGCGGGACGTAGTTGTCGACGAAGGGGCAGTCGTCCTTGATGGTTTCGGCGCCGGAGCCGGTGATGATGGTCTGTGGCCAACGGCCGATGTGCTCGGCGTAGCGGCGGATGATCTCCTCCATCGCGCCGATAATGGAGTAATACAGCCCGCAATTGATCGCATCGGCGGTGTTCTTGCCGTAGGGGCTGCTCGGCCGGTGCACGGTCACCGTCGGCAACAGAGCGGTGTGCTCGCTGAGCGCCTGGGCGCTGATGGCGAATCCGGGGCAGATGACGCCGCCCTGGAATACGCCGTGCTCATCGACCAGGTCGATGGTGACCGCCGTGCCGAAATCCGCCACGACGACCGCGTCCTCCACCACAGCGTAGGCCGCCGCCGCCGCAACCACCCGATCCGTCCCCACCTTCTCGGGCTCATCGAGCCAGACCTTCATCGGCAGCGGGATATCCTGGCCGATGACCCGGATCTTCTCGCCGAGGTCCTCGTCTGCGATTCGCCGGATCAGGTCGGTCCATACGGGCTTTACGCTGCTGACGACGATCGCTCCGTCGCGTTTGCCCTCCTTCGAGGTCTCGATCACGGGCAGTCTGTTCCAAGTGTCGATCAGGCACTGCCGGACGTCGTCCTGCGACTGTCCGGCGACGGACTGAATGGGCTGCTCCGCCCCATCGAGAAAGAGCCCGATGCCGATATTCGTATTGCCGATGTCTACAGCGATGATATTCATGAATCACACCTGGATTTCAGATCTCCTGTTTCATTCCCTGCCGCGTCAGCGGCCCCGCCGCAGCCGGCATTTCTACCGCATTTGCCGATCTCTGTCAATCGCCAGCCCGGCCATCCGGAAAATACCCCCGTTTTGCAGTGGACAATCCGGTCCGTGCGGCCACTATGTTTACAGTTATATCAGGGCTTGAGGGTCTCACGTTGGCCAGACTGAGCGAAGAGGAACTCGTACGAGCCGTACTTGCAGGCGATAAAGCCGCCTACGGAATACTTTACGACCGGTTTGCGCCCATAGTTCGGGCGGTCTGCCACGACTGGACCCGAAACCTGGCGGACGCCCAGGACCTTGCCCAAGACGTGTTCCTGCGGGCATACCAGAGGTTGGGCGAGCTGCGCAAGCCTGAGAGCTTCGGGCCCTGGATCATCGGCATCGCCCGACGACGGTGCCTGGAATGGCGCCGGCAGAAGATACGTCAGCAACGAAGACGCGGGGTGCTGCAGGCTGATCCAGGCGTCGGCGAGGGCGTTAGCGAGCACAGCGAGAACGGACAGTTGCTCACGTTGATTGCTACGCTGGGCGAGGATGAACGGCTGGCTTTGCACGCGTTCTACCTGCAGGACAAATCGGCCGAGCAAGCCCGGCGGATCATGGGCCTGTCGCGAAGCGGCTTCTACAAGCTGCTCGACCGCGCCCGCACGAAACTGCGACGACAGTTGGAGCAAGATCAGGAGAACATCCGATGAGCGCGCATTTGGATGAGAGTCTGGATAGAGCATATGAACGCTTCCGGCAAGACCACAAGGCCCTGCGTGAGGCACTGGTGGCCTCACTGCCGGCAAGTGCAACCAACGAAAAGCGAATCGGCGCCGTCCATCGGCTGCGCCGGATTACAGGAGGTTTGACCATGAACAGCAAGATGACCAAGATAGCCGTTGCAGCGGCGATCCTCATCGCCGTGCTGATCGGTTTTCACTACCTCGGCGGCTCGTCCGTCGGGACGACCGTCGCCTGGGGTCAGGTCGCCAAGAACATGGACGCCGTCAACACGTTCACGTGTCGGATGGCATCATGGCAAAGGCCGATTCAGACTCCAGGCGGCGCCGAGCCCCCGCAAGAGGCAGGCGTGACCATGCAGTTCTCCTACTCCGACGAGTACGGGTTCAAGATGGAGCAATACACCGACGGGACACTGACCCTGATCGAGTTCATGCTCCGCAAGACGAATGAGGGCGGGCGCATCTGGCCACAGGAGAAGAAGTACTTTCGCACGACGCTGAGCGAGCAAGAGCGGGCGATGATGAGCCCGCAGGATATGGATCCGCGGGAGTGGGTGCGCCGCTTCCTGTCGGCGAGCTTCACGCCGCTGGGACAGAAGACTATCGACGGGACCATGGCCGAGGGCGTCGAGATCAACGAGCTGGGCGTCATCCGCAAGTCGCCGGGACCATCGACAATTGAGAACTACGCCGCGAGGCTCTGGGTAAGCATCGACACGCAGTTGCCCGTTCAGATTGAGGAAGAGTACACGGTCGGCTCGGTGCACAGTGGTGCAGGAGTCGATGAGTTCCAATGGAATCCGCCGCTGTCGGCAACAGACATTGAGCCAGTCATCCCGCCCGACTACACGCCGCGAACTTAGCCGGGCGAGAGTCGAGCCTGCACCGCGCCGCGTCCTATCGAGAACGCACTGTATCCGATGACGTAGGATATTGTTCGCACATTGTACTGGGACGTCAAAGGAGTCCTTTCTCTGGTCGATGGTTAATGGGTCACAAAGAAACCGTTCAATCAGAGAAAGGACAGGATCATGCAAGACAGT